>ENA-UOIY01000139-UOIY01000139.1-human-gut-metagenome-genome-assembly--contig:-P114-NODE-139-length-119618-cov-24.927068_pt1 | contig 119618 bp, 96 predicted proteins | sample MGYA00242335_ERZ723882 | MGnify/ENA metagenome assembly ERZ723882 | reverse complement strand
GTTCTTCCGGTCTCTCTTGTCCGTTTCCCCAGCGCGCTTGACTATAATACCAAACACTCCTTCTTTTGTCAACGCTTTTTTGCAAAAAACTTGAATCTTTTTTGCCGACCTCAAATTTTGTTAGGCACAGCGGGCTTTTTCTCTGCAAAATAAATTGCGGGGCAAAGCGCTTCCGCCTTGCCCCGCATGGAATATTATCGATTTTGTCGTTAATAAACGCCAAACTTTTTAATAATCTACCTTCTTCAGCATGAAGTAGAGCCTTGCGCCCTTGCCGGCGTCGCTGTGCTGCGTTGCGCAGGTGAACACGGTGAGGAAATCGTCCTTCACGTTAACGTTGGTGTTCAGCTCAAGCCCGCTCAGCTCCTTGGTCTGCTTTACACAATCGTCTATCCAGGCCTGAACCTTTTCATCGGTGTCCTTATCGTGGTTTGTGTTGCCATAGGGATACCAAACGTACTCCATCAGGGACTTTTCAACGTCCGCGGGAGCCTTGGTTTCAAACATGGCGAATATCTCGTAGCGCACCTCCTCGCCATAGAGATACACGTCCCACACGCGCTCGGAATACACCTTCAAATCGGGCAGGTTGCTGAGCTCCTTGCCGCAATACTTCTTTTCCTCGCAGTTCGACTTGCCCATATTGAAGTCCTCAATATGGTGCAGCTGATGGAACATGCTGCCGGAAGGCCTGGAGTTGTGGCCGGTTATTACGTCGTTATGCTGCTGGCCGTAATAATAGGCGTAAACGGAGCCGGATTCGGCCTTTTCCTTGGCGGGAGTGTGGTCGTTGTAATACCATTTGCCCGTCATATCGAACATAATGGGATAGCTTACATTCGTGCCGAGCACTTCAATGTAACCCACGGTATCGTTATTCGCTTCGTAAGCGCTCTTGAACTTATCAGTATAAGTACCCCTCACCTTGTCGCCGAACTGGTCTATGCTGCCGGTGCCCGCAATGTATGCGGCAATGGTGTTCTTGTCAGCCGCGCGGCATTCCGGAGCGGGCAGGCCGTAGGAAAGGCTAAGCTGCAATGCGCGCAGCTTCGCGCCGCTAAGGTCGCTCTGCTTTGTGAGCACGGCGTCTATAAGTGCGGAATCATCGTTCGTCACGGCGCCGTCGCCGTTGCCATCGCCCATTATTACTATTTCGCCCACGTCGCCCGCCTTCATGCCGGTGGCAACCGTGTCGGTATCGGCGGCCTCGCTGCCGTCCGCCTTGGTTATGGCAACGCTGTCCGCGCCCGTGAACAGGGCGATCAGCTTCTTCGCCTGCTCAACGGTGCTGCCTATTTCTATGCCGCGTATGTAGTTCGCGCCGTTCACGTTTTCAACATAGGGCCTCAGGTTGAACGTTCCCACGTCGCACTGCAAATCGGTATTCTTGCCGTATGCATAGGCATAGCCCGTGCGGTCCATAACAACCGCGTGCGTATCGCCCACGGCAACGGAAACCGCGTTCTTCACGGCGGTTATATCCTTGGAATCGGCGTATACGAGCGGGTCGTTGTCCGCTTCAACTTCCATCGCCGCAACCACGCTGCCGTCCGCACGCACGGCCACAAGACCCGCCGCGCCAACGTCAACCGCAACGTAATCACTGTTCGCATCGAAAGCGGCTGTGCTTATGCTGGCAACCAGCTTGCCTTCGGCGGTTATACCCGCGGCGCGGTCCGCACCGGCGGCTATTTTTACCATGTTGGTCCATGCGGAAATATCCGGCGCACCCGTGGTGGCCGCAACGGTACCGTCGCTCTTAAGGCCTATGGCAAAGCTTTCACCCGCCGCGACCCATACCATGTCACTCCATGCGGAAACGTCTGGCGCGCCGCTGGTGCCGGTAACGGTGCCGTCGTTAAGCAGGGCAATAGCAAAGTCGCCGCCCATGGCCGCCATGTATACGTTGCTCCAGCCGGAAACGGCCTCGCTGCCGGTCATTTCGCCCGCAAACAGGGCGCTGCCGTCCGCCTTAACGCCTATGGTGGCGCTCTTGTTGGCCGCAACGAACACTATGTCGGTCCAGTTGCTCGTCCTGCGCTGGCCGTATTGGTCGTGTCCGCCGGAAACTATCGTGCCGTTGGTTCTCAGGCCAACGTTATGTATGCTGCCCGCAGCTATCATGCCCGTTCCGCCGAGCGGCTCGCGCGTAAGCGTCGCGCCGGGGGTATTATCCTGGCCGGGGTCTGTGCTCTCCTGCGGCTTGGGCGTTGTGTCGCCCACGTTTACGGGAAGGTCAACATCCCCGTTATCCTGACCGCATCCTGCAAAAAGCGCCGTCGCCATTATAAGCGTAAGCAGCGCAGCAATGATCTTTTTCATGCATTATCCTCCATTCGTCCTGCGTATGCAGAATCTTATGCATATCATATCATATAGCGGCTCCCGCCGCAAACGAACCGCGCTTAATTTACATAATCTACATATTTTGTCCGCATATCGCGCCTTGCGCATGTTTTCGGTTGCCCTCGGCGGCAATAAAGGTTATAATATAATATCTATATTATAAAGTAGGCGTCGGCACAGCGTCCGCCGCCGGAGGATGAATTTGGAAACAAAAAAGGCTCCCGCATCGCGGGGTATTGTTATAGGTTTGGCGCTTGGCGCCGTTATGGGCGCGCTCAGCGGGTTCAGCGAACTCGGCTTTGTGCTCGCGCCGGCGTTTCTGGGCTTCGTGCTCGGCTCGTGGGGTTATGCCGCGGGCGCGGTTTCTTTCGCCGCGTTCGGCATTGCGGCGTATTTTGTTGCCGGAATAAGCGCGTTTCCTTATGTTCTCGGCGCGGCTCTGCCCGCTTCCGCCGTGATAGGCTATGTTATATATAATAAAAAGCCTTGGCGCACGGCCGTCGCCCTCGGCGCGCTGCTGATGGGCATCGGGCTTTATGCTTATATATGCCTGCCCAGCATACTTGAAGGGCAGGAACCTTTTTATGCAATAGAGTCCTTCATTTCCGCATTCAGTCAGGATTTTACCGCCCTTGCGCAGTCCACGGGAATGGATGAAGATAAGCTCAGCTATGTCCGTACCGGACTTTTGCTCTATGAGGAGATGGCCGAAAGGATGACCATGCGGTTCATCTGCACGGCCGCCATGTTCTTCGCCCTTATCGATACGCTTATCGCCCGCGCGTTCACCCGCCGCACCGGGCGGGAGCTTCGCCCAATGGCGCCCATGCCGCTTTGGCAGCTTTCGCGCAACTTTACCTATGCCGCGGGCGCGGCCATTCTCGGCGCGGTGGCAACGCTGCTTTTGCAGCTAAACAATTCCGAAAGCGTGCTGGAGGCCGCGCAGCAGGTTGTGCTGGGGCCGCTTGCACTCATGGGCTTCTGCTATCTCGATTTCAGCACCCGCCTCGGCCGCCCCGGCAGCAAGGCTAAGCGCATAATAATATATGTGCTCATCGTGCTCGTGCCGTACCGCACCAACATACTGGCGCTCGTCGGCCTTATGGACAGAATGCTCAAAACGCGCACGCGCTTCGTGCCGAATGATAAAGCCAAATAACCCCGGGGGAGGGTACCTTGGCCCCACAGGAAAGGATATGTTTATGGAAAAGAAACCGTATGCCGCGCTTGTACCGCTGTTCGTCGCGGCGCTGGCGGCTTCAGCCGCGCTGGCGCTGTTCCTAAAGCCGCTTTGGGTCGGCCTTCTGTCCGCGGCGCTCGTTGTGGCGTGCTTCGGCATAGGAATGGTAATAATAGGCGCGCGCTGGCGGCAGCTTCAGCAGGAATGCGACGATATTTTCCTTGAAAATTCATCCGCCGCTTCTTCCATAATAAATACAATCGATGTGCCCGCGCTCATATTCGATGATTCCGGCCGCATAATCTGGTCCAACGAGGCCATGGACGAAATTTATTCCGGGCGGGACATAAAAAAGATTCTGCCCTCGCTCGATACCCACGCCCCCACTCAGGCCACCACGCTTGAGTTCAACGGCAAAGCGTATCAAATAATGTGCAGCCCCATAAAGCGGGAGCACCCCTCCGCGCATAAGCTCACCTTCCAGTATTGGCTCGATAGGACAGAGGCGCTGCATTATACCCGCCTTTATGAAGAAAACATGCCGGTAGTGGCACTTATATACGTTGATAATTACGAGGAGCTGAATGCCGATAAGCAGTTCCAGCGCAACAGCGTGCTTTCGGAGGTGGAAGGCCTTGTCAGCAAGTTCACCTCTTCAATTCAGGGCACATACCGCCGCTATGAAAACGCGCGCTTCTTCCTTATATTTGAAGCCAAGTACATGGATGCGCTGGAGAAGGAGCGTTTCAAGCTGCTTGAGCTTGCCCATGCCATAGATACCGGCACCGAGCAGACCGTTACCCTTTCAATAGCCGTGGGCGCCGAAAGCCAGGTTGCGCACAGCGACGAATCCGCAAGGCAGGCAATGGAGCTTGCGCTCGGCCGCGGGGGAGACCAGGCCGTTGTAAAGCGCGGCACGAACTATGCCTTCTTCGGCGGGCAGAAGCAGATCGCCCTCACGCGGCAGTCCCGCGTAAAGGCAAGGCTTTTTGCAAAGGCGCTGCGCCAGCTTATGGAAAATTCGGATATGGTGTTCGTAATGGGCCACAAGAACGCCGACATGGACTGCATTGGCGCGGCTTTGGGGCTTATGCGTCTGAGCCAGTGCGCAAACCGCCGCGGCTATATAGTGCTTGATGAATCGAATGCAACTATCGAGGGCGCGCTCGACAGCATGGCCGAAAGCAAGCAGTATCACGACTGCGTCCGTACCGTGGAGCAGGCGCTTCAGCTTATCCGGCCCACAAGCGTGCTTGTCGTTGTCGATACTCAGCGCACAAGCTCCGTCCTTTCGCCCCAGCTTTATAACAAGGCCGCAAAAACCGTTATAATAGATCATCACCGCCGCCCCGTGGATTCGCTCAGCGCGCCTACGCTTAATTATTACGAAGCCGGCGCAAGCTCCGCCTGCGAAATGGTAACGGAAGTGATGCAGTATTTTGCGGACGGGCTCAAGCCCACGCCGTTTGAATCGAGCGCACTGCTTGCCGGCATGACCATGGACACCAAGAGCTTTGCCATAAATACCGGCGCAAGAACGTTTGAAGCCGCGGGCTTCCTTAGGCGCAGCGGCGCGGATACCAGCATGGTAAAGCTTATGTATCAGGACGATATGACCACCTTCCGCAACCGCGCGAAGGTAGTCGAAAACGCCACCATAATGGATGGCGGCATAGCCATATCCACCTGCTCAAAGGATATGCCGAACAATATGCTCATCGCGGCGCAGGCGGCGGATGCTCTCCTTTCAATAAAGGGGATACAGGCTTCCTTCGTGCTTGCGGAAACACCCGGCGGCATAAACATAAGCGGCCGCAGCTTAGGGCAGATCAACGTTCAGCTTATATTGGAGCGCATAGGCGGCGGCGGGCATCTTGCCGTTGCGGGGGCGCAGCTTAAGGATATAACAATGAATGAAGCCGTTGACAAGCTGACCGACAGCATTTACTCTTATTTGGACGAAATAGGCGCGGATTATTCGCGCTCATAATAAAGAAATAACCAACAGGAGGTTTATAAAAATATGAAAGTCATTCTGCAAAAGGACGTTAAAGGCACCGGTAAGGCGGGCGACGTTTGCGAAGTAAACGACGGCTACGCCCGCAATTTCCTCATCCCGCGCAAGCTGGCCCTTCCCGGCGACGCAAGCAGCATCAACGCCGCCAATATAAAAAAGCAGGCCGATGCGCACCGCCTTGAGATGCAGCGCAAGCGCGCCAAGGAGCTTGCCGCCGGCATGAACGGGCTGAACGTTAAGGTATACGCCAAGTGCGGCGAAAACGGCAGGCTGTTCGGCTCAATAGGCGCGGCAGAAATATCCGCCGGCCTTAAGGAGCAGCACGGGCTTGACGTGGACAAGAAAAAAATTCGCCTTGACGAGCCCATAAAGGCGCTTGGCAAGCTGAACGTTACCGCGCATCTTTACGAAAACGCGGACGCGAAGTTCGAAGTAGAGGTTCTTCCCCTGCCCCAGAACAACTGATTTATACCATGACAGCAACACGTTAAAGGTGGAAAGATAAAAGTGGAAGCAAGGACTCCCCCGCATTCGCTGGAGGCGGAAAAAAGCGTGCTGGGCAGCATGCTCATCAGCCGCGATGCAGCCGAACTTTCGGCAGAAATGCTGACCGTTCAGGATTTTTACATGCCGCAGCATCAATATATATTCGAAGCCATGTGCGACCTGGTCAACCATGCCAAGGCCGTGGACAGCGTTACCATTGTGGATGCGCTGGAGCGGGCGGGCAAGCTGGCTGCCGCCGGCGGCATAGGCTACATTGCGGAGCTTTCGCTTTTTGTCCCCAGCGCAGCCAACGTAAGCTACTATATTAAAATAGTAGAGGACAGGAGCGTTCTGCGCCAGCTTATAGCCGCGGGCGGCGAAATAATAAAAACCGCCAGCGATTCCGACGCCCCCATAACCGATATATTGGACGAAGCCGAACGGCGCGTATTCAATATATCCATGAAAAAGAACGAGGACACAATGGTTCCCGTGGACAAAAGCGCGCTGGAAGCGTATATGCGCATAGGCGAGCTTATGAAAACCAAGGGCGAAATAAGCGGCGTGCCGACGGGGTTTAAGGAGCTGGACGAGCTTACGAGCGGCCTTCAGAAGGGCGACCTTATAATCGTTGCCGCAAGGCCGAGCGTCGGCAAATCCACATTCGCAATGAACATAGCCGAATACGCCGCAACCGCAGCCAATAAAAAGGTCGCCGTATTCAGCCTTGAAATGAGCCACGAGCAGCTTACCACCCGTATGCTCTGCTCATTGGCTAAAGTGGACATGCAAAAGGTGAACACCGGCGAAACCACGGAGGAGGATCTTCTTGTCCTGAGCGACGCTCTGCTTACCCTGAGCGATTCAAAAATGTATATCGATGACAGCGGCAATCTCAGCGTTGCCGATATACGCAGCCGCTGCCGCCGCCAGCAGACGCGCTACGGGCTGGATCTGGTTGTTATAGACTATCTGGGCCTGTTACAGCTCGGCAGCAAGCGCGGCAGCCTTGTGGCGGACATTGCGGAGGCCACGCGCGCGCTGAAAATACTCGCTAAAGAGCTTCAGGTGCCGATTATGCTTTTGTGCCAGCTTTCCCGCGGCTCCGAAAGCAGAAAGGAAAACGGCTACCGCCCAATATTGGCGGACCTGCGCGACTCCGGCGCAATAGAGCAGGACGCGGACATGGTGCTTCTGCTCTACCGCAAGGCGCTCGCCATGCGCAACAGGAAGGACGATTCCGAATACGGCGGCGCCCCTGCCGAGGAGATAGAGGACAACACGGCGGAGGTAATAGTTGCCAAGAACCGCAACGGCCCGCTCAAAACCGTCAATTTGGCGTTCCAGGGCATGTTCTCCCGCTTCGTGAACCCGTCCTAAACAGCATATAAAAGCAAAACGCCCGCTGACCACGGGCGTTTTTTCAGGAGGTAACAACTTTGGCTTTTCATCCGATAGATTTGGACTCATTCCCCCGCAGGGAGCATTATTTGAGCTTTATAGGCAACAATCAATGCAGCTATTCCATGACCGTAAACGTGGACATAACCGCGCTCGGCGCTTATAAGCTTTACCCTGCCATGATATGGCTGCTCACGCGCACGGTTAATGAAATTCCTGAATTTCGCATGGCGCTTGTGGACGGCGTGCTTGGCGTATATGATGATATGCACCCCGCATACACAGTTTTCAATAAGGAATCTAAAACCTTCTCCGGCATATGGACGGAGTTTGACCCGAACTATTCAGCGTTCCTCGCCGCGTATGAGCGCGACAGCGCGCTGTATTCAGCCGCCGTGTCCTATGCGCCCAAGCCCAACACCCCGCCCAACTCCTTCAATGTATCCATGATGCCGTGGGCAACATTCACCGCAGTGAATCTCAATCTTTATAACGGCGGCACGGCGCTGCTGCCCATATTCACGATGGGCAAAGCCTTCTTTGCGGACGGCCGCCGCCTGTTGCCCCTTGCCATACAGGCGCACCATGCCGTGTGCGACGGCTACCACATAGGCCGCTTCCTCGCCGCGCTGCAAGGGAATATTGATGGGTTTGAGGGGTAAATGCCCCGTACGTGTGCAGTACCAAAAGCCTGTCCTTAAAGGGGAGGTTGGTTTTGCGAAGCGAAAGCCGGAGGGGTTATAAACCAACTTATAGCTCTTTGTTTGTTACAACCCCTCAGTCACGGCTTACGCCGTGCCAGCTCCCCGTAAAGGGGAGCCTTTTGGTGCAGTGCAAGTTCGACACAATAAGCCTGCCCTGAAAGGGGAGGTGGATGCGAGTGTAACGAGCAGACGGAGGGGTTGCATCGTGGCTGCTCTTGTTTACGTCAACCCCTCAGTCACGGCTTACGCCGTGCCAGTTCCCCGTAAAGGGGAGCCTTTTGGGGTGGTACTATGTGCCAAGATATACGAGTTAACGCTCCGGTTGGAACAAGGTCGCCTTACTCACTGCCGTTCGCAATTCTCCCTGTTCCTGCCCGTTCTCCGTTTCGCTTCATCCGCCATTGGCGGCGCTCAACTCCGAACCTCACCCGCCGCAAGGCGGATTTTACATGGCGCAGCCATATTTCACATTGCAAAAGCAATATTTCACCCGTTCGTAAGAACGGATTTCACCGCGCGTAAGCGCGCTTACTCTATTCCCTCATCAGCGGTTTCTATCGCATCTTCCACGTTTTCGTCCTTTGCCGTGTCTGCCGCGGCAAACTGCGCCTTTTCAGGATGGCACAGGGCGCTGCGCTTATAGCACACATACATGGCTATGCTGCAAACCACCCAGCCCATCGGGTATGCGAGCGACACCAGCACGAATCCGCCGCCGAGCTTTGTGCCGACGTAAAGGAATATCTGGCGGAATACCACGAACGAGGACAGCATCACTATCATGGGTACCTTGGCCTTGCCTATGCCGCGCATAGCGCCCGCAAACGTTTGATTGAAGCAGGTGCAGAAGTAGAACGGCGCTATCATGCCAATGAAGCGTGAGCCGTATTGTATAACAAGCGAATCATTGGTGAAAAGCGTAAGCAGCTGATCCCTGAATATAAGCAGCAGCGCGCAAAGGAATATGGTCATGGATATGCTCATTATCAGCGCCTGCTTAACGCCCTGCCGCGCGCGCTCAAGTTTCCTTGCGCCGTAATTCTGACCGACGAACGTTGTGGACGCCATGGCTATGCTCTGCGCCGGAACCAGTGCGTATACGTCCAGCTTGTTGTAGCTTGACCAGCCCGCCATGCAGTCCGAACCGAACGCATTCACATAGCTTTGCACGAACACATTTGAAAACGAGGTCAGCCCCTGCTGCACGCCAGAGGGCAGGCCTATGGACAGCACCTGCTTTAGTATGTTGCCCTTTATGCAAAGGTGGCCCCAATGTATGGCATACGGCCCGGCGGAGCGCGTGAGCACGAACAGCACAAGCGCCGCCGAAAGGAACTGGCTGACTATTGTTGCATACGCCGCGCCGGCAATGTCCATTTTGAACACTATTACGAACACAAGGTCCAGTATAACGTTCAGCACGGCCGAGAATATAAGGAAATACAGCGGCCGCCTTGAATCGCCCACGGCGCGCAGTATGGCCGAGCCCATGTTGTATATAAACAATCCCGATATGCCCGCAAAATATATTGTCAAATAATCGTGCGCCGCGCCGAAAACGTCGTCCGGCGTGCTCATCATCGTGAGCATCGGGTCAACTATCGCCATGCCAACGCCCGTGGCGATAACGCTCATTATTATCGTAACAAGTATTGTTGTATGCACCGCGTCGTGCAGCCGAACGTAGTCCTTCGCGCCGTAGGATTGGGATATAACAACGCTTGCGCCCATGGACAATCCGGAGCACAGCCCGACAAGCATGTTTATTATGCTGCTTGTGCTGCCGACAGCCGCCAGCGCCTCTTTACCCACAAACTTGCCCACAACGATTGTGTCCACGGTATTATAAAGCTGCTGAAACAGCAATCCCGCCGCCAGCGGCAGCGCAAATGTTATCAGCAGCCTCCATATCGATCCGCTCGTCATGTCCGAATCGGCACGCTTAATATGTCGCTTAATTCCTCGGTGAACCTTCTCTTTTTCCTTGCTTACCTGTTCCAATTCCATGCTCTCTCTTTCTCTTACAACATCTTATATATCCTTTTATATATAATGATATCACATCGCATGGATTTGTCAAAGGCGCAAGCCCCGCTTTTTATGCCCAGCCCATCAATTGGATGAAACTATAAACAAGCCTGAGAAGGAAAAGACCGACTCTGCAAAATGGATAATAGGCTGCATACAAAAGCGGCGCGATACCTTGATGAGCATAGCGCAGCTTATAGCGGAAAGCCGGCCGCAGGCGCTGCACAGCGGTTCCGCGCCCATCCAGCCGCTTAGCATCGATTATGCCGCGGAGCGGCTGAACGTGAGCCCGTCCACGGTTTACCGCGCGATACGCGGCAAATATATTTCCACGCCGCGCGGGGTGCTGAGCATGGCTGCCTTCTTTGATAAAGCAAAGCTTAGTGCGGCGCCGGAAGCCGAGTTGTGCCGCAACGATATATCCCTTAAAATAAAAAGCCTTATCGCCAACGAAACCCACCCGATGAGCGACAGCGAAATATCCAAATCGCTTGAAGCGGACGGCATAAGGATATCCCGGCGGACGGTAGCCAAATACCGCGAGGAAATGCATATACCCTCTTCGTCATGCAGAGTAAGGATAAAAAGCGAGGACAGCATATGAAAAGAAAGCGCGTAGTAATAGTCACCGGCAATCAGCGCGTGGCGCAGGCAATATTCAACGATGTAAAGACCGTATTTAACGACGATGTTGATATTGACATAGTATATCCTTCCCAAATAGCGTCATTGGACGCCGTGGAGGCGGACGCCTTTCTTGTTACGCGCTGGTACAACATAGGCGGCCTTACGAACAAGGTATCCAGCAAATCCAAGGTGGTGCGCACAACCCGCACCATATCCGAAAGCGGCTATAAGAAAATAACAAAGATCCCTCCGGGAACCAACGTGCTTGTGGTCAACGATTCAGAGCATTCCACGTCCAGCGTGATAGAGCTGCTGATGGATCTGCATATAGACGGGCTTACATATGTTCCGCATACCGCCGGGCATTATGACCCAAGCCTGAAAATAGCCATAACCCCGGGCGAAAGCCGGTACGTTCCAAGCTATATCGAAAACATAATAGACATAGGCAACCGCCATATAGACATTTCCACCGTGCTTGCGCTTTGCAATGTTATGGACGTGAACATATCCGAAATTGCCGGCCCGCTTATGAATTACTTCAATATGCTGCTCTGCCGCGATGTAATATCCCGCCAATACAGGGATACGCTTTCAAAAAGCATGTATATGAACAGCATCCTTAAACACATGGAGCAGGGCGTTCTGCTTACGGCGCCGGATGGCCGCATAATACTGAGCAACGGCAAAATGAACGAGCTGCTGCGCATGCAGATAACCGAAAACCGCGACTATGTATCCGCCGTGTTTCCGGAAGGAACGGCGGCGCGCATAGCCAATATGGATAACGATACGCTTGCGCTTAACGTTAACGGGCGTGAAATGCTCATTAACCACGAAACGCTTAACTTTGGCGATACGATAAACCACAACCTTTATTTTTTCAACGACGTAACGTATATCCGCCGACTGGAGCGCAAATCCCGCGAGGAATCGCTGCAGAAAGGCTTTGTTGCCAAGCACAGCTTTGATGATATTGTGCACGTTTCCGCCGTGATGGATGAATGCATACGCCGCGCGCGGCTGTTCTCCCGTTCCGATAAAACCGTGCTTATACAGGGCGAAAGCGGCACGGGCAAGGAACTTGTTGCGCAATCCATACACAACGCCTCCTCCCGCAGGAACAAGCCTTTCGTCGCTGTCAACTGCGCCGCGCTGCCGGAAAGCCTGCTTGAAAGCGAATTGTTCGGCTATGAACGGGGCGCGTTCACCGGCGCAAGGCAAAGCGGCAAGAAAGGACTGTTTGAGCAGGCAAACGGCGGCACAATTTTTCTGGATGAAATTGGCGATATGCCACTGGCGCTCCAATCCCGCCTGCTGCGCGTTTTGCAGGAAAAGCAGGTGATGCGCGTGGGCGCGGACAGCATTATTGATATAGACGTGCGCGTTATCGCCGCCACGAACCAGAACCTTATGGCAAAGATGGAGGAGGGCATATTCCGCAGCGACCTTTATTACCGGCTGAATGTGCTGCCATGCCACATAGCGTCTCTAAGGGACCGCAGGGAGGATATAGTGCCCCTGTTCCTTAGCTTCATAGGGCAAAGGTCCATACCCGGCGACCTTGCGGCAAGGCTTAAAAGCTACGACTGGCCCGGCAACGTGAGGGAGTTTGAAAACACCGCGGAGTATTACACAATGATGCGGGACTTTGACATGCCTCTGCCGGAGCATATTCAGCCGCAGCACACCGCCGCCGGAGCGCTGGACAGCGACGATATAGCAATACTATCCGTGCTGAGCAATGGTTACATAGGCCGCAGCGCGCTTAAGAAAAAGCTGGAAGCCATGGGCATAAGCTTAAGCGAATACTCAATACGCAAAAAGCTGGACGTTCTGCAAAGCCGCAATTATATAAGCAGACAGCTTGGCCGCAGCGGCACCCGCATAACCGATGACGGTAAGGACGCCTTGCAGCGCCGCATGGGCAAATAAGCGGCGTTCGACCATTTTCCTTTAATTGGATGGATTATTAGGATGATTCCATCCACTTTATTTTGTTTTTCATTTCTCACATTTATGCTGCCCTGCCGGCAGCCGTTTTTCTCGTTTTCTATTTTCCCTCCAAATCCCGCTGATTTTACAAATTTTTATTTTATTTTGCCCATTGTCCTTCCGGTTGGCATGATTTTTGCATTTATTAATTGTTATAAGGGCTATATGGAAAAATATATGGCTAAACGCTCAATAAAAGAAGGAGGATCACAATGTACAAGAAATTTGCCGCCCTATTGCTTGCGGCCGTTATGGTTTTTGCCATGTTTGGCTGCAAAGGCGCCACCGAACCCAACCCAAACAGCACCGTCGCCCCCACGCAGGGGAATAACGACCCCGCGCAAACCAATACCGAAAACAACAATGCTACGCAGAACACCGAAAAGGTATACACTACCTATACTCAGGTGTATTCTGCGGAAGTGAGCACGCTGAACTATCTGCAAAGCACCGCAACCGACGTTACCGTGCTCGGCTCGCTGTGCGTAGACGGCCTTGTGGAATTCGACCGCTACGGCGTTATGCAGCCCTGCCTTGCCGAAAGCTGGGATGTTTCCGACGACGGCACCGTATATACCTTCCACCTTCGTCAGGGCGTGAAATGGTACACCTATGAAGGCGAAGAATACGCCGAGGTCAAGGCGGGCGACTTTGTTGCCGCGGCCGAATATGTGCTCAATGCCGCCAACGCCTCCAAGGTGTCCAACACTCTGTATCACAACATTGCCGGCGCAAAGGACTACTACGACGGCACTACCGCCGATTTCAGCACCGTCGGCATAAAGGCGTTTGATGATTACACCGTTGAATACACCCTTGTTGCGCCCCTGCCCTATTTCATCAAGATGGTATCCCTTAACCCCTGGTTCCCCGCACAGGCCGACTTCCTGGCCGAGCAGGGCGATCAGTTCGGCACAAGCAACGATACCCTGCTGTACTGCGCACGATCTTTCCATAATGCGCTTCATAACCAACCGCCTCGCCGTTATACACAAGGGCCGCATAGTGGAGCTTTCAGAAACTGAAAAGCTGTTTGCGCACCCGCTGCATCCATACACAAAATCGCTGCTTTCCGCAATACCCCAGCCCGACCCATTGAGCGAAAAGGGCAAAAAAACGCTGCCCTACGACCCGGCCTGCCATGATTATTCCGTGGACAAACCGGAATGGCTGGAGCTTGAGGACGGCCACTTTGTGCTTGCAAACAATAAAGAAGCCGAGCAATACAGAAAGGAGCTTGCAAACTGAGCATGAAACACATTATTTCAAAATCCTGCGCCGATGCGCAGGCATATATAGTCCCATTCAGGGCGGGCAGCCCCCGCAGCGTAAGCATAGCGCCGGAGATGGACGCAGCCGTTGATTTGGCCATAAACGGCAGCTTTGGCGGCGGATGCATGCTGGGCGGAATGTTCGTGGGCGAATTCATAGAAAACGATATCCCCTGGATACATATAGACATGGCGCCCGTAAACTTCCGCACGGAGCCGCCGGCATACTGCGCATACGGCGCAACGGGCTACGGTGCTTCTTTGCTGTATCATTTGGTGAAGCAGCTGCAAAGCAACGCATAAGGAGGGCATCAGCATGAAACCGCGTATAGGAATAATGAGCAGGTACCTTGCCAAGGACAACCGTTTTGTTACCAAAGCCGGCTACATTTATGCCATTTCGGCCGTGGGCGGGCTTCCCATACAAATACCCATAGCCGATGTTGCCGACGTTGATGCAATAGCCGGCATGGTGGACGGCATAATAATAACCGGCGGCGCGGACGTAACGCCGCTGGTATACGGCGAGCAGCCCGTGCCTGCAATAGGCCCCACCTGCGGCGCAAACGACAGATTTGAAATAGCCCTTATCCATGCCGCGCTTGCAAAGAAAAAGCCCGTGCTCGGCATATGCCGCGGCATACAGGTTATAAACGTTGCCTTCGGCGGCACGCTTTATCAGGATATCCCCAGCCAGATATCCCGCGATATCTGCCATAATCAGGGCGCCGCCGGAACCGAGCGCACGCACAGCGTGGCCATTGAGCCGGGCAGCTATATGCACAGCATAGCCAAATGCGATACCATGCTTGTCAACAGTTTTCATCATCAGGCGCTCAATACCATAGGCGATGGGCTGAAGGTAAGCGCGCGCGCAATGGACGGCGTTGTCGAGGCCGTTGAAAATGCGGATGGTTCCGTGTTCGCCGTGCAATGGCATCCCGAATTGCTGTATGCCGAAAATCCGGAGCACCGCGCCATATTTGAAACATTCGTAAATAGGTGCGCCGCCAAATAGCGCCGCAATATAAACATGCATTCACGCTAACACTCTTCGCAGGGCTCGCGCCGCATAGTCAGGTGCGGGCCTTGCGGCGCTTTTATGCATGCCGCGCTATGTGTTATTAAGCAGCTGCTTTCTCTCTTTCCAGTCCGGCATCATCACTGCAAGGAAATCATAGAATTGCTTTGAATGATCGGGATATATAAGGTGGCACAGCTCGTGCAGCACAACGTATTCAACGGCTCCTCTCGGCGCCGCGAGCAGGCGCTTATTCAGCGTGACTATGCCCTTTTTAACGTGGCATGTGCCCCAGCGCGATTTCATGTCCCTTATGCGCAGCTGCGGCCTTTCAACGCCGTATTTCTCAAACGGCGAATACAATTCGTACAGCATTTCGCCGAATACTGCCCGGCATTGCCCGCTTACGAAGATATCAATCAGGCAGCTTTTTCTGCCTAAATCATTAACATCCTTTACGGATAGGTGAATATATCCGCCTTCGATCGATACGGATTCCTTATCCGAGCGAAATACCCGCAAAACATATTCCTGCCCAAGGAGCGTAATCTTTTCCCCGCTTATGTATTGCTCCGGCCGCTGTTCACGCCGCGCCGCTTTTTTGAATTTATCCTGTGCATTTGCAATAAACGCCGCCCTATCGCTTACAAACCCGTCAACTTCCCTGTCGCTTATAAAATCATTTGCCGAAACGTATATGCTGCCGTCTCTGCGTATTCTCAAATTCATGTTTTTTACCATTTTGCGCTCCAGCGTATATATAAATTCTCTGCCCTGTGCAAAGACCGTTCTTACGGCAATGTTCCTCATGCTAAAAAATCCCCCGTAAACAGGCCGTTTTGACCATATTCTATTTTTTAGTTTAGCACGCGGTACGGCGCATATCAATCCCATCTTCACTTTTTCCTATTAAAGCAACAATGCGTATATTGGATCCCCATTCAGAAAAGAATATAATGCGCATATAAAAATTGATATATCCGCGCCGTAAAGCCGCGGGGGAAATAATTGACAGGAGGATGCATTATGCTGCAAGGAAAAACCGCCATCGTTACCGGCGGCACAAGGGGTATCGGTCTTGCGATAGTAAGGACGTTTTTGAAAAACGGCGCGAACGTGGCGCTGTTCGGCAGCCGCGGCGAAACGGTTGGCAAGGCGCTGAAGGAGCTGAAAGAAGAAAACCCGAACTGGCCCGTTATAGGCATGGCGCCGGACATTGCCAAATACGATGAAATGAAAGCCGCCGTAGACGAAGTCGTCGCCAAATTCGGCGCGCTGGACATAATGGTAAACAACGCCGGCATTTCCGCGCGGGAGCCGCTTTGCGATTATACGCCGGAAAGCTTTCAACACATAATGGATCTTAACGTTACCGCCGTGTTCAATGGCTGCAAGGCAGCCGAAACCGTTATGAAGGGCCGCGGCGGCAGCATAATAAACACCAGCTCCATGGTAAGCCTTTACGGTCAGCCCAGCGGCGTTGGCTACCCCACCAGCAAATTTGCCGTAAACGGCATGACAAGGAGCCTTGCGCGCGAGCTTGGGCGCGAAGGCATACGCGTGAACGCGATCGCCCCGGGCGTTACCCGCACGGACATGGTGGCCGCGCTTCCGCCTGAGCTTGTGCAGCGCATATCCGCGCCCATACCGCTCGGCCGCGTGGGCGAACCGGAGGAGGTTGCAAACGTGTTCCTGTTCCTTGCAAGCGACCTTGCAAGCTACGTCACCGGCGCGATAATAAGCGTTGACGGTGCGGCGCAGACCTGATAAAGCCAAAACCCAACCGGCCCTCCGCTTCCGCACATTGCCAAGCAGGGGGGCTTTTATAGTTCATCCAAAATTTTGAAAATCTTTCTGCCGATTCGCTCTATCTGTCTCTTTTTGCGCAGAAGCTTGCTTGTGCAGCATATATGTGCGGAATGAGTATGCCGTGCGGCAATTTTTTTCAGTTCGGCTTGTACTTTAATATATTGTCTGTATTCGGGTAAGCGCATTATAAACAGCAACTTTTCAGCGGAATATCCTTCAAACGGGTACTGCACGCCAAGCCATAAACTATTTCCCATTGCCAACATCTCCCATAATAGATGCATTTTATATATTATAGCTGATGTATAGCTTTGATAGCAACACCTACAATATAATTATAGGAGGTGCTGCATATGGCAAACGGTGAATACGGCGATATCGGCCTGCGTGTGCGGCAGCGCCGCGAAGAACTTGGCCTCACCCGTGAGAAAATGGCGGAGCGGGCAGGTTTGTCCGTTCAGTTTATGGCTTCCGTTGAACTTGGCAAGCAGAGCATGACCACGGACAGCCTTAAAAAAGTATGCCGTGCGCTGTGCGTAAGCGCCGATTATATCGTGTTCGGTACCCGGCCCGGCTATTCAGAACATGACCTTAACGCCGCCGTGGAGCCGCTCAGCGCGGAACAGCGCGCCTATGCGGAACAAATGCTGCGCACATTTGTTCAGGCCATACAGTCCCAAAGGTAACATATTCCATTCGTTCCAGCATTGCATTTTTTGCCCATTCTGTAAACAAAACCGCTATATTCTTGCACAATTCACATAATTAGACTACAATATAAGATGATGTTTTATGCCTGAACGGGCAGAAAGAGGAAAAATGGCAAACGATAAGTATTCCGGAAGTTATAATGCAGGCCCCCAGCTTCCGTCATATATGAAAAAGAACACGACTGCCGCCAAGCGCGCAGCGGCGCAGGGCACGGCCACGCGAAGCGCGGCACCATCGGCGCGCACTTCCGCCGCGGCAAAGCGCACAACCGCGGCGCACACCACCGCGACCCGCAGCACGGCAAGCCGTTCCTCCGCAAGGGGCAGCGCACAGCACGGCGCAGCGACGCGCAGCACAGCAGCGCACAGCACCGCAGCCAAGGCGAATACCCGGCACGCGGCGAATCAAGTGCAGCATAAGAAGCGCAAAAGGAAAAAGTCCGGCAGCGGCGCGCTCAAATGGATCGCCCTGGCAGCAGCGGCGCTTATATGCGTAATAATAATAGTGTCCATAGCAAACAGCGGCGGCGCGGACGCCGTTGCGGACATGGATAAGCTGATGCAGACCGGCAAGCGGTTCAAGGCGGGCGTTAAGCTGATAGGCGTGGACGTGAGCGGCATGACGCCGGAGGAGGCGACAGGCCTTGTTAAGAACGCAGCCGAAAAGAAGCTGAAAACCGTTGCCGTCACCATAAGCAGCGGGGAAAACAGCTGGACGCTCGATTCCGACGCGATGGGCATGGGGTACGACATTGCGGACGCTTTGGCGGACGGGCTGAACTTCGGCCGCGGGGAGGACGACAACACCGTTGTTATAACCGACGGGGGCGTTGGCGAGTTCGATGCAAAGTATACATGGGACAGGGGAAAGATAATATCCGCCCTTGCTGCCATGAGCCAAAGCATAAACACGGAAGCTACCGCCGCCTATGCGGAACCCGTTACCGATTGGTCGCAGGAGGAGCGCTTCATTTACCATGCCGGCGAGGAAGGCATTACCCTTAACGAGGAAGCAACGGCCGATGCGATAGAAAAGGCCCTTGAGCAGGGCGAGTTTGTATGCACCGTTGAGGCCACGGTAAACGCCGTGCTGCCCGGCGGCAATATAGACGACCTTAAAGCCGCAACGTCATTCATCGCCAGCTATACCACCAAATTTTCCGCCCGCAGGGACGACGAGGTAAAGCAGAACCGCAAGTTCAATATCCAGAAGGCGGCGGACATAATAAACGGCAACACCATCCAGCCCGGCGAGGAATGGAGCTTCAATACGGTTGTCGGCCCGCGCACATACGAGCTCGGCTGGAAGGGCGCCAACGGCATAAGCGGCGGCAAGGAATACACCATTCAGGCCGGCGGCGGCATATGCCAGGTATCTACAACGCTTTACAACGCGCTACTTTGCGCCAACATGGAAATTGTTGACCGCCGTGCGCATACAATACCTTCGGACTACGTTCCCGTAGGGCTTGACGCAACGGTGGATACCCGCGGCATAGACTTCGTTTGGAAGAACAATACGGATATGCCCGCGTATATATTCGCCAAGGTGGAAAACGTGGAAGGCAGCTCCAGCCGCCATACCATAACCGTTTACGTTTACGGCAAACCGCTCCCCGAGGGCGTAACGTATCAATCAAGGAACGAGATAATAGAGGAACGTTCCCGCCAGGACGAGGCAATATACACAAACGACGCTTCCATACCCACGGGCTATCAGCTTGAGCGCGTGCAGGGGCATAAGTATTACGTTGCCGAGGCGTATCAGGACAAGTATGTGGACGGCAAGCTGGCCGAAAGCAAGCTGCTCTATACCGATAAATATGAGGGCAACCCTCCGGAGGTTTCCATAGGCACCGGCGCGCCGCTCGCATCCGGACAAACGCCCGATCCTGCATGGCAGCCCTACGGCACGGCGCTCGAGGACGCGAATTGACAAATTTCCGCGGCATTACCTGCCATTTGCTTGACAAAGGGGTGTGCAGCGGGGATAATAAAGCAAACAGAAAATAATATCAGGAGGACAAAATTATGGGCATAATCAAGGCCTTGACCGGCGCAATAGGCGGCGGTTTGGCGGATAGCTGGCTTGAGGTTATCGAGTCCGCTCCCATGGGAGACAACACCGTTTTCACCCGCGGCATAAAGGTGCGCAAGGGCGACAGCCGCAACCAGAACACCAAGGGCACAGCGGATACCGTGTCCAACGGCTCCATAATCCATGTTTACGATAACCAGTTCATGATGCTGGTTGACGGCGGCAAGGTAGTGGACTATACTGCGGAGCCCGGCTACTTCAAGGTTGATAATTCTTCCATGCCGAGCCTTTTCGGCGGCCAGTTCGGCGATTCTCTGAAGGAGACCTTCAGCCGCATCAAGTACGGCGGAACGCCTTCCTCCAGCCAAAAGGTATTCTTCATCAATCTTCAGGAGATAAAGGGCATTAAGTTCGGCACGCGCACCCCCATCAACTATTTCGACTGCTTCTATAATTCGGAGCTGTTCCTGCGCGCGCACGGCACCTATTCCATAAAGGTCACGGAGCCGCTCAAATTCTATGCCGAGGCCATTCCCCGCAACGCGGAGAGCGTGGACATAAACGACATAAACGAGCAGTACCTTAACGAGTTCCTCGAGGCCCTTCAGGCCGCCATCAACCAGATGAGCGCCGACGGCACGCGCATAAGCTTCGTAACCAGCAAGGCGCGCGAGCTTTCCAAGTACATGGCGAACGTGCTGGACGAGGAATGGAACCAGAACCGCGGCATGCAGGTGCAGTCCGTGGGCATAGGCTCCCTGTCCTATGACGAGGAAAGCCAGAAGCTCATCAACATGCGCAATCAGGGCGCAATGCTGTCCGATCCCAGCGTGCGCGAGGGCTACGTTCAGGGCGCAATAGCGCGCGGCGTGGAAGCCGCCGGCAGCAACACCGCGGGCGCGGGCGCAGCGTTCATGGGCGTTGGCCTTGGCATGAATGCCGCGGGCAACATGGCGGGCGCGTTCTCCGCCTCCAACCAGCAGCAGATGCAGTATCAGCAGGCTCAGCAGCAGCAGGCCCAACAGCAGCAGGCTCAGCAGGGCGGCTGGAAATGCTCCTGCGGCGCCACCAACGGCGACAATATGGCCTTCTGCCCCGGCTGCGGCAGCAAGAAGCCCGCTCCCAAGCCCGCCGAGGGCGGCTGGACGTGCTCCTGCGGCGCGACCAACGGCGCGAACATGGCCTTCTGCCCCAACTGCGGCAGCAAAAAGCCCGCCGAAGCGGCCGCCAAGTCCGCCTTCTGCCCCAACTGCGGCGCAAAGCTTGCGGACGGCGCAAAATTCTGCGTGGAATGCGGCACAAAGCTCGGCTAAATCAATCAGCACGCATGGGGACGGCCTCGCGCCGTCCCCTTTTCCGTTTTCCGCAATAAAATTGCATATCCGCAAAAAAACTCTTTACAAACCCGCCCGCATACGCTATAATACATCTTGCGCAACGGAAAGCGCAGCAAATATGGGGCTTTAGCGAAGTTGGCTATCGCGCTACACTGGCAGTGTAGAGATCACCGGTTCGAATCCGGTAAGCTCCACCATACTTGAGAAATCCGAACTTGATTCCGATAGGGAATGGGTTCGGATTTGTTGTTTATATGGAAGATGTTGTTGGGTAGGGTGTTGACGAGATTGTAGACATGGTTTGTTGTGCTTTGCTAAGGTTGATTACAAGTTCATCCTGGCAAAATAAAGCAAACCATGTCGATTTTTGTTTGTGCAACTTATCGCACATTATTCATGTTTTTATTTATGCTCTCTTTTTTCCGCGGCTCCTTCTCCCCAGATCTCCCGCCCCAAACTCACCCTATTATTGCCTCTCCCACACCAAGCATCTTCTTTACCGTTCCACCCTCCCATCCCGGACCATACGTCACATAATTTGCGCAATAAAACGAACATAAAAACGAGGTGCAGTTCAAGCCTGTCAACTTTTTCTATTGGTAAAAATTACCAACACCCCAAACGCATGGAAAAGATTGACAAACAAGGGATGGGGTGATAATGTCAAAGAATAAACATGTTCCATGTTCCGTCCGAAGGTGGGCGGCTAAGAGGGAAGCCGGGTGAAAACCCCGCACGGACGCGCCGCTGTAAAGGACGAGTCGGCCGCAAAATGCCACTGAAGCGATTCGGGAAGGCGCGGCAGACATATACGGCCTGAGTCAGAAGACCTGCACGGAACAGGCTTCGCCACGCGAACTGGCACAGAGAAGCGCCCGCGGGCCCCTGCATGGGAGCGGTGTGTTTTTCATATATAAATTTACTGCCGAATGCATGGAAGGCTGCAATATATCCGCACAAAATAACGCGCTGCGGGGATGAGAAAGGAACCCGTATGCAGCGGAGCATAACAAGAAAGAGCATAAACGATTACAAGCAATATCTGTTTGCGGCGGAAAAGGCAAAGGCAACCGTAACTAAATATATAAATGAAGCTGAACGGCTGGCGGAGTATCTGAACGGCAATCAGCTCAGCAAACGCGCGTTGCTCGAATACCGCGAAATACTTGCGGAGAACTTCAGCAGCCGCACGGTTAATACAAAGCTTGCGGCAATAAACGGCTACCTTGCTTTCATCGGCGCGGATGAATATAAAGTGCAGCTGCTAAAGGTGCAGCGAAGGGCTTTTATAGACGAAAGCCGGGAACTGAGCGCGGCGGAATATAAACGGCTGGTCAACGCGGCGGACGTGGGAGGGAACGAAAGGCTGAGCCTTGTAATGCAAACCATATGCGCAACGGGTATAAGAATAAGCGAGCTGAGCTACATAACCACCGATGCCATTGAAAAGCGGCAGACGGAGATACGCCTGAAGGGTAAGAGCCGCACAGTGCTCATTCCCAATAAGCTTTGCAAAAAGCTTGCCGAATACGCAACGCGGCAGCATATAGACTCCGGCGTAATATTCCGCACGAAGGGCGGCAGACCCATAGACAGGGCGAACGTATGCCACGACATGAAAAGACTTTGCGACGCGGCGCATGTGGAGCAGAGCAAGGTGTTCCCGCATAACCTTAGGCACCTTTTTGCCCGCGCGTTTTACTCGGTTGAAAAGAACCTTCCGCATCTTGCCGATGTGCTTGGCCATAGTTCTATCGAGACCACACGCATTTACGTTGCCGCGAGCAGCAGACAATATGAACGTATGCTTGATAAGATGAAGTTGATAACATAAGAATACCACGGAATACTGTTTCTGTGGTAATACAAGTAAAAAATCCTTGTACTTGGTAATTATAACACCCCACCCATGTCTAAATCAAGGAAATAATTCGTATTTTTGTCACAATTACGCAATTATGGCAAGCACTTTCCGTATAGGCGCTTATATGTGCTGTTTTGGTGTATTTCCCCTGCTTACAGTGTATTATTCAATAAATTTCAATCAATAGAACCGGTTAGCTTATCCATGTCTATACCACAGAAACAGTATTCTGTGGTAAATAAAAAATAGAGGAACGTCGTGGCTCCGGACGAAAACCGGAGATGAACAAGGGAATCGGGTGGAAATCCCGAACGGCACCGCCGCTGTAAGCGCCGAGGCTCCATCATGGCATAGGCCGGTCATTGGGAAACTGAGAAGGCGATGGAGACGCAGGATAAAATCCATAAGCGTGAGTCAGAAGACCTACGAGGTTTGTAGTTGGTGCGCCCGTGCGGTAAAACGGCGCATGAACAGTGCTTTGCAAAAATGCGGTTGCGGCAATTTTAGGGGGAGAACCCCGGAATTGCCGCAATTTTTTATGCTTAGGAGGGAAAAAACATAATGGCACAGGCACAAATCGGAACGGATCCTCATGAAAAGACTCGTCTTGAACTGGAGCAGAAGTTTGCGAAGGAACACAGCAAGGCAAGCGACGAAGAACTGCTCGCCTACCTTAGGCGGCAAGCGCAGGAGCTGGGCAGACTGCCCGAAAAAGCTGACATAACAGGCTATCAGCTAATAAAAAGTCGTTTCGGCCCATGGCCGAGGGTGCTTGAAAAGGCGGGACTGAAACCGCCCACGCAGCGCAAAACCATGCGCGAAAAGCGGGAAGCCACCCGCCGCCGCAGGAAGGAGTATAAGAAACAGGAAGAAATGAAAACAAAGGAGCGGAATGAGAATGAAGCTTAAAAGGATAACGCCGCTTATAGCCCTTGTCATCGCGGCTATACTCTGCTTCACGTCGTGCAGCGGCAGCAATAAAACGACAGTAACCGAGCTTAATAACGGCGAAAGGCTTGACCTTGACTACATAGAAAACGGCAACACCTCTCAAGCCGAACCCGAAGCCACCGAAAGACCGTGGTACGCATTCTTAACGGACGCTTTCAGCTTCGGCACGACGAACAAAGGCTCGACCAAGGCGGCCGCCCAGCCCACACCCTCGCCCGACAGCGTGAGGGAACTTTACGAGCAGGGTACGGCGCCAACCGAACGGCCCGAAAAGAACGCCAAGCCAACGGATGCGTCCAACACGGAAGCGACGCCGTTCGTACCGCCGATAGAAACGCAAAAGCCGGGCGCAAACGGCACGAACGCGCCCGAACCGAGCGCAATGCCCGCTCCCACTCCCGTACCCACGGCGGAGCCGAAGAAGAACACCGTAACCATTCAGATACGCTGCGACACGGCCGTTAAAAACGGCATGCACCGCGAAGCAAAGTGGGCGGGAATAGTTCCGGCGTCCGGCTGCATATTGGATACGACCGAATTCGAAATAGAGGACGGTAATACGGTGCTGGACGTGTTGAAGATGGCGCGCGATAAGTTCCGATTGCATATGGAATACTCCGGCGGCAGCGGTAGCGGAGCATATGTGGAAGGCATAAACAACCTTTATGAGTTCGACGGCGGGCGCTGGAGCGGATGGATGTACTGCGTTAACGGCTGGTATCCTAACTACGGCTGCGGCGCGTACTACCTTAAACCGGGCGACAAGATAGAATGGAACTATACCTGCGACCTTGGGCTTGACCTTGACGGCGGCTGGTGGGAAGGGGCACAGGACTGGAAGGATTCGCATGAATAATGTAATCATATCAACGCATGGTCTGAAAAAGTATTATTTTGTCGGCGAAAGCACCGTAAAAGCGCTTGACGGAGTGGACATGACCGTGAACAAAGGGGAGTCCGTATGCATAGCCGGGCGCAGCGGCAGCGGTAAATCTACAATGCTCAATATGCTTGCTGGGCTTGAACTGCCTACGGCCGGCACGGTGCAGATAGCAGGCAGGCGGATCGAACGCATGAACGAGAAGGCAAGGATACGTTTTAGAAGGGATGATATAGGGTTCGTATTCCAAAGCTATAATCTCATGCCGCAGTATACGGCGCTCGAAAACGTTGCATTGCCGCTTGCCATACGCGGCGCACCGCTCAAGCTTAGGAACGAGATTGCGGAGGCCATGCTCGTGCGCGTGGGACTAAAGGAGCATATACACCATAAGCCGGGTGAGCTTTCAGGCGGTCAGCAGCAAAGGGTGGGCATAGCAAGGGCCATAATTACCCGCCCGCCCATAGTGCTTGCGGACGAGCCTACGGGCAATCTGGACACGGGTACGAGTGAGGAAACGATGGAGCTTTTGACAGGGCTTTTCCGTGAAAGAGGCACCACGTTCATACTCGTATCCCACGACCCGGGAATGAGAAAATATACAGACCGAACAATAACCTTCAGCGACGGAAGGATAAGCAATACAATAGCGGAGGAATAAAACAAGTGAGCGCAATTTTGAAGAAGATCACAGCATTTATGCTCGTTGCGGCGCTGGCATTGGCATTCGCGCTGCCGGCATTGGCGGAAAACGGCAGCGAAACCCCTGCGCCGGAAGGCACGGAAGCACCGGACGGCACGGGAGCGCCGGAGGCATCATCGCCGGCAGATACGCCCGTACCCACCATACCGGTAACGGATCAGAAGCCGAATACGGACATAGTGGTGATACCCAGCAACGCTAACGCGCTGGTGCTTATGGACGTTGGCGCGCAAAGCCCCAAGGGTGAACCGGGCGACGTTGTAACGATAGTTCTGCCGGTGGCGGTGAACAGGGAATATCTGCCGAGCGAAAGGTATATGCTCCGCAACATAACCGTTTCACCTAAAATACCCAAGGATGCGTCCGTATCAAGCTGGCCGTTCGACCTTATAAACGCAAGCTATACAAGGCACCTTGACGATATGTCATATAACTCCACTGCGGAGATATATTACGATTTCCGCATAAGCGAGTTTGCCAAAAAAGGCGTATATCCCGTGAACTTCGAAGTAAGCGCGACGGTGTGGAGGTATGACGATGTGAACGGTACCTCCATAACAGAGGACGTAACATTCAACCTTTGCGTGTATGTAACGCTTATGGGCAACGGCAGCGAATCGGGCATAACGACCAATTTCGGTCCGCTGCAAATAGCGGCCGCCAATCAATCCGGCGTGTTCGAATCCCCAATATTGAAGCCCAAGCAGAACGTTACGCTGCGCGTACCCATAGTGAATAAGGGCGGCGTGCTTAAAAACGTTACCATATCCCCTGTTATATCCAATTCACTCGATGAATTCCCGTTTATAGCGGAAAATGTGAACTACGGCAGGTACTTTGAACGCTGGGAATCCGGCGGGATGGCATACGTTGAATATAACTTCACCGTTTCGTATTATGCCACCAACGGCAATAAGCCCGTTAAGTTCCTTGCGACCTATTATGAAAACGGCGAACCGCAGCAGTGCGCGTTTTCAACATATGTATACATAACCAACGGCTACGTCGCGCCCATAGAGAAGGCAGAGACCGCCATGTCCGTAATGGTATCGGGCTATAAGCTGTTTGTGAACGGCACCGAGGTATCCGGCCTTATGGCGGGCGACGACGCAACGATACGGCTGACACTTATAAACAACGCAAAGAAGGATACATCGCTCAAAAACGTTGCAACGCTATCGCTTGCCAATTCAAACGGGCTTACGCTTACCGTTGGCAGCAGCGATGCGGCGTATGTGAGGGCGATAAGTCCGGGCGAAACAGCTGAAGTTGAATTTAACGTTTCCGTAAAGAGGGATGCGGATGTAGGCGCATCCACCGTAGGCGTGAACCTTACATATGAAAACAGCGATTCCATAGCCGGCAAAGCGGCGCAGACCATAATGATACCCATAAGCCAGCCCATGGATATAGCGATAGACGCGCCTATAGTATACGGCACGCCTACGCAGGGTTCGCCCGCGTCCATAAATCTGAACATGGTGAACATGGGCCGCGGCAAGGCGCTCAACGTAAGGATACTCGCCCTTGAAGGCATATCCATGGCGGAAAGCTACTACGGCGGAGATCTTCTCCCCGGCGGTACGCTGAGCGCGGATTTTCAGGTGAACTGCACCAAACTCGGCGAGTTCACGGGCAAGCTGCTTGTGCAGTATGAGGACGCGAACGGTCAGCAGTATACACAGGAAATTCCCCTGACGCTGAACGTGGAGGAAGCTAAGCCCGCTTCAAGCGACGCGGTGATAATAGGCAGCGATGCGGACGTTGACTCCACCAACGTAAGGGGCGGCGGACTGCCCTGGTGGGCATGGCTGCTGATAGCGCTGGCGGTTGTAGCGATAGTGATAATAGCGATAGTATCATCCAAGAACAAGAATAAGAAGTTTAAGGATGCTTACAACGATGATATAAGCGATATGAACGGCGGTAAAAAGGCATGACGTTCTTTGATTTATTCCGCTATGGCTGCATAAATCTGTGGCGGCGAAAATCGAGGACGGTACTTACGGCGCTATCTATGACGATAGGCGTAATGTGCATAATAGTGCTGATATCGGTAGGGCTTGGGTATGAAGCTTCGTACCGTGAAAGCATAGAGCAGTTGGGCAGCCTTACAAAGATAGACGTGACGCCCGCCGATCAAACGCTGCTGGATAAAACGGCATTGCTTAACGAAAAGGCCGTGAACGCCTTTAAGAATATAGAAGGGGTCGAGGCCGTGACGCCGGTTGTGCAGAAGAGCGCATATATAAAGTGCGGCAACTTTGTGAACATGGTGCGCATATACGGAATAGACGTCAGCACGGCGGCAAGCTTTCAGCTTGAGCCTGAACGCGGCGAAGCCCCCGGGGAGGGGACAAGGCTGCACCCGGATGTGATGTTCACGGACGATGTTGCGGCGACATTCTCGGACGCTAAGAACGACTGGGCCGCCGCTGTCGATGCGGACGGCAACGCGCTGATAGACCCGTTGGCGGCTAACATAAAGCTGACGTTTGACTATTCAAACCTTTCGGGCGAGCAGAGGGCGGACGGCGACGGCCGCGCCCTCCCCATGGGCAACTTCTATACGCTAAACGTTACCGGAGTATGCTCAACGCTCAACAACACCTATTCAACTTCCGCCTTCATGGATTTTGACCGGTTGAACGAATTGATAGACGCAAACGCGGACTACCTTGGCGCAAGGAAGGATGAAAAGCTGCTTGCGGAGGAAAAGAAAAACGGTCCGACATATGAGCTGGTATGGATAAAGGTGAAAAACGTTGAGGACGTGCAGAGGATAGCAAAGCTGATACGGAACAGCGGCTTATCGGTATATTCGCTCAACGATATGCTTGAAACGGTCCGCACTCAGTCTCGCCAGATACAGGGCATGCTGGGCGCAATAGGTGCGGTGGCGATGCTCGTGAGCGCGATATGCGTGGCAAATACGATGATGATGTCCATAACCGAGCGCACGAAGGAGATAGGCATACTGAAGGTCATAGGCACCTCGCTTGGCAGCATCTCTGGCATGTTTTTGATAGAGGCGCTGATACTGGGCATATTGGGCGGCATATTCGGCCTTGGCCTGAGCTGCGCGGCGCAGAAGCTATTGCCCGTACTGTTTGAGAACATGCAGGTGAGGAGCATAATCCCGGCGTGGCTTGCCGTGGCGGGCGTTGCGTTTTCCGGCGTGGTTGCGCTGATAGCGGCCATACTCCCTGCCCGCCGTGCGATGCGCATAAGCCCGAACGCGGCCATACGGACGGAGTGATGCATATGAGAAAGCTTTTACCTATTATATTGGCATTCATGCTTATGCTTACCGGATGCGGGAGGGGAGAAGAAGGCATTGTGCAGATACTGGAGGACGAACAAACCCTGCAAAGTGCTGCACAGCCCGAGGAACAGCTTATCGAGCGCCGCATAGAGATGACCGGAGATATTTCGCAGCCGGGCACCATGGCCATAATGTGCAGCGAAGGATACTGGCGCACATGGCGCGTGGAAACGGCCGACCAAAACGGCGAAGTGAAAGAATACCGATACGAAATCGAAAGCATGCTTCCGCAGGATGCGGAGCCATCCGCCGTGCCGGTAACGATAACGTTCAACGGCAATATGCTTAAGGTGGAGAGCGAGGCGATAGCAATGGAGTCGCCCATGCAGCTTATGCTTAACATTGATGACGGCAAAGAGCTGACGTTCAGTGTGGTGCATGGCAGTGAAGAGGAGAACTTCACCGTGCGTCCGACTGACGAAAAAGAGTAGATCAACATTGCGGTATACGTTTTTATCACAATAACAGGAGGAGAAAATGAAACGCACAAGAACTAATGCAAAGCTGTTGGCGCTTATATTGGCGCTGGTGTTTGCGTTTGAGCTGCTGCCCGCGCATATGGCGAGCGCGGCGGAAAACATCAGCAAATGGCCCGCGCTCGTGGGCGAAAGCGGCTGGCCGACGACGAGCAGCTATATTCAAACCAGTTCAATAACCAGCGATGAGTATCCCGGCGTCGGCAACATGATGCTGAAAAACACCGGCAGTGATGACATCAGCCCTATAAAAAAGGTGCAGATACCAGGGCTTGACCCAAGCGCACCGATAGAAAAATATAACCTTACGCTTAGCGTGACGCATCTTGTTGCTGATCGCAAAGAGGCAGGCACGGCGGAGAACGTGTATGAAACGATAAAGCTGCCGCGCGCGAATTATTATTACCCGCAGCGCGTGATGCTGCGTGCGCAAAACGGCAGGGAATGCCCCGTATACATAGTCGCAATTCCCGAACAGCACAGCTATAAGGATGAAAAGTACGATTACTCCGAAGTAATAGACCTTATGCTTGAGCTGGACGTGCGTACACAGGCCCTCCTGAGCGAGCTGAAGAGCACCAACAAGGCGGAAGCAGGCGGATACTATCCTGATATGCAGGAAGCTATCTACAGCATGAACAACCGCTTGGGTACTTCCGGCCTGTATATGTACTGGCGAGTTGCCGGAGGAATTGACTTCAAAACAAAAATGGAAGAAATGTTTGAAGTCAAGAACAGGCATACCGATCTTAGCCCGGAACAGTGCAAATACGTCCTTACCACCATGGCTCAAGAGTGGCTGGACTATTGCAGTGAACGTATTAAGCAGCCCGAAATAGCATCGCTGCGCGTGCTTGGCGCGGAAGCCGTAAAGACCGGCACTAACGAATTTACGCTGAGCCTGCCCGCGGGGACGGACCTTAGCAGCGCAGAAAGCACGCTGGAAATAGAGTTCATAGGCAGAGCGAAAGCAATAGTAGACGGCAAATGGGCCAACGGCCAAACGCTGTTCATTGAATGCACCGCGTGGGATCAGGCTACGGGCGTTGAATTCGGCAGCATAAAGAATATGTACCGCCTGAAGCTGACCACGGGCGAACCCACGATAAGCGTCAGGTACTTTGCCGTAAACGACAGGGTCGCCACGATAGACGAAGCGACAGGCTCTATATCGCTCAACCTTGATACGGCGTGGGATTGGAAGCAGACGCCCGTTGTGGAATGCTCCGGCAGCGGCTATGAGTTCCTTGATGAAAACGGCGCCGTCGTGGCGGCGGATGCGGACGGCAAAACAGACCTTAGCGCGGTAAAGACGCTGCGCATCGTGCTTAACATAGCCGGCGGCGAATACACGAAGGATTATGCGCTTAACATAACCCGCGGCAATTCCGCAGAATGCGAGCTTAAAGCCTACTCCGTAGGCATAGAAAACGAAAAGGTTGAAATAAGCGGCACAAACGTGACCGTAACAATACCGTTTGACACGGATTGGAGCACGCTGAAGGCCGAATATACCGTATCCTACGACGCGACCATAAAGGCGACCGCAGAGGAAGATTTTGAAAAATCCGAAGCGAAGCCCATAGTTTACCGCGTAACGGCGCAGGACGGCAAAACATATAAAGATTACAGCGTTGTGGTCAAAAAGGAGAAGGCTTCCGGCGAATGTAAGCTGGTATCCTTTAAGTACGGCGCGGTTGCCGGCAGGATAGATCACGACAAAGGCACCGTAACTATGACCCTGCCCGCGGGCTCGAATACAACGTTCGCTCCGAATATTACAATATCCGAATTTGCGACCATAATGCCCGAAATTGGCGCGGCGCAGGATTTCTCCCGCCCCGTTACATACACCGTAAAGGCGCAGGACGGTACGGAAAAGAAATACAGCGTTACAGTTACTGTTTCCGCCCCGCAGGATAATCCGGACAGGGAAAAGCTCCAGAACCTGCTCAACGGCATAATATCCTCCTATAAGTCCAAGGCGAGCCTTGGCAGCTGGGAGCAGATGGACCTTGGCATTTATGCCAACCCCGAGCAGGGCAGCACCACGCAGTATATAGACCTGGCGGAATGGGCGAAGAACTGGAAAGTGACCGCTTCCACCATGGATACGGTAGTCGAGCGCAACATAATCGCCCTGACCGCGAACGGCTACGATTGCTCTAATCTGGCTAAGTACAATAACGGCGAACCGTTTGTGAACAGCAGTGGAGAACAGATAGACAACCTGTTTGACGACCTTGAACGCGTGCAGACATACGGCATGATGGGCGATGCGTTCGCGCTTATAGCGCTGGACATGGGCAACTACACCGTGCCTGAAGGTTCAAGGTATTCAAGGGACAGCATACTCAGCAGGATAACAGGCAGCGGCAAGCTTATAACCGGCACAGAGGTGGACATGGGCGCAATGAACATGTATGCAATAGCGCCTTATGCCGACGACCCCGTGTATGGCGATAAGGTAAAGAGTCTTATACAGGATGGCATAGAGAGCATTGCCAAGGCCATGAATCCCGACTTTACTTTCACATACAGCGGCTATGCCAACAGCGAATCCACGTCCCAGGTAATATGCGCGCTGTGCGCATGCGGCGTTGACCCGTATACCGACCCGCGCTTTGGCGACGGAAAGACCAACATAGTCACACAATGGGTGGATAAGTTCGCCTGGGGCGGCGGCTTTAAGCACGTTGTATCCGAAACGCAGCCCAACAGCATGGCTACCGAGCAGGGCTGCTACGCGCTTGAATGGTATCTCGGTTTCCTTGAACGCGGCGGCGCGGGCAAGGCATACCATATGTATTACAACCGTTATAACTTCGCAAAGACCCTCTCTGCCGAGGCAAACATACTCTCCTTTGCAATAGATGGGCAGAAAGGTGAGATAACCGAAGGCGAGCGCAGCACAATCGCCGTTACCGTGCCGGATGGCATGCCGCTTGACAGCATCACGCCCGAAATGGTTTTGTCCGCGGGTGCAAAGCTCATCGTTCCCGAACTGCCGGTAAAGCTGGTGGCGGGTACCGAGCAGCCGTTTGTGGTGCAAGCTTCCGACGGAAAGACCACCAAGACATATTATGTCACCGTTACCTACGGCAACGTGGACGCAACGGGCGCGGATATACCTGCGGACGGCATAACGCTTGAGGACGTAAACAAGCGCGCGCTCAATATTGTTGAACGAAAAGTAACGAGCACCGCGGACGGCACGGACATAGTGCTGATAATAAACAACACGGTGGATCTGACCAAGCTGCGCATAAAGGGCGAAGCGTCCTACGGCGCGGAGGTAACGCCGGCGCTGGACGGCAAAAAGACGATGGACCTTTCCGACTTTACGGAGTTCACCGTTGTATCTGGCGACAAAAAGACCACCAATAAGGTGCGCATAAAGGTAATGATAGCCGCGCAGGCGGAAATGCTTACGTTCCGCGTACAGGCGGACGGAACATGGTACAGCGGCGTTATAGATAACGACAACAACACCATAACAGTTTCCGGCGTGGACGACAGCGCGCTCACTACCACCCTGCTTACTGCGGAAGCCACGTTCACGGCGGGCAGCAAATGCTCCCCCTCGTCCGGCGCGGCGGTGGACTTCTCCAACGTTGTTGAATATACCCTCACCGGTACAGACGCGCTTGCAGGCCGCACATATAAGGTGAAGGTGCTCAATAAAAACGGCAGCCTGATAACCGCCGGCGGCAGCACGCCCGCAAGTTCGGATGCCATGATAACCGGCTTCAACGTGCTGAGCGCGGAAGGCGTTATAAACCACGGCGCGGGCACAATCGTCATAACCCTGCCTTACGGCACAAACGTTACGGCAGTCGCGCCTATAGTCACCGTCAGCGCTGGGGCGAGCGTAACGCCCGGCTCTTACCAGATGGTGAACCTGTCCGTTCCAGTTGTATACACGGTGGTGAACGGTAAAACGACCAAGCAATACACGGTAAGCGTTGTATATCAGCGCAGCGTTGCGGATCAGCTTTGGGACAAGATGGCTGAAGAAGGCAACAACTCCGTTAAGGATCACCAGGTGAGCCACGACCCGCACGGCCTGCCGGGCGGATACGGTTCATATTGGGATTCCTCTAAGGGATATAACCAGCGGGGCGGCAGTTCCGGTTGGGGCAATCTTGGCACGGGCTGGGGCAGCACCGGCACGGGCTGGGGCAGCACCGGCACAGGCTGGAACAACTCCGGCACGGGCAGGGCATGGAACAGCTCCCGCGCCGAATGGACCGATGTACTTGATTGATAATGTATTCAATGCGGAAGAGTTGAAATACACGGAGGAAAACATATGAAAGCTAAAAAACTGTTGTCCCTTCTGCTGGCGCTTATAATGTGCGCGGGCCTTGTGCCTGCGCAGGTACTGGCGGCGGGAAATATGACCCTTATGATAAATACAGAGGGCATAGAGAACGGCACCGTGGAGATAGTATCCATACCGGACGGCGCTACGCAGGAAGGCAATAAGGTTAGCGGCCTTACGGCGAAAACGGGGTTCGTAACGGTTAAGGCCACGCCTAAGGAAGGCTACGAGTTCCTTAACTGGACGGTCAAAATATCCACGAACGGCACAAAGTGGCTGAGTACCGCCAAGCCTAACTCTGGTTATGTGCTTAAAAGCGGGCAGACGTTTGCTTCCAACCCGATTGAAATAGCAAACGGCACAATGGCCAAGTTCCTTCAGCTAACGCCTAACTTCGGCATACCGCTCAAGCTGGCCGTTGAATCGAGCGACCCTGAAATGGGCGAAGTAGTGCTGGGCCCGAACACGGGCAAGCAGCTCACCGAAAAAACCGAAAAGGGCTACGTCGGCAGCTATAACGCTGGCAACGTGGAAATAGGCTACCGGCTGAAGGACAGCGAAAAGTACCAGTTCGTGGGCTGGACAATACGCTATACCAACGGCGAAAGCGGCATAACCGAAGATCTGGATGCCTATCATTATATGGATCTTAGCATGCGTCCCACGACGACATGGCCATATGATCAGAATCCTTGGAGCAAGGACGATACCGTTGTCGGAAACACTGTGCGCGACCTTATTAGTTACAATAGGAAGGGCATAAAGCACGACATCACCATAACCGCCGTGTTTAACGACAAAACTTCGCCTAACTATACGCTGGCCGATGACAACTGGAAAATCGGCATGACTGTACGTCCGCAGAACGGCAATCAGTCCATATATTCTGCTAACGTGACGGGATGGGACAATACCACCAACGAAGTAGTTGCGGAATTTAACGGCGCCGTTACCGCAGCCGAATTGAAGGACGCAAATACATATTTTATTAGTATGCCTATCGGCATGGATGGCGGTACGATAAGAACAGCGTCCGGGCTTACGGTGGAATTCACCGATGAAAAACCCGGCTATACCTATGGTGTTGGTGATATTCAAGGTTTGTCTCCGGATACATATCATGTGGGAAACTTTGCCGATGTATACGAAATACATTTCAACGTGCTTGATAACAACGGAAATACCAAGCCCGGCGTTATAAGGCTGAACCTTAAAAACAGGGGCAGGCTCACCGCCGAACACGGCGCTGTGCAGTACCTTGGCAAGCAGTATGAAAACGGCAGCGTAATAGACTTCGTTCCCGATGGCGACGGCGATGCCACCATGACCGCCGTGCCGGAAGAAGGCTACAAGCTGCTCAAATGGATAATAAACGGCGCCGAATATCCCGCCAACGGCAACGACATAACTTTTGCCGTGCCGGAAAGCACGTTTGATATTCAGGCCGTGTTTGCCGCGCCCGAATTTGTGGTCGCTGGCAAAACTCCCCGCTTTGACATAAGGGATAACCTGCTTGAGCTCACCCCGTTTGTCACTCTGGCGACGGAAGGCACCGTGACCGGCTGGTCTAACGATACGGACGAGCAGGTGGTCGTAACGTTCAATAACGTAGGCACGCTGCCCCAGTACGTTGCCGCGTATTATAGGCTGAACAAAGATTCCTATGCGCCTGACGGAACATCGCTTTCCTTCGGCGGCAGGGAGACCGGAGAGAAAGGCTCATGGCTCAGCTGGAGCAGGTATTACTATACCCAGCTTAATGCGGACGATTATGAAATACCCTTTACCATTACCGATAAGAACGGCTTTGTAAAGCGCGGCGTGATACGCTTCGAGCGCGACGGCAAGGCCGGCATAGAAGCCGAACACGGCAGCGTTATATATAACGATACCGAATATACCAACGGCCAAACCATAGACGTTGCCGCGGGCGAAATAACCCTTCAGGCCAAGGCGGACGAAGGCTATGCTTTCGCGGGCTGGGAAATAGGCGGCAAGGAATATTCCGATAACCCGCTGACCATTGAAGCGGACGGCAAGTTCTTCATTATCAAGGCCAAGTTCGCCAAGCTTGTTACCGTAAGCACGGGCGAAGGCATAGTTTCCGAAGGTGCGGCCAGGTTTGCGGACGACGAAACGGCTGAAAGCAAAACCGTTGCCGCTGGCGAAAGCGTAAGCATAACCAACGTGCCCGGCAAAAAGAGCAAGTTTGTTGCGTGGCACGTTGAATATGAAAAGGCGGAAGGCAAGTTCATGCCCGCCGAAGAAGGCCGCCATTATACCCTTGGCGAGGGCGCAAGTTATACCGACGGCACCATTACCATAGTTACCAAGGAATATAACATTAAGGTATATCCCGAATTTGAGCGGACTTACAGCATAACCCTGCAGCAGGCGGAAGGCGGCAAGGCAAGCTTTGCCGAACCCGTAAGCGCCATAGGCAAGGATGCCGTATCCGGCCTTACCAAGGATTCCGCCGCTGTAACGTGGGAACGCGAGGTCGAAACCGGCTACAGGTTCGATAAATGGGGCATAGAATACTTTGACACTGCCAAAAATGAGTGGGTAGCCGACCCGACCGGAGGTGGCTCAACTGCGATATACCGTTACTGGACTCCCGTAAACGGCGATGGCCGCATGCGGCCATCAATGTCCGTAAAGGTGACGGAATATGACCTGCGCATAACTCCGCAGTTCTCCAAGGGACTTACCGTTGAAGCTGTGGCAGACCCTGCCGCAGGCGGCACGGCGGAAGTGACCGGCGATACTGACGGCTACTTTTATAAAAACCAATACGCCAAGCTGAAGGCGGCCGCCGCTGACGGATACAACTTTGGCGGCTGGACGATAGAATACAAGCAGGAGGACGGCATCTACGCGCCCGCTGTGGCAGGCACACATTATAGAGCTATAATAGGCAGCGCAGACACGGCGGAGATCACCGCGGCCGTGCTGGATCACAGCCTCCGCTTCACAGCCAAGTTCACCAAGCAGCTCTACGTGGAGCTTGCTCAGGGCGAGCACGGCACGGCGGAGTTCGTGGGCGTAACGCCGGACGCGAACAACCGCGTGTATGGGCCGGACGACAGCACCGGCAACATAGTTGCAACCGTTAAGGCCACGCCGGAAGAGGGGTATGCCTTTGGTGGATGGACTATATTGAATGCAGACACCGGTAAGAAAGCTGTCGGTCTGATGGGTGGTCAGTATGGGAACTACTTCCTTGAAGATGGCGAAAGCGAGGCAAGCAACCCGCTGCGCATAGGTTTCTCGAAGCACAGCAGTGCAAACTTCCACGTTAATCTGAAGTTAGTGCCGGTATTCGGCAAAGAGATGAAGGTCACCGTAGCAAGCGACAACAGCGAATATGGTACCGTAACGCCCGAAGGCGAGAATATTGTTTCGAGCGTCGGCGGGAAACTTGATTTCGGCGCGAAGCCCGCTGAGGACTGCCTGTTCATGGGTTGGGAAATAACCTATGCCGACGGTACCGAGATACCTGAAAAAGAAAAGGACAACCTGTTCAGCTTTAATACGAACAGCACCGATAATGACGCTACTGGCGACAATAATCAGCTCACCATATTCTCCTGCGAGAAGGATCTGAAGCTGACGGCGCACTTTGTTAAGAAGGGCGAGCCTAACTTTGTAAGGTACAATAGTCATAAATCCGATAGGGGCTCAATGCAGGCTCCCAGAGTTACGGTGTTTGCCCCCAACATGACCCTGCCCTCAAGCTACACCGGCTGGTCAAACGATGTATCCGAACCTATAGTGATAGTATTTGATGCTCCCGCAATGCAAAGCAAAAGCGGTTTGAGATTGTTCTATCGGTATAAGTCTACCGACCTTACCGCTGCGGGCGTAACGTTTAATTTGGGTGAAGGCACTGTACACGATGCTTCAAGAGATACCACAAAATACTACGTTTATAATATCACTGCAGAAGAAGCCGCTACTCTGTATGAATTGCCGTTTACCGCGACCGATGCTAACGGTAACGTGAAGAATGGCGTTATACGCTTCGCCCCCGCACGCCGTGCACTGATAGAGGCCGAAAACGGCGCCGTGTCCTATAACGATGCGACCTACGCCGCGGGCAGCATAATAGACTTCCCTGCGGGCGAAGCCACCATCACCGCCGCCGCCAACGAAGGCTATGCCTTCGCAGGTTGGGAGATAGAAGGCGTTGAGTTGAGCGAAGAACAGGCCAAGAGCGAAACCATCACCTTCAATGTGCCTGAAAAGTTTTTCACCATAAAGGCGAGGTTTGAGGTGGAAAACAAGGTCAACGTAACGCTGAGCGTAAACGAGGCAACATACGGCACGCTGACGAGCGAAAGCAACCTTACCGGCCTGAAGAAGGGCGATAAGGTGGAGCTGATCGCCGCGCGCAACCCCAATGGCTACGAGGACTTCCTGCTTTGGCACATAAGCGGCAAGGAAGGCACAGACTATACAATAGATAACGATCCCGAAGTACCCGGCAAGGCCACGCTGACCGTGCTCGGCACGAAGGACGTGTCCGTAATGGCGGTATTCCGCGGCAAAGTCGTAGGCTTGCAGCCCAGCGGCAGGAAGTATGCCATTATGCCCGTAAAGCATGGGCAGAGGCTGATAATAACCTACCTGGGCCATCAGGATGTGAAGGTAGGCGTTACGGAAGTGACGGGTTGGAACAATAATCCCAACGAGACGCTTGCCGTAACCATCACGCTCAATGGCTTCAATGACGGCGGCTCTCTGGTCGTCCTGAAGAAGTATATGGGCATGATGCGTGACAACGCACCTGACATACTTGCACCGGGCGCGTCATATGTGTTCCCCGACATGGAGGATACAGCTGGACCAGTTACTTCCATCGGCGCGATGTACTTGCATTTTACCAATGGCTGGGACAGGACAAAAACATATCATTTCAGCATAGTTGACGAAAGCGGCAACGTGCTGAAGAACGGTACCGTTGAGTTCAGGGCTAAGGGACTTGCTAAGATAGAAGCCGAGAACGGCGCGGTAGAGTTCGACAGCACTAAGTATAATAACGGCGAAAAGGTGTACCTTGGTACAGATTCCGCCACCATCACCGCCGCTGCCAACGAAGGCTATGCCTTCGCAGGTTGGGAGATAGAAGGCGTTGAACTGAGTGAAGAGCAGGCCAAGAGCGAGACTCTTACCTTCACCGTGCCGGAGAAGTTCTTCACCATAAAGGCGAAGTTTGAGGTTGCCGCCAAGCAGCTCTACGTGGAGCTTGCTCAGGGCGAGCACGGTACGGCGGAGTTCGTGGGCGTAACGCCGGACGCGGACAACCGCGTGTATGGGCCGGACGACAGCACCGGCAACATAGTTGCAACCGTTAAGGCCACGCCGGAAGAGGGGTATGCCTTTGGTGGATGGACTATATTGAATGCAGACACCGGTAAGAAAGCTGTCGGCCTTATGGGCAAGAAGTACATAAATTATGTCCTTGCAGATGGCGAAAGCGCGGCGAGCAATCCGCTGAACATAGGCTTCTCAAACAATAGCAATGCTAACTTCCACATTAATCTGAAGTTGGTGCCTGTGTTTAACGAAGCAAAGGAAATAATAATAGTGAGCGACAACCCTGAGTACGGCACGGTAACGCCCGATGGTTCAACCCAAATAAGCTTGGGCGGCTCACTTGCTATAACCGCCAAGCCCGCCGAAGGATGCATGTTCATGGGCTGGGAGGTCGTATACGCAGACGGCAGCAGCTTTAGCAGTGATAAAGACCGCGGCAATGTTTACGGGCTTAAAACTTCGCTGAATAATACCGCAGGCGAAACCAACACCATTAAGCTTTATAATGGCGAAAAGGTGCTTAAGGTAATAGGCCACTTTGTCAAGACGGGCGACCCGAACTTTGTAGTATACAACTGGAATGGTATAAAGGGCATAATGGGACTGCCTGACTTCGCATTCAGGCAGAATCCGCCGATAGCAAGCAATTCCATCGTTGGCTGGAATAACAACACGGATGAAGAAATCGTGGTCACGTTTAACACAGCCGCCGTGGAAGGCAGCATGGGCATAGGTACCACATACAGCAATGGCTCCGTGCTTCAGGTCGCACCCGGCGTCAAGTTTGACTTTGGCGAAGGTACATATACTATGGCCGGACCCAATGTGGTATATATGAAGGAAATTACCGAGGAAGAAGCCGCGACGCTGTACGAACTGCCGTTCACCGCGACCGATGCCAACGGCAACGTGAAGAAGGGCGTTATACGCTTCACTCCCGCGCGCCGCGCGCTGATAGAGGCTGAAAACGGCGCCGTGTCCTATAACGACGCGACCTACGCCGCGGGCAGCATAATAGACTTCCCCGCGGGCGAAGCCACCATTACCGCCGCCGCCAACGAAGGCTATGCTTTCGCGGGTTGGGAGATAGAAGGCGTTGAACTGAGTGAAGAGCAGGCCAAGAGCGAGACTCTCACCTTCACCGTGCCGGAGAAGTTCTTCACCATAAAGGCGAAGTTTGAGGCGGATACCACCCCCGGCATAAAGGTGACCGTGAAGAGCGAGAACACCGCCAAGGGTTCCGCCGCCGCAACGACCGACGGGCTGGATAACTTTAAGCCCAACGGCACAAGCATAATAGAGCTGAGCGCCACCCCCGCCGCCAACTGCACGCTGGTCGGCTGGACAGTGACGGATACCGCAAGCGGTGAATACCTTGACAAGAGCCTTTATACCCTGTATGAAGAAGGCGAAAACAAGCTGCTGCTGGCAAAGGGCGTTGATAAGGATGTTACCGTTACCGCATACTTTGCCAACTCCACCGAAGGCGTGTTCGTGATGCCCGGCGAGCGCCTGCCCGCGTTTACCATAACCGGCAAGGACGGCACGGTGTACACCGGCGCGATAGAAAATTGGGACAATAATACATATAACGAGATAGTCGTAACGTTCTCCGGCTTCGGCACAAGCGACATACTTGGTCAGGATATGCTGATAACCCTCAGCAACGGCAGCAGTGATGTGCTTGCCCCGACAGACCTTGTTATGAAGCGTACCGATGCGGGCAACGGCAAGGAAGAGGTCGTTCGCCATGAGAACGGCGGTAAGGTGTATTACAGCCTTAGCGGCTATCAGCGCGAATCCAGAATACCCTTCACGTTTACCGACAGGAACGGCAACGTGAAGAAGGGCACAATAAAGCTGAACCTTGATTACCGCGCGGAAGTGTACATCGTCGGCTTCTGCCAGCCGTCAGGCGACAGACTCGGCGGATACGTGCTCTATAACGGCAATAAGTATTACAGCGGCGACGTTATCCCCTTCGAGCCCGATGCGGAAGGCTACGTTACCATAACCGCCGTGCCGGAGGAGAAATTCGCCAATATAGAATACGTGTTCAAGAATTGGAAGATGGACACGGTGGAGCTGACCGCGGACGAGGTTTATGCCAACCCGCTCAAGTTCAAACCTTCCAAGGAATACTGCGTGATACAGCCGCAGTTCGCGGGCGACGGCCGCCTTGTGGTGGTGACCGATGCCGAAAACGGCCGCGCCGAATTTAAGAAGAACGGCGAATTGGTAGAAGGCGGCGAAGCCGACGGCATTGCTTACGGCACGGATAAGCTGAGCGTGGAAGCTATACCGGATGACGGCTATGTGTTCGTAAGGTGGCAGGTAGAGAAGAATTATTCTATAATCGACCAGGATTCATGGGTCGGCGAAAAGTTCACCGAAGAGGAACAGGCAAGACTCCTCGCACTGGTTACTTCCCTCAGCGAAAACGATATAAGGGAAGCCAAGCTGGACTTCACGCTTGAAGACGGCTTATATGCGCTGCGCCTTACGCCGCTGTTCGGACTGGACGCTAAGGGCGCGACCATAACGCTGGATAACAGCGAAAGCGAGAAGGGCACCATTTCCAGCGAGGACGACCTGACCGACGTGCGCTGGTACCTGCCCGCCGTGACCATAAAGGCAGAAAAGAAGGACGGTTACGAGTTCCAGGGCTGGACAGTCACTTCCACCGCAACGGGCAAGCGCCTGTATAACGGTAAGGACTACGAGATGGTTGAAGTGGACGAATATACAATGACCATCAGGCCGCTCAGGACCAGCACGCAGGACATGACCGTTAAGGGCATATTCCCTGAGTATCAGCCCGTGCACGGCACCGTTAAGGGCCATGGCTACGCCGTGGTTTACGAAGGCAAGGAATACCGCGAAGGCGACGTGATAACCTTCCCCAACGGCAAGGGCATAGCCACGCTTGAATGGAAGCCGGACAATGCGAACGCTCACTTCGTATACTGGTTCTTCAGCGATTATGTGATGAACAACGAATCGGAAGCACGCAGACAGCCGAGGATAGACGTTCAGCTCCTTGAACGCGACTTCGAAATAAATGTTACTATGGGCTATCAGGTGAACTATCGCATAATGTGCGACGGCAAGGATATAACCCGCAGCGATGATTGGGCAAGTGCGGGCACAGCAAATATCTATGCGCTGCAGGGCCTTTATGGTTACAACCGCAGCAAGTACCCGACCATAGATGACGCGATAGACAATTACTCCGAAATTGCCAAAGCAGCCAGCCGCTCTTATGTTATTCCCGGGGACGGCGTGATATTCTGGTTAAATGAAAACTTCAGGCTCGGCGGGGCTATCAACGGCAGGATAAAGTATGTCTATGACAGCATTACCGTTGAGCCCGCCGCCGAAGAGATAGGCGTCACTAAGGAGCTGATAGATAAGCAGTATGGCGCGTATGAAGACAAGAGCGATGAATACCGCGTATGGGCGGCGTATGTAATGCCCGAAAGCGACATTACCATAGTTATAAACGTTCGCCGCATAGGCTACAGCCAGATCACCGCGCAGCCCAACAACACCGCCTACGGTTCCGTGACCATGTCTCCCGAATCCACCGGCGGGGACGGATATTACAGGGAAGGCATTTACCTGCGCATCAATGCCGCCGCAAAGAGCGGATACCGCTTCGTAAAATGGGAAGAAGCGCAGGGCAGCAGCTATCTCAGCGAAGAACAGAAACTGAGCAGCAGCCTTAATCTTAGGGTAGGCGTCGATTCTGCCGCGCTCACCGCCGTGTTTGAAGAGGACACCAACCCCGTTGCGCAGGCGCTCAACCTGGTGGTTGACCCTGCGGGCAAGGCGAACGTGCTCGTGAACGGCGCAAAGGGAGTTACCGGTGCGTTTGAAGGCGAAAGCGTTACCGTGTCCCTTGGCGATGTGGATGATTATTATGCGTTTGACCATTGGGAAATAACCCGCGACAGCAGCGGCGAATCGCTTATAACCAGCGCTGCAAGCTACAGCGAATCCCTCACGTTCGTTATGCCGAACGGCTCGGTGACTGTTAAGGCCGTGCTTAATGCGAAGTCAGTCAACGTAGCTTGGAGGTTCATGATAAAGAAGGGCGAAAACACCTATGTTGGAAGCAGCGCCACTACGCCCTACATGGCCGATATAAGCATATGGAAGAACGGCGTGTATCAGGACCCGAACAGCAAGATAACCGTTGTTAAGGGGGACACCATAAGCTTTGAAGTTAAGCTTAAGGATCCGAACAAGTATATCCTTGAAAAGATATGGCTTGATTTGTCCGGAACAACGGCAAAGAACTACTATGACTATAAGGGCGAATACACGCTTACAAGCTGGAAGCATAACGGGAAGGCAATATATCAATTCCTGATAAATGTCGGCTTTGATATGAACGACGGCGACATACAGCGTTACAACCTGAACGTTGTGCAGCCCGCGTCCGGCGGCACGATAGAGTGCAGCAGCGTATATCCCCTTGCGGACAGCGTAGTAAAATTGACCGCCAAGCCGGAGGAGAATTACAGGCTGAAGCGCTGGATAGTGACGGACGAATACAACAATGCCGTGGACGTTGCCGTGGACGACAGCGACGCCAACAGCGCCAAGTTCACCATGCCCGCTGCGGACGTTACCGTAACGGCAGAGTTTGAACAGACCGATGTACGCGGCGCGGAGATGCTGGCCGTGGACATCCTTTCCGGCAAGGGCGGCGCGGTGATAGCGTCAGGTACGCTTGCGGGCGACGCATGGACAGTGGACCTGAGCGGCGTTATAGACAAGGCCACCGCGGACGGAATACCGCAGGGCACATCCGGACTGTATATGCGCATAACCGCAAACGAAGGCACGACCGTGGAGCAGGTCAATGCATTCACGGGCGACTGGTCGAATGGCGACATTGCGTGCTACATGCCGCTGAACCAGGGCGTTATATTCATAGCGCATAACGGTGAGCAGAGCAGGAATTACACCATTACGCTTGCTTATAGCGAACCCGGCGCGCCTGAGCTTTCAAACGGCTCTGCCGAGCGCATAAGCGACAAGGAAGCGAATATCAAGTTCACCTCAAGCGAAGGCGGAAGCTGCTACTATGTGGTGGTTGAGTCTGGCGCTGCCGAGCCCGCAATAGATACCGAAGGCAGAGGCATGAGCATATCCGCAGGTGAAAACACGCTGATGCTGACCAACCTTGCCAAGGGCGCGCGCGATATCTACATCGTTGTGAAGAACGCAAGCGGCGTAGCGAGCAAGCCCATGAAGATAGAGATTCCCGCGTTCAGCTCCGGCGAGGACGATGGTGAATATACCATAAGCGTAGCCGAACACGTCGGCGGCACGCTTACGCCCAGCAGGACAAGGGCAAATGAGGGCGACGAGGTGACCATTAGCATAAGCGCGGCGGACGGAATGCAGATGAAGGTCGGATCGCTGACCTATACCGAAGCTATTGAGAATGGCAAGACCGTTACCATAGAAAACGGCAAGTTCACCATGCCTGCCTGCGATGTAACGATATCCTGCCAGTGGGAGAGCACTGCGTCCCAGCCCACGGGCGGCGGCATAACCGGATTTGTTATAGACGGCATCCCCGGCACGATAGACGCAAGCGGAAACATTGTCGTTACCATGCCGTACAAGACCGACGTTACTGCGCTCAGGCCGGTGATAACGGGCGTGAACATAGCGAAGATGACCCCTGCCTCAAGCGAGGCTGTGGACTTCACTAAGCCCGTTATATACACCGTGACCCTCACCGACGGCACCGTGAAGCTGTACACCGTTACCGTGCAGCTGCATAATGCCGGCGCTGCCAATGAACTGTGGGATAAGCTTACCGATCCCAGCCAGACGCTGCCCTGGTGGAAGTACGCCGAGCAGCAGCGCAACAGCGGCTATTACCCCCGCTACTGGTAAGTCGCACAACCTAATCTAAGCTCCCGATAACACCCCCGCCCGCCAAGGTTTTAACCCCGGTAAGCGGGGGTGAGTTTGTTAAAACACAATTGGCAAGCAATGCAATTGTTTATATACTTGCGAAAAAGCCTGTCAGGGAGAACCCTGAGACCCCTAACGGTTTTTGCAAAACCGGCTGCGCTCCGACGGAGCTTTTTGTTGCTGTTTCAGCATTATTATGCAGTTATAGCATTGACGTGTTATCAATATTGGATTATCCTATAAGAAGAGAAAAAGCGGAGGAATATAATATTGAGTCAGATTGCGGCACGCATCCGCGCATTGCGGGAGCAGGCTTTTTTTTCGCAGCAGCGGCTTTCAAAAGCATTGGGCATTGCCCAGTCCAGCCTTTGCCGCTACGAAACCGGCGAGACTGAACCTTCGGCTGCGGTTTTGCTGAAATACGCGGATTTCTTCGATGTCTCCATGGATTACATATTCGGCCGAACCGATGACCCGCACGGCGCTGCACCGGTTCGCAAAAGCGTGGACGAGCCGGAATTGGAACAGTTCATAGAGATGTGTTTCGACCCTAAGTCATCAGCAAACGCACGGCTGAAGGAAACGTTGAAGCAAATGATGAGGGAGGCTAAAGAGTGAGCAGGGAAGTAGCGCATAGTTTAGAACATTTTGACGAGGTTATCCATATCATCGACAATGCCCGCAGCCGCGCCATGAAAGCGGTCAATGCAGAGCTTATTCAAATGTATTGGGAAATCGGCGCTTGTGTCAGCGGCAGGGTGAAGGATGGCGGCTGGGGAAAAAGCGTGGTTGCAGATTTTTCCGAATTTCTGCAAGCGCATTATCCGGGGACAAGGGGATTTTCTGCACAGAACATCTGGCGTATGAAGCAGTTTTATGAGACTTATTGTGACAACAAAAAACTCTCACCACTGGTGAGAGAAATTCCATGGACAAGCAATCTGCTGATTATGACTGGCTGTAAAACCGATGAAGCGCGTGAGTTTTACCTTCGCCTGTGCATTGCAAACCGTTACACAAAACGTGAATTGGATCGTCAGATCGGCAGTATGCTGTATGAGCGGACGATGATCTCTCACGAAAAGCATACGAACCTGCTTGCTGGGAATGGCGGACTTGCGGCTTTGCGCGATTCCTATGTATTTGAATTTCTCGAACTTGAGGAACCGTACAAAGAAAAGGACTTGCGGCGTCAGATTGTCTCTCATCTGAAAGATTTCATTTTAGAGTTTGGACATGATTTCACTTTTGTTGGCGAAGAATACCGCGTTCAGGTTGGCAATACAGATTTCTTCATTGACCTGCTGTTTTATAACCGCGCATTGTCCTGCCTTGTTGCAATCGAATTGAAAATTGATACCTTCCGTCCTGAGCATCTGGGGCAACTCAATTTTTATTTGGAAGCACTTGACCGTGATGTAAAGAAGCCATTGAAGGTCAGCTCCGCGAGTGCCGGGAATATGCCGAGCGCAATGATATGACCGTCGTTGGAACGTATATCGACCGGGCATTATCTGCAAAAACGGCAGATCGACCGGAGTTCCAGCGCATGATCAAGGACAGCGCAAAAGAGCTGTTTGAGATCGTACTTGTATGGAAACTCGACCGCTTTTCCCGTGACCGCTATGACAGCGCACACTATAAACGGATTCTCAAAAAGAACGGTGTGAAGGTAGTGTCGGTTAAAGAGAATATATCCGACGGTCCGGAGGGTATTATACTTGAATCGACGCTGGAAGGCTATACCGAATACTACTCTGCGGAGCTTTCACAAAAAATACGGCGGGGACAAAAGGAGAACGCGCTAAAAGGAAAAAACAACGGCGGCGGCACTCCGCTTGGCTATGCAGTCGGGCCGGATGATGTCCTTGCCATTGACCCATTGACCGCACCTCTGGTGAAAGAAATATTTACCCGCTATGATGCAGGCGAGAACATCAGCACAATCACAGCATCGCTGAACGAACGCGGCCTAAAAACGAGTAAAGGCAAGGCGTTCAAAATCGGCGGAGTCAGCCTAATGCTAAAGAACAGAAAATACATCGGCGAATACCGCTATGGCGGCACAATCATCCCTAAAGGTATCCCCGCAATCATAGATGAGGATTTGTTTGAACGGGTGCAGCAGCGCATGGCGCTTAACAAAAAAGCTCCTGCCAAGGGAAAGGCGGCTAAAGAATATCTGCTGACCACAAAACTGTTCTGCGGGACCTGCGGGCGGCTTATGGTAGGCGAAAGCGGCAAAAGCCGCACCGGCGTCATGTACCATTATTATAAATGCAGCGGTGCCAAAAGGCACCTTGGCTGCAAGCGCAAAGCCATAAGAAAGCAATGGATAGAGCGCGCTGCGGTTCTTATAACGGTGCAGCGCGTGTTAAAGGATGACGAAATCGACCGCATAGCAGCTGCCATCGTTTCATTGCAGGGAAGGGAAGATACAGCCCTTCCCGCTATGCGGTTCCAGCTTGCCGCATGCGAAAAAGCCATCGATAACATGCTCAACGCCATCCAACAGGGCATCATTACCGCATCTACAAAAGAACGGCTGGAGCAGTTAGAAACACAGCGCCAAGAACTCAAGCTATCGATATTGCAGGTGCAAATGACAAAGCCGCGCTACACAAAGGAGCAGATAGTCAGCTGGATAAACCGCTTCAAGTATGGCAGCGCAGACGACCCGCAGTACCAGAAGCAAATCATCGATACGTTCATCAACTCCATCTACGTGTTTGATGACAAAATTGTATTCACCTATAACTTTCAGGATGGAACGGAACCGATCACCCTTGCGGAAATAGAAGCGGCATTCGGTTCGGATTTAGCAAAAGTTGCTCCACCACAAACCCTCCGAACCGATATGGTGCGGAGGGTTTTTTGTTATATAACAGCGCATCCGTCTCTTCTGTTCCTTGACAAAGTTCGACTCTGTTCGTATTATAATTATTGTTGAATAAGCTGCGTTTGGTTAAGGAGAAGCGCACGCCGTAAATATGTGATTCGGTCAATGAATATTTTTCAATTATATTATAAGGAAGATTCCTTTGTGAAAATAAACTACTTTGTGCATACGGAAATAGGCGACCGGCCCTGCAACGAGGACCGCTATGCCGTGAGCAAATGCCCGGCGGGGCTTTGCTTCGCGCTGGCGGATGGGCTTGGCGGGCTTGACCGCGGCGAAGTCGCGGCGGAGCTTGCCTGCAACGCCGTGGCAGAATATGCCCAGGCGCAGGCCGTTTTTTCCAACGCCGCCGTGGAGCAGGCCTTCCTTCGGGCGCAGCAGGCGGTATTGGCGCGGCAAAAGGCAGAGCATAACGAAACGCAGATGAAAACCACGCTGAACGTTGTTATGCTGGATAAGCAAAGCATGTATTGGGGCCACGTTGGGGATTCGCGCACATATTACGCCGAAAACAGTGTATTAAAGCAGCGCACGCTTGACCACAGCGTTACCCAGATGCTTTCCACCATAGGGCAGGTGGAGGAGCGGGACATTCGTTTTCACGAGGACCGCAGCAGACTGCTGCGCGTGCTGGGCACGCCGTGGGAAAAGCCGCAGGCGGAAATTGAGCAGCCCGTGGCGCTGCGCGGGAACATGCAGATATTGCTCTGTACCGATGGTTTTTGGGAATACATTACGGAAGAGCAGATACAGATTTGCCTTGAAGAATCCGACAATGCCCAAATATGGATGGAGAACATGCTGGAACTTATAAGCCGTAACGATCAGCATAGCGAGCGCGACAACCGCACGGCAATAACAATATGGATAGACGATTGGGAAGGGGATATAACGCAATGAGCGCAACCATGCTTTACACCGCCGGTGAAGCCAAACCGGCGCGCCTGTTTGTATGCGACGCCGGGCGCACGATGCGCACGGTGGATATAGGTCAGGGCATCACGCTCGGCCGCGCGGGCACGGGCATAGACGTAGACCTGCCGCTGAACAGCGGCATAGTATCAAAGCGCCACGGAAGGATAACTAAGCTTGACACGGGCTATTGCTACAGCGATACGGACAGCCTGAACGGCACGCATATAAACGGAATTCTTTACGGAAAAGACGGCGAAAGCAGCAGCTGTATACTCAACGACGGGGACATACTGCGCATAGACCGCAAAAATTTGGACCGCCCGCATCACGAGGCCGTCGTAATGATATTTTCAACATCCTGGCAGGATGCCGAGTGGCAATCGGTCGAGCTGCGCGAGGATACCGGCAACATAAACATAGGCCGCACCACCGTTGCCCAGGAGGGCATAAAGATAGCCGATCCTGCGGTATCAAAAAAGCATGCAACGTTCATTCACGGCGTGCGCGGATGGTCAATAGTTGACCACGGCAGCACAAACGGCGTGTTCGTTAACGGCGAACGCATCGCCCAGCCGCGACCGCTTCATGCAATGGATGTTGTGCGCATAGTCAACACGCTGTTCATATTCTTTGGCGACAGGCTGCTTTATAACGCACCCGCCGTGCAGAAAAACCAACTTGCCATACATATTGAGGAGCGCAGCGTGCGCAACCTTTTCAAAAAACGCATACTGCTTGAAAATATAGATCTCAGCATTGACCCCGGGGACATGGTGCTTGTGCTTGGCGGCTCGGGCGCTGGCAAAACGACCTTCTTCAACGCCGTGATGGGCTACGAAAAGGCCCGCGGCAAAATAGTTCATGACGGGCGCGATATATATAAGGAATACGCGCAGATGAAGTATGAAATAGGCTTCGTGCCGCAGCAGGATCTTCTGCGCGATGATGACACCGTGTATCATACCCTTGACAACGCAGCGCAGATGAAAATGCCCGCCGATACCGCAAACGACGCCCGTCAGGCGCGCATAGATCAGGTGCTTGAAATGCTGGGCCTTCAGCGGGAGCGCGATTCGCTCGTTAAAAAGCTGAGCGGCGGGCAGAAAAAGCGGCTTAACATAGCGGTGGAGTTCATTGCGGACCCAAGCCTTTTCTTCCTGGACGAGCCTGATTCCGGCCTTGACGGCATAATGGCGGCGGGACTTATGGAAAACCTGCGCGTTATAGCGGACGAAGGCAAAATAGTAATGGTCATAACCCATGCGCCGGACCGCGTTGCCCATCTGTTCGATAAGGTGATAGTGCTTGCCAAAAGCACAAAGACAAACAGCGGACATCTGGCCTTCTACGGCTCCATTGACGCGGCGAAGGAGTTCTTCGATGCCGATTCGCTGGAAGGCATTGTTAAGCGCATAAACCGCCCCGATGAAAACGGGGACGGATTATCCGATTTCTATATTGAAAAATATGAAAAGTATATAGGAGAGTCCATATGAGCAATACTCAGGTGTCCCGCATAACGCAGATAGGCATATATCTTGGCAAGCATTGGCGCTTGTTCATAAACGAGCGCGGCTGGAAGGTGCTTATATTCGGCGCGGTCATTTCCGCACTTGTATCAATAGTGCTTGGCAGCGGCATGTTCGTATACACGATGGATACGTTTTCCGGCGGGTTTGCGCTGATATCGGCCTGCATTTGGGTGGGCATATTCAATTCGATACAGAACATATGCAAGGAGCGCGCCATAATAAAGCGCGAACACCGCGCCGGGCTGCATATATCAAGCTATATCGCCTCCCACCTTATATTTCAGGCCGGCATATGCCTGCTGCAGGCGGCTATATTGCTCGGCATCAGTAGCGCATTTTTGACTTATCCCAGCTGCGCTCCGCTTTTCGGCGGGGTATGGCTTGAATACTTCATAACGTATTTCCTCTGCATCTATGCGGCGGACGTATTGGGCCTTGCAATATCGGCGATAGTAAAATCGCCCACAACGGCGATGACCGTTATGCCCTTTATACTTATAATTCAGATGATACTTTCCGGCATGCTGTTCCCCCTGCGCGGGACTATGAGCTTTTTCGGCAACCTTACAATAAGCAAATGGGGACTTAACGCAACGGCCATTTCCGCGGATTACAACAACCTTGAAAATACTCAGAAAATTCAACTGAGCTACACGCTCAAGGGCATTGTTAAGCAAAAGTCCCTGCCCATTACGGATGAGCAGGTGGACGCGATGGTGGACGAAAACTATTCCACAGGCATTGTGGAGGACTATGTGCACGATTCCGGCAAGCTTTGGCGCAACTGGGGCATGCTGGCGCTGCATACGGCGGTATATGCCATAATAGCCGTTGCGGCATTGGAATTTGTGGACAGGGATAAACGATAGCAGCAATAACTTACAGGGAGATATAACTTATGCATAATGTACAATTCTGCCCGGGCTGTTTGCGGGATACGGAATTTGAAAACGGCGTATGCGCAAAGTGCGGCTTTGACATTAACGGCTATACCGTAATGCCGCACCATCTTGTGCCGGGCACGCTTGTGAAGCAGCGCTACAAAATAGGCCGCGTGCTTGGCGAAGGCGGCTTCGGCATAACCTATATAGGCATAGACACGGTGCTGAATTTGAAGGTAGCCATAAAGGAATTCTATATGTCCGGCTACGTCAATCGCAACCACGACGCATCGCCCAACGTATTTGCAACGCTTGGCACCCACAGGGACACATTTGAAAAGAACAGGGAAAAGTTTTTGAACGAAGCCCGCGTACTGGCGCAGTTTTACGGGGAAGCCGGCATAGTGGGCGTGCGCGATTTCTGCGAAGAAAACGGCACGGCATATATAATAATGGACTTTCTGAACGGCGTTGACCTGAAAACCTATCTTGAGCAAAAGGGCCGCCTTGCACCGGAGGACGCCGTTAAGCTGCTTATGCCCGTTATGACGTCCTTGCAGCACGTTCATGCGGAGGGGATAATACACCGCGACATAAGCCCGGACAACATAATGGTAATGGAGGACGGCAGCACAAAGCTGCTGGACTTCGGCGCGGCAAGGGAAATTTCGCAAACGGATATAAAGAGCCTTTCCGTAATATTAAAGCCGGGCTACGCGCCGGAGGAGCAATACCGCAGCAAGGGCCGCCAGGGCCCGTGGACGGACGTATACGCGCTTGCGGCAACGCTTTATAAGTGCATAGTGGGCGCAACGCCGGACGACGCCATGGAGCGCATGTATCGCGACAGGCTGCCTTCCCCCGCCGCTGCCGATGCGGCCTGCCCCATAGCCATAAGCAACGTTATAATAAAGGGCCTTGCCGTGCGGCAGGCGGACCGCTATCAGGACGTGGCATCATTCCTTGCCGATCTGAAAACGGCGATGGAAGATCCAGACAATGCCGAACTTGCGCCGGACACGCGCGAGATCGCACCTGCGCAGGAACGCGGCGTAATCGTGGACGACCAAACCGTGCTTGCGGACACCACCACCATATATACGCCCAACGCCGCAAAGGAGCATAAAGCGCCCAAGCCTGCGGCGCAGCCGAGCGCGCCCGCCGCAAAGACAAAGCTGAAAACAGCAAAGGCCGAACCCGCCGAAAGCGCGGAAAAGCCCGCGGCTAAAAAGAAGCCCGAAGGCAAACCCGTTTCAAAGAAGCCTGCCAACAAAAAGGACATTATAATAATCGCGGCCGTTGCGGCGGTAGTAATAATAGCCGCCGTGGCAATAGCGGCGTTTGGCAATGTGAACACAAATGTGTCCATCGGTATGATGTCCGCAAGCTTGGAGGAAACCGCCTCCCTGCGCACGTTCACGCTCAACGGCGTAACGCTTGAGCTGCCCGCGCCCGTGCAAGCGCTGCTTGACAAAGGCTGGGTGTTTGAGGATGCTCAGTACGATACAGCCACGATAGAAGCCGGCGGCAGCAAATCAAGCGTTATGCTCATGAACGAATACGGCAAGATAGAGCTGAGGCTTTCCAACACCACGCTTAACGAGCAGCCCGTTTCCGCCTGCACCATAACGGCGGTTTCCGCCGTTGAGCATATACTCAACGACAACTATCTTGGCGCAAACGGCAACGAATTCAAAACGGCAAATGGCATAACCCTTGGCGCATCCTCCGCAGCGGACGTCAAAACAGCTTACCCCTCCGCCAAAAAGGACGGCAGCTACCTGGAGCTTGAAACGCCGTATGCGGACATCAGGTTCTATAATCAGGATAATAACCCCGTTTTCGGAATATATATACGGCTGGACATGACCAAGGACTGCTGGGAAGATACTTCTAATGTGTCCTCCGCCGCCCCCGCGGAATATGACGACGCGGAGTTCATCAACGCATATACCCTGCCGGACTTTGCCGTGGAATCGACCGTTCTTTCGGCAAAGCTTTCAATGACCGTACAGGATATGGTTGACGCCGGGTGGACGATAGAACGCCAGCCGGACTATATCCCCGCCAATTCATATGCCGAAATATATCTTCGCCTTGACGTGCGCACAACGGCTGTCGTTGAAGCGGTGAATTACACCCGCAACGCAATACTGCCGCAGTACGGAATTGTGATTGCATCGTTTGAGGACAGCAATATGTCCGGCGCGATACACACGGACGATTTGAAGCTGCTCTATAAGGGCGATGTTCTGGCACAGATAGGCGTTTCAACATATTCGGACGTTATAAATGCGCTGAAAGCCGCCGGCTTAACATATACCGAGGACGACGGCAGTATTGCGCTCACGCCGTATAGCAAAGAGCAGAAAATCATGCTCCGGTTCACCAATGCCGATAATGTGCTATGGCGCACATATGTAAGCACGCCATACGATATAAACAAATTTTACTATGAACAGGAGAATGCAAACCAATGAAAACCGTAAAAATCATTGCCGCCCTGCTGGCGGCGCTGCTGCTGACAGGATGCAGCGTTAAAGTAACCGTGGGTACGCAAGACGAGAACCAGCCTGCCGAAACCGCCAAGCAGGTTGTTACTGTTGAGGATATAGGCGCGTTTGTGAGCGAACTGCAAAACGGTCATGTTTGGATGGCATGCGCCGAAAGCGAGCTGTACAGCCTGCGCATAGACGGCAGCGGCCTTACCATAACCGCCTACGCAAAGCAGGACGGCAGCACAGAAAAGCAGACGCTCAGCGGCACGTTCACGGCCGATGCGGACGGCGTGCATATAACCGACGGCAGCGGCAATACGGTGCTTGAGCTCACATGGCAGCTTATTGCGGAAGAAGGCGAAAACGCGCTGCAGCGGCTGGAGATGATTACCAAAACCGAGGGCGGCATACTGCCCAAGGACGTTACGCTTGAATTCTATTCAACGCAGGCGACCGACGAAGCCGGTGAAGAGAAAATGGCGGCAGCCTATCTTGAAAACCTGCAAACGCCGGACCCCGCGAAGGATGATTTGACCACACTGCTTGCGGGATACAGCGGGGATTCAATAGTTGATGCCTGCGTGATGCACGGCATCGATCCCTCGCTTAAAAACCGCGCCACCTACGCCGAAGCCTTCGGCATAGAGGATTACAAAGGAACATCTCAACAGAACCTTACCCTGCTCGAAAAAATGGGCGCAGACGTGGTGATAGGGCAAGACTAAAACGTTTACACAAAAAGATGCAGCCGAAACCGGGCTGTATCTTTTTTGTATTCGCTATAAAGAAGGCAGTCTTCCTTCCAATCGCACCTTCCGTCCCCGCTATTAACAGCATAAGAAAAAAGCTCCCGAATTGGGAGCTTTTATGGTACCCGGTAGGGGAGTCGAACCCCTGTTCCCGCCGTGAGAGGGCGGTGTCCTAGGCCACTAGACGAACCGAGCACATAAATCTCACGGCAAGGGTTATTATACACAATGGTACATATTTGTGTCAACAGTTTTTTTGCCGAACATGCAAAAATATTCATGTATGTCCGGCAATGGGCGGCTTACAGCGCGGCCTTCAGCTTTTCGGCAAGGTCAAGCTGCTCCCACGGCATGGCAGGATCGCCAAAGTGGCCGTAGGACGCGGTGCGGCGGTATATGGGCCGGCGGAGATCGAGCGCGCGTATTATGGCCTCCGGCCTTAAATCAAAGCTGCGGCGCACGGCGGCAAGCAGCTTATCCTCGTCCACCGCACCCGTGCCGAACGTGTCTATAAATACGGATACGGGCTCCGCCACGCCTATCGCGTAAGCCAGCTGCAATTCGCAGCGCTTGGCAAGGCCCGCGGCAACTATATTCTTGGCAATGTAGCGCGCGGCATAGGCTGCGCTGCGGTCAACCTTTGTGGGGTCCTTGCCGCTGAAGGCTCCGCCGCCGTGGCGCGCAAAGCCGCCGTATGTATCAACAATTATCTTGCGTCCGGTCAGGCCGCTGTCGCCATGCGGCCCGCCTATAACAAAGCGCCCGGTGGGGTTGACCAGAATGCGCGCGTCGCTCGCAAGCAGAGCCTTGGGGATAACGGGTTTTATAACCTCGCTATAAATGGCGTCCTTCAGCATGGCCTGCGTTGCATCCGCGCTGTGCTGCGTGGAAACAAGCACGGTGTCCACGCTCACGGGCATGCCGTTTTCGTAAACAACGCTCACCTGCGCCTTGCCGTCCGGCTTTATGAAATCCGCGCCGCCCTTGCGGTATGCCGCCAGCCTGCGGGTAAGCGCATGGGCCAGATATATGGGCAGGGGCATATACTCTTCCGTTTCATCGGTGGCATAACCGAACATCATGCCCTGATCCCCCGCGCCTGTGGTCATGTCCTCCGCGCCGCTTTCCTTTGCTTCAAGCGACCTGTCCACGCCCATGGCAATATCGCCGGACTGCTTGCCCAGCGCCACAAGCACCGCGCAGCTGTCGCCCGAAAAGCCCAGGGAATTATCCGTATAGCCTATTTCGTTCACGGTGGAGCGCACAAGGGACGCTATGTCCACCTGCGCCTTGGATGTTATTTCGCCCATCACCAGCACCAGGCCGGTTGTCGCCGCGCATTCGCATGCCACGCGGGAATACGGGTCCTGAGCAAGGTGCGCATCGAGCACGCTGTCGCTTAGAATATCGCAAACCTTATCGGGATGTCCCTCGGTCACCGATTCAGACGTAAAAAGCTTTTTCATAAAAAATGAACCTCCGTTTCATATAGTCTGCCCATCAAAACGCAGCTGCTCCGCGGGATGCGCTCATTTTGCTTTTTGGCAAAACAAAACGCCCCGCGAAAAACGAGACGAAGATTCCATCGCTCATCTTTCGGCTAATGCCGCGGGAATTGGCACCTTGCGCGCACGCAGGTTGCCGGGTTTCACAGGGCCCGTCCCTCAACCACTCTTGATAAGGCATATATTCTTTTGTTAGGCATATGATAGCATCCCGCGCGCATTCCTGTCAAGCCCCATAAAGTTGCGGCAAAAGCCTAATTTATGTGATATAATACAAATATCAACTTATATGGGGGATTCATATGGATATAAATACCGTAAACGAAGAAATGTCCCTTGCGGAGGCGCTGCAGCTTCGCGCGGATATAAAAACGCGGATATCGCAGCTGCATTCCCGCCTGAACGACAATGCCAAGGTGCAGGAGGGTGAAGCGCCCGCCGAGGATCCGCTCAGGCTTATTGAGCTGCTCAATGCCGAATGCAGCGCGTATGAGGAGCTTATCCGCCGCATAAACCTGACCAACGCGGCAACCGTGTTTGAAGGGGAAACGCTTACGGCGCTGCTTGCCCGGCGGGACACGCTTTCGCTTGAGCTGAGCATAATGCGGGACTTTTTGCAGCAGGCCAGCCAGCGCATAGACCGCTACTCCAAAACGGAGATAAAGATTCTTCCCACCGTGGACGTTACGGCGATGCAGAAAACGGTGGATGCGAAGTCGAAAGAGCTCAGGCAGCTTGACGCGGCGATACAGAAGCTTAACTGGAACACAATGCTTATATAGGCGCAAATAATTTACAATAATCGGTTTTTCCGCAGCGCGGGGCGGGCGCTATCTCTGCCGGCTGAGAATGAGCCGGCGCTGATACATAGCGGGTCGGGGCGCAACGCTTACCCTTTACACAAACGCCCGTAACAGCGCACAATACACCCCGCACAAATGCACCCGGCATCACCGGGCGCCGACCGCGCGGCGGAAAGGGTGGGTATGGGGAGAAATGGCTTAAAGGCGGGACTTTTCTATTGAAAGCCCCGCCTTTTCATGCTAAAATAATCGTAGAATGAGGACGGGAGATGAGTTAAAGGACGGAATAAAGGAACAGGAGGATCGAATATGAAAAAAATTGTAATTGCGGCGCTGATGCTTGCGCTGTGCATGGCCGTTGCCGTACCCGCCCTTGCGGAAGGCGTGCGCGACGCCAACGCCGCATATAACGAGCTGCTTGCGGGGTTCAACGGCAAATATCCCGACGAATACGCGGGCGCATACGTTGATACCTCGGACGGCGATAAGCTGTGCATACTGCTTACGGAGCGCCATGCGGACACCGACGCAAAGCTCGGCGCGGCGCGGGACAAAATGCTTGCGCACATAAGCGCGGCCTACCGCGACGACGTAAAATTCAAAACGGCGAAGTATTCCTATAACGAGCTTCTTGCGGCGCACGATACCGCGTCCGCACTGCTGAAGGAGAAGGGCTACGGGCTTTCCTACGTTGGAATAAACGATATGAATAATGCCGTGGATGTAGGCATAATCCCCGCCGACCATGCAGCCGCCGCAGCCTTTGTTCAAGCCGACGCCGCGCTCAGTGGGCTTCCCCTGTGCGTTACGGCTGCCGAAAGGCTATCCCAATTGGGCGGCGAATCGCCCGCTGCCATGCCGCAGGCCGGAGGCGGCGCAATAATTCCGCTTGCGGCGGCATTGCTCATATGCGGCGCAATGCTCGGCGCGGCTGCATTGAAGCGGAAACGTTAAATACGAAGAAATCGAAAGGAAGCATATGCCATGAAAAAACGTAACCGTATTTCTTGGTTGGTTCCGGCAATGTTGTCTTTTGCAACCTCCATAATTGCCTTCATTTCGGCAAACGTTAACCGGAGTTTGGTTCTTATCGTTTCCGGTTTGCTGTTCTTGGCCGGCGGAATACGCAGCGTTTGCCGATACATAAAGGAAAAGAAGCAGCAGGATGAAGAATAGCATCCGCCGACCGCGCGGCGGAAAGGGTGGGTATGGGGAGAAATATGAACGAACGCAAAAGAACACATCTCAAAACACTATTCATCATATTGGCCGCGGCGCTGATTTTGGCGTTTGTGTACCTTGCCGTGCCGAAGGAGTGCGGCATAGAGCGCCGCGTTGACGCAACGCTTGTGCAAAACGGCAGCCCTGCCGAACGCAGGCAGACCTCGCTCACCATAAGCGGCACATATAAAAGCAGCCTTTTCGGCGGGGATTCGTTCGCGGGGAAGGTTGAAATAGACTGCCTGCCGGTAACGGCGGGGGAGCTGCTGAACGTTGCTTTCAGCGCGGAGGATAAGGGCTACGGCGCGCTGACGTACAGGAGCGGCGAAAGCCTTGAGTTCGTGGGCTACATGCGCATGAGCAAAACCGCGGATGAAGTAATAATCTGCCTGTTCGAGGACATGGGGGACGGGCGCAAGGGCTGGAGCGCGGACACGGGCGCGGTGATATCATATCCCGATAATATAGAAAACATAAGCGATAAGCTGTATTGAATTTTCGCCATACAGTAAGCAGCACCTTCATGCTTGGCAGCGGTAACTTCCCCTGCACAACATATTGTGCCGCGGGGCGCGGCATGGGCGCAAGAGCCGAGAATATCTGAATAAATTGCGCATTAAAAGCGTTTTTTGAGTTGACAAGCGCCTAAAGGTGTGGTACATTAACTAAGCAACCCCCGACTGGGGGGTTTATTTAGGTTCGGTATCGGCCGAACAAACGGATTTTATTGGCCTTATCCCGCGTTGGGACAGGGCATAAATTGAGAGGAGCTAATAACCACTATGCGCGTAAAAGTCACCTTGGCCTGCACCGAATGCAAGCAGCGTAACTACAACACTTTTAAGAACAAGAAGAACGACCCCGACAGGATCGAGTTCTCCAAGTACTGCCGTTTCTGCCGCAAGCACACCATTCACAGGGAAGCTAAGTAAGCCCGAAAGGACAGGAACATAAAAATGGCAAACGATGTAAAAACCGCCAAAAAGGAGAAGAAGCCCAACCTGTTCGCGCGTATCGGCCGTTATTTTAAGGACGTTGTGGGCGAACTGAAAAAGCTTACGTGGCCTACCGGCAAAGACCTTGCCAAGTACACCGCAACCGTGCTTGCGTTCATAGTGCTTTTCGCCGTTGTTATAGGCGTGCTTGATTTTCTGTTCGGTCAGGGCTTCACGCTTCTTGGTAGCCTGGCAGGCAAAAGCAGCGATGCTTCCGCCCTTGCGGACGCGCTGCTGGGCCTGATGTAATTTAGGGAGCAAGTATCATGGCCGAAGAAGCCAAGTGGTACGTTGCCCATACCTATTCGGGCTACGAGAACAAGGTCAAGGAGGACCTGGAGAAAACGGTTGAAAACCGCGGCCTTCAGGACATGATTTTAGAGATAAGCTACCCCACCGAAGAGGTAGTTGAAATGAAGGACGGCAAGCGCAAGGTGGTAACCCGCAAGATGCTGCCCGGCTACGTTATGATCAAGATGATCATGAACGACAAAACCTGGTACATTGTGCGCAACACCCGCGGCGTTACGGGCTTCGTAGGCCCGGGATCAAAGCCCGTGCCCCTTACCGATGAAGAAGTTACAAAGCTTGGCGTGGAGTATATCCCCATCGAGCTGGACCTTTCCGTTGGCGAGAGCGTGCGCGTGGTAAGCGGTCCGCTGGAAAACTTCATAGGCACGGTGGAAGCGCTGGATCCGGAACGGCAGAAGGTAAAGCTGACCGTATCCATATTCAACCGCGACACACCGGTGGAACTGGATTATATCCAGGTGCAGAAGCTCTGATAAAGGGCAAAATAAAAGCGCAGGGGCAGCTCTGCGCCTAAGGCATGATTTATGCGCCTTCTTATAAGGGGAGGCTGTCATAAAGTGGGAGGCCGCCCGAAAAAGCGGGAGAGGCCGCTCGCACCACATTATTTTTAGGAGGAAATTCAAATGGCAAAGAAGATCACAGGCTTTGTGAAGCTTCAGATCCCCGCCGGCAAAGCAACGCCCGCACCGCCCGTAGGCCCCGCCCTCGGTCAGCATCAGCTGAACATAATGGGCTTCTGTAAGGAGTTCAACGAGCGCACCGCCAAGGACGCCGGCATGATTATCCCTGTCGTCATCACGGTGTACCAGGATCGTTCCTACACCTTTGTGACCAAGACTCCCCCCGCGGCCGTTCTTATCAAGAAGGCTTGCGGCCTGCAGTCCGCTTCCGGCCGCCCCAACACCCAGAAGGTTGCCAAGCTGACCAAGGACCAGGTAAGGGAGATCGCCACCATCAAGATGCCCGACCTTAACGCCGCCAGCGTGGAAGCCGCCATGAGCATGGTAGCCGGCACCGCCCGCAGCATGGGTATCACGGTTGAGGACTGAACAAGCCTAAAGGAGATGTGGGAGGCATAAGCCGTTATTACCACAGGAAGGAATATAGAATATGAAGCATGGCAAGAAGTATCAAGACAGCATAAAGCTGATCGAAAAGCAGAAGCTTTACGATCCCCGCGAAGGCATTGAGACGGTGCTCTCCACCGCCAAGGCCAAGTTTGACGAGACCGTCGAAGCCTCTATCCGTCTGGGCGTAGACCCCCGCCACGCCGACCAGCAGGTCCGCGGCGCCGTGGTTCTGCCTCACGGTACCGGCAAGACCGTCCGCGTGTTGGTTTTCGCCAAGGGCGACAAGGCTAAGGAAGCCGAGGCCGCCGGCGCCGATTTCGTGGGCGACGATGATCTGGTAAAGAAGATCCAGACCGAGAACTGGTTTGGATTCGACGTTTGCGTAGCTACTCCGGACATGATGGGCACCATCGGCCGTATAGCTCGTATACTGGGACCCAAGGGCTTGATGCCTAACCCCAAGAGCGGCACCGTTACCATGGACGTGACCAAGGCCATCAACGATATCAAAGCCGGTAAGGTTGAATATCGCGTAGACAAGACCTCCATCGTTCACGTTCCCGTGGGCAAGGTTTCCTTCGGCGTAGACAAGCTGCAGGAGAACCTGAACACCCTGATGGATGCCGTTATCAAGGCCAAGCCGGCCGCCGCTAAGGGCACCTACATCAAGAGCCTGGTGCTTTCCACCACCATGGGCCCCGGCGTCAAGTTCAACAGCATGAAGTTCTAAGAGTTCCTAACGGAACTCATCCGTTCCGGCAAATAAATTGCCGGAGCCGGAATGAAGCTTCTCTATAAAAAAATATAGAGGAAATCTCAAAAAATCCGTTGACAACCGCGGGGCGGTATAGTATACTGCCCCGTGGAAATCAAAATACAGGCCGAAGACAGCAGGCGTCCCATGCGGACTTAATTTCCTGCCGAGGTGAACGCAAGCTTATTAAGCAAGCTCTCATCCTTTGTCTTAGGCAAAGGATTTTCATTTTGTAAGGAGGTGAAACCAATGGCAAACCCCGCAAATATCGAGGTAAAAGCGAAACAGGTCGAAGAGATCCGCGAAAAGCTCGAAAAGGCGCAGTCTGTTGTAGTGTTCGACTATCGCGGACTGACCGTTGAGGAGGTAACCAACCTGCGCAGCGAAATGCGCAAGGCCGGCGTTGAATATGTCGTTCTGAAGAACCACATCGTCAACCGCGCAGCCCAGGCAAACGGAGTGGACGAAAGCTTCCACAACTATCTGAAGGGACCCTCTGCTTTCGCGTTCGGTTATGACGATGCAGTAGCGCCCGCGCGTATACTGAAGGACACCGTCAAGAAGCTGAAGAAGTGCGAGATAAAGGGCGGTATCATAAACGGCGTAGTCACCGACGCAGCCGGCATGAACACCCTGGCAGATCTGCCCAGCAGAGAGCAGCTTATCGCAAGGCTGCTTGGCAGCATGATGAGCCCCATTTCCAAGCTGGCTATCGTTCTTGGCCAGATTCAGGAGCAGAAGGGCGGCTCCGATGCAGCACCCGCTGAAGCAGCGGAATAATTTATCCCAAGTTAGAACAAAGAATAACACAGGAGGAACAAGATAATGAATAAAGAGCAGCTTATTGCTGATATCAAAGCTATGACCGTTCTTGAGCTGGCCGACCTGGTAAAGGCTCTTGAAGAGGAATTTGGCGTATCCGCCACCGCCGCCGTCGCCGTTGCCGGCCCCGCCGCCGGTCCCGCCGCCGAAGTTGAAGAAAAGACCGAGTTCGACTGCATACTGAAGGACGTCGGTTCCGAGAAGATCAAGGTCATCAAGACCGTCCGCGAGCTGACCGGTCTGGGCCTGAAGGAAGCCAAGGACCTGGTAGACAACGCTCCCAAGCCCATCAAGGAAGGCCTGCCCAAGGAAGAGTGCGAGAAGATCGTCGCCATGTTCAAGGAAGTCGGCGCCACCATCGAAGTCAAATAAGTTATTCACTTATTGTGATGCTAAAAGAGACTGCTTCGGCAGTCTCTTTCTTTTTGCCCCCCGGCTGTTATTGTTTACGTCACCCCCCTCAGTCAATAGCTAAACCGAGCCCAGGTTGGAACAAGGTTGCCTTACTCACTGCCGTTCGTAATTCTCCCTGTTCCTGCCCGTTCTCCGTTTCGCTTATTCGCCCACTGGGCGCGCTCAACTCCGAACCCCGTTCGGGGAGCCTTTTGGTGCTACCACCTACCAAAAGCTGTCCCCGTTTATGGGGAAAGTGGCACGAAGTGCCGAAAGGGGTGCGGCTAAAAACAGCCGAATGCCGCGAGTTATTCCCCATCAGCTTCGCTTACGCTCAGCAGAACGCTGGTTAGAATATGGTCGTCTTGCAGCGCTGCCGCTTGCAATACTCCCTATTCCGCCCGATTCTCCCCTCGCTGCATCGCCCACTGGGCGCGCTCGGCTCGAATCCCCCGTTTCACTGTGGCGCCTTTTGGTGCAGTACAAACACGGCGTACCGTGCCGTACCCCTTCGCGGAGCGATCGTTTCAATGGGGTTACGGGGGGTGCAGGGGGGCCTAAGGGGAGAAATCGAAATCTTCCCTGGCCCCCCTGCAAAAAAGGTTATAAGGAAACTCCCTTCTCTTTTGTTTATCTCAACCCCTCAGTCACGGCTTACGCCGTGCCAGCTCCCCCATAGAGGGGAGCCTTTTGGTGCGCTTTACAACCCCTTGTACAATCTCGGCGGGCCGCCAATGACGGCCCCTACTCCGCATCTTATAAACTTTCGGCAATAATTAAGGGACGGCCTCCCGTCCCCTTACTTTTATATTCTCTCTCAGCCTACTCCGCCAGCTCCTTACTCGGCTCGGCATTCAGGCTCAGTTCGCTCGGGGCGGATTCAAGCAGCGCGTAGTGCGCGGCGCAGGCTATCATGGCCGCGTTGTCCGTGCAGAAGCGCATGTCCGGCCGGCAGAAGCGCAGGTTCGCGCGGTGCGCCGCCTTTTCAAGCGCGGTGCGCAGGGCAGTGTTCGCGCTTACGCCGCCCGCAAGGGCAAGCGTGTTGACACCGTTAAGCTTGGCGGCGTGTATTACCTTTTGGCAGAGCGTATCCACAACGCTGCGCTGGAAGCTTGCGGCAATGTCCGCGCGGCTAAGCGTTTCGCCCTTCTGCTCCGCATTATGCATCAGATTGACTACCGCCGTCTTTATGCCGGAAAAGCTGAAATCAAGATTGTCGCTTTCGTTGAAGCCGCCGCGGAAGGAATAAGCATTGGCGTTGCCTTCGCGCGCAAGCTTTTCAAGCTCCGGCCCGCCGGGATAATTCAGCCCCAGCGCACGGGCCACCTTGTCGAACGCTTCGCCCGCGGCGTCGTCCCGCGTGCAGCCCAATAGCTTAAAGCTGTTGTAGCCCTCAACCAAAATTATGTGGCTGTGCCCGCCGCTTGCAACAAGGCATACGAACGGCGGTTGTAAATCGGGATAGCTTAAATAATTGGCCGCTATGTGGCCCGCGATATGGTCTGCGCCTATAAACGGCTTGTTCGCGGCGTATGCAAGCCCCTTTGCGTAGCTTAGGCCCACCAGCAGCGCGCCCACAAGCCCGGGGCCGTATGTGGCGGATACGGCGTCCACGTCCGCTATGCTTAAATTCGCCTGCTCCAGCGCGTCCGCAACAACGCTATGTACCTTTTCCACATGGGAGCGGGAGGCAAGCTCCGGCACAACGCCGCCGTATTTGCGGTGTATAGGAATCTGCGTGAACACGCTCATGCTCAGTACCTCGCGCCCGCCGCGCACTATGCTTGCCGCCGTTTCGTCGCAGGAGCTTTCTATTGCAAGCATTATTGGCTTATCCTTTTTTCGGTAAGCCTCCGCGCCGAGCAGCGCCTTTTCATAATAATTCATTTCGTTCGGCTCCTTCTTCTGCCCCATACCGCCAGCGCAAGCATAAGCGCGAACGGAACAAGGAACATGAGCGCAAAGCGCACAACAATTTCATTAAAAAGCGGAAGCGGGCATATGCGTATCATGCGGCATGTGGCGTAATCCATAAGCCAAAGGTCGTTAGTGAAGAAAAGATGATGGAACTCCGTCCAAAAGCTGTTGAAATCCACCGCAACCCATATGCCGAGCAATATAAGCACCGCGCCGAATACAGCCGCCGCTATCAAAAAGCCGCGGCAGAGCATACCTATCCTTTGCCCCTTGGGAAGCGTCAGCATGCATACGGCGATTGTTATTGCGGCAAGTATCCCGCCGTATGTGCGCACGGCGCGCCACGCCTGATACAGCGCGCGCACGTCTACCATATGGTCTATCTCCTGCCGGTTATACATTTCAACCACCCGTCCGGCCTCGGTAACGCTTAGCTGAATGCTGTCCACGCGGCCCTCCATGTAATCTACAAGCCGGAATATGGCCTCTGTCATATCCTCGTTGCTCATCATGGTTTGCTTGTCCGTATTGTATTTTACATAGGTTTTATAGTACCAGTCCCGCTGATTCATGCAGAATTGCAGACTGGTGAAAAGCACGGCCGTTATTATAAGGAGCGATGCTATTGTAAGCAGCGCCGTATATACTGCGTTTCTTTTCATTTGCTTTCGGGTATTGCGCCAAGCGCAACGTCCAGCGCGCGCACGGCGTCTGCAAACATATCCGGATGATTCTTGCTCAGCACCAGCGCCGCCCTTTCGCGGGGAAGGTCGTTCAATGCGCGCATTGCGCTGAAAAGTATCAAATCATGGTCGCCGCCCAGCTCGCCCTGCCCTATGGGTACTGCCATAGCTTCCGTGGAGCCCAGTTCGTCATAGCGTATCAGCGCGCGGGGATGCAGCGTTTCTTCCCCGTTGGTGAGCGTTATGCGGTAACGTTCGGCGCTTGCGCTGTATGCTTCAAGTTCAGTATTTATGGCAAAAAGCCTTGCGTCCGCGGCATCGTCCCCGGCCTGGGGCGCAATGCTGCCCATGGGCGCAACCGCATAGAATGCGGAGGTTATCACGCGGGTGCGCGGATCGCGGTCAACCGCGCCGAACGTGCCGAAGCCCCTCAGCGGTATGCCGGTAACGCCGGTTTCCTCCTGCAATTCGCGCGCGGCGGCGGCGCCGAGTTCTTCGTCCATTTCAACGAATCCGCCCGGCAGCGCCCAGCGGCCTATGAAGGGATGGTTGCGGCGGCGTATAAGCATAACGCAAAGCTCGCCCCGCTCATTGAGCGTGAATACCACCATGTCCACCGTTACGGACGGGCGGCGGTACTTGTTTTCATCATATGCGGCAAGAAATTCGGCCAGCGTTTGGCCCTTTTCGTTGCGCGGTTCAGCCTTTGTTTCCATTTATTGTAAAGCCTCCTTGTGCGGTTTCTATCCGATTATGATTATATCATAAATTCCGCGCCGTTAAATATACTTATTATTATAAAACGCGCCCGTTTGGACGCGATAAGGAGAGTATCGTATGGCAGAAACGCGCATATTGCCCGTAAGGAGTATCAATTCATCCGCCTGCCGCGGCACGCTCAGGCTTAGCTGCGTACAGGGCGGCACGCGGCTTGAGCCGATGCTTCGATGCCGCGACGCTGCCGGCGTAACGCTTTACGCAATGCTCAGGCGCGGGCGGGTAACGAGGGCCGAGGCCGACGGCGCGGGCTATTTCGTTGCGGCGAACGACGTTGCGGGCGCGATAATATTGATGGATGGAACAATAGCGGGCGCGGCGTTTTACGGCATAAGCGCAGCCGCGCGGGAGCGCGCATTCACGGCCGTGCGCATGGAGGAAGCACGGCGGCAGGGCGAACAGAAGCGGCAGAGCTGCCCCTGCACAGCCGAACGGGAAGAGCCGCAGTTATTGCCGCCTGTCGGCCCCGCTGAGCCAACTTCGCCGCAGGAGCAATATCAGTCCGCCGCAGCGCAAAACACTGCCGAGGAGGGCGATGCGGAGCCGAAAAGCGACGTAGGCCGCGCCCTGCTTGAGCGGGCAAACCGCCTTTTCACCCCGCCGGACGCAAATGCGGAGCCGTTCGTGCCCCGCCCATATGTGCGCAATGAGCAGCCCGCAGCCGCGCCTAAGCCGATACCGCCCATCGAGCAGCAGCCCTCGTGCCGCAACCGCTGCCGCGGGAATAGCAGGAGGAGGTAGGGGGAAGCGCGCTTACGCGCGATGAAATCCTGCTGACGCAGGGTGAAATTGCGCTGACGCGCAGTGAAATATTGCTTTCGCAATGTGAAATCCCGCTTCGCGGGGTTATCGTTTGAGCTTGTATAGCACACCAAAAGGCTCCCCGGCCGGGGAGCTGGCAAACCGAAGGTTTGACTGAGGGGTTGCGACAAGCAAAGAGAAATGAGCTGCTTTTCAACCCCTCCGGCTCACTTCGTTCGCCACCTCCCCTTTCAGGGCAGGCTTAACGCGAGAGTTTGTAAGGCACCAAAAGGCGCCACCGCTTGCGGGGGAGCTGTCGAGCCGTAGGCGAGACTGAGGGAGTAAACCAAACAAAAAGAAGATAAGCTTCTTTGCAACCCCTCCGGCTCACTTCGTTCGCCACCTCCCCTTTCAGGGCAGGCTTAACGTAAGAGTTTGCACTGCACCAAAAGGCGCCACCGCTTGCGGGGGAGCTGTCGAGCCGTAGGCGAGACTGAGGGGGAACAGTAAAATAGCTTGACAGCTTTGAGTCATTCCCCTTTCGGCCACTCACTCCGTTCGTGTCCACGAACGCTGGTTGGAATATGGTCGTCTTGCTTCGCGGTTGCTACATATGTGCCAAGATATATGAGTTAACGCTCAGGTTGGAACAAGGTCGCCTTACTCACTGTCGTTCGTAATTCTCCCTGTTCCTGCCCGTTCTCCGTTTCGCTTCATCCGCCACAGGCGGCGCTCAACTCCGAACCTCGCTTCATCGTCCACCGGACGCGCTCGGCTCGAATCCCCCGCACGCGGGGACAGCTTTTGGTATACCCTATCCTCTCAATTTCCCCGTATCCAGTTTATCGAACCCCTTCAGCACGGGGTAGAGTTCGTTTGCTATTTTATCCACGCCGCCTATTTCGTCGCTTTCTATGTTCAGCGGCATCAGCGGCTCGTGCAGGGACATTCTAAGCAGGCACCAGCCGTTGCCGCGGGCAGGGGAGAAGTTCACGCGCACGCCTTCAAAATTGTCGCCCGCAAGGCTCACGCCGTCCTGCGCCTTGGCCCAGTCCGTAAGCGCGGCAATAACGCTTTCGCCATACGGCCTGAAATCCTCTGTGTTCAGCGCCATGCGGTATTCGCGCGCTTCCTTAGGCTCGCGCAGGTCGGCTATCATGGCGCCAAGGCTTTCGCCCCTGTCCTTCGCGCGGGAAAGCTCGATGAGCAGCTTTACCATAAGGTACGCCCCGTCATCAAGAAAATAATTCTCCTTCAGCGCGCCGTGGCCGCTCGTCTCCATTGCAACCTGCGCGTCCTGACCGGCGCTGTTCAGGCGTATGGCCTCGTTTATAACGTTGCGGTAGCCGCGCATAAAGCGGCGGTGTATGCCGCCGTGCGCCGCAATGAATTCGGCAAGGCCGGTGGAGGTGATGGAATCGGTCACTATCGTGGTGCCCGGGTGCTCATTCAGCTCTATCGCCGCTATCATGGCAATAAGCCTGTTGCGGTTCAGCTCCCGCCCGTCGCCGAGCACCGCGCCCGCGCGGTCAACATCCGTATCGAATATAATGCCCAAATCGGCACCTGCTTCCTTTACACCGTTAATTATATACGCCATTGCACGCTCGTCCTCCGGATTTGGCGCATGGTTGGGGAAATGCCCGTCCGGCTCGGTAAAAAGGCTGCCCGCCGTGTTCGCGCCGAGGGGTATAAGCACATTCCTTTCAAAGAAGCCGCCCGCGCCGTTGCCCGCGTCTATTATTATGCGCATGCCTTCAAGCGGCCGCTCCTTGTTTGTGCCGCGGCGTATCGCGCCCACAAGCTGCGCCGCGTATACGCCCATGAAGTCTATCTTTTCCGCAGTGAAGGCCGTATCCGCGCCATCGGCATAAAGCGTTTCGGCAATGGTCAAAATTTCCTTTATGTCCGCCTTTTCAAAGCCGCCCCCGGCCGTAAAAAACTTGAAGCCGTTGCGCTCATAGGGCAAATGGCTTGCCGTGGCCATAACCGTGCCATCGAACATAAAGCCTTCTGTAACCGTTGCCATAAACATGGCGGGCGTTGTGGCAAGGCCCGCGTCATAAACGCGCGCGCCCTCCGCATTCAGCCCCGCGCCCAGCGCCGCGCAGAGCATTTCGCCGGAAAGGCGGGAATCCCGCCCCATGCACACGCGGATATCGTCTTTATTAAGCTTTGCCTTCAGCACGCGCGCGAAGGCACGGCCTATTGCATACGCCGCATCGGGTGTAAGGTCAACGCTCCTGCCGCCTTCGGTTTGTATCGCAACGCCGCGAATATCGCTGCCGTTCTGCAATTTTGCAAGCTGCATATTCATCCTCCCATAAAAAAGGCGGGAGATGCCCCGCCCGTGATATTATTTTGTTTATTCAAGGCCGCACAGCAGCCTGTACAGCGGCTTTATTGTATTGAACGCCGCAATAAGGTCGTCCTTCAGCCCCGGCTCAAGCGTGCGCTTAACATTGGGGCAGAAGAAGCTCCAGCCAAGGCTTTTGCGGTTGAGATAGGGCTTCAGCCTCTCGTCCGCGTCCTTAAATCTGTCCCGCTTGAACATATCGCCTTCAAGGTGCATGCCCGCATTCTCAACGGCCTTTGCATACTTCAGGAACGCCGTGGGCTTGGCCTGTACGCGCGCGCGGAATGCCGCCATAAGCTCCGTATTCGGGGAATATATGCCAACGCCGTAGCCGTAGCCCGCGGGCTGAATTTCAAAATAAAGGCCGAAGCATTCGCCTACTGATTCGCCCCTGTGCTTAAAGCAAAGCCACGCATGGTTGCGATAGGGCAGCTTATTCGCGCTGAAGCGCGTGTCCCTGTTCAATCGGGACACAACGCCCATAAGATTTGTATTGAACAGCGGGTCTATATCAAGCGCCGTTTGGCTCAGCTCCATGGCAAGCGCGCGCATGGGGTCACGCACGCCGTCATAATAGCGCTGCCTGTTCGCGTCCACAAACGCCTTTTCGTTATTGAACTCCAGCTCCATCAAAAAGCGGTATCCGTCCGCCGTAAAGCCCGTAAAGGTCGATAACTGCGCCATGCTACGCTATCTGTCCTCCCTGAAATACGCCAAGCCCAGCGATGCGGGCGGCTGGCTTTCCTTGCTGCGCCTGAGAGACACAACTATAAGCACCAGCAGCGTGACCACATAGGGCAGCATTTTGAATATTTCCTGGCTGGAACGGGTAAGCCCGGGCAGGTAATAATATACCCAGCTCAAAAGCCCGAAAAGATACGCGCCCCAAATTGCGCGGTTTGGCTTCCACGTGGCGAATATAACAAGCGCCACCGCAAGCCAGCCAAGCTTTTCTATGCTGCCGTCCGTCGCCCAGGTGCCCTTTATATAATCCATTGTGTAATAAAGCCCGCCAAGGCCGGATATGCCCGCGCCGACGCAGGTGGCAACATATTTATATTTGGTAACGTTTATGCCCGCAGCGTCCGCCGTTGCGGGGTTTTCGCCAACGGCCCTCAGGTTGAGGCCCACGCTCGTGCGGTTAAGGAACCACTTCACCGCAAGGGCAACTATTATGGCAACGTAGGCAAGGAAGCCATAGAAGAAGAACATTTCGCCGAAAACGCCCGTGCTGTCGGACAAAAAGGGAATCTTGGTGCGGTAAACACCGCTGGTGAAGGCAACGGAGATCTGGCCCGCGCCGCCGGCCATTTTGTTAAGATTGCCGCCGAAAAGGTTGGCGAAGCCGCTGCCGAATATGGTCAGCGTAAGGCCGGTAACGTTCTGGTTGGCGCGCAGGGTTATTGTTAAAACGGAATATATAAGCCCGCCTATCATGGACATTACGAATGCCGCCGCAAGCGTTACCAATATTGCAACGGCCGGAACGGGATTCGCCGTGCCGTTTTCATACAAAAACGCGGCTATAAGCCCCGCAATGCCGCCCATGTACATTATGCCCGGCACGCCAAGGTTAAGATTGCCGCTCTTTTCGGCTAATATTTCGCCCACTGCGCCGAAAAGTATTACCGTGCCGAAGTATACGGCCGCCTGAAAAAGGGAAACGATCTGGCTCATTTATTTTCCGTCTCCTTTCGCGCGGTGCGGAAATGCACCTTGAAATTGATGAAGAATTCACTGCCCAGTATAAAGAAGAGTATCATGCCCTTTATCATTTCGGATACGAAATCGTTAAGGTCGAACTGGGAAGCAATTTCGCTTGCGCCGCGCTGAAGGAATACCAGCAGCGACGATACGCCCAGCATTATGAACGAATTAAACTTGGAAAGCCAGGCGACTATTATGGCCGTGAAGCCGCGCCCGCCGGCTGTGCTTGTTGAAATCGTATGCCCCGCGCCCGCAACGGCAATGAAGCCCGCTATGCCGCATATCGCGCCGGATATCATGACCGTGCGGATTATTACGCGCTTAACGTTTATTGCGGCGTAGCGCGCGGTGTTTGTGCTTTCGCCAACAACGGCGATTTCAAAGCCCTGCTTGCTGTATTTAAGATAAAGATACATTGCAACGGCAATGAGCATGACTATTATGACGTTTAGCATATACTGCTGACCGAAAATGCTGGGGAACCAGCCGGCGTTTGTAGTCGGGTTGATTATGCCAACGGTGTTGGAGCCGTAGGGATTCTCCCACTTGGATACGCAGAACGACGTTAGCTGAAGCGCAATGTAGTTCATCATAAGCGTGAAGAGCGTTTCATTGGTGTTCCAGCGTGCCTTGAACACGGCGGGTATAAGCCCCCATATTGCGCCCGCAAGCGCGCTTAGCACAAACATTATCAAAAGCACAGGCGCAAGCGGCATATTCGGCGCAAGATAAATCATGCAGGCCGCGGCCGCAACGCCGCCGACCAAAACCTGGCCTTCGCCGCCTATGTTCCAAAAGCGCATTTTGAACGCGGGCGCAAGGCCCACGCCTATGCACAGCAGCATCATGATTTCGCGTATGGTCGTCCATACGCGCCTGGCGGAGCCGAAAGCGCCCTTGAACATTGCGCCGTAAATTTTGAGGGGGTTAAGGCCGGTAAGCGCATAAAGTACGATTGCGCATACCACCAACGCCGCCGCAAGGCCTATCGCGCGGATGGCAAGATTATGCCAAAGGGGCAGCGTGCCGCGCTTGGTTATATGAACGAGCGGCTCGTGCTTTTTTGCTTTACTCATTTGCGTTCTCCTTTCCGCTAAGCCTTGTCATCAGCAATCCAACCTCTTCCTTCCTTGCGCTGCGGCCGTTCACTATTCCGCTGACCTGGCCGGCGCACAGCACCACTATCCTGTCGCAAAGCTCAAGCAGAACATCCAAATCCTCGCCAACGTATATTACCGCTGCGCCCTTCGCCTTCTGCTCGTTGAGCAGGTGATATATGGTATACGAAGTGTTTATGTCCAATCCGCGCACGGCGTATGCCGTCATAAGCAGCGAAGGCTCCGCCGCTATTTCGCGGCCCACCAATATTTTCTGCACGTTTCCGCCGCTCAGCCGCCTTAGCGGAGTGCCGAGGTTAGGCGTTACGACCTCCAGCTCTTCAACTATTTTATTCGCGCGCTCGCGCGGGTGCTTCCTGTCCGCAATGGGAGACTTGCCGGATTTATAGCTTCTCAGCATTATGTTATCCACCAAATCCATGCTGCCGACAAGGCCCATGCCGAACCTGTCCTCCGGCACAAATGCAAGGCCTACGCCGCTTTTGTATATATCCTCCGGATCGCGCCCGACCAATTCGGATGCTTCCTTATCCGGCGGAATGAACATTATGCTCGAGCCTTCCTCCGGATCCTGCAGGCCGGCTATAGCCTCAAGCAGTTCCCTCTGCCCGCTGCCGGATATGCCCGCTATGCCCAGTATTTCCCCGCCATAGGCCGTGAAGCTCACGTTTGAAAGCTTCTTCACGCCGTCCGCATCCTTTACGGTAAGGTTCTTTATTATAAGGCGCTCGGTAAGGCCCTTGGGCTCGGGCCTGTCTATATTCAGCGTGGTGGCCTTGCCCACCATCATGTCCGTAAGCTGCTGCGGGTTGGTTTGGCTTGTGGGTACCTCGCCTATGTATTCGCCCTTTCTAAGCACCGCCACGCGGTCGCTTATTTCCATAACCTCGTGCAGCTTATGGGTTATTATAACAATGCTCTTCCCGTCCGCCTTCATGTTGCGCATAACGGCGAAAAGCTTCTCCGTTTCCTGCGGGGTAAGCACGGCGGTGGGTTCATCCAATATCAAAATGTCTGCCCCGCGGTAAAGCACCTTAACTATTTCAAGCGTCTGCTTTTCGGAAACGGACATATCATATACTTTTTTATCCGGATCTATAACAAAACCGTAGCGATCGCATATTTCCTTGACGGCCCTGCGCACGCCGTTCAAATCGAGCACGGCTTTTTCGTTAAGGCCAAGGATAATGTTTTCCGCCGCGGTAAACACATCCACCAGCTTAAAATGCTGATGTATCATGCCTATATGCAGATCCAACGCATCCTTTGGGGAGGCGATGCTTACCTCCTCCCCGTTAACATATATCTGCCCGCTGTCGGGGAAATATATGCCGGAGAGCATATTCATAAGGGTTGTTTTTCCGCTGCCGTTTTCGCCGAGGAGGGAAAGTATCTCGCCCCGGTGTATTTCCAGCGTAATGTTGTTGTTGGCTACCACATGCGAAAACGTTTTTGTAATGTTTACCATGCGTACTGCTAAGTTAGCTTCCAATTCAGTGTACCTCGTGCGTATAAGTTTATGGGGGAGATAAAGCCCAATGCGTATCCGATATGCTCAGATATACTATTATAAAATATATTCCGCCAAAAGAAAAGTAGGGAAAGCGGCGAAAGCCGCCTTCCCTAAAGGATTTTTTTGAATCAGTTGTTGTTCAGCTCGTTTATGCCGTCTATCCTCAGGCCGAAGTAAGGCGCGCTGCGCAGCGTGGATTCATGGAACACGCCGTCAGTAATGGCTTCGCCTTCGTCGCCCTGGAAATCGCCGTTGGTATCGATAGCCAAGAAGCTGGTCACGGTTTCGCCGCCAACGGTGAACTTGGAGCAATCGAACACGTTCAGGGTGCCTTCCTTTATGCCCTTTTCAACCTCGGCAACCTTCTCGGCGGTGCCGGCGGCGCAGCTTTCGCCCAGCTTGGATATCATGTTGGCGCCTTCGGCATAGCCCTTGGCCCAGTCGGTCGCTATATCCTCGCCCTTAAGCGCGCAGTTGAACGCATAGGTGTAATATACGCTCCAGTCGTTCTGGGCGCTGGTCAGCGCGGCGGTGGGGGCGGAGGGCAGCATGTCTATATTGTAGCCCACGCAGTACACGGTGGTGCCGGCTTCCTGAGCGGCCTGGCAGGCAGAGGGAGCGCCGGTGGAGTCCGCATGCTGGCTGATTATGATGCAGCCGCGGGACATAAGGGTATTGGCGGCTTCGCCTTCGGCTACCGGATCAAACCAGGAGCTGGTATAGAGAACGTCCATAACAACGTTGGGAACTATGCTCTGCACGCCAAGGAAGAAAGCGGTGTAGCCGGAAACAACCTCGGCATAGGGGTATGCGCCGACGTAACCCAGCTTTATGTTGCCGTTTTCGTCCATGTTATCGGCGGCAACCTTACCGTCGTTCACAAGCTCCTGCAGCTTCATGCCGGCAACAACGCCGGAAACATAGCGGGATTCATAGGTGTTGCAGAAGGCGTTCTTGAAGTTCTTCAGTCCGCTCCGGGCCGCGGTGTCGCCGGTCATGGAGGCGAACACTACGTCCGGATTTTCGGTAGCGGCCTGCTGCATATAGGCCTGATGGCCGTAGCTGTCGGAGAAGATGTGGGTGCAGCCGGCTTCAACAAGCTCGATAGCCGCATCGTGGCATTTCTCGTCCTCGGGTACGTTGTATTTCCATACAACATGGTCGGTGTCGTTGGGGATGCCGCAGTTTTCAAGGGCCTTCTTGATGCCGTTGATGTGGGCTTCGTCATAGCCGGTATTCTCGTCGTGTACGAGGATAACGCCTATTTTCACGTCCTTGTTGCCTTGGGTGTTGTTGGTCTCGCTGCTGCACGCTACCAGGCTCAGGGCAAGCACCAGTACGAGAGCGACCGCAATCAGCTTTTTCATGTTTGTTTCTCCTCCTGTTGTGTTTATTTGGGGATAATTTTATGCTTACCGCCGCGCCTGACTTTTGCCCTGTCTGGCGGGCGGGGCAAAGCTTATATTATGCCGGAAGCCTCCAGCGCTTCTATGCTCGGTGCACACTTATGCGGCCGGCCCGCCGCACGCAGCGCGTTCTTCACGTCCTTCAGTCCGCTGCCGGTGCTTATGGTGGTCACGGTCTCGTTGGGCTTTATTATGCCCTGCTGCACCGCCTTCATAACGCCCGCGGTTGCCGTAACGCCCGCAGGCTCGCCGAAAACGCCCTCGCTGCGGCCCAGTATGCCCATCGTGGCAAGAATATCCTCATCGCTCACGGCAATCCATGCGCCGTTAGACGCGCTTACCGCGCGCAGCGCCTTTTTCGGGTTCCTCGGCACGCCTACGGCGATTGAATCGGCAAGCGTGTTTTCCTCCGCCGGGATAAGGTCGCGGTTCTCCCGCGCCGCATCCACGAACGGGCAGCAGCCCGTGGACTGCACGCCAAGTATTTTGGGGATACGTTCTATGAAGCCAAGCTCATACAAATCATGGAAGCCGTTATATACGCCGCCTATGGTACAGCCGTCGCCCACGGAAACGGCTACCCAATCGGTAACGTTCCAGTTGAGCTGCTCCGCAATTTCAAGCGCAACGGTCTTTTTGCCTTCGGTAAGGGTGGGATTTATGCCGGCGTTTCTATTATAATAGCCGTATTTATCTATCGCCGCGCGGGAAAGCTCGAACGTTTCGCGGTAATTGCCCTGCACGCTTATTACCTTCGCGCCGAATATCATAAGCTGAGCCACCTTGCCCTCCGGCGCGCGCTCCGGCACGAATATGACGGCCTTAACGCCCATGCGCGCCGCGTTGCCCGCAAGGGAGCTTGCGGCGTTGCCGGTGGAGGAACAGGCTATGGTATCGTATCCAAGCTCCAGCGCCTTAGCCACGGCCACGGCGCTTGCCCTGTCCTTGAGCGAGGCTGTGGGGTTAAGCCCATCGTCCTTGATATAGAGCGCCTTTATGCCAAGCTCCGCACCCAGCTTATTGGAAGGATAGAGCGGGGTCCAGCCAACGCGCAGAAAACGAGAAAAGTCCCGCGGCTGCACCGGCATAAGCGGCGCATAGCGGAACATTGAATTATCGTGATTATCGGCAAGGCTCTTTTTGGTAAAGCCCTTTTTTATATAGTCATAGTCGAACAAAATGTCCAGTATGCCCTTTTCGCCGCAATGGGGGCAGGTCATCTGCTCCCGATACGGCATAACTCGCCCGCAAACGGTGCATCGTACTCCGGCAATGTGGTCCATAGCGTCCCCCTTCGGTGCATATCGCAAAAAGTTTGGATAATTTACTCATTCAACAAAATTTTTAGGCTAATCTCTTTATTTTTTAGCCCCAATTAGTACTTTCACATTATAACTGATTATGTTAAAATGTGCAACAGGCATAAATAATTGTTTTAGTCTAACTAATTTTTAGCTTGGAGGTATAACCATGGATAAGAAACTATCAAATGTAACCGAACGTTTCCTGCGCTATGTCAAGGTGGATACACGCTCGGCAGACGGCGTGGAGAGCATCCCCAGCACGCAAAAGCAGTTTGACCTTGCCCGCATGATAGAGGCGGAGATGAAGGAGATTGGCCTTGAGGACGTTAGGCTGGACGGGCATTGCTATGTATACGGCTTCATACCCGCAACGGATGCAAGCCTGCCCACGCTCGGCTTCATCGCGCATATGGACACGGTTGAATGGGCAGGTGAGCAGAGCGTGAACCCCCGCATAGTTGAAAGCTACGACGGCGAAAGCATAAGACTGAACGATTCCGTAACAATAGACACGGCGGTTTTCCCCTATATGAAGGAGCTGAAGGGGCAGGATTTGATAGTTACGGACGGCACAACGGTGCTTGGCGCGGACGACAAGGCGGGCGTTGCGGAGATAATGACAATGGCCGAAACGCTCATAAAGGATAGGTCCATACGCCACGGCAGGATAGCCATAGGCTTCACGCCGGACGAGGAAGTTGGCAACGGGGCCACGCTTTTCGACGTGAAGGGCTTCAATGCGGACTTTGCATACACCGTTGACGGCGGCCCGATAGGCGAAATAGAATACGAAAACTTCAACGCCGCAAGCGCAAAGGTGCTTGTACACGGCCAGAACATACACCCCGGCGGGGCGAAGGACAAAATGGTCAATTCCATACACGTTTTTGAGGAGTTCAACGCGCTTCTGCCCGCGTTTGAGCGGCCTGAGCACACGGAAGGCTACGAAGGCTTCTTCCACCTTGGCAGCATAGAGGGCAGCGTGGAGCAGACGAAGGCAAGCTATATAATACGCGACCACGACATGGCAAGGTTTGAAGAGCGCAAGGCTCTCATGCGCCGCGCGGCGGACTTCATAAACGCACGCTACGGCGAGGGGACGCTTGAGCTTACGCTGAAGGACAGCTATTATAACATGAAGGAAAAGATACTGCCGCACATGCACCTGATAGACACAGCGAAGGCGGCGATGGAGGCGCTTGGCATAGTTCCCGAAATAGTGCCCATACGCGGCGGCACGGACGGCGCGCGCCTTTCCTACATGGGCCTGCCCTGCCCCAATCTTTGCACCGGCGGCTATAACTTCCACGGCAACAAGGAGTTCATAAGCATCCAAAGCCTTGAAAAAATGTGCGAGCTGCTGATGGAGATAGTGAAGAAAACGTACGCGGAGTAAATAAATAACCAAAAGCTATCCCCGTTTATGGGGAAAGTGGCTGCGAGTACAACGAGCAGACTAAAGGGGAACGGCTCAAAGAAACCAAAAGCTTCGAGTTGTTCCCCCTCAGCTTCGCTTACGCTCAGCAGCTCCCCCGCAAGCGGTGGCGCCCTTTTGGTGCTGTCCAAACTCGGCGTACAGTGCCGTACCCCTTCGCGGAGCGATCGTTTCAATGGGGTTACGGGGGGTGCAGGGGGGCCTAAGGGGAGAAATCGAAATCTTCCCTGTCCCCCCTGCAAAAAGGTTATATAGTAACTCACAGCTATTTGTTTACGTCAACCCCTCAGCCAATCCGCCTCACGGCGTATTGCCAGCTCCCCGTAAAGGGGCGCCTTCTGGTACTGTCCAAACTCAAACACTAAGCCTGCCCTGAAAGGGGAGGTGGCTGCGAGTGCAACGAGCAGACGGAGGGGTTGCAACGAGGCTTCTGTTGTTTACGTCAACCCCTCAGTCAATCCGCCTCACGGCGTATTGCCAGCTCCCCGGCCGGGGAGCCTTTTTGACAACAACAAAAAAGCATAGCCCCATCATTTCGGGGCTATGCCTAAGAAGGACATCAAATCACTCGTAACACTAAACTAACATCAACACGACAAAATGGAGGTTTTAATAATTTTCGATCACCCGGCGAAAATATCCGCCGAGGTCGCTGTCAAGAAAGTTGTCATCATATTCCGATATGGGCAGTTCGGTTTGCATATCCTCGCTGATGCAAACATACATGCCCTGTATCGTTATCGGTGCAGCTGGAACGCCGTTTGTATCCTCAATCTGGCTCATGCACAGCTGCACGCTCGCGATATAGCTTTTGCCCGGCTCAAGGTAAAACGACCCGTCGCCCTTTTCCGTGCCCATTTCAAATTCGGGCATCGCGCTTATCTGCCGCATATAGCCATACTTGCTGATTTCATACTTTTCAAAGGATGCGCTTGAAAAGAGGCTGCTTATTTCAATTTCCTGTTCAAACCCGTCGTAACCGCGCGCCGAATATTCTATGTTGACATTTACCTTTACCGGCGCGGCATACGGGCGTATCGTCACGCGCTCGTCACCGTTTACGCTGAAAACGATAACGTCGCTCTTGGGTGCGTCCGCCATATCGCGATAGCTGCTCACCTTTGCGCCAATGCGGCCGGACAATTCGGCATCCAGCATGGAACTATCCGCCAGCGCAGGCGACAGCACGGAAAAAACCATCATAGCCGCAAACATGCAGCACAATACCCTCTTCATGTCAGCTTCCTTTTTTCTTGGTCGTCCTGGTACTCTATCTGACAGAACCCGTATCTGTCAGTGCTACGATTGCGGCCTTTCGCCTGTGTTCAATGGAATCCACTCCTTTCGCATCCGGCAAAAAATATTCTGTTGTACTTGTTCGGTTCTACTAACTCTGAACTTATAATACCAAATTATAAGCGTATTTGCAATACTTATATTATAATTTTTTATCACATACTTTTTTGGGGGTATAGATAACGCCCCGCTCACCCTTTTTGCGGGCAGGCGGGGCATTTTGAGCATTATTAGAATATTCTGTATGCGCAGTAGAAATACTTGCGCCAGTAATCGGTCTTGTAGGAGCGGCGCACCACGCAGCCTTCGCCGCTGGATGCATCCACCATTTCGGAGCCGCTCATCGCTATGCCCACATGGCCCTTGCTGGAGGACATGCGGAAAACGATTATGTCGCCCTTCTGAATGTTATCAATGGAGCTTATCTTCTGATATTTGCTCACCGAACGCCAGCTCTTGCTGGTCATGTAGCCCTGCCTTACGCCGGCCTGGTTAAGGCACCAGTATACGAAGCCGGAGCAATCGAAGGAGCTTGGGCCCTTTGCGCCGGTTTTGTAACGGCAGCCCAACTTGGAAAGGGCTATATCTATCAGCCTGTCCGCGCTCGCGCCGGAGGAATAATTGCCTCCGCTCGATCCGCCGCTCGATCCGCTGCCAGAACCCGAACCGCTGCTTCCGCCGGGCGTTGCGGCGGGCTTATCGCTGGGCGCGGCCTTGGCGTTGCCGGAAACGAGCTTCGTCATCGTGGCGCGGCCAACCTTGCCGTCCGCGCTCAGGCCGTTCTGCTTCTGGAAGGAGCGCACTGCCGCTTCCGTGCCGGAGCCGAAGTAGCCGTCCGCGCTTGAAAGATAGCCAAGCTTTTTAAGCATCTTCTGCACGTTTTTAACCGTGTCCCCGCTCATACCTATCGTAAGCGCGTTCGCCTGCGCATCGGAGGACATAAGGAGCTTGCGCGTCTGCGGACCTATGTGGCCGTCCGCAATAAGGCCGTTTAGCTGCTGGAAAAGCTTTACCGCGCTTGCCGTATCCTTGCCGAATGTGCCGTCCGGCTCCGTGGTAAGATAGCCCAGCTTGAACAGCCGCTTTTGATATTTCAGCACATCGTCGCTCTTTTCGCCGTATGAAAGCGAGTGCGGGATGGCGTCCTCGCTGTAAAGCGCTTCCTTTGTGTTCACGCCTATCATGCCGTCCACGTCCAGGTGATTCCTATCCTGGAATTCCTTCACCGCCGCGGCGGTTTCGTCGCCGAAGTAGCCCGTGGCCTTCTTCATGTAATCCAGTTCAACAAGGCGCTTCTGCAATTCCTCTATGTCCGTGCCCTCGTCGCCAACCGTTGCCATGTACGGCAGCGCGTCCGCGCGCATCAATCGGTCGTATGTTTCTTCGCCTATGTAGCCGTCCACCGTAAGCCCGTGCCTGCGCTGGAACACCTCAACGGCTTCCTTGGTAACGCTGCCGTATTTTTCCGTGGGTTCATCGTAATCCATGTAGCCCAGCTCCATCAGCCTTTCCTGCACGGCCTTCACCTGCGCGCCGGTGGCTCCCTTGCCCATGGATACTGGCGTGGGCGTGGGCTCGGGCGTGGGGGCGGCGTATGTTGCCTCCGGCGTTGGGGTCATTGCGGCGGCAATATTCACCGCGTCCTCAGGCAGCAGAAAGCTTGCAATCTCCTCCTGCGCCGCGGCCTTGCCCCCGCCGCTTATTATTATCACCGCCACGGCTATCACCGCAGCCGCCGCGGAGCCGAGCGTTATCAGCGCACGCGGCTGCTTATTGCGCACGCCGTCAACAAGGTTATCCATAACCCTGCGCATACCGCCCGCGCGGCGGAAGGCGGCGCTTCTCCTTCGCGTTCGTATTATTGTGCGCTTGAGGGCATTGCGTGCGCCGTCAAGCGTTCTTTTCAGCTTTTGTTTAATCCTTTCGAGCATGTTTCGGCTCCAATCCTTAGTTATACTGCGTTTATTATAGCATATATGCGGCGCAAAAGCTTTTGAATATTCCGTAAACACATATATTGGCGCGTTTTCCTGTTTTTTCACACTTATTTTTGCGTCCGTTCCCCATTATACGGGCCACATATGTTATAATCACGACAATAAGATTAAAGTTGGAGGAGAAAAAACATGTTCAAAGATAAAAACGGCCAATTCAGCGCAGGCAAGCTGATCGCCTTCATTGCGGCGATAGTCGCGGTTATAATCGTTGCCGCAAGCTGCTTCACCGTTGTCCCCGCGGGCCATACGGGCGTTGTTGTAAACATGGGCCGCGTGAGCGAAACGGTTTTGCAGGAGGGTTTCCATTTTAAGACTCCCTTCGTGCAGGAAATAGTTCAGATAGACAACCGCATAGTTAAGCTGGAGGTCGCAACGGACGCTTTCAGCAAGGATCTTCAGACGGTTTCCACCGTGCTTGCCGTAAACTACCGCATAGCGAAGGATATGTCCTATTCAATATATAAGGAAGTGGGCTCCAATTTTGAATCCGTGCTGGTCATGCCCGCCGTGAACGAGGTGCTCAAGGCCGTTGTAGCCAAATATACCGCAAGCGACCTTGTTGCAAGCCGCAGCGAGGTGAGCGTTATGCTGGACGAGGAGCTAAACGGCAAGCTGAACGCCCGCGGCATATTCATAGAGGATCTTAACATAATAGACTGGGACTTTTCGGCCGAATACATAGCCGCCGTTGAAGCCAAACAGGTGGCTGAGCAAAACCTGATAAAGACCAAGACGGAGCAGGAGGAGCAGATTGTTATAGCCGAGGCGGAAGCGAAGAAGAAGCGCATAGCCGCCGAGGCCGATTCAGATACCGCCATAATAGCCGCCAAGGCGGAGGCCGAGCGCATACGCATAGAGGCAGAGGCCACGGCCGAGGCCAACCGCACGATAGCAGAATCGCTAAACGACGCCATACTGCACAACAAAACAATAGAAAAGTGGGACGGTCAGCTTCCCCGCGTTACCACGGGCGAAGGCTCCACGCCCATGATATCCGTTCCCATGGAGTAAGCATATAAAAAAGAGGTGTTCATATATGGGCAAATACTCGGTCGATCTCAACTCCGACCTTGGCGAAAGCTTCGGCGCGTACACAATAGGCATGGATGCGGACGTGCTCAGCTTCGTTTCCAGCGCGAACATAGCCTGCGGCTTCCACGCGGGCGACCCCGCCGTTATGCGCAAAACCGTAGCCTTAGCCAAGGAGCGCGGCGTAAGCATGGGCGCGCACCCGGGCTATCCGGATTTAGTCGGCTTCGGGCGCAGGAACATGAACGTGAGCGCAAGCGATATGCATGATTATGTGCTGTATCAGCTGGGCGCGCTTGCCGCATTCACCCGGGCGGCGGGGGCGAAGCTCATTCACGTTAAGCCGCACGGCGCAATGTATAACATGGCGGCGAAGGATGCTTCCCTTGCGGCGGCGGTATGCCGCGCGGTGAAGGAGTTCGATGCTTCGCTTATACTGCTCGGCCTTGCCAACAGCCGCTTTGCGGACGCCGCGGCGGATGCGGGCATACGCTTTGCAAGCGAGGTTTTTGCGGACAGGGGATATATGGACGACGGCTCGCTCGTTCCCCGCACGCAGCCCGGCGCAATGATAACCGACGAGGACGAGGCCGTAAGCCGCGTTATAAAAATGATAAAAACCGGCTTTGTAACGGGCGTATCCGGCAAGGAGATACCCGTGCGCGCGGATTCCGTATGCGTACACGGGGACGGGGCGAAGGCGCTGAGCTTCACGCGGAAAATACGCGCCGCGCTTGAGGCGGAGGGCATAGAGATTCGCCCGCTGGGGAAGATAATAAGCTGAAATGGAACATAACGGCGTAAGGATACTTTCATTATCGGACAGCGCACTGTGCATAGAGCTTGGGCAGGGGATAGACCGCGAAACAAACGCCAGGGTACACGCCCTGTGCCGCGCAATAAACGCCGCAGGCATTGCGGGCGTTGCCGAAACCGTGCCAACCTATCGCTCCCTTGCCGTGCATTACGATATGCTGAAAACCGGTCAGGACGAGCTGATAAGCGCGCTGCTGCCCATAATAGAGGGCGTGGGCAGCGGGGAGCATGCTGAAGGCGAGCTTATCCGCATACCCGTGCTTTACGGCGGGGAATGGGGCGCGGATATAGAAACCGTTGCAAAGCTTAATTCGCTGAGCGTTGATGAAGTTATCGCCATACATACGGCGCCGGAATACCCCGTATATATGCTGGGCTTTTTGCCGGGGTTCTGCTACCTTGGCGGGATGGATGCGCGCATTGCCGCGCCGCGGCTGAAAACCCCGCGCGTAAGGATAGAGCCGGGCAGCGTGGGCATAGCGGGGGAGCAGACGGGCATTTACCCCATAGCATCGCCGGGCGGATGGCAGCTTATAGGCCGCACGCCGCTTTCGCTTTATTCGCCCGCGCGGGAAAAGCCCATTTTGCTTGAAGCGGGCATGCGGATAAAGTTTTATTCAATAAACCGCGCGGAATACGAGCGCATACGCGCCGGGGAGGAAGCGGAATGAGCAAAATAAGCTTCATTCAGGCCGGCCTTTTTACAACCGTTCAGGATGGCGGCAGGCGCGGCTATCAGTCGCTCGGCATGCCCACGGCGGGCGCGATGGACACATTTGCATTCAGCCTTGCAAACGCATTGGTGGGCAATGATATAAACCAAAGCGCGATAGAAGCAACGCTTTTAGGCCCCACTATCGAGATAGACACGGACTGCGTATTCGCCGTTACCGGCGCGGACATGGGGGCGACGCTCAATGGCCAAAGCATAGCGCTTAACCGCGCATACGCCGCAAAGGCGGGCAGCGTAATAGCCCTCGGCCCGGCAAAATGGGGCAGCAGGGGATATATTGCCTTTGCGGGCGGCGTAGGCGGCAGCATGGTAATGGGCAGCCGCGCAACGTATACCAAGGCCGCGATAGGCGGCATAGACGGCCGCAAGGCCAAAAACGGGGACACGTTGGAGTTACTTTGCCCCAAGGCGGAGCTTAGGAACATGGCTCTTCGCCATGCGCCGAGCAGGCTGATCCCGCCGTATTCCGCCGCGCCCACGCTGAGGGTAACGCCCGGGCCGCAGAGCGACTATTTTGACAAGGCGGGCTTTGACGCGCTGTTCGGCGCTCAATACACCGTTACCGCGGAAACCGACCGCATGGGCTGCCGCCTGAGCGGCGCGAACGTGCCGTTTGCCGAGGGCAAAAACGGCAACATAGTATCGGACGCGGTGGCCTTCGGCTCGGTGCAGATACCGTCCGGTCAGCCCATAATAATGATGGCCGATCATCAAACCACCGGCGGCTACGCAAAGCCCTGCTGCGTTATAAGCGCGGATCTTCCCCTTGCCGCGCAGCTAAGGGCGGGGGACAGGGTGCGCTTTGCGCCGATTGAGGTAAACGAAGCGCAGGCCATATACAGGCGGCATATGGCGGAGCTTGATGAATTCATACGCATTACCGAGCACGGCTTCATATACCGCCACAGGCCGTATTATGCGCAGCTAAACGGGCGCGGCTTCGCCGTTACGGTGGACGAAATAGTGTGACGGGTATTATAATACATAATATATTATTGCATGAAGGAGATATAAACCATGTTTGACCTGCTGATAAAAAACGCGCGTGTGATAGACGGCAGCGGCAGCCCCTGGTTCAGGGCGGACGTTGGCGTTAAGGGCGGCAGGATATGCTTCGTGGGCCTTGCGGGAAATGCGGAAGCGGCCGAAACCGTGGATGCCAAGGACATGTTCCTTGCCCCGGGCTTTATAGACATACATTCCCATACCGACCAAAACGTTTTCGGCAGCCCGCGCGGGGAAAGCCGCATACTTCAGGGCGTTACGACGGAGCTTGTGGGCAACTGCGGCATAAGCATGGCCCCGGCGAGCGACGAATATTTGGACATGCTAAAGGGCTATACCGACGGCGAGGGGGACTACTCCTGGCGCAGCATGGGGGATTTCCTCACCCGGCTTGAAGCCTTCCCGCACAGCACCAACGTAGCCTGCATGATGGGCCACGGCACGGTAAGGCTGGCCGTTATGGGATACAGCGCGGCAAAGCCCACGGCGAAGCAGCTTGACGCAATGCGCGCCCTTGTTAAAGAGGGCATGCAGGACGGCGCATACGGCATAACCAGCGGCCTTATATACCCGCCGGGAAGCTATGCGGACGCGGACGAACTTGCGGAGGTGATATCCGCGTGCGCGCCCTACGGCGGCTTCTATGCCACCCATATGCGCGACGAGGACGCGCTGATTGCCGAATCCGTTACAGAATCAATAGAAACAGCCAAGCGCGCGGGCGTGCCGCTTGAAATTTCGCACCATAAAACATGCTATAAGCCCGATTGGCAGGTCACGCCAAAGCTGACCATAGCCATGATAGAGCGCGCACGGCGGCAGGGCATGGACGTTACCTGCGACCAATATCCCTACTGCGCCACGGCAACCACCCTAAGCGTTAACATACCCACCTGGGCGTTTGAAGGCGGGTTCGAGGCCGTTAAGCGCCGCCTTGCGGACAAGGATACCCGCGCCCGCATAAGGCGGGAGGTTGACGCAAACATAGGCGATAACTGGGGCGATTATTTCGTATCCAGCCTGGCAAGCGAAAGAAACGCATGGATGATGGGTAAATCGATACCGGAGATTGCCCAAAAGCTTGGCCTGCATCCCACTGAAGCGTTCTTTGAGATTATAGTTGAAGAGGATAACCACGTTAACGAGGTGCATTTTGCCATGTGCGAAGAGGACGTGGAATACATTATGCAGCAGCCGTTCACAATGATAGGCTCCGACGGATGGTGCCTTGACCTTGACGCGCCGGGCAAGCCGCATCCGCGCAACTACGGCACTTTCCCGCGCGTACTGGCGCATTACTGCCGCGACAGGCATCTGTTCCCGCTGGAGGAGGCCGTGCGCAAAATGACCGGCGCAAGCGCAAACCGCATAGGCCTGCGCGACCGCGGCTACATACGCGAGGGCATGGCGGCGGACATGGTGCTGTTCGACTTTGCAGCAATAAAGGATGATCCGGACTTCATGACCCCGCAGCGGGCGTGCAGCGGAATAAGCCGCGTTTATGTGAACGGCGTGCTCACCGCAAAGGACGGCGTGCACACGGGCGCAAAGGCGGGAAGCACGCTCAGGAAAAACCGATAACCCCATAAGTATAAGGAGGACGCGCATATGGAAACCGCACCCGTAACCGCCGCAGCGCCCCTGCCCAATGACGGCGAGGCGATTGAACTGCTGAAGAAAATAGCCGCCGCGAGCGAGGTGCAATCCTCCGCCGCAAAATGGCGCAGGCTGAGCGCGCAGGCGGCGTTCATCTGCGCGGTAATAATAGCTTTAGCCGCAATAGTGCTGTGCGCGGTGCTTATACCGCACGCGACGAAAACGCTCCGTGGCATAGACGCGGCGACGGAGGAGCTGAACAGCGTTGCCGCAACGCTCAATCAGGTGGACTTCGTTGGCATGAGCGAAAGCATAACCGAACTTACAGAGCAGGGCAAGGACACGCTCAACACCGCCCTTGGCGACGTTGAAGCATCGCTCGACAGCATGCAGACCGCGCTCGACAACATATCGAAGCTTGACGTGGACGGCCTGAACCAAAGCATAGCCGACCTGAGCGCAATAGTAGACCCTATGGCAAGGCTGTTCGGGAGAAAGTAAATTAGGGTGAAGACAGAGGGGAACGGCTCGAAGCAGGAGTGCCGCGAGTTATTCCCCCTCAGTCGGCTTACGTCGACAGCTCTCCCGCAAGCGGTGGCACCTTTTGGGTGCGGTGCAAACTCGGCGCACGGTGCCGTACCCCTTCGCGGAGCGATCGTTTCAATGGGGTTACGGGGGGTGCAGGGGGGCCTAAGGGGAGAAATCGAAATCTTCCCTGGCCCCCCTGCAAAAAAGGTTATATAGTAACTCTCTTCTCTTTTGTTTATCTCAACCCCTCAGTCAATAGCTAAACCGAGCCCAGGTTGGAACAAGGTCGCCTTACTCACTGCCGTTCGTAATTCTCCCTGTTCCTGCCCGTTCTCCGTTTCGCTTCATCCGCCACTGGCGGCGCTCAACTCCGAACCCCGGCCGGGGAGCCTTTTGGTGCAGTATACAATTCTCATATTAAGCCTGCCCTGAAAGGGGAGGTGGACATGAGCGTTAGCGAATGGACGGAGGGGTTGAAAAAAGAAAGACGCTTCTCTTTGTATCGTCAACCCCTCAGTCACGACTTACGCCGTGCCAGCTCCCCGGCCGGGGAGCCTTTTGGTGCGCTTTACAAGCTCCCGCATAAAACAAACAAGGGGACGCACTGCGTCCCCTCATTTTTACAATCTCTTATGCTTATCCGCCGTCAGGCGGATTTCGCTGCGCGCATAAGCGCGCTTACGGGTTTGCCGTGCTTGCAGCGGCGGCGGGTATTATGGTGCCGTCGGCCTTAACGTATACCTTGTCCACGTTGGCGCCCGAAAGGGTTATAAGATAGGTCTGCGTGTCCATGTATGTTGCATAGGTCGCGCCGGTTATCTTCGCGTCCGCGTATTCCGCCTTGACTGCGGCTGTCACCTTCTCGGGCAGCTTGTCCACTTCCACCTTTTCGCCTTCCTTAAAGCCCTCTATAGGCTCCGCGCTTACCGCGGCGGAAGGGGAAACGCCAGCCGTGGGCGTGATGTCAACGGTGGGGTTCGCCGTAGGACTTACCATGGGCGCCTGGGTGGGGCTCAGGCTGGGCCTGAGGGTAGGCGTGGGGGTAGCGGGGTTATTGGTGTTTGTGCAGCCGGGCAGCATTGTTGCCAATATGGCCGCGCACGCCAAAGCTATAAGCGTTTTTTTCATAAATTTTGCCTCCTTATTTGGCTGTCGGCCTTGCCGACGCATGATAGGCTTATTATCTCCTGCCATGCGCGCGCCTATACCGATAAGGATTGGCAAATTTTTCCGTTTTTTGTTACATCCAGTCCGTGTTGTTCGCCTTGTATTCGGCAATCAGTCCGTCCGCATCGGCAAGCACCTTCCTTATGCCGTAGCGGTTTTTCAGCGTGGCCCCGCTTGCGCAGGCATGGCCGCCGCCGCCGTATTTTTCGGCAAGCTTATTCACCGTTACAAAGCGGGACCTAAGCCTTACGCGCACGGTGCCGTCCGCGTTTTCAATGAATGCAAGCCATATTATGCTGCCCTTCAGCCCGCCCAAATACGAAACCGCTTCACAGGCCTGCTCCGCAGTAAGGCCGAATTTCTTCTGCGCGTCAAGGCTTATATAAAAATGCGCCACGCCGTTTTTGGTAAGGCGCATTTTGTTCAGCACGAAGGAATGATATTTAAGCTCCTCGTATTCGCTCAAATAAAGGTTGGCGTAAAGCCTTTCAAGGTCTATGCCCATATCCATAAGCATTGCCGCAAGGCGCAGCGTTTCCCCCGTTACGGATTCGTAGCGGAAGCGCCCGCTGTCCGTCACCATGCCGGCGTATATCTTCATCGCCGCGTCCGCGTCCATTTTCAGTTCATCCTTAAACGCTGCATAGAAATCCGCTATCATCTCGCAGGCGGAGGATCTGTCCGGCTCCACCCATGAAATATCGCCGAAGGGCTCCGGCTCAATGTGGTGGTCTATAACTGCAACCTCTTTGGCAAGCGAATATTTTTTGTTGGATATCCTGTCCGGCGTGCCCGTGTCTATTATTATCGAAAGCGCATCGGCGTAGTATTCGTCGTCCCGCTGCGCATCCTCCTGCCCAAGGAACGCGGTATAGCCGCCGTAGTCCCCGTTTATCACAAGCACCTCTTTTTCGGGATACGTCAGCTTCAGCATTCTTTGAAGCCCCAGCGTTGAGCCTACCGCGTCCCCGTCCGGGCGCAGATGGCGGCTGATTATAATTTTGTCATATTGCTTTATTTTTTCAAGCAGTTCGCGCTTTATGGCCGTATTCATATTATATTTCCGCTCCGTTGCTCATTTTGTCCAAATCGTTAAGCATGCGCATTGCCGTTTCCTTGTCCGCCACGGTTGCGCCGCTGGCCTTGGCATGACCGCCGCCGCCGTATTTCACCGCAACGGGGTTTATGTTATGCAGGCTGGAGCGCAGCTCGCACAGCACGCCCGCCTCCGTTTCCGTAAAGTTGACCCATATGCTCACGCCCTTAATGTCGCTCATAACGTTTGCCATTCCGCGGGACACGGTGAAATCGTCCACGGCAAGGCGCTGCATCTCCGCCCTGTCCGTATAAATATACGCAACGTTATGCTCCGTAAGCTTTATTTTGCCTATGAAATGCGCCCTTAGCTGCACGCGGCCGAGCTCTTCCTCATACAGCGGAAGATATATTTCATCCGTGCTGAAGCCCGCCTGCATAAGATACGCCGCGCGCATGAAGGTATCCGTGCTTGTGGTGTCGTAGCGGAAGCGGCCGCTGTCCGTTACCATGCCGGTGAAAAGCGCCTTTGCCGCGGTTTTATCGAGCATGAAGCCCGCCTCCATGGCAAGCGCCGTAACTATGCCGCAGCAGCTTTCGTATTCGGGGCGAATGACCTCTATGTCCGCTATTCTCCCCGTAAAAAGGTGGTGGTCAAGGCGCACGGCGGTTTTTGCAAGGGAATAGCGCGTGTCGCTTATCAGCGATGCGCCGCCGCAGTCGAGTATTATTGCCAACGCGCCCTTATACATATCGTCGCTCACCGCATCCACGGCGCTGCCCTCTATGAAGCCGTAGCGCGCGGGATCGTCCCCAACGCTGTATACCTCTTTATCGGGAAAATTGGCCTTTATAAGATATTTCAGCCCGGTTTGGCTGCCTATCGCGTCCCCATCCGGGCGAAAATGGCGGTGTATAATTATTCTGTCGTGCGCGCGTACAGCGTCAAGCACCTGTTCAAACATTGTGTATGGTTCCTTTTCAGTTTATGTTCAGATTATACCATCGGTTGACAAGAGCACACAAGCCCTAAAGGTTTGCTTTGGGCCGCTCCTGTGTTCTCGTCGCTTGAATTACCTCCAGTAGTTCTGCACTCCTCGGCCTTGGATCGTCCTCAAAGCAATTCCTTTAGGGTCTTTGAGTTTTAGAAGCCAAGGAGTATGGCAGAGCAAGGAGGACGAATGCAGGAATACTGGAGGTATTTCCAGTGAGGACGACACAGCTATGCCGTGCTATTTGGCTCCTAAAACCTTGTGTGTCCTTGTCAACCGATGGTAACATTATTGCTTTGCGCAATCAACATATTGTATTCTTTGCCGGTTTTGCCCACAAAATGCGTCCGCACGAAAGCCTATTTTGTAAATATTCTTTGTCGATATGCCCTATTTCATTGAAAAAACGGCGGATTCAATATAAAATAGACTTCAAAGCATATACGGAGGTAACGATGGACAAGCTGAGGGAAAACCTTTCCCGTTTTATAAACCGAATAAAAAAAGGAGCGTACCGGCAGGCCAAGCTTTCCCGCGCGGCGGGGCGAAGGTTTTCGCAGGGCATGCGCAAGCGCCTTGGCAGGCTGGACCCGCAAAAGCGGCTGATAGCGCTTTGCGGCGGCGGTGTGGTATGCGCGGCGATAGTGGCCGTTATAATAATCGCCATAGCCAACGGCGCAGCTGCGGCCAATGCCAATGCGGACGGCAGCGATACGCGCACGGGCATAAGCATGCTGAGCGCGGAAAACGACGCGGCGTATGTGCCCGTGCCTACGCCTACGCTTGAGCCTACGCCCATACCCACCCTTGCGCCCACGCCCACGCCGTTTGACCCAACATTGAAGCGCGGCATGGAGCGGGAGGACGTTGAGCCGCTGCAATTAAGGCTTATGGAGCTTGGCTACATGGCGGACGATGAACCCACAATAAAGTTCGGCCCCGCTACGGAGGCGGCGGTGCGGCTTTTCCAGCGGCAGATAAACTTTACCGATACAATAGACGCAACGCTCAAGGAGGACGGCATAGCGGGCGAACAGACGCTTGCGCTGCTGTTTGCGGCCGATGCGCCGCGCTATGTTGTTAAATACGGCATGGAGGGCAGCGACATAACCGAAATGCAGGAGCAGCTGAAGGATCTTGGCTACATGAGCGCCATAACCGGCTACTATGGGGACAAGACCGTTGCCGCGCTGAGGGATTTCCAGGACAGGAACGGGCTAAGTCCGGACGGCATGTGCGGCGAAAAGACATTTGAACTGCTTTACAGCGACGATGCCAAGGAAAGCGCCAGCAAGGCCAAGAGCGCGCGCACCAAGGCGAATATAGACAAGATGATATCCGTTGCCAAGAAGCAGCTTGGGGACAAATACGTGCTCGGCGCGAAGGGGCCGGACAAATTCGATTGCTCCGGTTTGGTATACTATTGCCTTAAAGAGGCGGGCAGCAACCGAAGAAGGCTGAGCGCGGCGGGCTATTCCGGCGTTGACGACTGGACAAAGATAACCAAGATGAGCGATTTGAAGCGCGGCGACCTTATTTTCTTCTATGACAACAACTTTACCAAAATAGGCCACGTTGGCATAGTTTTGAACAGCAGCGAAATGATAGACGCTTCCAACAACCGCGGCAAGGTCGTCCGCCGCGATTATACCGAAAGCTACTGGAGAAAGCATTTCTATTGCGGAAGGAGGCCGTGGTAAATGGGCAGGCTGGTGATAAAAAGGCTAAAGGCCATTGTAAGCTGCGATGCGAACGATACCGTTTACGAAAACGCGGACATGCTGATAGAGGATAACAAAATAGCCTATATCGGCGACATGACCGACGGCATACGCCGCATGGGCGCATCCATGATAGACGGGCGCAACATGATATGCTACCCCGGGCTTATAAACACGCACCATCATTTTTATCAGTATTTTTCGCGCAACCTGCCGCAGGTGCAGAACATGGAACTGTTCGATTGGCTAAAGACCCTTTATGAAATTTGGAAGGGCATAGACCGCGAGATAGTATATTGCTCCAGCGCGCTTGCCATGACGGAGCTTATGAAATGGGGCTGCACAACGGCCTTTGACCACCACTATGTTTTCCCCAAAGCCGCAGGCCATCTTTTGATAGACGAACAGTTCCGCGCGGCGGACGCGCTTGGCATGCGCTTTGCCGCAAGCCGCGGCAGCATGGATCTTTCCAAAAAAGACGGCGGGCTGCCGCCGGACAGCGTTGTGCAGACCATTGACGAAATACTTGAGGACAGCCGCCGCCTTGCCGCGGAGTATCACGACGCTTCCTTCGGCTCCATGCGCACGCTTGCGCTTGCGCCGTGCTCGCCCTTTTCCGTAAGCAGCGAGCTGATGAAGCAGAGCGCGCTGCTTGCGCGGGAGCTGGGGCTTAGGCTGCATACGCACCTGGCGGAAACAAAGGACGAGGAAAACTATACCCTTGCGCATTTCGGCATGAAGCCGTATGACTATATTGAATCGCTCGGCTGGACGGGGAGCGACGTTTGGTATGCCCACGGCATACATTTTACGGACGATGAGCTTATACGCATAGCCAAAAGCGGCAGCGGCGTTGCGCATTGCCCAATATCCAATATGAAGCTTGCAAGCGGCGTTGCCAAGGTGCCGCGGATGCTTGAGCTGGGCATACCTGTAGGCCTTGCCGTGGACGGCAGCGCCAGCAACGACGGATCTAACCTTCTTGAGGAGCTGCGCGTGGGCTATCTTCTGCACCGGCTGACAAGCGCGGAAAAAGCGCCAAGCGGATACGATATGCTTAAAATGGCGACCGTGGGCGGGGCGAAGCTGCTGGGCCGCGGCGACATAGGCCATATAGCGCCCGGCATGGCGGCGGATATGTTCCTTGTGGATACGCGGCGGGCGGAGCTTGTGGGCGCGGCGCTTGACCCAAAGAACATGCTTGCAACGGTTGGGCTTAAAGCGCCGGTTGATTACGCAATAATAAACGGCCGCGTAACAATAGCGCACCGCCGCGTGATAACGCAGGACGAAGCAAGCCTTGCCCGCCGCGGCAGGGAGGCCGTTGCAAGGTATTTGGGATAAAGCATATCGTCTTGACTCATGCCGATTTTGGCGGTAATATATGCCCTGAAATCGGCTTTTTGCTTTTTTACCATCGGTTGACAAGAGCACACAAGCCCTAAAGGTTTGCTTTGGGCCGCTCCTGTGTTCTCGTCGCTTGAATTACCTCCAGTAGTTCTGCACTCCTCGGCCTTGGATCGTCCTCAAAGCAATTCCTTTAGGGTCTTTGAGTTTTAGAAGCCAAGGAGTATGGCAGAGCAAGGAGGACGAATGCAGGAATACTGGAGGTATTTCCAGTGAGGACGACACAGCTATGCCGTGCTATTTGGCTCCTAAAACCTTGTGTGTCCTTGTCAACCAATGGTATGAAAGGGCTTTATATATGAACTATTATCTTTTGACGGACGTTGCCGCGCGCATAGGCTATGAGCTTGCGCTCAGCGGCGCGGAAACATTCCGCATTGAGGAAACAATGCGCCGCATAATAGGCGCATACGGCATAGACTGCCAGGCATATGCAATCCCAAGCAGCGTTATGGTAAGCCTTGAGGCGGACAACGGCAAGCCGCTTATGATAATGAAGCGCGTGGGCTTCCACGGCAACGACCTTGAATCGGTTGAAAAGCTGAATGCGCTCGCCCGCCGCATCTGCGCCCAAACGCCGGACCCCGCAGTTGCGCAGCAATGGCTGAGCGAAACGCTGCGCCTGCGCCGCCGCTATTCAACGTTTATATTCTATTTGGGCCATTTCCTCGTGGCGGCGGGCTTCTGCCCCGTTTTCGGCGGCACGCTGAAGGACAGCCTGTTTTCTGGACTTCTGGGGCTTATAGCGGGCTTTGTGACGCGGCTTATGAACAAATGGGAAACCAACCCTTTTTTCAGCACCATTGCCGCAGCGTTCCTGCTTGCCGTGCCGGCATATGCCGCGGCGGGGCTTGGCGCGGTGGACTACGTTCACGCGGTAATAATAGGCGCGCTTATGATACTGGTGCCCGGGCTTCTTATAACCAATTCCATGCGCGATATAATATACGGCGACACAAACTCCGGCATAATCCGCATTGTGCAGGTGCTGCTCTGCGCGCTTGGCATTGCGCTTGGCACGGCCGCGGCATGGCACCTGACCGAAGGGATATACGGCGTAACGGCCAGCGCAGGCTCGGCGCAGTACCCCGCATGGGCGCAGGCAATAATGACAGCCGTTGCATGCGTGGGCTTTGTTATTCTTTTCAACGTGCATGACTGGGGCAGCATACTCTGCGTTATAGGCGGGGTGATAACATGGATGAGCTATCTGCTTTTTGCCAAGCTTGGCCTTGACCTTTACGAAATGAACTTCTTCGCCGCGGTGATAGCCGCCGTGTATTCCGAAGGCATGGCGCGGCAGCGCAGGTATCCGGCAATATCGTATCTGGTCATATCAAACGTGCCGCTCATGCCCGGCGCGGGCATATATTACACGATGAGCCTCGGCCTTGAGGGGAACATGCTTTCCGCCCTTCAAAAGGGCCTTGAGACCGCGGGCATAGCCGGCTGCATAGCCGTGGCCATACTGCTCGTCTCCACCCTGTTCCGCCTGGGGACACGGTTGGCGGGGAGGAAGTAAAGCTCCCTTACCTGCAGCAGAACCGCATATACATGCACACCATCTGCGCTGCGAGCGCGCCGAGGCACAGGCGGCCTGACCCGCCGGAGCAGTTGTATACCCGCCCGCTGCCGTAGCCGCCGAAGGGCGAATAGTACGCGCCGCCCGTCTGCATACGTTCAAGCAGCTCGGCATACTGCGCGTTATTCGGCTCCAGCCGCACGGCGGTGCGCGCATGCTCAAGTGCGGCGGCGGTGTTGCCGAGTCCGGAATTGGCAAGGGCACTGTAATAATACCATTTTGCGCCGCGGTCGGTTATGCTGCTGAGCACGTTGAGCGCCTCGTGATAGCGGCCGAAGGCAATGTAATTGTATGCTGCCTGAAGCTTAGGGTCGCCTGCTGCGCCGTCGCTGCCGTAGCCGCCGTAATTGCGGCCGAAGGGGTCATAGCCCGCGTATCCGCCGGAAGAATAGCCGCCGTAGCCCTGATTCGCGCCGGGGGAGGTTTTGTTCATTATTTGGTCATACGCGGCGTTTATCTCCTTCATGCGCTGCTCGGCAACCTTGTCGCCCGGGTTTGCATCGGGATGATATTTTTTGGCAAGCCTTCGGTATGCCGCCTTCACCTCGTCGTCGGTGGCGGTGGTGGGTACGCCTAATACTTTGTATGGGTCTGTCATCTGCGGCGTTCCTTTCCCGCACGGGCCTGCGTTTTCAAATTATACCGCGTCCATATGCCGCCGTAGAGTATGTTCCGCATAAGGCCCATGTCCTTTTGCAGCGGCAGCTTTTCAAATTCGTCCGTGCAGCGCACCATAAGCGCGTTCAGCAGCGCGCCCGTGTCCGCATCGAACGATTGCGTCTGCACGAGCGGATTATACCGGCCGCGCTTTTTGTCCGCCGCCGCATCCTCCCATGCGTCCATAATATATATGAACCGGCCAAGGCTTTCGCCGAAGCTTCTAAGCCTTGTGCCGAATTCTCCCTTATCGAATATCTCCCCCAGCAGTGCGCCGAAGCAGCCGGACGCCGCGTCCGTGTCCTCGCCCGGGCGGTTGCGCTGCTCTATGGCATAAAGCTCGTTCAACCTTGCCTCTATTATATCCGCCTTGTCTGGATACTTTTCGCAAACGGCCGCGTACGGCTTTTCAAGCATGCCCTTGAGCAGGCGTGCCTTCGCGCTGCGGTCGTCGTTAATGTCGTCTATCGCCTTTTGATACGCAAGTATTATTGTCATGTCCGCGGCGTAGGCCGTGTTCTCGCTTGCTTGGCAAAGTCGCGGCTTCATGGGGTGCATCATGCACCGCAGTTCTTTTTCCTCTATATCGGGCTCGTATGCCGAATCCAGCATTATGCACAGGAACGCCATATCGAAGCTCAAAAGCAGCCTGCCTATGGCAAACCGCTCGCTCAGGCTGTGGCAAACGCCGCAGTATGCCGCGCGATAGCGCGCCGCGTCCTTATCCGAAAGCCTGTCCGCATCGGCCATAACGTAGCCGAACATCAGCTTTTTCTAACGAAGGTCTCGCGGCACTTGGGGCAGGTTATGCGTATGGTGCCCTTGCCCTTGGGCGTGCGCACCACCTGGCCGCATTTGGGGCATTTGAAAAAGCGGTGGGTCTTGCATTGCTTTATACGCGATATTTTGCGGCGGAAAAAGCCCGTTACGCGGTTTTTCAAATTGAGATACTTAACGTTTTCCTGATACCGCTTGGACGTGTTTTTGGAAAACATGCGCCACAGCACAATGCCCATCAGCACCAGCGCCGCCACCCATGTTATATAGTAGGCCGCAGTAAGCCTGAAAAAGCCCAGTATTGTGGATATTACAATAAGCGCCAGCGCGGCGAAATTGAGGAAGCGGGAAAGCTGATCCGCGCCGTATCTCCCCGCCATGAAGCGCATAAAACGTTCCTTCATTGTTCACAAAAGACCTTTCGTAGGGCAATTATATACTATTGCCATCATGCGGTTCTTAGCATACCACATTTACGCGCAAAAAAAAGCCCCATAGAAGGGCTAATGTGTGACAACAATTCAAATTTTGAGATAAGGCAAAAGATTGGGAGGTTTTTGGTGTGCTTTGCAGGTGTTTCCCTTGCATTACGACACTATTCTACATTATAATGAACGTAAGCGCCTGCCACTGTACGGCAACCGGAGGCGGTTGGCCACTTACCCAAGCTTGAATTTTCAAGAAGGGAGGTGGTTCTTATGACTATTTTGAGCATAATCATTGAATTAGCCGGATTGGTCATAGACTTTATTCGTTTGCTCAATGAGCTTACTGCTGATAAGCAAAACAAAAAGTAACCGTCCCGACCAAGGATAACGGTTACATTTTGTAACTAAACAACTTTGGCCAACCGTCTCCGGCGGGCGTGGTTTATGCTTATATTATACGCAAATCAAAGAAAATATGCAAGTGAAAACTAAATAGTACAGCGCCTCGCCCCCGCAAGCGGTGGAGCCTTTTGGTGTTATCCCCTTCTCCCCCAGATCCTTGGGCTGAACATGAGTATGAGCGGGAATATCTCAAGGCGACCGAATAGCATGTCAAGCGACAGCACCAGCTTGCTTGCGTCGGAAAAGGCGCTGAAGTTGCCGCTGGGGCCGACCATGGAAAGGCCGGGGCCGACGTTGCCTATGCAGGTCAAAACGCCGGTTACGGTGGTTGTAAAGTCAAAATTGTCAAGCGACACAAGCAGCATGGACGCCGCGCATATCGCCACGAATGCGGCAACGTAGCCGTATGTGCCGCGCATTACGGATGCATCTATGCGCTTGCCGTCCATGCATATGGTCACTACGCGGCGCGGCTTCACTGCGCGCATCACCTCCGCCTTTAAGCCCTTGAACAGCATAACGATGCGCGCCACCTTTATGCCGCCCGCCGTTGAGCCCGCGCTTGCGCCCGATATCAAAAGGGCCATGAGTATCATGCGGGAAAACTCCGGCCATTTGTCAAAATCGGCAGTGGCAAAGCCGGTGGTGGAAATTATGCTTGAAACCTGGAAAAAGCTTTGGTGCAGGGCTTGGGCAAAGCTGTTGCCGTAAAGCGGCAGTATGTTGAGCGCTATCATAAGCGTGCCCGCTATGACCATGCCTATATATGCGCGGAACTCCTCGCCCTTGAGCGCCTGCGCGCCCTTGCCTATCAATATGAAATAATATACGTTGAAGTTGACGCCGAAAAGCATCATGAACACCGCTATCACCGTTTGCAGATAGCGGCTTTGATACGCGGCAATGCTTGCGTTCTTTATGCCGAAGCCGCCCGTGCCCGCGGTGGCAAAGGCGTTTACAACGCTGTCAAAAAGCGGCATTCCGCCCGCAAGCAGCAGCACGAACAGCAGCACAGTCATGGCGATATATATAAGATACAGCACCCTTGTGGTGTCCTTCATTTTGGCCGTAAGCTTGCCCACAACGGGCCCCGGGCTTTCCGCGCGCAGAAGATGCATGCTTTCCCCGTTGCCCTTTGCAAGCGGCACGACCGCCATCATGAATACCAGCACGCCCATGCCGCCTATCCAGTGCGTGAAGGAGCGCCAGTAAAGCAGGCTGTTGGGCAGCAGCTCAACATCGGTAAGTATGGTTGCGCCGGTGGTGGTGAAGCCGGATACGGTTTCAAAAACGCAGTCCACAAAGCGCGGTATATACCGGCTGAAATAAAACGGCAGGCAGCCGAATAGCGAGATGAGTATCCAGCTCAGCGATACGGTTATGAAGCCCTCCGCCGGCCTTACCCCGCCCGAGCCCGGGCGCTTGAGAAGGAGCAGTATGCATCCCGCGGCCATGGTTATGCCCATGCTCAGCGCAAACGCCGCAACCGCGCCCTCCTCATGGGCAAAAAAGGCAATCAGCAGCGGCGGCAGCATCATTGCCGCAAGCAGCCGCAGCACATGCCCAATATAGAATCCAACAGCCTTTATGTTCATACTTCGCCTTCAAAAATGTCCTTCAGATCGCGTATCGCGCGGTCCGCCTCGGTTACGACTATAACTGTATCGCCCTTCTGCATAACGTCCGCGCCGGAGGGGATTATAACCCTCCTCGCCCTTATTATGGCGGCTATCAGCACGTTCTTTTTTAGCTTCAGCCTGTATAGCGGCAGGTTGAGGAACTTCGCCTCCCCCTTAACGGAAAACTCCAGCGCCTCCGCCTTGCCGTCAACTATTTTATAAAGCGTCAGCACGCTGCCGCCGGTTGTGTCCTCCATCGCGCGGACATAGCGCACAATTTCGTTCGCGGTCAAAAGCTTGGGGCTTACTATGCTGTCCATGCCCATGCTTTCGAATATGGGGTTATATTCGTTGCGGCTTATTTTGGTTATGCTCTTGGGCACGCCGACGTAGCTTGCAAACATGGATACGAGCAGGTTTTCTTCATCTATGCCCATAAGCGACACAACCGCATCCGCGGATGCTATCCCTTCGCTCAACAGCAGCCTTTGATCCGTGCCGTTGCCGTTTATAACGGTTGCCTGCGGCAGCGCTTCGCTAAGATCCATGCAGCGCTTTTCGTCCTGCTCAACTATTGTCAGGTCTATCTTGTTGCGTATAAGCCGCTGCGCAAGGTATGCCGCCGTGCGGCTGCCGCCGACTATCATTACGCGCTGCGCCTTGGGCGAATATACCTTCAGGTTCTTTATAAGCTTTACCAAATCAGCCGCATCCGCCGCTATTGTTACCTTGTCCCCAAGATGCAGCGTAAAATCGCCCTTAGGGATGTGTATCTCGTTATCGCGCTCAACGGCGCACACAAGGGCGTTCACGTCCGCAACCGTCCTGAACTGCTGCAGCGGCTTGCCTATGAGCGGGTTGCCGTCCTTCAGCTTCAGCTCAACAAGCTCCGCATTGCCGCGGGCAAAGGAATCGCGCTTGAGGAAGGAGGGGAATTGCAGCAGGCGGAATATTTCAAGCGCGGCGGCCTTTTCCGGATTTATGACCATTGAAAGGCCAAGCTCGTCGCGCATGAAGCGTATCTGCTGATCGTACTCCGGGTTCCTCACGCGGGCTATGGTGTGCTTGCAGCCAAGCTTTTTTGCCACCATGCAGCACAAAAGGTTCGTTTCGTCCCCGTTGGTCGCGGCGATGAGCAGATCCGCCGTGTCCACGCCCGCCTCGCGCTGCACCTCAACGCTGGCGCCGTTGCCGTCCACCACCGCCACGTCAAGCGATTCCTGACTGGCAAGCAGAATGCGCTTGTTATTATCTATGACCACAAGGTCGTGCCCCTCTTCGGAAAGCGATTTGGTGAGCGTATAGCCCACTTTTCCGTCGCCCACAATAACTACCTTCATATTATAATCAACAGTCTCCTGCATCAAATTTTACCGTATTATACACCGCTTTTTCCGCGTTGTCCACTTTGTTAAGCGGGCGCTAAAATTACGGCGTATATGCCGCGTCGTGAAAAACCGTATTTCTAAACCAAAAGTTTATGAATACTATATTGACAAGATTCGTCAAACATGCTTTAATAACATGCGGCGGTTTAGAGATTCTAAACTTTCGGTTTACAATGTCTGTTTCGCAAATACGGGAGGCGATAATATGCTGGAAATAGGCGAAAAGATAAAGCGCAGGCGTGTGAGCCTCGGCCTTACGCAGGAGGAGCTTGCCGCGCGGGTGGAGCTTTCCAAAGGCTTTATCTCCCAGGTGGAGCGGGACCTGACCTCCCCTTCCATCGCCACGCTTACGGATATATTGGAAGCGCTGGGCATGAGCCTGGCGGATTTCTTCAGCCAGGAGGACACAAACGAAAAGGTCGTGTTCGGGGCGGACGACGTGTTCGTTAAGGAGGATGAGGACGCGGGCCATTCAATACATTGGCTTATACCAAACGCCCAGAAGAACTCGCTTGAGCCCATACTTGTAACGCTGCAAAGCGGGGGCAAAACATGGGAGCAGGACCCGCACGAGGGCGAGGAGTTCGGCTATGTTCTGCTTGGCGGCATAACGCTGCACATAGGCGGGGAAACGTTCAAGGTAAGGAAGGGGTCAAGCTTTTGCTTCAAGCCCACCGCCGTACACTATATTTCAAACGATACCAAGCGCGAGGCTAAGGTGCTGTGGGTTTCCACGCCGCCCAGCTTTTAATATTAAATCAGGAAGGTAACATGAAATGTCAAAGCATCTTATAGATCTTGTGGATATACGCAAAACCTACGGCGAGGATGACGCGCTCAAGAACATTAACCTTTATATAAGGGACGGCGAATTCCTCACGCTGCTCGGCCCTTCCGGCTGCGGAAAGACCACTATGCTGCGCCTTATAGCGGGCTTCACCATGCCCACGGAGGGCAAAATACTCATAGACGGCAAGGATGTTTCCGCCGTGCCGCCGTTCAAGCGCCGCGTAAACACCGTTTTTCAGAAATACGCGCTGTTTCCGCACCTTAACGTATATGATAACGTTGCGTTCGGCCTGAAGATACAAAAGCTGAGCGCGCAGGAAATAGACACCCGTGTGAACGAAATGCTGGAGCTTGTTAACCTTAAGGGCTACGGCAAGCGCTGGATAGATCAGCTTTCGGGCGGGCAGCAGCAGCGCGTTGCCATAGCGAGGGCGCTCGTGAACCGCCCGCAGGTGCTTCTGCTTGACGAACCGCTCGGCGCGCTTGACTTAAAGCTGCGCAAGGGCATGCAGATAGAGCTTAAAAAAATGCAGCAGCGCCTTGGCATAACGTTCATTTTCGTTACGCACGATCAGGAGGAGGCGCTCACCATGAGCGACACAATCGTTGTAATGAACGAAGGCCAGATTCAGCAGATAGGCACGCCCACGGATATTTACAACGAACCAAAGAACGTGTTCGTTGCCAAGTTTATAGGCGAAAGCAACATACTGCCCGGCATAATGAAAAAGGATCTGCTCGTTAACTTCATGGGCAGGGACTTTGAATGCGTGGACAGCGGCTTTATGAAAAACGAGCCTGTGGACGTTGTGGTGCGTCCTGAAGATATAGACATGGTGAGCGACGCGGATGCCGACGCGCACCTTCACGGCAAGGTAAAGAGCGTGTTGTTCATGGGCGTGCATTACGAATTCCTTGTTGAGTGCGGAAGCGTAACGCTGACGATACATTCAACCGACTACGTTGCCCCCGGCAGCGACGTTGGCATAATAATCCTGCCTGACGCTATCCACATAATGCACAAGAGCGTTAAGCCCGAGGAGCTTGATTTTACCACGGCGGACGAACTGCTGGAGGCGGAGATGGACGCGGAGCTGGAGGATAAGGACGAATGAAGCGCAAGGTGTTCGCCTATCCGTACATAGTATGGATGGCGCTGTTTATAGCGGTGCCTATGGTGTTCATATTCTATTATGCGTTCAATGTGGACGGCAGCTTCAGCTTTTCCAAGGCCTGGGCAACGCTGAGCGACATTTCAAAATGGCGCGTATTATGGGTCAGCATAGAAATTGCCGCCGGAACCACCGTATTCTGCCTGCTGCTGGGCTACCCCGTGGCATACATTCTTTCCAATATGCGAAAGTCCATAGCCGCTTTCATATCGGTGCTGTTCTTCGTGCCGATGTGGATGAACTTCGTGCTCAGAACATATGCATGGCAGGCCATATTGGAATACGCAATACCAAATATGCTCGGCTGGACGGATAAGACCCTTACCGGCAGCGTATGGGCGGTTATGATGGTGCTGGTATATAACTTTATACCCTTCATGGTGATGCCGCTTTATAATTCGCTTTCAAAGATAGACAGAAGCCTTATCGAAGCTTCGGGCGACCTTGGCGCGAATGGACGCATGACCTTCTTTAAGGTGGTGCTGCCGCTGAGCGTTCCGGGCATAGTTTCGGGCATAACAATGGTGTTTATCCCCGCCATAACGGCCTTCACCGTGCCCGCGCTTATAGGCAACGGCAACTATAATCTTTACGGTAACGAAATTGAGATGGCCTTCAAGCAGGCCGCGGGCAGCGCGGGCAGCGCGGATTATTCCGTGGGCAGCACGCTTGCGATAATTCTGCTGATATGCGTGTTCATAAGCACGGCCATTATGAACCGCTTCGATAAGGATCACGAGGAAGGGGGCAACCTGCTGTGAAAAAAGTAAAGCCGTTCAGGTATGTTTACCTTGCGCTGATGCTGTTGTTCCTCTACCTTCCCATAATTTACCTTATAGTGTTCTCGTTCAACGATTTTTCGACCGGCAGGCGCGTGTCCTACGCAAACCTTGGCCGCTGGAACGGATTCACGCTGGAGAATTATACCAACGTTTTTGCCGGAGAGGCCGGCAGCGCCCTGCTGCTCACGCTTGAGATTGCGCTTATAACAAGCGTTGTTGCAACGGTTATAGGCACCTTCGCCGCAATAGGCATAAACTCCATGAAAAAGCGGCCAAAGAGCATCATTTTGAATATATCTCAGCTGCCCATGGTCAATCCGGATCTGGTAACGGGCATAACGTTCATGATGCTTTTTGCCTTCGTAAACGGCGTGCTTGCCAACATGGGCGCAGATAGGCTGAGCGATATTGTAAAGCTGCTCATTGCGCACATATCCTTCAGCATACCGTATGTTATCTTTTCGGTAATGCCGCGGCTCAAGCAAAGCTCGTCCATGCTTTACGAAGCGGCGCTCGATCTTGGCTGCACGCCCATGCAGGCCATGTTCCGCGTGATAATTCCGGACATTATGCCCGGCATAACATCCGGCTTCATAATGGCGCTCACAATGTCGCTGGACGACTTTGTGGTCAGCTATTTCGTGAGCGATTTAAGGAGCACATTGTCCGTATATATGTATTCCGCCGCGCGCGGATCAAAGGGCGTGAACCCCGCCCTTGCAACGATTATATTCATCCCCCTCGTAACGCTGCTGCTTATCGTCAACCTGAGGCGCATCAGCAAGGAGCGCGAGGATGAGATACAAAACAAAAAAGTGAAGATGAAAGGATAGGAGAAAAAATGAAAAAATTCTTTTGCTTTGCGCTTGCCCTCATGATGCTGTTCGCCTTTGCCGCGTGCAGCAACAGCAGCGACGGCCCCGCCGCTAACGGCGACAACGAGGTTTTTGCCGACGGCGATCAGTACGACGAAATAGGCGGAGAGCTGAACATACTCAACTGGGGCGAGTATATAGACCCCGAACTCATAACCCTGTTTGAAGAAGAAACGGGCGTTAAGGTGAACTACGTTGAAATGACCAGCAATGAGGAAATGCTGATAAAGCTTAAATCTTCCGATTGCGTATACGATATGTGCTTCCCCAGCGAATATATAATAGAACAGCTTATCGCAAGCGATTTGCTGCTGCCGCTGGATATGGACAAAATACCCAACGCCAAGAACATAATGCAGGATAAGCTTGAAATAACCAACTCCTTCGACCCCGGCAACAAGTATTCCCTGCCCTATATGTGGGGCACGGTGGGCATACTTTACAACACCACCATGGTTGAAGAGCCCGTAACAAGCTGGGGCATACTTTGGGACGAAAAGTACGCGGGCCAGATTTGGATGTATGACAGCGTGCGCGACTCAATCGGCATAACGCTCAAATACCTGGGCTACGACCTCAATACCCGCAGCGAGGCCGAAATCGCCGAAGCGCGCGACCTGCTCATTGCCCAGAAGCCGCTCAGGAAAGGCTTCGGCACGGATAACATGCGCGCCAGCATGATAAACGGCAAAGCCGCAATGGCCGTGATATACTCCGGCGATGCCTTCGTCTGCATGGATGAAAACGAGGATCTTGCCTACGCCGTGCCGGAAGAGGGCAGCAACGTTTGGTTCGATAACGTGGTAATTCCCAAGAGCGCGAAGAATATTGAAGCGGCGCATGCCTTCATCAATTTCTTAAACGATGGCGCAATCGCCGCGCGCAACACGGAATATATCTATTATTCCACGCCCAATCAGGCCGCCATGGACAGGCTGGACGAATACTTTACCGGCAATGAAGCCTATAACCCGCCCAAAGAGGTGCTGGATCGCTGCACGGTGTTCCATGACCTTGGCGATTTTGTAAGCGTATATAACGAAGCCTGGAACGCCATAAAGATGAAATAAGCTTATGGCGGGCGTGATAGACAGATTATTTACACCGAAAAACATGGTAGCTCCCTCGCTTGTAAAGGGGGAGCTGCCTTCTGCTAAACAGGCATACGGCAAATGCCTTTCAATAGCATGGCCAAGCGCGATAGAAAGCGTGCTGGTGGCGCTGGTGTCAAGCGTGGATACCATGATGGTAAGCTCGCTCGGCCCCAAGGCCATATCCGCCGTGGGCGTAACGGGGCAGCCGCGTATGCTTATGATGACGGCTATATTGTCGCTCAACATGGGCGTTACAGCAGTTGTTGCAAGGCGGCGCGGCGAAGGGGACATGATAGGCGCATCCAAAACGCTCAAGCAGTCGCTTTGGATAAACCTCATACTGGGCGCAATAATGGTCGCCATATCCTGCTTTTTGACGGAGCCTATAATGCGCCTTGCCGGTGCGCAGGCGGAATATATTGCCGATTCCGTGGCGTATTTCAGAATAATTATGAGCGGGCAGTTCTTCGCCTGCATAGGCATGACCATAAACGCCGCGCAGCGCGGCTGCGGAAACACAAAGGTGAGCATGCGTTCAAACGTTACGGCGAACCTTGTGAACATAGTGTTCAATTATCTGCTTATTAACGGAAATTTCGGCTTCCCCAAGCTGGGCGTGGTCGGCGCGGCTATTGCAACAGCCATAGGCCACATGGTCGCCTTCCTTATGGCGCTGTACAGCGTTGTGCATCCGCATAAGGGCGAGCTTAACATTGTGGATGGCGGCAAGTGGGGTTTCGATAAAAAAACGCTTTCCAGCGTAACAAAGGTGGCCACCGGCGCGTTTACCGAACAGATAAGCCTGCGCGCGGGGCTTTTTGCGTTCTCCAGCATTATTGCCCGCCTTGGCACCATTCAGTTCGCCACGCACCAGATAAGCATGAGCCTGAGCCAGCTCATATTCTCCTTTGCCGATGGGCTGGGCGTTGCGTCAAGCAGCCTTGTGGGGCAGGGGCTTGGCATGAGGCGGCCCGATCTTTCCACCGTTTACGGCAAAATAGGCCAGCGCTGCTCCATGCTGATAGGCTTTACGCTTTCGCTCCTGCTCGTAATTTTCCGCAGGCCGCTTTACGGCCTTTTTACCGACGATGCGGAGGTAATAGCATTGGGCATGAGGCTATGCTATTTCGTTGCGGCCGTTTGCATGATACAAACGTCGCAGGTGGTCATTTCCGGCTGCCTTCGCGGCGCAGGGGATTCGCGCTATGTTGCGGTAACCAGCCTTGTGAGCATAGGCACGTTCCGTGTGGGGCTGTCGTATCTTCTGTGCTATCCGCTCGGCATAGGCGTATACGGCGCGTGGATAGGCTTTCTTGTAGACCAATGCACGCGGCTTGTGTTAAACTATACCCGGTTCCATCGCGGAGGGTGGACAAAAATAGAACTGTAAAGAGGACTGCATGAACAGGACTGTAAAAACAATGATCTACTGCGCGCTGTTCGCGGCGCTTACCGCCGTATGCTCGCAGTTAGCCATTCCAATTCAGCCCGTGCCCATCAACTTGGCGCTGCTCAGCGTATATATCGCGGGCGGCCTTCTTGGCGGCGGCATGGGCGCGGCAAGCCAGGCCGTGTTCCTTTTGATAGGGGCGGTTGGCGTGCCTGTGTTCGCGGGGTTCCGCGGCGGGGTGCAGGCGCTTGTCGGCCCCACTGGCGGCTACCTTATCGGTTACGTTGCGGCGGCGTTTGTTACGGGCGTGATTGTAAAGCGCCTGGGTGCAAAGCCGCTGAAAATCGCACTTGCGTGCGCGGTGGGCATGGCGGCATGCTATGCGCTGGGCACGGCGTGGTACTGCGTGCAGAGCGGCACGCCGGCATTGGCGGCGCTTAGCACGTGCGTATTTCCCTTCCTTCCGGGCGACGCGGTAAAAATAGCCGCCGCGGCGCTGCTTGTACCGAGGCTGAAAAGGGTAATAAAGCTATGATAGATAAACACGAAACCAACAAATACTTAAAGCGGCTGCATGCGCTGGGCTATACCCTTGCCCCGCTTGGCGTGGAGTTCAGAAAGGATAACGAGCCGTATTTCTGCACGCCCAAGTATTCAAACATAATAGGCTGGGCAGGAGTGGACGGAATACACTTCTGCTGCATATTCGGCTATTCGGACGCGGTGTTTGCGGTAAGCCCCATGAACGCGCCGGGCGAATACATTCACATAGTTGCCGAAAGCATAGGGGATTTCATAAGCCTGCTGCTTGCAACGGGGGACAGCGCCGCGCTGGAGCAGGCGTGGCAATGGGACAGGGAGCAGTTTGAAGCATTCGTGCGGGAAAGCAAGGCCAACGCCCCGCACGAGGTTATAGACATGGTAGGGCTGAAGCTGAAGCTTAGGCCCATGCGCGACCCGTATGGCTATATACATAATCTTCAGCAGAATTTTGATTACAGCAAAATTGTGCCCCGCACCGATGATGCCAAGAAAAAAGCATCCGCGGACGGCGGCAAACCGCCGAGAAAAAAGCGCACCCCGAAGCCGGCGCAAGGAAGCTCCGAACCGCGAATGAAGGTATACTTTGAAAACAGGCGCAAGGGGCGCATAGGCCAGGAGATAAGGATAGAGCGCCGCTTTAATTGGGCAGAGCGAGAATGGTTCGTGCCCTGTATATACACTTTCCGCTACGGCATGGCGGTTGATTTGTGCATGAAGCTATGCGATGCGCACGGGCCTATGGACATTAGGCCGAGCATAGCCCTGAACGGCGATTTGATACGCTATTCCGTGGGCAGCAGCACATGCTATTATGCGGAAAATGAATACAACGAGGATGAAGCGGTCGCCTTTGTCAGCAGCTATGGGCTTGACCCTAAGGCCGACTATATGTTCAGCCGCTGGTTCTTCCCGTGGGTAACCACGCTAAAGCCCATAATAACGGAGCTGCGGATCCAGATGATAGCCGAGCCGCGCCCGATATCGGCAGGCAATTTCATGATACAGCAGGGCGAAAGCGCAAAGCTTACGCATCCCGTAACGCACGATGTATATACCCTTACCGCGCTGAGCATAGAGCAAAAGACAATGGGCAAAAGGGCATTCGGCGTGAGCGATTATGAAATGCCCCAAAACATGACCGTAATGAAATACACCGTTTCTCCCGATGCCGGCAGCTCCATTATAGTAACCGATGCCGAGCCGGGAGACAACCCGCGCCCGCGCAGCGCGGACTTTGGCATGGGCAGCATGGCTACGGCGATAGGCGTGATAGGCGGCGCGGACGGCCCCACCACGCTTTATATGAACAACGATAAAAATGCCCGCGTGGCATGCTCTGCGCTGCGCTTTGAAAAAAGCTCCCGCCCCGTAAAATGGCACGCAGAGTTCCTGCATAAAGAATATGGGGATGTGGAAGAAAGGCTGATGTAGCGGGCTTCCGCCCGCGGTGAAATCCGTTCTTACGAACGGGTGAAATTGCGCTGACGCGCAGTGAAATATTGCTTGCGCAATGTGAAATCCGCCTTACGGCGGGTTAGCGTAAGAGATTGTGAAGATATGGTGGACGCTGTGCGTCCCCTTGTTTTTGCCAAAGGTTTATAAGATGTGGAGTAGGGGCCGTCATTGGCGGCCCGCCGAGATTGTACAAGAGTTTGTGTATACCGCCCAAAGACCCCCCTGCCGGGGAGCTGGCAATACGCCGCAAGGCGAATTGACTGAGGGGTTGACGTAAACAAGAGCAGCCACGCTGCAACCCCTCCGTCTGCTCGCTTTGCTCGCATCCACCTCCCCTTTCAGGGCAGGCTGGCGGTAACACCACCCAAAAGCTGTCCCCGCGTGCGGGGAAAGTGAACACGAACGAAGTGAGTGGCCGAAAGGGGAACGGCTCGAAGCAGCCAAGCTGTTTTACTATTCCCCCCTAAGCTTCGCTTACGCTCAGCAGCTCCGCCCCCATAAATGGTGGCGCCTTTTGGTGCAGTACAAACACGGCGTACAGTGCCGTACCCCTCGCGGAGCGATCGTTTCAATGGGGTTACGGGGGGTGCAGGGGGGCCTAAGGGGAGAAATCGAAATCTTTCCTGGCCCCCCTGCAAAAAAGGTTATAAAGATGCTTATCTGCTATTTATTTGTCTCAACCCCTCAGTCAATAGCTAAACCGAGCCCAGGTTGGAACAAGGGCGCCTTTTGGCTCTATTTAGTTTTTACTTCATCATAATCGGATTATCGGTGCGGTCGAGTATGTAATCAACCGATACGTTGTGGAAATCCGCAAGCCGTACCAACACAGAAGTGGGGATGTCCACATCCCCACGCTCGTAATTGCTGTATATTCTTTGGCTGCAATGCAGTATTTGGCTTATTTGCGTCTGCGTCATATCCTTGTCCTCTCTCAGGTCGCGGATGCGCTTGTATACCATAAAAAATAACCTCATCACTTCAGAATGAGTCTATTCTACTTAGCGATTTTTTCGCTATTGACTTTTAGCGAACATTTCGCTAAAATTATTTTTACCGGATACTTTTCAGAATATACAATGCTAAAAGCAGAAGAGGATGGGAAGCAACTGCCAACCAAGCCGGGAGGGGGAATGCCGCCGCAAGGCGGCATTTTTGGTGCAGTATAGGCTATATCCAAAAGCTGTCCCCGCACGCGGTGGCGCCTTTTGGTGCAGTATGCAAACTCCCCATATTAAGCCTCCCTCCTTGAGGGAGGTGGATTTTGCGAAGCAAAAGACGGAAGGAGTAAACGGATTTCACCGCGCGCGAAAGCGCGCTACGCTTTCTGCACATACATGCCTATGTACGGCTTATCGTCAAGATAGTAGCCGCAGGGCAGGCAGGCTATCAGCATGCCGTCCGCGGGGGCATATACGTCCGTTGCATCCATGCGGCCTATGCGCTCGCCCGCGCGTATCGCCGCGCCAATCTCCTTTTCGGGCTGCCACAGGCCCGCATGCGGGGCGCTTATGTCTATCAGCTTGCCATAGAACGTTGGCGCATGGCCTTCAACCCTGCCCGCAGCAACGCCTTCGCTTTTCAGCATGTCTATAAGACCGTTAAAGCATACGTCGGCAAATTTCAGGTTGACCGCGCCGTCCCCCGCGCCGGAGGGTATTTCTATTATGCAGGCGGCTTGGGCGCGCTTGCGGCAGGATTCCGTGAAAAGCTGCCCGCCAAGGCCCTCCGAATGGACGGCTATTGGCATTGTTATGCGGCTGACCAGATTGCGCACCTTGGCAGATTCGCTGTATACCGAAAGTATATACGGCAAGCCGTGCTGCCCGCAGCAGTGAAGATCCACCAATATGTCCGCGTCGGCCGTTTCGCTGTATATGGAAGCGGCAAGCTTATGGGATATGCTTCCGCTTTCATTGCCCGGGAAAACGCGGTTCAGATCAACCGCGTCAAACGGGCTCCTGCGCTGCATGCAGCGCATTGCCGCCGCGTTCACGGTGGGTATTATCTTTACCGTGCCCTTTACGGGCGGATTTTTTATAAAATGGCCTATAAGCCGCTGCGCAACGTAAATGCCGCTCACCTCGTTGCCGTGTATGCCGGCGGTGAATGTTATACGCGGTTCTCCGCTGCCGAATGTGTATATATCATATTGGGTATTTACCCCGTATTCTTCTATGGTGACTGTTTTCATGCGTCCTCCTGTCAAATTGCGCTGAGCACCAGCATAACTATGCCCATTACAAGATATACCGCCGCGCGGGCGGCAAAGCCCTGCTTTGCGCTCAGGCTTTCGGTTTCGGCCTGCTCAGCCGTTTCGTCCAAATCGTCGTCCGTATTGTGCCGCGGAGCATTAAGCCCTATGCGCGGCCTTTTGCGCTTTTCGGCGGGGGATTTAAGGTAATACGGCACCTCCTGCGGCTTTTTGCGCTTCAAAAGCTTCGTTATGTCCGTACCCTTGCTTTTAAGGTAAAATATCCATGCCGCAAGCAGATATATCATGCCCGCCGCGCCCGCAAACCAGCCCGCATACACGCGCTGATACCGCGAAAAAAAGAATATCAGCATGTATGCCGCAAGGCACAGCGAAAGATTGTACATAAGCTTTTTCAGCGCGTAGCCAAGCATTGTTTCCCCTTTGTATCGGCTTTACAGCCGTATTTTTACCGTATCGATATCCAGGCCCACGTTTTCAAGCGACACATGCGCCCCGGCATAGCCGCGGGAAGCATCGGTTTTATAATATTTGGGCACAACAATATATGTATCGCCATCGGCCTCGTAGGCAACGGCGCCCTTTATGTGGCTGCCCTTTTCATCGCGGTACATATCGTCCCTCAGCCCGCAAAGATAGTATTTTTCCATCATTGCGTCGAACGTGGGGCTGTTGGTGATAAGGTTGGTTACATAGTCGCGGTAGAAGCCGTCCTCCTCTTTGCAAAGCTGAGCATCCGGCGCAAACGCGGCCTGTTGATTCATTATATCAAACGTGTCTCCCTTTTGCACGGATGAAAGCTTAACTCCGCGGTAGCAGCCGTTTGCGGTTTTTTCGGCGTTTGTGCAGTCCACTATGAACACGTTTGCGCTGCCGAGCACGCTGAATTTGCCCGCGTGATACACAAGCGCGGTATCCTCGCTTACGGCGTAGCCTATGCGCGCGCCTTCGCGGTTTTTAAGGCAGGTTTCAATAAGCCTTATCAGGCGCGGGCGTTTATTAAAGTGCTGATCCACCACGCCGTGGGGGAAGAAGCCAAGGCCCTGCGTTATGGTAAGCGGGTCGCAGGGATCGTCCTTTTCGCACTGCTCGTCGTATTTATCATAGCCGTACATTATGTCCCGGCTGAGCACGCCGCGATCGTTGCCGGAGCCTATCATAACGCGGCTCATTATTGCCGCGCCCGCGCTGGAGCCGCCTATAACGCCGCCGGATGCATATATCTCCCTAAGCCTTGTAAGCAGCTTGGTATCGGTGCCATCCTCTCGTATGAAGCACTTAGCGGTGAAATACTGGTCCCCGCCCGTGAACCAAACGCCCGTAACGCCCTCTATAAGCTCCAATAGCCCTTCCGCATCACCGGTGAAGGCGTTATAGCCGCGCTCATCGCGCACATGGGGAGCATACAGCGGCACAAGCACGCAGTTTTCCTCCCTTGCGCCAAGGCGCACGAAATCGTCCCTATATGAGCGGAAAGTATCGTCCGGATCCATGCCGGAAGCGGACACGATAAACGCAAACCTTCCGTTTGCGCCGCCGGCGCGCCGTATAAGCTCGGCAAATACCTCGTCCGCGCTCTGTATCAGGCCGCCGCCAACTATAAAAAGCGTTCCTTCCATATGCATAGCCTCCGTTTATTTAAGTATTTTGCGGTATTCGTCCGCCTCGCGCTCGTTTGCCCAAACGAAGTGACCCTTCTTTATTTCAGTCCACGCGGGCTTATCGGTCGCGTAATCATGCATTGCGGGGTTATATACAACCAGCTTTTTGCCGCGCTCAATGTCCGGATCCGGCACGGGAGCAGCCTGAAGCAGGGCGTTGGTATACGGGTGCAGGGGGTTGAGGAACAGCTCCTCGCTTTCCGCAAGCTCTACTATTCTGCCCTTGTACATAACGGCAATTCTGTCCGATATGAAGCGGACAACGCTTAGATCATGCGCAATGAACATATATGTGAAGCCCTTTTCGGCCTTGAGCCTATTCAAAAGGTTTATTACCTGCGCGCGTATGGAAACATCCAGCGCGCTTATGGGTTCATCCGCTATTATGAAGCGCGGCTCCACGGCAAGCGCCCTTGCTATGCCTATGCGCTGGCGCTGGCCGCCGCTAAACTCGTGCGGGAAGCGCGTTGCGTATTCCTCCATAAGGCCAACGCTGTGCATCGCGTCTATAACCTTTTGCTTGCGCTCCTTTTCGTTTTTGAAAAGGTGGAAGTTATATAGGCCTTCGGAAATGATATAGTCCACCTTGGCGCGTTCGTTAAGGCTGGCCATGGGGTCCTGGAATATCATCTGCACGTTTTTGCGGAACTCCGTAAGCTCATGGTTGTTCATTTTGCCGTTTACCTTCATGCCGTCGTAATAAATATCGCCGGAGGAGGTATGGCAAATTTTCATTATGGCTTTGCCGGTGGTGGTTTTGCCGCTGCCCGATTCGCCAACGAGGGAGAACGTTTCCCCTTCGTATATATCGAAGCTAACGTCCTTAACCGCGCTGAACTCCTTGCGGTTCAGCTTGAAATTAACGTAAAGATTGCGCACGGACACAAGCTTTTTGCCGTTTGAGTAATCCTTGGGCGGCAGGGGCTCTATCTTCTCCGTCTGCTCATGCGCCTTTGCAAGCTCCGCGCGGTAATTTGCCGCCTTGTCGCTCATCAGCCACGTTTTGGCATAATGCGTATCCGATACTTTGAAGAAAGGCGGTTCGTATTCGTAATCCACCTTCATCGCGTCCGGATTGCGCGGGGCGAAGGCATCTCCCTTTATTTCCTTATAAAGGTTGGGCGGGGTACCCTTTATGGAGTGCAGCTCGTGCCCTTTTACGCCAAGCTGGGGCAGGGACATAAGCAGCGCCTTTGTATACGGATGGCGCGCATCCTTGAATATTTCGTTTGCAAGGCCGTGTTCAACTATCTGACCGGCATACATAACGGCAACCCTGTCCGCAACGTTTGCCACCACGCCGAGATCGTGCGTGATATATATTACGGACATATCCATTTCCTTTTGCAGCCGCTTTATAAGGTCCAGTATCTGCGCCTGCACGGTAACGTCCAGCGCGGTGGTGGGCTCGTCGCAGATTAGTATTTTGGGCCGGCAGGCTATGGCCGTGGCTATTACAACCCTTTGGCGCATGCCGCCGCTGAATTCGTGCGGATACTGCTTATATCTCTGCTCCGGATCGTTTATGCCAACCTGCCTTAAAAGCTCTATTGCTTCCTTCTTGGCCTGCGCCTTATCGGTGCCGAACTGATAGGTTATTACCTCACGTATCTGCTCGCCTATGGTTTTAACGGGGTTAAGGCTTGTCATGGGGTCCTGGAACACCATGGCAATCTTTTTGCCGCGCACCTTCAGCCATTCCTTTTCGGTTTTATACTTGGCTATGTTGACGCCGTCCAGCAGCATTTCGCCCTGCTCAACCCAGCCGTTGGTATCAAGCATGCCTATGAAGGACTTTGTAAATACGCTTTTCCCGGAGCCGGATTCGCCAACTATCGCCAGCGTTTCGCCATCGTAAAGGTCTATCGACGCGCCGCGGATGGCGGTTAGCGTATGGCCGCGCAGATTGAACTTTATAACTACGTCTTTTGCTTCAAATATCTTTTCCCTCATGCTGCGCCCCTCCTTAAACATGGTTGCGCGGGTCGGATGCATCCGCAAACTTGTTGCCGATTATATAGAACGAAATGGTGATGAAGCACAGTATGAGCGTGGGGCATATCATCTGGTAAGGATACACCAAAAACGCGCTCCTGCCCTGATTTACCAAATTGCCCAGCGTACACAAATCCGCCGGCAGCCCGACGCCTATAAAGCTCAAAAACACCTCCGACCCTATGGAGGACGGTATCGTCAGCGCCACGTCCATTATGATAAGGCTCACAAGATAGGGCACCACGTTGCGGCTTATTATGCGCTTTGGCGGGGTTTTAAGGCATATGGAAGCAATGTTGTAGTCCGCCTCGCGCAGGGCCAATATGCGGCTGCGGAACCAGCGCGCCTCACTTATCCAGCCCGTTGCCACAAGGGCTATCATAATGGTGAATATGCTGGGCTTCATAATATAAGCTATAAGCACAAGGTAAATGGTGCTTGGCACGTTGGTAAGGGTATTATATATGGCGAACATAAGGGTATCCAGCTTCCTGTAAAAGCCCCATATTGCGCCGATAATAACGCCAAGGCCAACCTCAAAGAAGGCAACCGCAAGCGAAAGCAGCAGCGATGTGCGCGTGCCGAACCACACCCGCGCCCATATATCGCGCCCAACGCCGTCCGTACCGAAGGGATGCTCGGCAGAGGGCGGCAGGTTCCATTCCCGCGCCGAAAGCGCAACGGCGTAAGGATCGCGGTCGGTTATCATGGGGTATATGACCGTGTATGCCACAAGTGCTATCAGCAGCGCCACTATAACCTTTACAACGGTGCTTTTGAAAAACGTGCGTATGGTGCTGCGCCAATACGAATAATTGGAAAAGCCGGCTTCCTCGCTGAGTTCTTCATGAAACTCCGCGCGGGTAAAAAGCGCGTCCGGAATATCGTTTATATTGGGCGTGGGATTGTTTTTTGCATTTGATTCCATGTTCTTTTCCTCCGCGTCAATCGTCGTTCCCGCCGACAAGCTTTATTCTCGGGTCCACGAAGGACACCACTATGTCCCCCAGGAAAACGCCCAGCACGCTGAGCGCACCGTAAAGCAGCACAAGTATCTGCACAAGTGGGTTATCCATGGCCGTGATGGACTTGATGAGCAATCCGCCCGTGCCGGGGATGGCATACATGCTTTCAATAACAAGGGAGCCTGAAAGCATCAGCAGGAAGTCCGAAGGGATATTTATTGCAATGGGCACGATAGCGTTGCGGAAAATGTGGCGCCACATTATGAAACGCTTGGGCAGGCCCTTAACGGTTGCAAACTTAATATAATCCTTGTTTTCTTCATCCACAACATAGCGCCTGAGCCACGTGGCGTAGCCGGCGATGCTGCCGATGGACATGGAAACGACGGGCAGTATCCACGAAACGGGCTGATCCATATAGAAAAGCATAGGCAGATTGAACCAGCGGGAGAGGAACACCTGAATGAAGAAATGGATAATAATACTCGGCACGGCGCGGATTATAACCACATACAGCGTGCCCAAGCCATCCACTATGCCGCTCTTGTTGCCGGCCATGGCCATGCCGAGAGGTATGCCTATTATGGCCGAAACGAACCAGCTTATGAAATTTAGCAGGAGCGAATAGGGTATTTTTTCGCCCAAAACAGTTGAAATGGGCATGTTTGGATACAGCGTTATGCTGCGGCCGAGATCGCCCTTGAAAAGGCCGGAAACAAAGTTATAAAGCTGAGTAGGAAGGGGGTCAAGCACGCCCATATTGCGCAGATATGCGTTCTTTTCGGCGTCGCTCATTTCCTTATACTGTTCTTTGGAAAAATAGCCCGCGGTGGGCATAAAGCGAAGCAGAGCAAATACCACCAGCACAACAAGCACTATCGTTACGATAGCTTGCCCCAATTTGGAAAGCAGATATCTTGTCATGGTAAAACCTCGTTTGGGTGTTTTTTATTCTGTTCGGGCGCATTGCCCGGCAATTATACGCGCGGAGGTGGGCTGCCCCACCCCCGCAAATGGATTTTATTTTGTTGAGCTAAAGTACGATCGGTTTATCAGTTGTTGGCAAGGGCAGCCTTTTCGGCCTCGTACTTTTCCTTCAGCTGCTCGTGCTGCGCCTTGGTAACGGGTTCGCTCTGTATCAGCGCGCCCTTCATCTTGTAACGGCTCAATCCGAAGTAGCCGCCGGGTACGGTATAGGGCACAAGGCGCGTCATGTTATATGAACCGCCGCCGGACATATAGGGCTTGAGGTACGCATGCTCCAGCAGATAGCATTCCGCGTCCGCATAGGCGGCATAGCGCTCGCTCAGGTCATATGTTGCGCCGGCCTTTTCTATCATCGCGTCAAACTCGGGTATGGAATAACCGGAATCGGTTATGTCATAATCGCTGGTGCAGCGGTTAAGGTTGGCGGAAGGATCGGCATAGCGCAGGCCGTAGCTGTCGTCCACCAAATCCCAGTTGCCAAGATCGAGCACCTCGGCGGAGAAGCTGTTGGACGAATATGCAAGAATAACGTTGACGTATTCCTTGCCAAGGTAGGTTTCCAGCATGTTCTTCACAAGGGTGGCCTTCTTCATGTCGCTGTCGGAGGAGCTGGAGGAATACACAATGTCTATGGGCAGCTTGCCGTCGCAATCGAACTCGGTAAGCGGCAGCATGTCAACATGGCCCGGCGTTACGCCCTTGAGCGTCACTCCGTCCGCCTCGCACAGCTCCGCTATTGCGGCCTTCAGGTATTCCTGCGCCTTTTCAACGTCATACGGATCGGTATCGCGATAGGCGGGCAGGTTGCCGTAATCGGTATAATCCTTGCCGTCATCGTCAAATATGGCGTTTTCGGGCAGCAGCGTATAGCGGCAGAAGAATTCGGGGTCATTCGGCTCCCATATGGCGGAAAGGGTTATTGCGTCTATCGCGCTGAATACAGCCTTGCGGAAGTTTTCGTTCTGCACGGCGGCCGCCATTTCGGGGTTCTTGGTTTGGAAGTTCCAGCTGTACCAATAGGTGGTAACGGTCTTTTCGGAAAGGTATACATAGTCCTCCCATTCGCCGCCGCGTATGCTGGCAACCTCCTCGGAGGTGAGGGACGTGCCGGTTATGTTGCCGCGCTGGAACATTTCAAGGCTTGAAATGCTGTCGGAAACATATTCCCATTGCAGGGTATCGAGCGTAAGCTTGTCAAGATCCCAGTAGTTTTCGTTCTTGGTGAGCACAAACTGCTTATCAAGATCCCAAGCGGAGATATAGTAACCGCCGTTATAAAGCATGGTTTCCTTGCTGGTGCCGAAATCCTCGCCCACGCTGTCAAGGAACGCCTGCTCCACGGGCAGCGTCATGTCAAGCTGCGCATAGGAAAGGAAATACGGGCAGGGGCCGGAAAGGGTGTATTCAACGGTATATTCGTCAACGGCCTTCACGCCCACGGTTTCGTCAAAGGAAGCGACCACTTCGTCGCGGGTTTTGCCTATGTCCGTGCCGTCGTCTATATCCACAAGCGCGTAGTAATAATCATACAGGCCCGCTATAACGTTCCTTATGGTGCTGATGCCGCTGGCGTTGTTGGCAGGATCGGCAATATAGCGTATGCCTGCAACAAAATCGTCCGCAGTTACCTTATATTCGGTCTTGCTGCCGCTGCAGTCCACCCAATATACATCGGGGCGGATACGGAACGTCCAAACGGAAAAATCGTCGTTATGCTCCCAGCTTTCCGCCATGCAGGGGGAGGGGCGGCCGTATATGTCGGTTTCAACAAGGCCCTCCGCAATATTGGAAATAAAGTTGTAGTCCGACGTGAACTCCGTGCAGTACGGGTTCATGGAGGTTATGGAGGTGGAAAAAGTTGACTTATAGGTCTTTTCGTAAACCACCTGCGGCTCATCTGTCTGCGCGGGCGCAGCGGTGTTTGCCGGATCGTTATCCTGCGGCGCATTGTTGTTCTGGTTGCCGCTGCATCCTGCAACAATACAAGAGAGCATCACAAGCGTCAATAACAAAGCGATCGTCTTTTTCATGCCTATTCTCCTTAAAGATTTGATATGGTATAAGCCGTTCGTTTATACCTTTCGGCTTACCTTGCATGTATCCTAACATAAACAGATGCAATTGTAAAGTGAAAGCTCAACATTTTTGCCCAAAAAATATTATTTCGGGCATAATCATGCTTGATTTTTTGATTTTATTGGCATATAATAAAGTGAACGCTTTAAGATTCCAGTTTTTGGGGAGGAAGTATGTCCGTAACAGAGTCCATCCGTGAAGCCATGGCCGGCCTAACAAGCAAGCAGAAGTCCATAGCGCAGTATATAATGGATAATCCGGACGAAGCTTCCTATTTATCGCTTAAGGAGCTGAGCGTGCGCACGGGGAGCTCTGAAGTATCGGTACTGCGGCTTTGCAAGGCGCTGGGGTACGATAGCTTCGTTTCGCTCAAGGATGCGCTCAAGCAGCATACTCAGGGCGCGTTCCGCGCGGCAACGCTCAGCGCGCCGAGCCTGCACCCGGATAACCGCATAGGCACGGCAGAGGAGCTGCTGAACAAGGTTTGCGCGGACGAGCAGAACAACCTTAACGCCACCATAGCGCAGCTGGATGCTGAAATGCTTGTAAATTGCGCACACAGGCTGCTTAAATCGGAGCGCGTATTCGTATTTGCGCACGACAGATCCTATGTATTTGCGGATTATCTTTGCTATCGGCTCAACTTTTTGCGCATACAGGCCACGGCGGTGCAGCTTGGCGAAAGCAACACCGTGTCCACAATACTTGCCGCCATGCAGGATGGGGACACGGCCATACTGTTCTCATTCCCGCCGTACTATGAACCCTGCGCGAACGCCGCAAGCTACTGCCGCTATAAGAACATTCCGCTGATAGCCGTGACAGACAGCATGGATTCCCCCGCAGCCGCCAATGCGGACAGCGTTTTCCTTTGCCGCACGGGCGCGCGGTATTTTTACAATTCGCAGGTGGCAACGCTTTCATTTATAAATATACTCACCTCCTGCATAGCCATACAGATGGGCAGCGGATTCGACGAAATACTGGCGAACGAGCAGGACGTTATGGACTTTTTGGACAGCTTTAATTACGCGGAAAAAGCGGAGAATTGACATAAAATCTGGTTTGGGAGGCACTATGCTTAAACTACTGAAGAATTGCAGCGTATATGCGCCGAAGTACGCCGGCAAAAAGGACATATTGATAATGGGCGAAAGGATACACGCCGTTGCGGACGATCTTTCCGCATGGCAGGCGGCGCCCGAAATTGAAGTATACGACATAAACGGCGCGGCCGTATGCCCGGGCATAGTGGATACGCATGTGCACATAACCGGCGGCGGCGGTGAACAGGGCCCCGTTTCCCGCACGCCCGAAATAAGGCTGAGCGAGCTGACGCTAAACGGCGTTACCACCGCGGTAAGCCCTCTCGGCACGGACGGAATATCAAGAAGCCTTGAAAACCTGCTTTTCAAATGCCGCGCGCTGGAGCATTACGGGCTGACCTGCCGAATAGTTACCGGAAATTATCGCTATCCTTCGCCAACCCTGACGGGGGACGTTGCGCGGGACATAGCGCTGATAGGCGAAATGATAGGCGTGAAGATAGCCATATCCGACCACCGCGGCTCAAACGTGACATGGCAGGAATTGGCGCGCCTTGGCACGGAGGTGCGCGTGAGCAGCATGCTAAGCGGCAAAAAAGGATACGTCATAATACATGTAGGCAGCGGAAAGGACAGGCTGAAGCCGCTTTTTGACGCGGTGGAGAACTCCGAGCTGCCGGCAGATACTTTCCTGCCCACGCATTGCTGCCGCACGGCGGAGCTGATAAGCGACGCGGTGAAGTTCAACAAAATGGGCGGCACGGCGGACTTTACGGCGGACACGGTTGAAAGCGAAAACGGCACGGCGGCGGCGGTATACTCCGCGCTGCAGCAGGGCGCGGACCCCGCGCGCATAACCATGAGCAGCGATGCATGCGGCAGCCAGCCCAAGTTTGACGCGGACGGCAACTGCACCGGCATAACATACACAACGCCAGAAACGCTGCTGTGCGAGCTTAGGCGGCTGAAGGAGATATACGGCGTTCCCTTTGAAACGGCGCTTGCGTTCTTCACGGAAAATCCGGCGCGCGTGGCGGGCTTTGCCGGCAAAAAGGGCGTTATCCGTGCGGGCGCCGATGCGGACATAATGGTGCTTGGCGGCGATTACCGCGTGGACAGACTGTTTGCCCGCGGCAAGCTGTTTGTTGACGGCGGCGCGGCCGTGGTCAAGGATTATTTTGAAAACTAAACCCGATATTGTCATCCCTCCCCTGTATTCCGCGCGGTCATCCCCCCTCCGGCCGTTCGGAATACGATAGACAATGCCGCCCGGCAGATGCCGGGCGGCATATTTGATTTTCTCCTAATTTCAACCCCTCAGTCAATCCGCCTTGCGGCGT
>ENA-UOIY01000138-UOIY01000138.1-human-gut-metagenome-genome-assembly--contig:-P114-NODE-138-length-119958-cov-97.000217_pt1 | contig 119958 bp, 187 predicted proteins | sample MGYA00242335_ERZ723882 | MGnify/ENA metagenome assembly ERZ723882 | reverse complement strand
CAGCATTACCGGACGCGATTGGATTATTAAAGCGTTTAATTAAGTTTTAGTATGAAATGGCACGAGGATTATTCCCCTGAGATACTTGCTTCGGAAACACGCCTGTACCACAAAGTCATGCGGTACGCCGGAACGGCAGATATGGTCGCTATTGTAGATGGCGTTTTGACCCTGATTGATATCAAGTCAACGTACAAGCTGGAGAAGATGGCCTGTGGTGTTCAACTCGAAGCCTATGCGCAGGCATTCAAAACCGACGGGCTTGAGATTCAGGCAAAGCAAATCCTCCATCTCAAAAAAGATGGAACCTACAAAATAATGAAGTTTGAACGGTACGATCCGGAGCGGTGGAGAGTATTCGGAGCATTGAAGACCGTTTACGACTATACACACAAAGCTGCGTAGGAATTGCAGCGGAAATTAACAGGAGGAAAGGACATGGAAATCATCACTGGAACGTCCGCACAGGCTCTTGACACGGAGGTTGCTCTCAGCAAAGAGGTCTATACCGTGGAAGAACATGCACGGAACATTATCATTCAGAACGAGGCGCAGTTCAAAGCAGCTGCTGAGTTCGGCAGATCAATCAAGGCAAAACAGGCACAGGCAAAAGAGTTTTTTGAGCCGATGCGGATGTCTGCAAAGAGAGCATACGATGAAGTGCTCTCCAGAAGAAAGCAGATGCTCGATCCGCTGGAGGCGGCAGAAAAGATTGTCAAACAGACAATGAGCGAGTACCGGGTGGAGGAGGAGCGGCGGCGCAAGGTAGCTGAGGAAGCTGCCAGAAAGGAAGCTGAGGAGGCCGCCAAACAGAAACTGGACGAGGCCGCTGCTTTTGAAAAGGCAGGAAACTACGAGGCTGCGGCCTACGCAATGTCAGATGCGGAAGTCATGGATGACTACGCCAAGACCGGGATCGCATATGCTGCTCCCGAAAAGACGGCAGGTGTGTCTTCAAAAAAGGACTGGGAGATCGAATCTGTTGATTCTGCTCTTGTTCCGGTATCTGTTGCCGGAATTGAAATCCGGCCCGTCGATATTAAGGCCGTACTCAAGCTTATACGAGCCACTAAGGGAGCAATTCAGATCCCCGGAATCAAGGTTAAGGAAACGAGCGTTATTTCAATCAGAAAGTAATAGAAAGGAAGCAGAAAAATGGCAGCAGAACTTACAAAAGCAGAACAAAACGCCCTTTGCGCTAGTTACGATGTCATGGGAACACACGTCGAACTTGATCTTCCGTTCGTGAAGAAATATCTGGTTCGAGGAAGATCTGAACTGGTCAGCGACCAAGAGATTGTTTTCTTCATGAACACCTGCAAACAGCTCAAACTCAACCCTACCGTCGGTGGGGAAATCTACCTCATCAAATACAGCAAGGACGATCCTGCTCAAGTCGTTATCGGAAAAGACACATACATGAGAAGAGCATGGGAGCATCCGAACTATTTATTCAAAGAGGATGGAATTGTTGTCCAGAGAGGAAACCAGATCATCCAGAAAGAAGGATGCTGCCTGTATCCTGGTGAGGCTCTGATTGGAGGATGGTGCAGAGTCCACTTCATGAGGCAGGATGTTGAGCGCACTGCATTCAAGGAGGTTGCGTTCTCTGAGTACAACAAGGGAATGGCAAACTGGAAATCGAAGCCTGCGACTATGATTAACAAGGTTGCGATTAGTCAATGTGTCAGAGAAGCTTTCCCGAAAGACTACGAAGGCGTGTACTCCGAGGATGAAATGATCGCATCTGGAGCGATACCTGCAACTGCAATCGATGACGAACCTGCTGGACCTGCTGCAGACAACACTCCTGATGATCCTGAAATCTCGCAGGAACAGAGACAGCAACTCTTTCGAACTGCAAAAGAGCATTTTGGGGCAAATGGAAATGAGATTCTCAAAGAAATCCTTGCGGATCATGGCCGCGACAGCACCGTGAAGATGCCGGTATCTATTTTCGCGGAGGTCATGGGCGATTTGCTCAAGCGCTCACTTGACAGCAAGAATGTGAATCAGGAAACCGGTGAGGTGACTGACATTGAACCGAGCGATGAATGAAAGGCTTTTTCAAACAAGAGCAGGAGGGAGCGGAAGACGTGTCAAACGGGAGGTACTTATCAGTGTATTCAACAGTTGATGGACCAAAGCTGCGCGATCTGCGCAAGAGATTAAATACTTCCTCGTTTGAGGCGTTGGGAATCCTTGTTTTCTTCTGGCTCTGGGGGCAGAACAACACGAATGAGGCCGGAGAAATCCTGAATGCCAGCGAGGAGGATATCGCCAGATACCTTTACGGCGTAGGCGTTGGGTGTAATCTTGCTCCTAATGATGTTGTTGCTGCACTTATTGAAACCGGGTGGATCGACAAGGCGGAAGGGAAACTTGTCATCCACGACTGGGAAACATGGCAGTCCGATTGGCTTTCGGCACAGGCGAGACGAGAGAAAGATGCGAAGCGGAAGGCCGCAGCCAGACGCGGAGCCGGCAGCGGGGATGAACCTGCTCCGGGAGAGGCTGACGGGAGCATTCAGTATTCGAAGCCGTTTGAGGAATTCTGGCTTGCGTATCCCCGGAAAGACGAAAAAGGCTCCGCCTACAAGAAGTACATGGCGCGGCTAAAGAATGGCTACAGTGCAGAGGATCTGCTTTCTGCTGCGAAGAACTACGCGCTGCAGTGCAAACGAAAAGGGACAGAAAGGCAGTTTATCAAGCAGTGCAAGACGTTCCTGTCTGATACGATGCCGTTTACTGACTATTTGCCGAAGAAGAAGGATGCGCCAGATGATCCAAATGGAAATCCTTATTCCAGGTGGGGGTAAAGGAAGATGCCAGACCAGTACGATTTCATGGCTCCGGTTATCAACAATGCCAGAAAGAATGCTGTGGTTAATCCGGAGGACTTCAAAGACTCTGACGGCCTGCTTGTCTGCGGGAAGTGCGGAAAGCGGAAGCAGAAGCTGATTACGCTGACCAGAAACGGAGCAGAAGTGCCGATGGTTGTTCCTGTAATGTGTAAATGCAAGTCTGACGCGTACAAGCAACAGAAGGCGCGAGACGAACAGGAAAAGGAAATGGAGGCCATCAGCAAGCTTCGCAAGGACAGTCTAATGGACAGCAGATTTCGGAGCATTTCATTTAAGAACTTTGTTCTCAACCAGTACAACGAAAAGTGCTTTAGGCTCTGTAAGCGGTATGCCACAGCGTTTGACAAGATGATGGAGAAAAACATGGGGCTGCTTATGTATGGAGGCGTCGGGACCGGCAAGACATTTGCAGCTGCCTGCATTGCAAACTATTTGCTTGACCAAAAGATTCCTGTTGTTATGATCTCGTTTATCAAATTGCTGGAAATGCTCGAAAAGAATACAGACAACGACATCATTCAGAACCTTCAATCTGCAAAGCTGCTTGTTCTTGATGATCTCGGAGCAGAGCGTAGGACAAGCTATGCACTCGAAAAGGTCTACAACATCATCGATGCACGGTATCGGTCAAAGCTTCCTGTGATACTCACCACAAACCTTACAATGGACGAAATGATGGATGCCGAAAGTATGCAGTATGAGAGAATTTATGACAGGATTTTCGAGATGTGCTATCCACTTGAGTTCAAAGGAATGAGTTGGAGAAAGAAAGCGGCATTTGCAAAATCCAATGAAATGGAGAAATTCTTGAATGGGTAACAAAGAACTTATAACTGGGGAACTGCTCATATCCGACAAGAATGATCGGAACACGGTGGCTATGATTCTCTTCAAGAACGGATACAGCGTCACTCCAAAACGCCGGCGCCGATCTGCGAAGACTTACTACGATTATCTGGAGTATTCGGCCCTTGCCAGGAAAGAGGATCAGGCCGATGCGTGATTATCAAAAGAAGGTGCGGTTCACTGTACTTGGCGAGCCACAGGGTAAGGGCAGACCGAGATTCCGCAATACCGGGAAGTTTGTTTCTACCTATACGCCGGATAAAACTGCAAGCTATGAAAACCTTGTTAAAGTCGAGTACCGACGCCAGTGTGGGAGCTTCAAGTACAGCAAGGAAACCCCTTTGGATGTCAGAATTACTGCATACTATTCAATCCCCAAAAGTGCCAGTAAAAAGAAGGCACAGGCCATGAGGGATAGAATAATCCGGCCAATGAAGAAGCCTGATTTTGACAATATTGGAAAAATAGTGTGTGACGCGCTAAATGATATCGCGTACCATGACGATGCTCAAATCGTTGATGCGCAAGTCCGGAAGTTTTTCAGTGACGATCCAAAAGTAGTCGTCACAATCCAGGAAGCAGAATAGGAGGAACCGCCATGAGTAAAGACATTGAGTGGAGCGACACCTATGGTGTAGGCGAAATCGTGTGTACCTGCGATGGCTGCCACAAAGCAGAGGAACGCTTCCCGTTTGAAGACAACGAACCGAACTACCGAATCTTTCAGAAGAAGCTTTATCAAAAGGGCTGGCTTTCCTGCAAGGTGAACGGGTATTGGAAAGACTTTCATTGCGATGCCTGTCGTGATGGGTATATCAAACGAAATACATAATATTTAGGAGGAACGACAATGTGTAAGGACGATAAGTATATCTCGCTCGAATGCGATACGTTTGAGGCTCTGAAAGAGGACTTCGACAAGATTATGAATGACACCCTTGGAAACATGGAGATGAAGGGCGCCGAAGATGCAGTTGTTACCATCAAGATCAATGTGTCTCTTGAGAAAACTCAGGTCAGAGACAATGAGAATGACTGCTTCCGTGATATCACAAAGCCAACATTCGACCATTCTGTTTCCTCTGTTCTGCAGATCAAGTCCAAGCGGTCTGGCTCCCTGACTGGTGATGAAATGCTGTTCGATGTGTCTTCCAACAAGTATTACCTCGGCAAGATCAACGACGGCCAGACATCGTTTATGGACGAAGACGGAAATGAGCATCCGTGGGCGACTGAAGCAGAGGTCGTAGATGCCGATTATGAAGCCTGCCATGAGGAACAGGCCGCGCTTCCGTCCGGAATCAGACATCTCCCTGAGCCAAAAAGCGCGGATGAAGACGAAGAAGAATATCCCGACTATGAGGAACCAGAAGCGTAAGTAGCTTCTTGTCCGGAAGGAGAAACTGCATGAAAACTCCAATCGATATAGTGCGTGGGAAAATCGTGGATGTCGATGAGCACGGTGTTATGACCATCAAAGCCAAGTACGATGACTGGCGCACAATGCTTCGGAGAGATTACAAGGAGTGCAATATCCAGATGATCGACAGCCGGCCGCTTTCAGATAGGCAGAGGAAAACCTGCTACAAGCTGTTGCGGGAGATTTCAAATTTCACTGGTATGGGAATCGACCCGACCAAGGAATACCTCAAGCTGAAGTTTCTCGCCGAGGATCTGCAGGTAACAGCCGACCATATATTTTCACTATCATCTGCACCAATGAGCTTGGTATGCGCGTTCCAGCGCTTCCTAGTCAACTTCATACTTGATTGGGATATCCCGTGCAGTTTCTCGCTTCTGAACTTCGTCGATGATGTTCCGAATTACATTTACGGGTGTCTTGCACATAAGAAATGCTGCATCTGCGGACAAGCTTGCGACATCCACCACGTCGACCGAGTCGGCCTTGGCCGGGATCGGGAGGAAATCGTTCACGAGGGTATGGAAGCATTGCCGCTTTGCAGAATCCACCACACGGAAGACCACAATCTCGGAGAACAGAGATTCCAGGAGAAATACCATATTCCCGGAGGAATCATCCTCGACAAGACGTTGTGCAAGATCCTCGGACTTAAACGAAAGGAAGAAACAGAATGTTGAATCATATCGTCCTCATGGGACGGCTTACGCGAGATCCTGAACTGCGCCAGACTGGATCTGGCATATCTGTAGCGTCATTTACGATTGCGGTCGACCGAGACTATGCGGCACAGGGAGCGGAAAAAGAGACCGACTTCGTAGATATCGTTGCATGGAGAGGAACGGCTGATTTTGTCAGCAAGTATTTTGCGAAGGGGCGCATGGCCGTCGTTTCCGGCCGGCTGCAGATCCGCAACTGGCAGGACAAAGAAGGCAACAAACGACGCAGTGCGGAGGTCGTTGCTGACAATGTTTACTTCGGAGAAAGCAAGAAGGATTCTCAAAGCAGCAACTCCACGCAAAGCAACGAACCGGCGCAGAGCACAGATTTTGCGCCTCTCGATGACGATGATTCTGATCTTCCGTTCTGAGGTGAAATATGTTTAAGACGAAAATTGAGTATTGCGATTCTACATGGAATCCGGTATCTGGCTGCCTCCATGAATGTCCGTATTGCTACGCACGGTCCACTGCAAACCGTTTCAAAGGAAACGATGATGGGCTCGAGCCGAATGCGAGCATCGTAGAACTCGAGAAACCGCTTTATTTCACCGGCGGCGATGGGAAACAGAAAAGGGCCCCGTATCCGTTCGGTTTCACGCCAACCCTTCACAAATACCGGCTGAACTATTCTGAAATGAGATACCTTGGGAAGACCGTCTTTGTCTGCTCCATGGGCGACCTCTTTGGCAGCTGGGTCCCGGATGATTGGATCAGTCAGGTTTTCAATGCGTGCTCGTTCTTCCCCAATCGCCGGTTCCTGTTCCTCACGAAGAACCCCGCAAGATATAAAGCTCTTGCAGAAAACGGCATGCTGCCGGAGATTGAGAACTTCTGGTATGGGGCTACCTACTCGGGCGGAGAAGAGTGCTCTGCTGTTATCCCGGATCTCGGAGACAGAAATACATTCCTCAGCATTGAACCGCTTATCGGGCCTGTGGACCTTGAAAAGATTGAGATGAATCCGAAGTGGATCATCCTTGGAGCGGAAACCGGAAACAGAAAAGACCGGATATCGCCAGAGAAGGAATGGGTAGACAGTGTCGTTGCGTATTGCAAAGACCGGAATGTCCCACTGTTCATGAAGGATAGCATGATTATGATCACTGGCGACAGCTTCTGCACAGAAGTTCCATGGGAGGATAAGAAAAATGAGAGTGTATCTTAATTCGATCATGGGGATCCCGGATGCAATTACAACGATGTTCTTCAGCAAGCGCACCTGGACAAGAAGGCTCGAAGAAGACATCCGGAATACCTGCAGCGATGTCCTCGACCGAAATGGAAGAATGCTGGACATTATTCCGATGTCTCTGGACAAGAGCTACGAGAAGTATTGCGGCTGGATGAGCATGCTGCTCAAATGGGGCAAGAGTCACACGACTATGCTTGAGTTCATCCAATTATCATTCACGGTCGAGGGGCTTCACAGAGGCGCACAGGACGATTTTGATGCCCACGCAGAACGGCTTGATAATCGAATCATTCGTTCGTCAACGCGGATGGCAAAGTTCATGGCCGGCGACGTGTCGGAATGGTATTCCGATAGAATCATTCCGACTGAGGTTGCACTTGCAATGCTCGGAATCAAAATACCGGAACAAATCGAACGGGATGGATGCCAGTACACATGGACGACGCACGGCTATGTACGAGATGATTTGCTTGATGATCAGGATACGGTTCGCGGACTTTATCGTCTCAGCATCCCAAGCAACTTCATTTTTGAGTGCGATCTTGCAAACTACTGCCATATTTATCAGCAGCGAGGAGCGCACGGACATGCGCATCCGGAGCTGAAGCTTTGCATGGAGCAGCAGGCAGATGAGATCGCCAGGTGTCAGCCGCTTATTACGAGAGAATTTATGAGGAGCGTGAAAATCTAATGACGTATGAAACTTTTGAATTTCTCATCAAGCAGATTAGCGACAAAAGCAACAACACACTGTTTGAGAAAAATGCCGGTTATTCAAGCGACGCTGACGCAATCCACAATTTCGTTGCCGGCGCAAGAGCAATCGGCCGGACTCCTGCGCAGACTGCGCTTGGGTATGCCACGAAGCACTGGGTCGCTTTGGTTGACAAGGTTGAGAGAGACGATTTTTCAAACAAGGAAGACCTTATGGAGAAGATCCAGGATCTCATTAACTACCTGAGATTGATTTGGGTCATCGCCAATGATGACACCTGCACAGTCACCCTCGATGAACCTGCCCCTGGAACAGCCTTTGGGAAGTTGAGGGACAAAAAATGAGTGAAGAAACTAGAGCATGGGCATACCCACCGACCATCAAGATCAAGCGGCATCACCCAGATTTGATTATGCCTGAGTACAAACCTGGCAGCGATTGGATCGACCTGCGTTCCGCAGAAAGTGTTGATTTTCATAAAGGCGACCTCATAAGAATCAGCCTTGGCGTTTCCATTAAGCTCCCTGATGGGTATGGTACGATCCTTGCTCCGAGATCTTCCACGGCAAGACGCTTTGGAATTATCCTGGCAAATTCGATTGGCATCATCGACAATTCGTACTGTGGCGACGATGACATTATCTGTTTTGAAGCGTACTGTATCCGCGACGGGTTCATCGAATTCAACGACCGAATCTGCCAGATGACGATTTACAAGCATCCGGCCAGATTTCCAATCGAAGAAGTGATGAAGATGAACGCTGAGAATCGTGGCGGCTTTGGAAGCACTGGGGTAAAGTGAAATGGCTAAGAGAAGAAGCTTTAACCCGAAAAAGGGGCAGGACTATCCAGACAAAATTAAGGAACTGATCCGAGTGAACCGCGAGGCGGAACGAGACACTATGCGGCAGTTCATGTTCGACATTGTAGGAATTGTTCTCCATTCTCCAAAGTATATGGGGAATGACCCGTTCGGCAAAGACAGGATCAATAATGTCAGAAAAGGCATCAGCGAAATGTATGATGATTTTATTGACGCTCTTAACAAAGATGTCGAATCGGATTATCGGAGAGAACAGCTTGACCGGGAACTGAAAGTCACTTGTGAAGAGTCGGATTTTGCTCCGTTCTCTGAGCGTTATGACTGGATAGAAGAGATAACATACTGATGTGTCGGTAAGGGAGGCGAATGAGTTACTGCCATATGGATAGCAAACCTAACATTGTCAGACGCCTCGAAGTGTACCGCGACGCTTCCATTGGATTGGAGTATCAGATTACCAAACTTGAAAGACTGAATGCCAGACTGTATGGCCTTGAGGCTCAAAACCTTACCGGTATGCCACGATCAAATGATGTAGACACAGACCGGTTCGCACCACGGCTGTTCCGAAGGGACGAGGTTGACAAAGAACTTCGGGATAAAGTCTGTGAACTCAATCGGGAACGAAATGATCTGCTTCAGGCTATCAGCGAACTCCCAAAAGCAGCCATGAGGAATGTGATTGAGATGTATTACATAGATTGCTTCGATTGGCGTGAAATCAGCGAAGTCCTGTTTAAAAGCAACGAGGACTATCTTGACAGAAAAGAAAGCTACGATAGACGGATGTTCCGGTATAGAGAGACCGCATTGAAACTCCTGCTTACAAACGAACAGAAAAAGGAACTTCCTCCAGGATGAAAACAATGGTGTGGAATCGCACCATATGGAGGTGGCGGGCGCGAGTAAGGCTCATCCCCTTATTTGATGGTTCAATTCCATCCGTCTCCACCACGCCGCAGTTTTCTCTTCTTCGCTGTGGCGATCGGAGTAAATTCCTTTCTATAGAAAAGCGTCACCCGCGTAAGAGAAGGCGCTCACCATGTGCACTGGAACTGCATTTGGTGCTCCAACTTGGGAAAGCTGGCTGCGGGAACATGAACGAAACACAGAACGACTGATTGTGGATATATTTTATGTTAAAAGATAAAAATATCCAAAAACTATTGACATGGAGGCCGGCTGTGTTACGATATAGTCACAAGGAAGTCCTAATAAAATGCAGAGAAGGTAGCCGACAATCGGCATGACCACAGCAAGCGAAGGCGGCATTTGCCTGAGTGCTAAACCGGGGCAGGGCCGGATCTCTGCAAGGCATATGTACCTCCTAAAAGCTGACAGCCCGGAAAGACGGGAAGCGCCGACGACTTTGGGACGGCCGCCGGCGCGAAATATCCGGTATTGGTGTAGTGGTAGCACATCAGTCCTCCAAACTGAGAGCGCGAGTTCGACCCTCGTATGCCGGTCCACATGGGTATTGCGGCGGACCCAGGGAAAGTGTTGAGGTTCCAAAGGCTTGTTGAAACGATATATCCGGCCATCCGCTCGGCCTGTAGGTAGTGCAAGTACGACAGGGCGCAGAATTACATTAGCTGGCTCCGGCTTAATGATTAAAGCAAACGGATGCGACCGATGCACCGGCGCAGGGCTGAAAAGTTCCGTGGTCAATCCCTCTTGGCTTCCGGCAGTCCAATTCGAGGCGAATCGATGGAAGGAAAAATCGGGAGTGGCAACGCAGTCCAACGGCAGTAAGCCGTGACTCGGCGTTGAGTAGATGCGGATACGGAAGCCAAGAGCGGATGACTGTGTGGAGGAAAGACGATGCACCGAGGAAAAAAGCTGAAGCAAATGCTGAGATTTCTCAACAAGAACGGGAAGATCTATTCAGAGATCAAAAGACCACCAGACCCGGATTTTCGACCGTATCGAAAAGGCAGCGTTCTTGTGGTGTACCACTGCGAAGTGACTGACGGATCTTTCTGCGTCGGTGATGTGAACAGATATGCTGCCTACAAATCGATCTACAACGACGTCAGGCGTGAAGGAAAGAGATAAGGAGTTGATCTGCATGGCCTACGCGAGATACCCGAACCTTAGAAACTACAATAAGCGCTGCGAACTTGAAACCATGATTTTCAATTTGCGAGCATTGAGAAATGCACAAGCCGCAGCAGATGAAGCGGCGTGGGAAAAAGCATTTGCTGCTGGTGCATCCAGCACTGAACTCGACGACATTGAAGCTGCAGAGAATACACGACGCGATAAAATCAATGCGAAGATCGAAGCGGTTATGACTATTCAGGCATCACTCGAATTCCCGGCAACAAAGAACCGGTGGTTCACAGAGATCGTATCCGAAAAAGGAATTGGCACTCACAACATCACGGACCGGCAGTACGAGTGCTTTCTTCAATACTGCGAACGTGACCCAAGCGAAAACAGATCGGCAGTAGTCCATCGCTGTAGAGTTGGTGACTATTTCGTCTCCCTTAATTCAGCAATCGGTGGTAAGTGGATGGAAATATCGGCAATCCCGGACATTAGAGACATCATTGAGGTCGCATAATGCTCATCAAAAAGAAAGTCCAACTCGACGTTGATGTTGAACTCGGATATAACGAGATTTTCAACTGGATAATATTCTGCAACGATCCCGAAATGCTTAGAAGACTTGGGAAACTTGCGTTAAGAACCGCATACGATATCGAACATCCGCAGGATGACGATTTCCGTTCGCGGGCATGATTAAGATTTCATCGCCGAAAGGTGTTGAGATACCATCCGAGTTTGGCTAGTTCGCACAAGCGTGCCGCTGTGTAGAAAATCGGAACCCATGAAAGTCCTCGTTGCGCTGGTACGCCAAACACAACAGCGCGGGCAAAAATCGTTGGTGAATATCGCGCGTAACACGCAACGTTGACTGCTGTTCAATAATTCGGGAAACAGACAAAGAGCAGGCTTGGTTAAAGGCTCATAGTGCGGTGACGAACGCCAATTCCGTGCAATATATCTCGATAGCCTGCCCGACTGGGACGATGAGGAGGAGTGAAGATGAAGAAGACTACGCAGTATTGGGGCGTAAGCACCAAGTTCTTCGACAGCGGCAAAGTGAAGACCAACATCTTCCCGGTGGAAGCCGTAACCAAGCCGGAAAGCACGATGGAGGAGAACCGGATGTGCGACGAGTACCGGGACTTTTTCGATACCTTCGAGGAAGCGGCGGCGTGGGCGGACCAAGCCCGCAGAGCTTGATAGAAAGGAGGGAGCCAGATGAGCGATGACACCCGTTATTTCCGTGTCGAGGGCATGGTATATGTAGACCGTGAAGACGTTATCGACTGGCTGAACGAAGACCTGTCGGAAGACGACGAGCTGGACTACGACTACCAGCCGACCGATGAGGAATGGAGAGCCTACGCTTTAGAGCAGTTCGAGAACGACGAGATCGGATGGAGCGAAAGCGATCTCATCCCTATCGACTGAGCGGGAGGTAAAGCCGGAACGAGACGCAGACAACTTTTTCTCACTCCGGTCAATTTTCTGATTGACTTACCGGTTGGGTAAGTTAAGATGAAGATGCGAACAAAAACTTACCATAGCAGGAGGAAGCAGAGATGACCGTTCGAGAATATGCCAAGTCGGTCGGCTTCGAGGTGGTAGGAAAGCTGAAGCGCCTGCCGGATGTTCACTACGGGATTGATGACAAGCATCACTACCCGCTGTGGATTGACGAAGCCTGGAACGAGTATTGCGGCGGCTACGAAAAGTGTGACTGCTACTTCATCATCACCGCCGATGGCGGAGTTATCTGAAAGGAGAGCAAGTACATGAACAAAGCAAGACGGAAAGCCATCGAGAAGGTGGTCAGCGACCTGTACGACATCCAGTCGGCGGTTGAGGAGCTGAGGGATGAGGAGCAGGAGTACCTCGACAACATCCCTGAGAACCTGCAAGGCTCGGAAAGATACGAGCTTGCAGAGCAGGCGCTGGAGAACCTGAACTCGGCGTATGACAGCATCGAGGAAGCTGCCAGCTACCTCGAAGAAGCTGGGGCGTAAGTATGGGGCGTGGAAATGTATGTGTGAACGGCGAGTAGGGTAACGGTTATCCTTGGAGGTGCAGCGGGGTCCGAGTCCCCAAACGGTCAGGTTCGACTCCTCCATCTGCCGCCAATATGGAGCCGTAGCGCAGTTGGTAGCGCGCCTGATTTGGGATCAGGAGGCCACCAGTTCGAGTCTGGTCGGTTCCACCAGTTGCCGGGTCGCTCCCGGCTGATGTGGGCGGTTCCCGTCTCACCCCACAAAGAATGACAATGCCCGCTGAAAACTGCACGGTAGGTGGATCGAGGTTCGAGAGAACGTAGAGCCCACAACGTAATGGTTCCGGGAAGATTTCCGTGATGTGAGAATCTAAGCGAGAAGACGGTCAAAGGATGAAGGGAGAACGCCGGTGTTTGACTATTGCCAGGAAGCAAAGAAAGCTGTAGCGGAATTGGACAAATACGATCTGTCGGATATTCTGAAACAGTGCTACGAAATCGGGTGGTGTGATCCTTGGGATATCGGGGAGCACGGCATCATCGGGAAATATCCAGAACTGGAAGGTTCGGTACATGCGTTGGATCTGGATGAACTCATGGAATATCTCATGGAAAAATATCCGGTAAGGTTCAGCGAACGCATTTCTTACGCTATGTACCTAGTGTCGAAAAGCAACAACGAATAGAAACATACGGATGCGTGGCCGAATGGAAAAGGCAGCAAGGGTATGTGGTGCAGGAAAGCGCGGCACACTCAAACCTATTGGGGTTTAAGTAGCTACCTCGGACGGGAACAAAGCTCGTCGCATACTGCCTGCACCATGCGGGGTTCAAATCCTCGCCGCATCCGCCAAAGCGCCCTTTTGTGGGAGTCGTGGCGCTTTCTACAAATAAAGTTCAACCCTCCACGGCCACTGCGTAAGTGTGGCAATACAGGGGTATCGCCAAGCGGTCTAAGGCATGGGACCTTGACTCCCATATGCGCAGGTTCAAATCCTGCTACCCCTGCCATAGCCGCCCGTTGGGGTTCTTCGCGCGACTACATTTAACATGGGGAAAAATACGGCTATCCATTCATGCACGCAATAGCGTGATCGTGAAGTGTAGCGGCCCCGGCTAAAGACTCTGTACCCGCAGAGTCCAAGGAGAACGAGGCATAAGCGCAGCTATATGGGCCAGAAAGCGGGATAGTCGCCACGCTGCAATATATGATGGTGCCGCATTCACAGGAATACTGTGTTGCGAAACGGCTAAGTGGAGTTTGAGGAACAGCCATCATATCCCCTGCGCTTGATGCGTGGGCTACCGAAACTAACAGAATATAGTGGTGAAAACCCACCGGGGCAAGGTAACACTTGTGCCGACAGCGCAGTAAAAGCCGTTTGCGCGTTTCGGCCAAAAAGGTAAAGGTCAAGCGGATATAGACCTTCGTAGAGACGGCACAAGTCCATTTTGGAACGTCCCGTTCAGCTTGCCGGGAAAGACTCACTAGTGGTCGAACTGGATGAATCCGCACTTGTTCGTAATGCTTGGGGCGAACTGAAATCCGCCAAGCTAGGCAGCACCTTTGGGAACGCTTTCAGGACTGCTGATACATAAGCGCTGGTGTGCAATCACCTGATTTGCCGTTGGTCTGCGCGCAAGACCTCACGGCCGGTACGTCAAGCCGGGATTGATGGGCCGTTATCTCAAAGGCTAGAGCGACCAGCTCATAACTGGTAAAATCTCGGTTCGACTCCGAGACGGCCCACCACTTTTAAGGAGGAAGCAACATGATCGAACTTACCGGGAAGTATGGAACCGCAAAAGTGTTCACCGATGTTGTTGATAATGAATCGATCTCGCAGGTCATAAATCTACTCAACCAGCCATACATCCAAGGCAGCAAGGTCCGCATGATGCCTGACATCCATGCTGGCGCTGGCTGCACAATCGGGACTACGATGACCATCAGCGATAAGATCTGCCCGAACCTGGTCGGCGTTGATATCGGATGCGGTATGCATGTTGTCTGGATCCGTGAAGATCACATTGATCTGAAAAAGCTTGATGAGGTTATTCGGCGGGAGATTCCGTCCGGGTTTTCAATCCATAGTGAAGCTGTTCCGGAGGCTGATCTGCTCGACCTTGCATCTCATCTGAGATGCGGAAAGCATGTTGACATCGAGAGAGCAAAACGAAGCATTGGAACACTCGGTGGCGGGAACCATTTCATTGAAGCGAACATGGACAATGAAGGACACATCTACATCGTCATTCATTCCGGAAGCCGCCACCTCGGACTTGAGGTTGCGAACTACTATCAGGAAAAAGCGTACAAGCAGCTCACCCAGTATAGTAAGGCGGAAATCGACGAGGTGATTGAGTCACTGAAGGCTGCTGGGCGAAAGAACGAAATCCAGAGCGCGATCGAGAAACTGCGAGGAGAAAGGAAACATACTCCCGTCCCGAAGCCTCTTGCTTATGTGCAGGGATCGCTGTTTGATGATTACCTGAATGATATGCAAGTTGTCCAAAGTTTTGCGCGTCTTAACAGATACTGCATGATGCGGGCAATTATCAATACGATGGATCTGCATTGCGAAGATGGTTTCACGACAACCCATAACTATATTGATGTCGGAAACATGATTCTCCGGAAAGGCTCTGTGTCCGCGCAGCTCGGCGAGCGCTTTATCATTCCGATCAACATGAGAGATGGAAGCCTGATCTGTACGGGAAAAGGCAATCCGGACTGGAACTACTCCGCTCCACACGGCGCCGGCCGGTTGATGAGCCGGAGCGCAGCAAAAGAAGCCTTCACTGTCGATGAGTTTGCAAAACAGATGGAAGGTATCTACACTACATCGGTCGGGCAAAGCACCTTGGATGAATGCCCAATGGCCTACAAGGGCATGGACGATATCGTCAACAACATTGGCCCAACAGCGAAAATTGACGCGATCATCAAGCCAATCTACAACTTCAAAGCTGGCGATTGATCAACAGCAAGAATGCAGCACCTCGATTGTGAGGTGCTGCATATTTATTTTCGGAGCCTATTGACTAGGTAGATAGGTATGCTAACGTAAAGTCACAGAAAAACAAAAGGAGCTATCCGATATGAAAAAGAATACAGGGTACGATATCACGGCAAGATTCGAACGCAGCGGAGACAAGTTCGTCGTCAAGTACAAAAGGCCGAGCGAGTGGAGCTTTCTGTGGCCTGACGATCTCGAGCCCTTTGAAAAGACATTCGACAGTTGTGTCAAAGCAATCAAGTTTATGGATCTGCTGAAGATCGATGCTGAATTCTGGAACGGAACATTTACCGCAATCGGCCTCCACGGCGAGGAAATGGTCCGGTATGCGAAGAAACGGCGGGCAGCGTGAGAACAAAATTTGATAAAACCGAGATTTTGTGATATATAATAATTGGAGGTTGATGATATGCCTGAACTTTGCAGATTCTACAATATCGTTATCAAGATGATCTTCAACGATAACGAGAAGCATCACAAGCCGCACTTTCATGTTTACTACAACGAGTACGAAGCATCAGTCACTTTTGACGGCGAGGTCATCGCAGGAAGCCTGCCATTCAAGCAGCTGAAACTTGTTGCGGCGTGGGCGGCAATTCATGAAGACGAGTTGTACGCCGCGTGGAACAATGCAGTCCGTGGTATTCCGTTTGGTAAAATCGAGCCCTTGAGATAAGGAGGAGCTGAACATGTACGTTTCTAATGGCATTGCATATGCAGGAGAGAAGGCGCCGGACATCAAGGTTTGTGGCGTCCGGCCGATGAAAGACCATAAGCTGTGGATCCGGTTTACCACTGGCGAAGCAAAAGTATTTGATTTCAAGCCGATGCTGAGTAAGCCGGCATTTGCCGTTCTGGCAGATGAAGAGAAGTTTGCTGGGGTCTACATCGACTATGGTGTAACAGTCTGGGAAGATGGGGACATCGACATTGCGCCAGAATACTTGTACAATCATTCCGTTTCGGCAAATGAAATAGCGTGACCCTGCAAATCTGCAGCAGGACATAAGCAGTACACTAACATGGTGTGCTGCTTTTTTTGCTTTCAAATCTGATAAAATTGAGATTACAAACCATTTTTGACAGTAAATGTCGCATAATTTCACGAAATGTCATTGTAAGTCCACTAGGAAGTGTGTATTGTGTATAACAGCAAAATAAGAAACGCCACATACCAGAGTTTCAAAGTAGGCAATTTTGATTCTCTCCTGCGAAATTGCCGCTTTGCAGAACTCGAAAAAAAGCCCGACAGCCACTTTGTCCTTTCATGGCTGCCGGGCATTTTGAAATGATGCGGAGGTTTGATTATGTCTTTTCAGGCATTCGTCAATATGTTCTTCGGCGAAGAAATATCGGTTGAAGATCTAGGCGACAATCTCGAATTTCTCCGCGAAGAGTACGCGAAGTTTCTGGAGTGGTATGCAGGAGAACTCAGCAGAGAACCCTAACGCGTTAAAAGAACCATTACGCGTTTATGAGACCGACTTTGCAGCTGCATCTATTGCCTGCGCAAGATTATCAAACTGGATAGGAGGGCAAAGCTTCTCAATCTTCTTGAGTGATATCGTCTTGAGTTCATTCAGTTTGGGATCTGAGTTGATCCGCTGCGTACCCAGAACGTAGAACCTCCACCAGTACATATCGAGGATATTTGCACTCTTGTCTTCTGCAGTGAAGAATGCAAAGACGTAAATGTCATTGTTCCGCTGCTGCGGGGCGTTGCGCTTGATATCTCCGTCCTCTGGGATTCTTGCCGGAGCAATCGAGAAAGCAATTCTGCTTGACTTTCCCCAAGCTTGGAGAACACCGGCTGATTTGACTTCTATGCGGGCTGGTTTTCCGGTTGCAGGAATGATTGGACCTTCGAGATCATACGGTTCAAATCCAGTCCCGATCTCTGGGCGCGTTGGAAATCCTCCGCGTTCCAAGGCACAGCGCACAAGATAGTCAGCGAATGTGCCGCGCTGCATATTGTAATGAATGTTTGAATAGGCCCAACGCCAGAAGTCAAGCATGGAATAATCAAGGTATTCTCCATTGAGAATCACCTTTTCGTTTCCGTTGTACATCATAGCACCTCCATAATATAACGCGCAAAGCGATAACTATATTCTACAGAATCAGAAAACCTGATTCAAGTTACATAACATCCATGGCAATCCGCTATTTTGGCAGAGCGGATTCTTTTTTCAATTCAGGAATACAAAAGCAGGAGGAGAAACAAATGGAGAAGCGCATTGAGGTCGTAACAAGGAGAGTCGGAGACCTTAAACTCGACTTCGGAAATCCGAGGAAGATTAAGAAGCAGAAAAAGGATGACCTGCAGAAGTCCCTCAAGGAATACGGTGATTTTGACATCATCGTCATCAATGAAAAGAACCAGGTCATTGGCGGCAACCAGAGAGTCAGTATTATCAAAGCTGAAAATCCAGACACTGAGGTTGTCTGCAAACTGCTTATCGGATATACAGTTGCAGAGCAGAAGTACATCAACATCAAGCTCAACAGCCATGCCGGCGAATGGGACATGGACGAACTCGGCGACTGGACAGCTGATCTCATGGGCAACTTCAAAATGGATATCGACCTGAAGGAGACTCCAGTTGACGAAAGGCCGATTAAAGAGATGGAACTGATCCACTATGAGAAATACGATTATGTCATGATCGTCTGCCGTAGCGAGCTGGACTACAATGACTTGGTCAGAAAGCTTGGCATTGAAGGCGCAAAGGTAAAGGTAGCAAAGCGCAGAATCAATGCACGAGCAATCTGGTACGATGAAATGGAAGCTGTTATTGTTCCTGCTGATGAATACAAGAAAATGAAGGTAGATTGAAAATGCCTGAACAGAAGGTCATTTTGATTGGCGCTGGAGGCCACGCTGCTTCTGTCAGCGACTCTGCAAATATGGCGGGAATTCAGATCGTTGGGTATGTCGATGAGGTCAAGACCGGTAGATATCTCGGAAGAACGATCTTCAAGAGAATCGAGGACATTCCGGACTATCGGAGTTACCTCTATCACATTGCGATAGGGAGCTGTGAGGCGAGAGCGAGATGGTACAAATACATCAAGCAGCTTGGCCTGCCGTTTATCAATATTATCGATCCGAGCGCTATTGTTGCTGATTCTGCACTCATCGGTAATGGGAACTTCATCGGAAAGTTTACGACCATCATTGCAGGATCTGTTATTGGCGACAACAACATCATCAATACGAAGGCTCTCATCGAACACGAATGCAGAGTTGGAAATCATGTGAATTTATCGACCTGCTCCATCCTGAACGGAGATGTGGTTGTTGAAGATAAAGTTTTTCTTGGAAGTGCAGCACTCTGCAACGGGCAGATAAAGCTCGGAGAGGGCTGCATTGTTGGTTCTGGGAGCGTTGTACTTCATGATGTCGACGCCCACAGCAAGGTTGTCGGTGTACCAGCAAGAGTGATTGAGAGAGGAGCCCAGCCATTATGAGTACCCTCGTGATTGCACCTCATCCAGACGACGAAATTCTTGGAGTCGGAGGAACAATAGCCAAGCTCACCATGCTTGGAGAACCGGTGCATGTGTGCATCGTCACACGAGGATACCCGCCGCTGTTTAACGAGGATCTGATTCGACAGGGGCGAAAAGAAGATCTGAAGGCAGCTGAACTGCTGCGAACGACGAGTGTTCAGTTCCTTGATTTCCCTGCAGCGCGGCTCGATACTGTCGACCAGGTGAAACTCAACAATGCTCTTTCCGAGGTCATAAATGATCTCAAGCCATTTGTCGTGTATATTCCGCACAGGGGAGATATCCACTGCGACCATAAGATCGTGGCGGATGCAGCAATGGTGGCGCTTCGCCCGAAATACGACCACATGGTCAGAAGAATATACGCATACGAAACGGTCTCTGAAACCGGATGGGACACGCCAGATCAGCAGAACGCCTTTATCCCTGACGTGTACGAAGACATCACGGGGACAATCTGCATGAAAACTGATGCGATGCGCATTTTCAAATCTCAGACCCAAAGATATCCTGCCGCGCGATCTACACAGGCGGTCGAAGCACTTGCCATGTACAGAGGATCGACAGTCGGGTTCCGGTATGCAGAGGCATTCCGGCTTATCAGAGAAATAAGGAAGTAGTCATATGATTGTTGCATCCCATCAGCCCAATTTCTTGCCCTATATGGGATTCTTCTATAAAGCAGCAAAGTGCGACGTGCTGGTCTTTTCCGATGACGTGCGGTTCTCCAAGAAGGGGATGCACAACTGGAATCGAATTAAGACCCCGAGCGGCGAGGCGAAGCTCACGCTTCCGGTGCGCGCTCATCATGATATGCGGCTTGCGGATATCAAGGTTTCGGAGGCTCCGTATTGCATCGATAAGATTGTGAAGACGCTGGAACAGAACTACTGCAAGGCGGATTGCTTTGAGGAAGGACACTTCATTCTCGAAGAGATGGAGCTAATGGCGAGAAAGCCGAACCTCAGCATGGTCGAATTCAATGTAGCGATTACGGAGCTCGTCATGGAGATGTTCCGAATCTCTCCGAAGGTCAGGATTGCAACTAGAGATCTTCACCTGAGCGGGCATAAAGACGATCGGATATTCATGATGTGCGAGGAGCTTGGAGCGACAGAGTATCTGAGTGGAACTGGCGCAGCCGTTTATCACCAACCAGAGGAGTATGCACGGCGAGGGGTTGACCTTGTGTATTCGGATTACCGACCAATCAAATATCAGCAATTACACGGGAAGTTCATCGAGAACTTGTCCGTGATTGATTATATTTTCAACATGGGCTTTGACTTGCCAGAAGGGTGGTTGTCCAGATGAACAGCCCGACATTCAACATCTACATTCCAAGCTACAAGCGGGCGAAGACAGCCTGCACGCACAAGATCCTTGAATACTACACATATGTAGTAAGACAGTCCGAGTTGCAAGATTACATAGACGCCGGCATTGATCCGGATCACATCTGGGCGGCAGAGGACTCTGAGATCAATAATCTGGTCAAAGTCGTCAACTATATCGTCGACAATGCTCCTGAAGACATCATCTGCATGATCGACGATGATGTGCCGTTTCTCTATTATAGACTGGATACCTACGAGAAGATTACGGAGCCCGAAACAGTAACAGCTGAGTTTGAAAGAATCGGACAGCTTATAAGTGATCTTCGGATTGGATATGCCGCTGTAGACGCTTCTATCTCTCCATGGAACTATGGGAGCGAGTTTGAATTCAAGGGAACGTCTGGCGGTATGCGGTGGTTCAACAAGCCGTGCTACAAGTCGAGGTTCAGGGAAGAAGTTTATCACAACTGCGATTTGGATGTAGTGTTGCACGAGTTGCTTGTAAACCGAATCATTTTGAAACCCAAGTACCTCTGCACCAAAGGCGGAACAGATACGAACGCTGGCGGCAACACAGAAAAAAAGCGGGCTGACCAGGTAGCCTGTGCAAACCTTATGAAGCAAAAATGGGGGAAGTATTTCAGCTACAACTTTAAATCCAACAAGCCATATATCCGCGTGAAACGATAAAAAAACCTAGGCAAATATTGACAGGCTGGTAGGTTATGCTACGATACGATAAACCAAAAAGGAAAGGATGATTCAATGGCTTATCGGTATCTCGCAACCAAGAGTGGAAAGAACATGTACGATATGGCAAGTCTGCTTCAGAAGGCAGCACGACGAGGGGAGTTCAATCTCACGAGCTATGCGGCGAATGAGATGTATGAAGGCTACCACGGAATGCTGTGGAAGCGGATTCTCACCATCTCGTGTGAAGACTGCTGGGGTGTTCTTACGAAAGAACTCCTGGCCCTTCGTGCGAAGGATGAGGAGGCTAGGGAGAACGGAGTTCCGGAGATGCAGCACGTTTCAAATGCTGTAGCGCTTCTGTGCAGAGCGCTCAAAAGCCGCGATGCCTGCTACTTTGCCTGCAACTTCGTGCTTACTCCGAATGAGCGGGATGAAATCGAAGTGGACAGCAAGCATATTGAGAGGATGAAAGATATGCTTCTGAACCTGCGCAATGCTCCGAAGGAGTACGAGCAGATGGGATTCCTGCCTACAAAGCGGCGAACAGTAAAAACAGATTCCCTTACTCCGGACGGGAGTGATCCGTATTATGCGGTATGCCTTCTGAGGGAGGCAATCAACATTCTCGATATGGAGAACATCGGTTACGCAATCAGTCTTCTGCGCGTGTCTCACCGAGATCTGCTGTGGGATGCGTTGATTCTCATTTCCATTCTGAACGGGGCTACAGAACTCACGAATGAGATCATGAGCCTCAAGACCGTGGACGGTTTGGTGAATGGGAAGAAGGATGCGGAAAGCAAGGATGAGATATTCCTGAGCAAATCTGTGATGCTTCTGTGCTACGCGAGAAGCGAAGAGCAGACGCTCATGTCTTCCCCGATTATCAATCCGTACAGTTATGTAAACTGGAAGGAATATGAGGGAATTCGGGAAATCACAAAGAGCACGCTCCCAGGGGGCATTATTCCTGAATGGGTCTATGATGTCCATACGATCAAAGGGAAGAAAGCCGGCAAGACAGACTGGATTATGAATCTGGATGAGCAGGCTGGCCTTAATCCTCCCAAGGTATCGTTCTTCGATAAGGGGAGTTGGGGGCCGAGATATGACTTCAAGCACGCGCATGGGATGTGTACAGAGGGAGAGTATCTGGCAAGCCTCGAATACCGGAAGACCCATGAGGGAAATCCGGTGAAAAAACTGGAGAGAGTACCGATGAGGGAAATTAAGCCAGAGGATATCCCGGATGCTGCTATCCGAAGTCTGTATGAGCATTGCCTAGAATAAATCCGAATATTTCCAGAAATCCTCTTGACTAGGCTAGACGGTGTTGTAACGTATAGTCAAAGGGGGGAGATAAAATGGAACGGAAATCGGATACAGTCAGACGGTTGGTGGCAGAGGGTGACTTCAAGGGAGCCCTGAAGATAGCGAAGGGGTTCCGGCTTGGGATCACGAAAGAGCAGCACGACGATATGACTCGTGCATTTGAGTGCATGACTTCTCCGAGGTTTTATCAATCCATTGGTTACAACATTGACCAGACCGTAAGGAAGGGCGTGGCTACTGTCACCAGTCTCTATGGGGCATAAACTTACCACCAGAATAAAATGCCGATACAAGGGCGCTCACAGCCTCATGTGGGCGCTCTTTTTATGATGAAAAAGCAGGTGAAACAGATGAAAAAGAATATCGCAGGTGATGATAAGCAAAATCAGGATGATACCGGGACGGTAGCGGGAGGAGGAAGATCCGCTGCTTTCAACAAAAATATCATCAGAGACAGCAAGACTGCGAAAGAGAGAGGAGCCCGAGGTGGGAAGAAAGCAGCAGAGACCAAGCGCATGAAAAGGGACGCACAATCATCTGCACGATATATGCTTGATCTTGCTGCAAAGGGATCACTCGATAAAAACCTCGCAACCCTCGGATATGAAGAAAACGAGCGAACCAACATGGCGGCTCTTCATGCAAAGCTTCTGACTATGGCTATGGCCGGAGATCTACAGGCGTATATTCAACTCATGAAAACTGCTGGATACGATACTGAGGAACTTCGGAAAGATCGAGATCTGGAAAGGCGGATCAGCGAAACGGAAGCCAGAATTTCCAGTATCACGAGCGGTGATGTTGCCGGTATCAGCTATGCCGAATCTACGAATGATTACGGCGATAGCTACGATACCGTGATATATGTGCCGGACAATGGCCGGCTTGAGAAGGTAAAGGAAAACAAACTCGCAAAGGTTGAGGAGCCGGAAGGGAAGGGCGAGTGAAAAGGTAGCTGAGGGACAGGGGGGATTACGTTGCCATTCATACTGAAGCCGCAGGAAGGCCCGCAGGAAGACTTCCTTTCGACACCTGCGGATATTTGTATTTATGGCGGCTAGGCTCCGCAGGAGGAGGAAAGTCTTTCGGACTTCTGCTTACCCCGCTGGCCTATCGGAATGTTCCGGGGTTCGGCTATACGGTCTTCCGAAGAAACTACAACCAGATTTTCGCGCAGGGCGGTCTTTGGGATGAATCGCTGAAAATGTACAGCGGTATCCGTGGCGCACACCCAAGACCGTCTCGTGGTGAGTGGGTCTTCTCCGGCAAAGACGGGAAGGTTCGCTCAAAGGTCTCGTTCGCACACATAGAGCGGGACGTGGAATTATCAAAGTGGCAGGGCTCCCAGATCTGTGGAATCGGCTTCGATGAGCTTACGCATTTCAGTCGGAAAGCATTCATCTATATGCTGTCCCGAAACAGATCCACCTGTGGTGTTCGACCGTTTGTGCGCGCTACCTGCAACCCTGACGCAGATAGCTGGGTTGCTGATTTTATATCGTGGTGGATCAATCAGGAAACAGGATATGCAATCCCTGAACGGTCTGGCGCCGTTCGCTGGATGCTCAATCGGGATGATGCGTTCTATTGGGCAGATACGCCGGAAGAACTGTGGGAGCAGTTTGATCTCAAAACAGAGGAGGAACGCCAAGAACCGAAGTCGGTAACGTTCATCATGTCCTCTGTCTACGACAATAAGGAACTGCTGAAGATCAACCCCGGATATCTGGCAAACCTGAAAGCGCTGCCCACTGTCGAGAAGGAACGTCTGCTTCACGGCAACTGGAAGATCAGGCCGGCAGCTGGACTGTATTTCAAAAAGTCTCAGGTTGGAAACTTCCTGAATGTAGTTCCAGACGATGTTATCAAGTGGGTACGCTGCTGGGACTTGGCAGCTACGGCAGAAGGAGAGAACGAGGATTCCGCTCACACTGCCGGTGTCCTTATTGGAAAGAGAAAGAACGGGAGATACGTCATTGCGGACGTGATCGATATTCAACAGTCTGCAAGCGACGTTCGAAATACAATCAAGCATACCTGCCAGATGGACAGGGCCAAATACAAGCGCGTCACAACACGTTTGCCGAAGGACCCTGGACAGGCAGGAAAGGATCAGGCACAGTCCTATATCAAGTTCCTGTCCGGTTTTACGGTCAAGACCGTAGCAGAAACCGGCAGCAAGGAAGCTCGTGCAGAGCCAATGGCTGCACAGTGGCAGGCAGGTAACTTCGATGTGGTGATAGCTGATTGGAATGACAAATACTTGACTCAGCTTGAGAACTTCCCGGACGGGAAACTCAAGGATATGGTCGATGCCTCTGCGAACGGATTCGCAGAGATCGAGGAAAGCAGCTTCAGTCTGAGCTCGCTCACCTCATGACAAAGGGAAGAGAGGCGATTTACATAGAACCGAATAACATGGCCCAAATTGAGCGGATGAGACGGTATTATCAAATGATTGCGAAGCAGACCGGAAGGTCTGTCCGTCCGTTCCGTGGAGACGGATATGTGAATCTCGTCACACAGCTCGGAAATAACAGAAACAATCAGGCACCGGTGTATCGGCCTGAACTGCTTCCAAGTGATACCGAGCTTGCTGCTCTCTATGAGGGGAGCGGCCTCTTTTCCAAAATCATCGATGCGCCAGCAGAAGAGGCCATCAAGCATGGCTTCGAACTGCAGGACGTGACCGATGCAAAGATCAATGATTTTATCAGCGAAGCGCTGGATGAACTCGAATGGGAGAACACAGCAGCTACTGCAATCAAGTGGTCACGGCTGTTTGGCGGTTCGATCATTGTCATGCTGGTCGATGACGGCCGAGGAATTGATGAACCACTTGATTGGAAAAACATCAAGTCCATTGATGAACTGCGCGTTTTTGAACGCGCCATTGTTGTACCTGATGAGACCAGTATGTATAGATATGTTCCTGGAAATCCTCTTGGTGGAAACCGGTACGGGGAACCGGAGTTCTATACGGTCAGCAGCCGGTACGGATTCTTCAACGTGCATGAGAGCCGATGCCTCGTGTTCCGAAACGGTCGAGTTCCTGAGTTTTCAGCGAACTCGATCTACCAGCTTTGGGGAATTCCGGAATATGTCCGGATGAAACAGGCGCTGGCAAACTCGGAACTCGCATACGGAAGCGCACCGAAGATGCTGGAGCGTTGTGTTCAGGCTGTGTACAAGATGAAAAATCTTGCGGAGGAACTGTCTACCGAGGACGGTGAACAGAACGTCCTCAAACGGCTCGAAGTGATTGACCTTGCCCGTGGACTGCTGAACAGTATCGCCATTGATAACGAGGGCGAAGACTACGACTTCAAGACATTCTCATTCACCGGCGTAGCCGATGTCATTGATAGCACCTGCAATATGTTGTCTGCGGTATCGAACATCCCGCAGACAATTCTTTTTGGCCGTTCTCCGGCCGGCATGAATGCTACCGGCATGTCAGACCTTGAGAACTGGTACAACTACATCGAGAGAGTCCAGAAGACGCAGGTTAAGAAGAATCTCCGATATCTGCTTTCTGTAATCTTCCAGGCCGGTATGTATCACGGCGAGATTGATGAGATCCCGAAAATCAAGATCAGTTTCAATCCGCTGTGGTCGTTGTCTGAGCAGGATAAGGCCAACGTCGATAAGGTCAAGGCCGACACCGAACTCGTCCGTGCCAACACAGCCAACCTGTATATTCAGGCTGAGGTTATCAGTTCTGACGAAGTGCGTTCTGCGCTGGCAAAAACGGATGAGTTTGACATCGAAACCATGCTCGATGACATGGAAGACGATGAGAACCTGATGACTTCCATCCATGACCCGGTCAGTGATCCGGATGGCGGCGAGGGAGAAGAAAACTCCGGTGCTGATGTCACAGACAATACCGATCCGACTGCTCCTGACGCTACGAAGAATCCTGCTGAAAGCGCGAATGCAAACCTGCCAACCGAACCGAAACGCTCGGACGGGAACGACTACGATGACTTCCCGGAGTATGGCATGTGGCTTGAGGAACACATGGAGGCTACACGCGAAGAGCAGAAGGCAGCAGAAGAGCATTACAAAGCGCTCAAGAAGGCTGGCAACCGTCAACACTCCAACAGGGATAATCAATCCACCAAGGAGCAGAAAACCGGTGGTGTGGGCGTCATAGTCGTCAAAGATGGAAAGATCCTTTGCGGCAAGCGGCATAATGATACAGGTTATGGCCTGCTCTGTGGCCCTGGCGGTCATGTGGAACATGGCGAGACCGCCGAACAGGCTGCGATTCGTGAGACCCAAGAGGAGTTCGGCATTACACCGAAGAATATCATCCAGCTAGGGTACGGACCAAAGGAGCCTGAAACCGGTATTGCCCCGGCAATTTTCCTTTGCACCGAATATGATGGCGAGCCCGAATGCGATGACCTCGAAATGGTTGCGCCGCAGTTCCTGAGTCTGGATGAACTCGAAGCCAAGGCAGCAGAGCAGTACCAGCCGTTCAAGGATGGGGTCGTAGTTCTCTTGAACTGCCTCAACATGAACCACGATGGAGATTCTGCTTTCTTCGGCGGTGAGTTGAACAGCATCAAACCCGGCAGCTATGATGTGATGCGGCCGGACGGTGGAGAAGGTTCAGGGAATTTCGGTCATGCAGGAGTGCCTGGACAGATCGGAGGATCTGCACCGAATGGATTTGATTCCAGCAATATTGCTGCATACGAGCGCGGCGCAAAACTCAGCAAGAGTCAGAAAGATAGAGCCCTTGGAATTGCCGGTGCGTCCGCTTTGGGTGCAAATAGTTCCTCGGCCGTTCGGTTCATCGAAGACCACGGGGAAATTCGTACCGTCGTCAAGACTGATAAAGGCGAAGTGGACATCCGGATCAAGCCTGAATCGAAATCTGCCTATCTCGAAATGGTGTATGCAAACAAGAAGAACGGTGGAAATGGGGCTGAAATCATATCGGATATTGTTGCAAATTCAAGAAGCCAAGGTCTTGAAAAAATTGATGCCTACGGGGCGGGGGAAAACGGAAGTTCGTATAATGGCTATTATTCTTTGCCGAGACTCGGATTTGATGCTCCGATACCGGATGACTTGAAATCGGGGCTGGAAGAGGCTGGAATTAGCGCTGCAAACATAAGTGACCTTATGGGCAGCGACGCAGGACGAGCATGGTGGAAAAACAATGGACACGGGACGGACATGACGTTTGATCTGTCAGATGGAAGTACATCCCTTGATATGCTGTCTTCGTATCTTAACCGCGATTCCATTGACGAGGCAACGGATAATACCTCGAATGGAGATGGCGGACCCGGCAGCGGCAACTATGGTCACGAGGGCGTCCCCGGTCAGGTTGGCGGCTCTGCTCCGAGCGGAGATGCCAAGATGTCAAAGGATAGTTTTCAAAAAGGCAAAGGAGACTTTGAACTCACTGGAGATGTAACCGATTTGTACCTTACTGAAACCGCAAGAGCGAGAGTAGAGGGCCTTGTAAAGACGGTCAAGACGGCGTCTGATCTTGAAAATTATCTCAAAGATCAGGGGATTAAGCTCGAAACATCGTATGAACCGCTAAGAAATGCGATGGGTAAGGAGATTCGCTCCGTCAAAGAGCAGGCCGACTATGTTATTGCTGCTGTTGAGCAATACAAGGATCTCGGCGGTCTTACGGCACTGAAAGCCGTTCACATTTATGAACCCGATCTTGACGCACAGGCACAATACAGCTACCGAGCCAAAGGCGAAGAAGATGTTCCCGACGAAGGGCATCTGTATATTAGCGATAGAGCGACTGGCAAACAAGTAATGCACGAGTTCGCTCACGCATTTGCAGACTCCACTAAACCTGAAGGCTTTGATGTCGTTGAGTGGTCTGCAAAGTTGAACAAAGAAGCTGGTTTGCCAGATAGAGCAGGGACATACCTCGGAGCAAACGCCGATGTGAGAGAAGCTGAGCGGTTCGCTGATGCGATGGGTGGAGCCCTTACATACGGAGAAGGAACTGACAATCGGCTTTCATTTGCAGCAAATGTTGCCAACATCGTAAATGGTGTGCAGAGCAAATGTGATGGCGGCCCCGGCTCCGGAAATTTCGGGCATGAAGGAGTGCCGGGACAGGTCGGTGGATCTGCTCCTGCCGGCGCGGCAAGCAGTGCTGCTTCTGCGGAAAAGGTATCTACGCTGAAAGAAAACTTCGGCAACCTGAAACAAAATCAGAAGTACGCATACCTCGGCAGAACTGGTATCGTTCCGAAAAGTGAACTTGACTCGCTGAAGGCAGGTGTCGCTTCCAGCGATCAGAAAGCGATTGCCAAGCTTGCCGAATATGAAGAGACATACTTCAATCTTGCAGAGTATGGATCTGAAGCGAAGTCTCTGAAGGTCGAGATGCGCGATGATGTGGCAGCAATGTCCGACGAGGACGCTGCAGCATGGGCCAAGCAGTCTATGGACAGAAGGCTCGAATCGCATGAGGGATGGGCCAACCAGTACAGTGCTGCTCAAAAGGTCGCAATCGACATGGGCGTATATGAAACGCCGCAGGTCGTAAGCCAAGAGGACTTCGATAAGTACGTCAAGGAAAGCGGAGCGGCTGTCTGCTATCGCGGCGTCAAGGACATTGACTCTATGACCGGCGAAAATATGATGTTCCAGATGGCGTACAACACGCAGGAACCGTATTACGGAGACGGCATTTTTGGCGACGGTCTGTATTTTTCTACGAGAAAAGAAACGGCGGAAGGCTACGCCGGCAGAGCCGCCATTGCTACCTGTGCAGTTCGCCCGGATGCTAAGATCCTCGAATATGGAAGCCCGGAACATGAGAAAGCAAAGAAGCGAGTTCAGACAACGGATGACTCTGTTGCTGCTCTTTGCTCCGGATATGATGTCATCCATAAGAAGATGGGTGGGAACGAAGACTATTATGTAGTTCTCAACCGTGCCGCTCTTGTAATGGTTGACCCAGTGAGCAAGCAGGGTGATCTTGCAATCAGAGCCGCGCAGAAAAACGCTGGACGAAGCAATGGCGATAGCACACGAATTTCTCCGGAAAATAACATGGGAAACCTTGACAACCGTGGTAAAAATGCTACGATAAAGGTACAGAAAACTCACACCGATGGCGGGCTAGGCAGTGGTAATTTTGGTCACGCTGGTCGAACTGGAAAGGTGGGAGGTTCTGCTTCTGGCGAAAGCAGCATCGAGGTCGAAGGTAGTTCCGGGAAAAATGCTAAAATGAGCATCCCGGCGATTGACACCGGAGATGCAGCAGCTGAGGTGAAAAACGGAAGACACAATTCTCTTGAAAAGTACATCGATAGCGATGGGAATTTGAGTCCGGAGCGTCAGGCGCTTCACGCTGAAATCGTTTCTGGATATTTTGAAGGAAAAGAGAAAGTCGATGGAGTGAGAACTGCAACCTTTTTGGGCGGCGGTCCCGCATCCGGGAAAAGTTCATTGAGAGATTCTGGGCTGATTGTCCAAGCAGATGATCCCAGCACAGTAACGATCGATCCTGACGGCCTCAAGGGAAAACTCCCAGGGTATGAGGAGATGGCTTCTGAGACAGACAGTGCTGCTGCTTTCTACCACGAAGAGAGTTCTGCTGTTGCAAAGACGCTCTACTCTACGGCTCTTGACTATGGATGCAATACGGTGTACGACGGAACTGGCGACGGTTCTGTGAACAGTATGAGAAAGAAAATCAAAGATGCACATGATGCTGGATACAAAGCCGTCGGAGAGTATGTGACAGTCGATGTTGATGAAGCACTTCGGAGAAATGAACTTCGGTATGAGGCAGCTAAGGAGAAGTATGAAAAGGGATTATCAAAAGTCCCCCCAAGACTGCCAGATGCCAAAATTGTAAAGAGTATTCACCGAAAAGTTACTGATATCTCGGTCGAGTGTGCAAGCGAATTCGATTCGATCAAGATTTATGATAACAACGGAGCACGAGGCAGCGCGCCGACACTAATTGCAACTGGCGGAAATGGCAAGCCACTTTCGGCTGTCAATAAAACACTTCTTCAAAAGTATCTTGACAAGGGTGAAAAGAAGTGGAAGATAGACGAAAAAGGCGAAGTCGTTCCAGGGTGATTGGAGGATAATGTATGGAGGGAAAGATGAACAGAATCGAAGCTGCTGTGCGAGATGGCATCGATTGGAAGGAGATCACTCCACCGTTAGATTTGTTGGAACTTTTTGAATATCTCAGATTGTCCTTCAAAAAGAATGTTCCGCAGGAAAAAATAGATGCAGCTGAAAAAGATTTGTATTCGCGCCCTGCTTTCAGGTGCAATCAGATTATCAATGCAGTGAACGCGAAAGAAGATCCGAGCAGCATCCGCCCGCCACTCAATGAATTTGAGATGATTGATTTCAAAAGAATGCAGGCTGAAAAGGCTGCGGTAGATCAGTTCTCTGAAGAAAAGGCGGCAAGAACAAACACCCGCTTTACTCCGCTTATTTACGACAACGTCGAAAGTGAGTGGTAGTGTTTTTCAGAAGATAGCTGAGAAGAAAGGAAAGTACGATGTACGACGAAAAAGAAATCCGCAGATACGCTGAGAACCTGTTCATTTTCCCGAAAGACTATTTCACGTCCCGGACAGCTGAAGAACTTGGGATTTCGGAGGACAGCCGGCAGGAGATCATTCGGATGCAGAATGCAAAGCCGTCTACGAGAGCGGATGATGAGTTCGCAGCGGCATTTGCCGAATAACAGTTAAAACGTGCGCCCACGGTTTCCCGCAGGCGCACTAGAGACAACTTAGATTAGTGCTACCCATGTCTAAGATGCCCCCAGAACATATTATTTGTTTTAGGAGGAGTCTTACACATGAAAAAGATGGAAGTAGAGACCGCAATCATTGAGATGAAACAAGTAGGTGCTGTTTTGGATTCTGCATTGGATGCGTTTGAAACGGCAACTTCAACGTATGATCCAGACGACATCGAACGGGCCGAACTTCTCCTTTGCATAGCGCAAGATCTTTTCAAAGCACGGTATCAATCTCTTGTCTCAGCGTATTTCGAATAACCCAGCGAGAACCGTCCTGCTACGCAGGGCGGTTTTTCTATGCCCGATTTGCAGAAGGAGGCGAGCAGTACGGAAGATCGGTATAAGGAGTTCCTGCAGCGTACCGTTGAAAAGCGGTTCAAAGGCAAGGACAGCCTCCAATCGAAGACCAAACCCATCTTCCCAGCGACTGCGGAAAGGGAGTACACAAGGCTGGCAAGGGCTTACACGAAGCTTTTGATTGAGTCCATCAAACCGCATCTGCCAAAGATCCAGCAGGCGCTGAAACAGGTCCGGACGGATGCGAAGCATGAGACCGAGTATCCGCTGAAAAGCGGAATGCTTCGGGTCAACCTCGATCGGATCTTCGATAAGATCACAACCGACTTTGCGAAGAAGGCTGGCCGGATGAAGCTCTACGACGAGCTCGAACGGATTAGCGGGCTCACAAAAGCTTCTGCAATCCGGGAGTGGAAACGTGTGGTCAAAGATACGCTTGGCGTCGATTTGTACGCCGACTACTACACCGGCGATTTCTTTAAGCAGGCCATTGACCGGTGGGTCGATGATAATGTCTCGTACATCAAGTCTGTTCCGGAAGAAACGCTCGGAGAGATGAAAGATGTCATTCTGGATGGATATGAGCAGGGCAAGACATACACGAGCATTGTCTCTGATATCCAGGATCGCTACAACGTCAGTAAGTCAAAGGCAAAGTTCCTTGCCAGAGATCAGATTTCCACTCTGAACGCGCAAATCACAAAAAAGCAGCAGACCGATGCCGGCTGCAACTCCTACATCTGGAGCACGTCCAAGGACTCGCGTGTACGGGACTGTCACGCATCACTGGATGGCAAGGAATTCAGCTGGGATGATCCGCCTGAGATGTGGTATATGACGAAGTCCGGAATCAAGTACAGTGGACGACGCTGTCATCCCGGCGAAGATTACTGCTGCCGGTGCGTAGCGCTTCCGAAGTTCATCTTTGAAGACATCGATATTCCTGTTTGATTTTTATTATGCAACTGGACCACCGATACAGTCCCCATCCGAAATGAGAGGAGGAATTAACCTTGTGTAGAAATGTGATCATGTCGATCTGCAACCAGATCAAGGATCAGTGCACAGCGATCATGAGCAGCGCCGGCACTGTCTGCGAGGACAGAGCTTGTCAGGAGCTGTTTGACGGCATCATGGCTGATGAACTGGAGCATATCCAGAAACTGACGCTGGCGCTGACGAACGCAATCCTTGATGTAGAGGAACCTGCAGCTGAGATGCCGGAGGTTGTGGAATGACACCAAAACTGAAAAGAGTGATTCGCCTGGACAGCACACCGCTGGTCCAGGCTTCTTTAACGGAAGAAGGCTATCTGATGGACCGGCCGATCCTGACCACTGTTGGTATTTTTGAGTACCGCAATAACGACGGTTCGATCCGCAGAGAGCTCCGGCTTCCGGAGGAAGTGTTCGATCCGGAAAGCCTCGCGTCGTACAAGGGCAAGCCCATCATTATCACTCACGACGCTGGCCTCGTGGATAAGGACAACGTAGCGCAGGAAGGAATCGGTACGATTCTGACCGAAGGCTACCGGGACGGAGATAACGTCCGCGCTGAGATCGTTATTCAGGATACCAACGCCCAAAAGGACTGCGGCCTGAAGGAGCTCTCGCTTGGCTACAACCTGGATCTCGATGAGACTCCGGGCGAATGGCACGGAGAGCATTACGACGCGATCCAGCGGAACATCAGGGTCAACCATTTAGCTCTTGTGAGACTTGCAAGAGCGGGTGATCAAGCGCGACTGAACATTGACGGCCGCGACAATAAAACTCTTAAAGGAGGAAATAAGAGCATGGCAAAACCCAAGAAGGCTGCAAAGAGAGCCGACGGCGCTACGCTGAACCCGGAAGATTTCCAGAAGGCAATCGACGCGTACAAGGCTCGTCGCGCAGAACGTATGCAGCAGAAGGATTCTGAGACTGAAACTGCGGCAACTCCTGCTGCTGAGGATACAACTGTCGCTCAGAATACCGCTGCTACGCAGGAAACTGAGAACACCGAGGCCAAGGCTGTTGCCAAGGACAGTGAGGCCGCAGAAACACCTCTCGAGAAGGCACATAAGGCTGTGGCTGAGGAGAAACCTGCTGAAGCACCCAAGACCACCGAAGAGAAGCTCCAGCTTGTCAAGGACCGCAGAGACCGCAGAGACTCCTTCGGCGATCCGGAAGATACGAAGTCCGCAAACGGCATTATTGCTGAACAGGACGATGACATCGACATCTTGCTTGGCATCATCGAAGAGATGCTTGCCAAGAAGGACTTCGATTCCTGCGAAGGTCAGGAGAATTGCGACGAGGGCGAGGAAAAGCCGGAGGAGAAAACCGAGGAGAAACCGGAGGAGGAGCCGAATGCTGATGCAGATGACACCAAAGAGCCGGAAAAGACCGAAGAGCCTGCGGAGCCCGATAAGGAAGATTCCGCCGAGGACAAGTCCAACGCCATGAACCTTGACGCGAAGGACATTGACGCGCTCGTCAACGAGAAGGTCAACCTCATCCTGCTTGCCAGAAAGATGAACCTTGATGGTGTTGAGAGCATGAACTCCACCGACGCCAAGAAGGCCATTATCAAAGCTGTTCGTCCGGCTATGCGGTTGGACGGAAAGAGCGCGTCCTACGTCAACGCTGCTTTCGATTTTGCCCGTAGCGAAATTGAAGCAGAGAAGAAGGATGTCAATTATCAGCGCAAGCAGATGATGCGCAAGGACTCCGCTGAACAGGCAAAGCCTTGCAGATCTGCTGCTGAAGCCAGAAAAGAAATGATCAACAAGAGAAACAAGGAGGAAATGTAATATGCAGACTACCTACAATTTCGCAACGAAGAAGGGCGTCGCAGGCGGCCTTCTGGATCTCACCCCGAAAGCAATCGATTCCCGCGTGGTTGAATCCGCAAGCATCGAGTTTGGCTGCCCGGCCTATCAGGGCACTACTGCCGGCAAGACCATTAAGGACACCGGTTCGGTGTTTGATGGCGTCACTGTCAACGGCAGAACTACCGAGCATGATCTTGATGGCAATGTCGTCGTCAAGAAGGGTTCCTCAATCGGCGTTCTGAAGTATGGCCGCATCTATGTGCAGGTCGACTCTGCTGCTTCTGGCATTGCTTACGGTACGCAGGTCTACATCGATGGTAACAAGTTCACGAACAACACGGCAAAGACCGCCATTAACGCGATCTTCGTCGGCGCTGTTGAGAACGGCGTTGCTCCCATTGAGTTGTATAACGCTCCCTATGTGGAGAAGGCAGCGGCTACCCCTGGTGAGGGCGGCTAATCCGGACAAAACGAGGAGGTAAATTGACATGGCAAAAAATACTCATACTGCATACGACCGCGACGATCTCGCCGCGCTGAAGGCTTCCAACCTGCCTGCCGCCCTGCAGACGATGGCTCACTTTGACTCCGCCGAGGACGCTTCTGTGTTCTTCGCACGCGAACTCGACTTCGTCAAGGCGCAGTCCTATGATGCAGAGTATCCTGAACTCACTGCACTGACCCTGTTCCCGATTTCCCATGAGGCTGATCCGGGCGCTGAGACGATCACCTACTACAGCTATGACAAGGCTGGTCAGGCCAAGATCATCTCGAACTATTCCAACGATCTGCCCCGTGCAGACGTCGATGGCAAGCCGACCCATGCGACGATCAAGTCTCTGGGTGCATCCTACGGCTACTCTGTCCAGGAAATGCGTGCTTCCAAACTCGCCGGCAAGTCCCTCGATGCCCGCAAGGCTGACAGCGCTCGCTATCAGATCGACGTTCTGGCGAACAGAATCGCATGGGCTGGCGATACTGCGTCCGGTCTGATCGGCGTTCTGTCTTCCGGCAACAACATTCCGCTGTACACGCTCCCGAATGCGTCCAGCGGCAGCACCACTGCTTGGTCGACCAAGACTGCGGCCGAGATCCTGAAGGATATCAATGGTATGCAGAAGCAGGTCTCTGCTGCAACCAAGAACGTGGAGCGTCCTGACACGCTGGTTCTGCCGTCCGATGTCTTCATCGACATCTCGACCCGCCAGATCGACAACACCGGCTACACCGTCAAGCGCTTCGTCCTTGAGAACGCTCCGTTCCTGAAGGATATCGTCCCGGCTTCCGAGCTGAACTCCGACTCCGTTGACACGAACCCGTATGCTGCTGCCTCCAACGGCAAGGGCGTCGCGTTCCTGTTCAAGAAGGATCCGAAGAAGATGACCCTCGAAATCCCGATGCCGTACTACCAGTACCCGCTGCAGGCCCGCGACCTGGAGATCGTGGTTCCGTGCGAAGCTCGTACCGCCGGCGTCATGATTTACTATCCGCTGTCTGCTCTGATTGCAGTCGGCGTCTGATAGCCTGATTTTTTGCAGCGCGATTTCAAAAGAGGAAATCGCGCTGCATTTTTATGAAATTATTCTGAATTTTGAAGGGAGTACGAACAATGAAGATCAAGAATATCGGTACAAAGGTTATCAACATCGGCCAGTGCCTGCTGCTGCCTGATCAGGAATGTACGCCGAATGCTGCCGACGGCTTCGATGAAAGCAATGAAGTCCTGAAGCTTTTTGAGCAGATGGGCCTCATCCATATCATCCACGATCAGAAACGAGGCATCAAGGAGACCGAGGAGACTTCTGAGGAGACCGAGGGGCCTGCTGTGGAGAACGAGGGAGAAGAGAAACCGAAGCGTGGCCGCAGAAAGTCCAAGGAACAGGCTGAAGCGCCTGCTGCCGAAGAATGAGTTGCACGGATACGCTTGAAATCATTCGTTTGACTGCTCCCGAGTTCGCTGCGGTTGAAGAGGACGTCATCGAGAAGTGGACCGAGATATGTGCACCGCTGGTAAGCAGAAAGAAGTTCGGGAAACTGTACCAGCAGGCACTTGCGCTTCTTGTGTGCCACAAACTCAAGATGTCTGGTTTGGGCGACAACACTTTCGGCTCGATTGCAGATACTGCAAGAGTGTCAAGCTATTCTGAAGGATCGACATCGGTTAGCTTCAATTCCGGGTTTACCAGCGGAAACGTAACTACTGGAGAACTGAACCTGACACACTATGGTCTGCAATTCATCGAACTTCGCAAGCTTGTTGTTGTTCCTATTACCATTTCAGGAGTGGAAAATGGCTGATTTCAAGTTCAAACTCACTGCTGCAGGACGGCAATACGAAAAGACAATAAGGGAGATATGCAGCAGGCAAATCTCGCTTGGGTTTCCCGAGGGGATGGCCGCCAAGAAGAGAAGCAGCAGTGGAATAGAAGACGCTGGTGCTATGCTTGCTGATGTTGCCCTATGGAATGAAGTCGGAACATCGAAAATGCCGGCCAGGCCATTCATGGCATCCTCTTTTGAAAATAACGAAAAAAAACTCAAGGCTTTTTGCGCACGATGCCTAAAAGAAGTGGAAACTGGAGCCACTGCACAGGATGTCCTTCAGAAAGTCGGCGTGTATGCGAAGGGAATTATCCAGCAAGAGATCTCGGATGGTGACTTCGCAGCGAACGCGCCATCGACCGTTGCCAGGAAGGGCTCTGATAAGCCGTTGATTGACACCGGCCATATGCGCCAGAGCGTCAACTTTGAGATCAAGGGAAAGGAGTGACGGTATGCTGCTGCCCATATTCAAAAAGGACTATATCGTCCGCAGACACGGGGAACAGACCGTCATTGACGGGCATCCTGCGAAGAAGGCTGATAAGATCTTTCGGGCCATGCTCAATGTGCAGCCTGCCAGCACGGATGAGCTTGCTGTCCTTCCGGAAGGCGAGCGGACGGTGAGCAGACTGAAGGTCTTTTCCGACTTCCCGTTTGTGACAGCGTCGCAGGAGACCGGCATTCCCGGAGACTGGCTGAACTACCACGGGTATTGGTATGAGTGCAAAAGCGCGAACATCTGGGATCATACGCTTCTCAGCCACTATGAATCAGAGTTCGTCATCATCCCAAACCAGAAGGCCGGTGAAAGTTTATGACGCTGAATGAAGTGAACCGTAAACTATTCAGTCTGTTAAGAAGCTACTTTCCGCAGACGCATATCGCATTTGCAGAAGTGAATCAGGTCAAGGGGCATATTCCGGCGCTTACCATCAGGGCGGGCAATCTGAAACGTGCATTGTTCCCGATTACACGGGAAATCAACGGCGTTCCGTGTGATTGCTGGGTGCAGCAGTATCCTGTTGAACTGAATCTCATGACCAACGGAAGGCAGGTCAGCAGCGACGGATTTTCGTATAATGAAAACACTGCCGTTTCCGACCTTGTCGACCTCATAAATTTTCTCGGCTCTCCTCATGCAAAAGAATGGTGCTTGGCGAACGACATTTCCATCCGCCCGAATAGCGACGTTATGAATGTTACAAGCCTCATCAACGACGTCGCATGGGAGTTCAGAGCCAGAGTTGAAATACTTGTTGGATTCACACAGCTTGCAGTTGGTGCGGCTGGTATCATTGCGGAGTCCAGCATCAAGGAAACGACCGATCCCGATACCGGCAAGAAAGACGAACGTGTGGAGCCCGAATGGCAGCCTACTCCGAGCGGAGGCGGTTCGTCTGACCTTGCGGAAGAAGAAACCGGTTATTTCGAGCATGTTATCATAGAAAACTACAAGGAGGATTAAGGCAATGAGCCAGATTAGCGACATTGTAAATGTCCAGATCGAACTGAACACGAACTTCACTTCCACCGACAGCTTCGATCACATTTGCGTTATCGGCCAGCGTCCGAAGAAGTGGACGGATTGGGCTGCATCTACTGCCTATGTGGTAGGCGACGTTGTGGTTTCCGGCACTCATGTATATGCGTGCGAAACTGCAGGTAGCAGTGGTGATGCCGCACCCGACCATACTTCTGGAACTGCAGCTGATGGAACTGTGACGTGGAAATATAAGTCCGAGATTCCTGATGATGTTGGACTGTATGCAAATCTTCAGGAAGTTACATCGGCAGGCTGGGATGCTATGACCGATCCGGTCGGTGTGGCAGCGCGCATCGCGTTCAGTCAGTCTCCTAAGCCTGATGGCTTGTATATTGCGGTCCAGCAGATGGATAGCGATGAACTTGAGCCGGCTGCGAGAACGGCCGAGCGTGCGCTCAGTGTATCCGGCTGGTATGTGCTTTGCACTGCGGGCGTGCAGGAATCCGAGTACCAGGATATCGCTGGCCTGATCGAGTCGTACAACAAGATGTTCATCTACACCTATGTCGGTGATAATGACCCTGTTGGCGACATTTTCTATCGGACTGCTGGATACTATGGCCGTGTATACAGCACACAGAATGCAAGCGACGTTCCGGCAGAAAATAGTCATGTAGGTCTTGCCGTTGCTGCAAAATGCTTGCAGTATGAGCCTGGTTCTGAAACATGGGCGTACAAGACACTGGCAGGCGTTCAGGCTGCTAGTCTGTCGTCCAATGTTATCAACAAACTCAAGGAAGCCAATGTCAACTGGTACGATACGGTTGGCAAGGACAAAATCACTGCGCTCGGCAAGGTAAAGGCTGGCGAATGGATCGATGTTATCCGTCTTCGTGACTGGATTCAGGCAGATATGCAGACGAACATTCTGAATCTGCTCAAAACGAACAAGAAGATTCCGTTCACGTCTTCCGGCATTGCCAGAGTTGAAAACGTCATGAGCGCTACACTCCAGAGAGCACAGAGAAATGGCGGCGTTTGTCCCGATGAATACGACAGCGACGGCAATCAGATTCCCGGATACACGGTCATGGTTCCTGCTGTTTCTGAAATCACTGCTGCGATGAAAGCTGCTCGTACCCTCAGTGATTGCAAGTTTGAAGCATTCCTTGCCGGTGCAATCCATATCGTCAAGATCTTTGGTTCTCTCACTTATTCCGGCTAAGGAGGTTCGGTGAATGTTTACATATGCTTCAAATCAGGTCTTGATTGCGGCTGGTAATCATGCGGTTTCCGGCTATGCAGAAGACAGTTTTATCTCCATCGATGCAAATGGCGATGGCATCATGAAGAAGGTTGGCTGCGACGGCGAAGTTTCCAGAGCAGTCAGTCCCGACAACACATACACCGTAAAGATCGCACTCATGCAGGGGAGCCCGTCCAACAAGTTCTTCCAGGGTATGTATGAGAAGGATCGCACGAGTGGTGACGCTATTTTCCCGCTGCTGATCAAGGATTTGACCGGCGGCGTTCTTTTTTCCGCTGACAGTGCGTGGGTCGGAAAACCCGCGTCCAGAGGCTATGGCAAAGATACGACGAACCGCGAATGGGAAATTGCCACTGGCCCTGCCGTCTATAAGGAGTAATCGGAGGTATTTATGAAACAGTTCGACACAGTCACAAAGAACTTTGGAGGCAATGCCTTTTTTATCCGGCCATTCGGCGCATTTGATGCTGCGCGAATCACCGGTGATCTCAGCTCTACCCTTGTGCCACTGGTATCCGGCCTGATTCCGGCAGTGAGCAATGCAAAAGATGTTGATACGCTTTCCGAAGTCGCCATCGACTACGAAAAGCTTGGGCCGTCCCTTGCAGAGTCTTTTTCAATGCTTGAAGGCGAAAAGATTGAAAAACTGCTCAGAACACTGCTGGTCGACAAAAACAACATTTCTGTCCGACTGGAAGGAGACAGAGACGCACAGCAGCTCACATTTGATATTGCAAACGACATCTTTGCGGGTGATCTGCAGGATATGTTCATGCTGGCCGTTGAAGTTATTAAAGTGAACTTCAACGGTTTTTTCAAGAAACTCGCCGGCCGATCTGGCGCAGCAAAGTCAATCCCGAAAGCTACTACGAACGGTTTGGCGAGCTCGACCTGAGTGCGTTCAACGAGATTGAACTCAGGCTGTATTGCATGATAAAGGCTGGAATTGCCTCAAAGGAAGAACTGGAGAACTGTTATACCCTCGACGAAGCGCTCAAGCTCTATGCCCTGTTCCGAATGGATCAGGACATAGAGTACGGGCTTTCTCTTGACCTAAAAGACGACAGGAGGTGATTTCGCATGGGGCTGATTGCTGCCGTTCTGCAGAACATCATCGGCTACACCGTCGATAAGGCATCGGAGCAGAAGGCACAAAGCAGCATCAAGGGCATTGAGAACCTTGCGAAAAAGGCTCTCGGCTTTATAGGCGTATCACTGTCTGTCGCCGGTGCTACGTCCTTTATCAAATCCTGCGTTTCTGCTGCCTCTCAGGTTGAAGAGATGCAGAATAAATTCGACGTCGTTTTCCAAGGTATTAACGAAGAGGTCGATGCTTGGGCGGAAAATTACGCCGATGCCATAAACAGAAATAAGAACGACATCAAGACCTATCTCGCTGACCAGCAGAACCTGCTCGTCGGTTTTGGCATGACCCGCCAAGAAGGCGCGGAGTTGTCAAAGCAGATGACAACGCTGGCCCTCGACCTCGCTTCGTTTGCGAATATTGATGAGAAGTCATCTGTTGATGCAATGACGAAAGCGGTTATGGGCGAGAGCGAAGCCGCAAAACGACTCGGCGCCGTCCTAAACGAATCCACAAGAGCGCAGGCGATGGAAACGCTCGGACTAAAAGGTAAGTACGACTCCCTTGACCAGCTGACAAAGATGCAGGTCAACTACCAGGCCATCCTGCAGCAGTCCCCGGATGCCATCGGCGACTGCGAGCGCAGCATGGGTTCGTATGAGTCCACCATGCGTGGTTTCAATTCGAAACTCAAGGAGCTCAAGGAACTGATTGGCCAGTTCTTCATGCCGGTTGCCAAGAAGATCCTTGATATCGGCACGAGGGGGATTATCAAGCTCCGCGAAACCATTACGAAATTCAAGGACTTTGCAGATCGGGTAGGCGGAGCAGAGAGACTTCTGAAATTCCTCGCTGTGACTATCGCAGCGGTCATTGCAGTCCTCAAGTTCGATAAGATCAAAAAAGGACTTAGTGACATCGTTTCTCTGCTCACAAAGATCAATCTGAAAACCCTTGCCATTGTTGCAGGAATTATCCTGCTCGCTCTTATCGTGGAGGATTTCATTTCCTTCATGCAGGGCAAGGAATCCGTCCTCGGAGATCTTCTGAGTGCGAACGGAATCGATCCTGAAGAGGTTCGTGCCAAGATCAAGAAGATCTGGGAATCCGTCAAAACAACGTTCGGGAAGATCAAGGATTTCCTGAAAACGACGTGGGAAAATATCAAGTCTACCGCGAAGAGCATCTGGGAGCCGATCTCGAATTTCTTCAAAGAAAACGGGGATGACATCAAGAACAAACTCCAGCGCGTGTGGAATGCGATCAAAACCATCGTCGTCACGGTCTGGAATGTCATAAAGAACACCGTTGTCCAGAGGCTGCAGGACATCAAGGCTGTGATGAGTCCAATCCTCGATGCAATAAAGAACTTCTGGGATAAATGGGGCGAGAACATCAAGTCCGCCGCAGCCCGGCATTTCCAGGGAGCGCTCACGAATATCAGCAGCGTTCTCAATATCATCGTGTCCGTATTTGAGGCATTTGCATCGTTACTCACCGGTGATTGGAACGGCTTGTGGGAGTCCATCAAGAACATTCTTTCCGAGGCGTGGAATATCATCAAGAATTCGTTCCAGACGCTTTGGGATACGGTGAATCAGCTCACCGGCGGGAAACTCGGCCAGCTCAAGAATACCATCGTCAACGGCTTCAACGCAGCTATCAACTGGATCAAATCGCTTCCTGCCCAAGCCTACCAGTGGGGCGTCGATATGATCCAGGGAATCATCGACGGTATTACAAGCATGATCGATACTGTCGTTAGTACGGTTAAGAATGTCGCAACGAAGATCGGTGAGTTCCTGCATTTTTCCAGACCGGATAAAGGACCACTGCACGATTATGAGCAGTGGATGCCAGACTTTATGAGCGGCTTGGCTGACGGCATCAATAAGGCCAAATCGAAAGTTATTGGTGCGGTCAAGGGACTCACTGGCGATATGTCGCTTGGTGATGTTACTGCGAATGTCAGCAGTTTTGTAAAGCACGGCGCATTCAATGCTACGCCGAACACAGCAGGGAATACCACAAACAACCGGAAGGTAATCAATCAGAAAGTCGAGTTCAATAGCCAATTCTATGGAGATAAGGCCGCACAGCTGAACACTGCAAGCACAATGAAACGAGGCGCTGCAGACGCTACAGCGGAACTTGCAAGAGCGCTTACATACGCATAAGGAGGGGATGGAATGCCGCAGGCATTAACGCCAGTCAATATTGCAGGCACTGAGTTTGATGCGCTTATCACATTGGATGAGACAGCTGAGGCAGATGTCCCTGAATACCCAATCGAAACAGGATATACAGTATCTGATACAATCATTCGTAAATCAAAGCTGCTGGCAATGTCGCTGTTCGTTTCTGGAATGCCTGTTACATGGCGAGGACGCCTCGGTGGGGGCAGCTCGCGCATTGCAAGTGTAAAAAAGCAACTGCTGCAATTATATGCTGATGGAAATCCGATCACCGTAAACACATCGGACAACACATATGAAAACATGGCGTTTACCTCCATCAGTTTTCATAAGGCAACAGACATTGGATTTGCACTACAGATCGATGTTGAGATGAAGGAGGTCATTGTTACCTCCACTGCAACTACGACTATCCCTGATTCTTATGGAAAAAGCGGAACAACAGGCGCATCAGCTGGCAGCGCCAGTACGACAACATCTGATGGGAGTTCCGGAACGGCAGGCGGAGGTTCCGGAACGGCAGGCGGAGGTTCCGGATCTGGCTCTGGAAGTGGAAACGGGGATGGAGAAAGTATTCTGCACGGAATTGTAAGTTCTGCAAAAAGCGGTTCAGGTCTGTTCGGCGCTATTTCAGGAGGATCGTAATGAAGAGAACTACAATCTCTGTCCCGAATTTAAATGACAGTTTTGAAAAAGTGACTCTGAACGGAAAGGTCTACTACCTGCGGTTCACATGGAATGACTACGAACAGCGGTGGATGCTCGGCATTTACGACAACCTCAAGGTTCCAATCCTGACGTGCATTAAGATCGTCCCACGTTATCTTCTCAACCTGTTCTGTGGACTCGATGAGTTTTCGGAACGCTCTTTCTATGTCGAAACAGAACTTGAGGAAATAGGACGAAATGATTTCCTGGACGGGAAAGCAACGTTTGTTTTCTATCAAGTGTAAAGTCCTGCGGCAGTAAACGCCGCAGGACTTTTTGGAGGAATGTACACATGAATTTCAACCGGAGTTACCGGTTTTCTGCCGGACAATCTGGAGGTTCTGGATTTGAAATAGGCGGAGAAAAGGGAAGCAATGGGATGCCGCTGCATATCTCATTCTCCATTGAACGAAGCGAAAAAGAAGCATCAAATACCGGCAAAGTAAGCATTTGGAACTTGAATGATGAGCACATTGACGCGCTGAAAGAGGATGACTGCGTCGCGGTCCTGAAAGCTGGGTATCAGGACAGTATGCCGTTGATTTTTACCGGTGTCGTAACATTCGGCTCCACTGAACTTGATGGCGCGGATACTGTTACAGATATTGAGGTGACAGATACCCGTGTTGAACTTCGAGATACTTATGTCTCGCTGTCTTATGCCGGAAAAGTCAACACAAAGAATATCATCACAGATGTTGCCGGACAAATGGGTGTTACTCCTTCGTTCAGCTATAATGCAGAATTTTCCGAACTCCCGAATGGGTACAGCTATGTCGGACAGGCGAAAAATGTCCTTACAAAAATGTGTGACACAAGCAACCTCGTTTGGTCCGTCCAGAATGGCGTTCTTCAAATAAAAAAACCGAATGATGTTATGCTTCGAGAGGTTTATGTGTTATCTCCTGACACCGGACTGCTAGGTATTCCTAAGAAAATCAACGTCTCCAAGGAGGAAGAGGGGAAGAAAACAGAAAACGGATGGGATGTGGTATATCTCATGAACGCGGCAATCGATATTGATGACTATGTATACCTTGAAAGTAAACTCGTCAAGGGATATTTCAGGGTCAGTCAAATTAAAATCGAAGGTGACAATTTCTCGGAAACATGGCAATGCAGCGCAAGACTGTTGGAGATTGAGTGAAATGACAAACGAGTTCATACAGAAAATCAGAGATGACACGGACAAGCGCATTGGGGAAGTGCATACTGCGTTTCCTGGCACTATCGTCTCATATGATCCTGCAACCAATATGGCAGAAGTGCTTCCTGGCATTCAGTTAAAAAAACCGGATGGGACAAAGATGGATTACCCGAAAATCAGCGGAGTTCCAGTGTGCTGTGTACAGGCGAGCGGTCAGAATGCCGTTGTTGCATTGCCTATTAAGGCAGGCGACGGATGTATGGTCGTCGTATCTGAAAAGGCAATCGATAAATGGCTCTATGGTCAGGAAACCGACACTGACCTGAACCACGATATCACGAATGCAATGTGCGTTCCCGGTATGTTTGCGAAGGGATGTGCCGTTCAGCAGGAAGCCTGCTCAACCGGAAAGATAATTGTAGACTGCGACGGCGCAAGAGGAGAGTTCGGGGAAGGAAAGGCAACGTTGAAGGCTGGAGGCGCAAAAGTTGACGTTGGCGGAGGCGGAGTTCAAGTGCAAGGCAACTTAACAGTTGCTGGTGCAATCACCGCTTCCGGCACAGTACACGGCTCAAATATTTGATACACTGCGCAATACCTCGCCAGATGCGATGGCTCCGAGGAACAACCGATTTTCAACACCAATTATATCAATGAAAAAAGCGCCCACAAGGGCGCTACGAGCGCCATAGGAGGTGCTTATGAAAGATATTTTACTTGTGGATGATGACCTGTATGTTACGGATACGGGAGATATACGTCTTACGGATCGGGTCAGCCAAGCTGCGAAGATCCGGCTCAGATGGTTTAAAAATGAATGGGGCCTTGGGCCTCGGTTCGGAATGCCATACTATGACGAATTTTTAGTCAAGAATCCGAACATTCCTAAATTGAGGAGAATAATCAGCGACGAACTGATGGCTATAAATGAGGTTACGGATGTTGCGAACCTCGAAATTTCGGTAGACCCTCGAACGCGCGATGCACACATCACTTTTACATTGATATGCGGAGAAGAATACTACGACGAGGAGGTAACGATCAGTGCCTGACTACGGTATTACGAAGACCGGAATGCACATCAAACGCCTTGATACGATCATGGATGAAATCCATAAGGATCTCACAGATGGGTTTGGCGTGAATACGAAGCTTAATCCGGAATCATATTTGAATGTTCTTGTTACCTGCTTTGCGGATAAGATTGCAGAATTGTGGGAATTTGGAGCCAGCATTTATCATGCGAGCTACCCGTCCTCTGCAGAAGGAATCAATCTCGATAACTGTATGCAGTATTCCGGCGTTGTAAGAAAGCTTGCGGCAAGAAGCTATTACCCGATCCACTGCAAGGGGATTGATGGAACTGAGCTCGCCACAGGCACTATGATTGCAAGCGTGACAAATCCCGTGAAGCGCTTCTACCTCAATGAAGCAAATACGATTTCGAGAACGCAATTCAACAAGGCGGCAATCAAGGCGCTTTCTTATGCAGATGGCGATTATACGATCGGCATTAACAACAATGTTTTTTTGTATCATGCAGAAAATGCAACCAGTAAAACAGATATTCTGAATGGTCTAAAGGCTGCTGTCACAGATGTGAATTATACAGCCACCGTTGATTCTGAAAATGAACAGCTGGTCATTGAATGTGTGAACATAGAGGCCAATAACACGATGGTGCTGTCAGACAACCTCACGACCGGATGGGTGGTGTCTATTATCACCTTTGTCTCTGAAGAGGTTGGCGACATCGTAATGCAGGACAACACGATTACGAATATTGTTACTGCTGTTACTGGCCTCGAAAGTGTTACCAACATCAGCAAACACACACCCGGCCGTCTGCGGGAAACGGATTCGGAACTTCGCACAGCATATCTGAAACGGGTATTTAATCTGTCATCAAGGATGTGTGACAGTATTGCGAGTTCGCTTCTGCAAAATGTAAGCGGTGTCAAAACTGTTGCTGTTTACGAAAATGACACCAATGTCACCGACTCGTGGGGAAGACCTCCGCATAGCGTTGAGGCTGTTGTCGAAGGCGGGGGCGATGCAGAGATTGCACGGGAAATCTTGAAAACGAAGGCGGCAGGCATTCAGACCCATGGCTCTGTGACTGTAAATGTCCCAGACGCTTACGATAGCACGATCCCTGTTCACTTCAACCGTCCGACTCCTGTTTATTGCTGGTTTAGCGTGTCCATTACACAGAGCAATGACGAGGCGCTTCCGCCTAACTATGCAGATCTGATCGAAAACTGCATTATCGATCAAATTGAAAGCACATCAGCCGGAAGCGATGTTACTCCGCAGAAGTGGATGAGCAAGATATATGCGGCCTGCACCGGCATTGCGTACATTGATATCAAAATTGCCACAGAGACCGAAAGCGATTCGATTCCGCAAACGTCTGGCTATGCGAAGCGGCTCGTAAGCATTTCGCCGCGCGAAAAAGCAGTTACAGATGCAGGAAGAATCGCAATTAGTCTGGAGGAAGCATAATGCCAGAAGTTGAAGATGTCCTTTCGCATTGGTTTGAAGACATTCCGATGCAGTTCAAGGATAAAAAGAAAATCAAGATTCTACACGATGCTTTTGCACGGCAGTTGCAGGAAACAAAGGCGTTTTTGCTTTCTCTTGATATCAACCGAAGGATAGAAACAGCGGAGGGAGAGCAACTTGACAGGATCGGAGATATTGTCTGCCTGACAAGAGCACAGGCTGGACTCTATACCGGAGACCCGATTCCGGTGAATGTCCTTGATGATAAAACGTACAGAAAATTTCTGAAGTATAAGATTCTACTCAACACCAGCTACTGCACATATGACGAACTCATAAAGGGCCTGAACTACTTTTTCGTTGACTACAACATCTATTACATGGAAGACCCGGAGTGGCCGGCAACAATCGTATTCAAGGTTCCAAGCGAGGTCGGGTCCGTTCTCACAGAAACGCCGATCATCAAAGCCGCTGGCGTTGGATATAGAATTATCGTTTTCGACAGCGAGAATGAAATCGGGCACAAAATGTTCTTTGGCTACTTTGATAACCAAGAACTCACGATCTACTACAACACGACCGGAAATGGGAAGATCTCTGACGGCGTACTCATTCTGAGCAGCGAAGATGGTTATTATGTTGAAAATGAGATTTTACATACAATAGAAGCTGATTCAATTAGTGGCGAGGTTTTAACCATTTCTGATCCGGAAGTTACAGAAGGAGGCTAACGATGGCATTCGTTACAACGCTCACGACAAAAGGAAAACAGATGCTTGCATCTGCATTTACTGGAAAGCCGCTGATATTCAGCAAAGTAAATTTCGGCTCCGGATCAGCGGAAGTAGGAGAAATACCTACTCTTGAGGATATTAAGGAAGCAAAGGCTGTCGGTCACATTGCAAGCAAGGAGCGTGAAAACACTCAGGCAAAGATTGCGGTTGTACTTACAAACGAAAATGTATCAACCGGCTTTTATATCACTGAGATAGGTATCTTTGCGAAAGACCCTGCTGAAATTACAGCAGGAGACACAGAGGCAACTATTTCTCAAAAGCCAGACTATCTGTACGCGTATATAAAAATCAGCGACGGTGATGGTGGGAAGCTTCCACCGTATGATGCTGCTCCTGCCAGACGGCAATTCCTGATCTATATGTATGTCGGGCTTGCAACTGATGTCAGAGCCGTACTTGACTCGAAATTCATTTATGTCACAGAGGATGAGTTCCAGGCTCACCTTACCGATCCTGATGCGCATAAAGATTTGTTAGCAAGATTTCAGACAAAGACAAATCTGCTTCAGGAAGCGACAGTAATTGAAACGACCGATTATATTCCGATTTACCACCCAAGCGATAATACACATTACAAGATCGGATTCGCAAAGTTCTTTACTGCAGTCAGGAATGTGCTGTTTGCTGGAATTGACGGAATCATTAAGGCGAACAAAAACGGAACAATCTCCAAGGCTCTGGGAGGCGAGGACTATCAGCTGCCTACAAACAAGCTTGTTGCTGGAAGTTCTCTTGATGATACAGATACCATTCCATATTACGATACCTCCGAGAAGAATCATAAGAACACAACATTGTATGCACTAATCAGCAAAATCAAGAAGAGCGCTTTTCCTGATGGTTCTGGCCTTCTGAAAAAAGAAGGACAAGACATAAAAACGGCAATGTCAGGAATTGACTACCAACCTGCTACAAGGAAACTGGATGCGTCTACAGTCGAAGATGCAGACTCAATCCCGATCTATGATGAGAGCGTTACAGGAGATCGACGCGTTACGTTCAGTTCACTGAAAAATTCGCTCAAACAGTATTTTGACCAACTGTACACAAAAGTTGCATTTGACAACACGCCAACGAAAGGCAGCCAGAATGCTGTTACAAGTGATGGAATTTATACGGCGCTAGCCGATAAAAAGATCTTTCATGTTGGCACGACACCTCCCACAAACAGAAATTTGCTTTGGATTGATACCACAAATGTCACAGGTGGCCTCAAATACCACAATGGCAATAGCTGGGTACATGTTCCGGTTGCTTATGCAACATAAACTGCTGCGTTTTTGCTGAATAAGGAGAAAAGTATGATTACAGTTCTTAACCAAGAGATGACAGACTATTTGCAGGCAAAGGAATATGAGTATAGAGCACACAAATTCCTTATTGGATTCGCAAATAACCACAATCTAACGAAGCGCCCCGTTTATCAGCAATGGTTAGAAGAATGTCAAGAAGCTTGCGTTCAATTTGAGTGTGCAAGAAACACGCTCAATGAGTTGTACCCAGATGGATGGAGAACACCAGAAAAAGAGGACGTTGAGACATTTGCCAATCAGCTGATTCGTTTGTTCCCCAATAAATCGAGAGACCCTATGCACATCGGTGGTGCACACTGTAAAGATGTGACGATCCAGGTCACTGAGGAGTGCAATATGGCCTGTACATACTGCTATCAAGGGCATAAAACGTGTAATTCCATGGATTTTGACACAGCAAAGAAATTCATCGACTGGCTTCTTGAGGGTAAAGATCCGTACATCAATGCCGACAATTCAGATGGCATTATACTTGATTTTATTGGAGGAGAGCCGTTTTTGAAAATCGGGCTTATCCGAAAGACGGCCGAGTATTTTGTAACCAGAGCATTTGAACTCCATCACCGGTTCGCCACGCGATTCATGTTCAGCATTACATCAAATGGCCTCCTGTATTTCGAGCCAGAAGTACAGGAGTTTTTTGATGAATACCAGATTCACACTTCGTTCTCCATCACAATCGACGGAAATAAGCAACTCCATGACACCTGCAGACTCGATAAAGGCGGTTACGGGACATATGACCGGGCAATAGCCGCGGTTGATCATTTTGTGAATGTTCGACACGGCAACATGGGGAGCAAAATGACTATCGCCCCTGCAAATGTTGGATATGTCTACGAAGCTGCGAAAAACATGATTGACTACGGATATAAGCACATCTTTCTGAACTGTGTGTATGAGGAAGGATGGACCGTTGAGCATGCACGAACTTTGTATAAGCAGCTATGTCAGCTTGCCGATTATCTGGTTACGCTCGATAATAGGCCGACGCTCAGTATCTTTGATAAGAAGTGTGGGCACCCGCTTCCAGAGAGCGAGAACCAGAACTGGTGCGGAGGCAACGGACTCATGCTTGCTGTTGACTATCATGGAGATCTGTATCCGTGCCTCCGTTATATGCCGTCCAGCGTTGGGCCTGACGTTGAGCCGTTTACAATCGGTGATATTGAACATGGAGTCTGCAATAAGGAACGACTGCATTGCCTTTCCTGTGTGACACGCTGCAGTCAATCATCTGACGAATGTATCCATTGCCCGATTGCGTCCGGGTGTTCGTGGTGCACTGCTTATAATTATCAGATTTTCGGGACGCCGAATAAGCGTGCCACATTCATTTGCCCCATGCACAAAGCAAGGGTTTTGGCGAATGAATATTATTGGAATCTCGTTGGGGATGACTACGAGGTTGATATGCCAGAAGAATGGAGAAAGGAGATCGTAGATGTCTAATATCAGCGCAGAACGAATTGCTGAATTGAAGGCAAGGGTCAAGGCCGAATGTCTCCGTCGCTGCCATGTCGATAGCGTAGAAGAGTACGGTGGTTCCCAGTTCGATTTTTCTCAAGTTCCAACCAGTAGAAACGTTGCGTTTGAGGAGCATGCGGAAAAGGTTTTACGGCCTTTGAATGCCATCAATGATGCGAAGTTTCCGTCTATTCGTGGAGACAGGATTATTAGTAACTCTGAACTCACGAAAGAAGAAGCATTTTTGACAATCGCAGAGGCTCGTGCAGTTACTGATGAACATGGGACAGACTGCAATGGAAATTGCACAGGTTTATGTTTCGGATGTACAAGCGGCTGCGTCAGTGGATGCACTTCATGCGACGGATGCACAGGAGACTGTAAGACTACATGTAGAGATGGCTGTATGAGTACATGCAGAAACACATGTCGTGGGTGCGACACTGAGTGCGATGGCTGCTCAGGCTGCGGTGCCTCTTGCGGTGTCGAGTGTGCAAATTGTACTGGTTGCTCTGGGTGCCGCGATACCTGCGGCTCCGGCTGTACAGACACATGCAGAGGTTGTAACGGTTGCACTACGAGTTGTGGTGGAGACGGGTGTGTTGGAAATTGTGTCACAGCCTGCAGTTCCGGCTGCACTACAGGCTGCGGAGCTGAGTGCGGCAGCTGTCACGGAACCTGCACAAAAGTCAATTACGCTGATTAGAGGAGGAAAACATGGATATCTGCACGGATTTTGATGTTGCAATGAGCCAATATATCGTTGAACTCTATGGTGAAAGGCGGACAAAGGCGGTTCGCACGAATGTCGAACTTGCCGTTGGAAACGACCACTACTCTTTTATTCAAACTGTGAATGCAATTATTTGCGCAGCACAGCAAAAGTGCGGTGAAGAATTCTCTATTGAGGACGCTATTTCAATGTGCAAAAAGGAGTTTGAAGCGCTCCACTTCGATGACCATTTTTGTTCATGGGATTTCTACGATGAAGTCGCTCATGTCGTGATCGGGGTCAAGAAATTCAAGACATTAACGGAGTCTGACAAACTCAAAACTGTGAACAGCGTATTCCAAACGGGAACTGCTTGCCCTGACATCTATATCAGGGCAGGGATGATTTTGTACTGCCTGAGAATTATGACAAGATTTGGCCTCATGACGAAGGATATTGATCTCATGAAGCGTATTTCACAAGCGGTGTCTGGGCTCAATGAGCAGGAAAAGGCAAATGCGGTTATCCCTGATTGCTTTGTGCGAGAGATTTAAAACATGGAAATTGTGAAAGATTACGAACTCGTGGCTTGTCAGTATGCAGTAGCATTGTACAAGAACGGGATGACACCACAGGTCAGAACTATTGCAAGGAATGCGTGTAGATCATCCGAAGATGCTGCAAAGGCATTCTTTGATATAGTTCTGGCGTTTTTCTGCAAGAGAAACGATGTCAGCGGATTTGCGCAGGAATACGGTGTACTTTGTATCGATGAAAGACTGTGCGACGTGGAAACTGCAAAACGCATTTTTGCGCTGTTCCAAGCCGGGAGCAGTATCTCAAAAGAGCCAATAACGAGGAAAATCTGGATTCTTCGCAATGTCAACGATACTGCAGACAACTGCCGATACGTCGAAATTTGGTATGGGCTTAAATTGCTTGTCCTGAATCAGATTATCAGATTTGGACTTATTGATTCAATGGCTGACACTGTATCCAAAATTTCAACTGAGATTGAGAAGTTGAAAGGGCATATAACACCGTGGATTCCACAAACGCTTGATGTGGCTTTCAGAGGGTAGGGAGGTGTATAGATGCTTTTTGTAAAACAAGTCATGGTAGACAATACTGTCTATGATGTTTTTGACCGTACCTGTAGAAATTCGCTTCCTGTAAATGTATCGAGCGATACTCTTACATGGCAGGCTTATGCCAACACTGCATTAAACGACGGAAACTATTATGTTGTTGATCTTAATGGGAAGAAGACGCGACTGGCTGTGCAGACCGATGATGACGATGTGGTAACACAGTTTGCTGTCAGTGGTGTTGACGGAAACCTCTACATCCGGCGTGCTGCTAAAGACGCAATTCAGCAGGTCGATTTCACTAAGATTGCAAGTTCACAAGAAGTTGTTACCGCTCTTGCTAGTGCATCGGTTGATCTTCCGGAAGATGCAGAGGATGGGGACGTTGTTACGATTGCGCTTGACGAATCTGGAAAAAAGAAACTCGGATGTGCAAAGATCGACAACTTTGTCCTCGAAAATGTTGAGGCATTCGCATTTTACTATACTCCACATGTTGATGTGAACGGGAACTTGACCTTTACTCCAAACAGAACCGAACTTCCACCGATTACAGACACCTTCAACATCAAGGGTGAAACCCCATACGAAGCTGCTGTACGCGGCGGATATACTGGATCATCGGCTGATTTTGACAAAATACTTGCTTCCGCAGAAAATAAAGCAGATAAAAAAGTGCCGGCGAATGTTGGAAATATCGCGTCACTCGATGAAAAAGGTAATATTGCCGACAGCGGAAAGAACATTAGCCAAGTCGGTGTGCAAGCTGATTTCAATGAGAAGGACGGGAGTAGTGCTGCATACATAAAAAACAAACCTCACGAATATACAGATTCCGAAATTCAGGGACTCATTACAAAAAAACTCGATGAATATGTACCTGCTGCTATTGCGGAAAAACTCAATCGGACCGGTGCGGTAAATGAGGAAGATACGAATTATACCGGCTACATGTCGAGAGGTCAGAGCCTGAATGCGCAGGAAACCACTCCGACTGTAAACGGAACGATCGCATGGCAGTACGAGTGAGGTGCGCCTATGACGAACAGAATTGAAGGGAAATTTTGTGCCACGATCAAGAATGTTGACCTCTCTGGTGCAAGCGGATTTGAGTTCTATGTTAAGCAGGCTAACCATTTTTTTCAGTATGTTCCGGAAATAATCCAGCCCAACATTGTCTATATCGAGATCCCGTATGAGGATGCGATGCAACTGCATGCTGGAATTCCATGCAAATTGCAGTGCGCTTGGACTGATAAAAACGGGAACAAGTGCAAAACGAAAGTCATCTTGGTACCTGTCGAGGAACTTTTGAAAAAGGATGGATATAAATGAGTGCTTCTTACACCGAAATTACTCCGCAGTTTGAACTCGAAGTAGAAGACGTTACCCCATGTTATGAAATGGAGGTTGAACAAACCGAGCGTTCATATGAGATGGAGGTAGAAGAAGCGCGGGAAATCTATCGTGGCGGTACGAAATCTCATAAGGATCTTACCGACAGGGACGTTCCAGACCAGCACCCGATCAATGCAATTACTGGCTTGTCTAATGAACTTGATAATCGTGTTCAAAAGAGAGATGGCATGGGGCTTTCAAGCAATGATTTTACTGACGTTGACAGAGACACGCTCCAATATCTTGGCGAAGGAGAAAAAGCTGAGATCCTGTCAAATATTGAAATCGAAAATATACTCAAAAAATATGTATAGGAGGAACTATGGCTAAATTTCTTGACAGCAATGGGCTGCTCTACCTCTGGGGGAAAATCAAGGGTCTTATTCCAAACAAAATGTCGCAGTTGGAAAACGATTCTGGATTCATCACAACGTCTGACATCCCTGAAGGAGCGGCTGCCAGTACAACGCCCCCAAAAATGGACGGCGAAGTATCGATTGGCACAGAGAAAGCATTTGCACGGGGCGATCATAGACATCCAAGTGATACCAGTCGCGTCCCAACGACACGGAAGGTCAACGGGAAAGCACTTTCTGAGGATATCAACCTCAGTGCATCGGATGTTGGTGCAAGATCTGATTCGTGGATGCCTACTGCATCCGAGGTCGGTGCGCGGCCGTCAAGTTGGACTCCGAACGCAGAGGATGTGGGTGCGCGTCCCGATACATGGATGCCGACTGCCGCTGAAGTTGGTGCAAGACCTAGTACATGGACCCCCTCCGCATCAGACGTTGGGGCGATTCCTTCCAGCAGCAAAGGCACCGCTAATGGCGTTTGTCCGCTCGACAAAGACAGTCTCGTACCGAATCAGTATCTCCCTTCCTATGTTGACGATGTTATCGAGGCGTTTACTATTTCTGGGGCTTCTCCACTTAGCGCAGGATGGCTGTCTCTTGCGTCAGGAGGAGCAGCATTGACACCGGAGACAGGGAAAATCTATGTGATTCTGTCTGAGGGCGATTACATCAACAAGACGTACCGATGGTCTGGGAGTACCTATGTACAAACCAATCCTGTCGATATATCCATCATTACAAATGAGGAAATTGACGAGGTTGCGGCAACTTAAATCAGAGGTAAAGCAATGGCAAAATTTCTTGATCTCAACGGATTAACTGAGCTGTGGGCAAAAATCTCTCAGGCTTTCCAGCGGAAAATTTCCGTTTCCGGGATCTTAAAAGGAGACGGAAATGGTGGAGTTTCATCGGCGGATACTGTTGAAGCAACCACCGTAGATATTGAGTCAGGGCTTGATGGTGTAACATTCACGCCTGCTGTTTCCGAAGATGGGGTTTTGTCGTGGACAAACGACGGCGGGAAGGAAAACCCAGCCAGTGTCAACATCAAAGGTGCAACTGGAGCTCCAGGAACAAATGGAGTTGACGGTGCTCCGGGGAAAGATGGAACAGACGGAAAGAACGGTACAACGTTTACACCTGCCGTTTCCTCGGATGGTGTTTTATCGTGGACGAATGATGGAGGGAAGTCTAATCCCGGAAACGTTAACATCAAAGGCCCGCAGGGTGAAACCGGACCGAATTCCGTCACAACTTCCACAACGAGCAACATTTCTGGCCTGCTCAAGGGGAGCGGAGGAAAAGTTGCACAGGCAGTTGCAAATAGTGACTATATCAGTCCGGCTAATATGAAAACATTTTTGAATCGTCAAACAGCCCTCAATGCAGCAAATACCAATTACACAACGCTGATGGCGCGCGGAGAAAGCCTGAACGCATCAGAAACGACGCCTGCTGTCAACGGGGCCATTGCGTGGCAGTATGAATGAGGTTTGCGAGTATGGGTCATAGAACACTGATTAACGGCACGGCCTACACGGTTAAAAGCGGCACCGCAAAGATTGATGGAACTGGTTACAGGCTTTACAGTGGAAGAACGATGGTTGGCGGAACGTCATACAATATCAAATTAAGCTACCCAGTGCAAGTTACCGTGACGACAAAAAATGCGAGTGCAAATAACTGGGGCTATGTGCTTATAAAGGGGAAAAAAAGAACCGAAGGGACGTTTGAACTGGAGAGGGGAACGTCAATTACGCTAGTGGCGGGAGGGTCTTCCAATTCTGTTGCAAAAATATTCATAGACGGCCACGCTGTGGCTGAAAAGAAGTACGGCACGCAGGGTATGGTTAACTACGAGTATCTGTTGATGGGAAACTGCAATATTGTTATAAACAGATCCAGCGGATCAGAATATGGGAGCAAGGCGAATGTAACTCTCGAAACATTATGACGGAGGTATATATGATCTATTTTAAGGCAAATGGCACAGAACACCCGGCAAGTATCGACGGAAAGCTCGTTGATCGGGACTGGGGTGGGCGTGAGAGCAAGGCCGTCACGCTAGAAACGACGTATGCAGCTGCCGCGCAGCTATTTGTGAACGGACTGCATTGGTATATCGTCGAACGCGACACCATCCCGGTATACGATGAAAGCGGCCAGCCGACGGGCGAAACACAGGAATCTATGCAGGAGTGGGACAACTCCGATTTTTGCGTCGCAGGCCCGATCGCGGACAACCGCGATGGAACGTGCACCTGCAAGATGGGTAAAAAAACCGAGGCTGAGCTGATGCAGGAGCGGCTGAACGATGCTGAAACAGCAGCGAAAATTCTTCTTGGGGAGGCGGAGTAAATGGGTACATATACAGAAAGAGCGCGAGCGCTTCGTCCATTTATCATCAAGGCTGCTGCAAGCCTTAGTGATGCTGATGCATTGCAGGCGAAGGAACTTTATGCCCGCTGGGCCGCCGGAATGGTGGTCGAGCCGGGAGATCGTCTTGTACATGCAGTCGATGGTGTAGACAAGCTTTTCCGTGTTAACGAAGGTAAAGGTCACACCACTCAGAAAGGTTGGGAACCAGATAAGACCCCTGCACTGTTTACAGTTATCAACGAAACCAACGCCGGCACGAAAGAAGACCCTATACCGGCATCTCGTGGCATGGAATACACCTATGGCCTGTATTATACGGATCCGGAGGACAGCAAACTGTACCTCTGTGAGCGTACAGGCTCTACTGCAGGTGACAAGATCACATTGCAGTATTTGCCCCACGAATTGGTGGGGCAGTATTTTTCATCTGTTGAATGAGAGTTCTCACAATCGGAGGAAAGCCCGTTTCAGTTGATGGCAAACTCATAGCTCCGCCAGATTCCACCGATATAATTACGCAGGAGAAATCCATCAATATAACAAAGAATGGGTCATATGAAGTATCCAGAGATTCCGGAAAATACCTAACCAAAGTCAGCATTACTGCTGCTCTTCCAACGGAGCAATGGACGTTTGAATTGTCCGACGGAAGTACAGTTACAAAGAACGTAGTCGTAGATAGTATGGGGTAAGTGCATGGATTGGATAAACATTAAAAGTCTGACAATCCCAGAAGGCGAAGTCCGGAAAATCGTAAATGCCAGCGGAACAGTAATCTGGGAGAAGCCGAGTGAACCGGGTGGCGACTATACGTTCGTCGAGAGCATAGTTGTGCCGAGTCGCACAACACTCGATACAGGCATGGCCTGTAAAAGTACAGACTACTATTTCGTCGATTTTGAGCCAATGGTTGCAACAGCATATGGCGCAATTATTCACGCGGGCACAAGCAAAATTCTTCGTGTGTACATAGACGGGAAAAACATCCAAATGAAGGTTGACTGGTACAATCAGAATACTGCAACAGCTGCTGTCGGTACGCGGCTCAACATGTCCTTTTCAAACCAGATCACATACCTTAACGGTGCACAAAAGACGAACATGAGCGGCGTTTCAGCATTTACCCCAGACACAAACGTCATAATTGGCGGACTTGGTGCACAATTCCGTCTGTATGGATGTAAACATGGCCCCTCCGCTTATAACTTGGATTTTGACTATGTACCGGCAGTCCGCAACAACGATAATGTTGCTGGTTTGTACGACAATATCTCTGGAGAATTTTTGCCATTTGGAACGGTATCAAATTAAGGAATGATGAGGAATGTGAAATGACATTATCGCAGATCATAGGTGGCAGCAGCGCTGGTCTTGTCCTGCTGCTCACCTTAATTGAAATTGCGCCGATCAAGGTAAATCCTTGGTCGGCGTTATTTTCTGCAATCGGTCGGAGAATCAACAAGGAAGTCCTCGATGAAATAACTGAGCTCAAGAAACACATGAAGGAGATCCGCGATGTCAATGATGAGCGGAATGCAAAAGAATGCCGTGCACGCATCCTTCACTTCGGAGACGAACTGTATCATGATGCGCGGCACACGAAAGAGCATTTTGATCAGATATTGGATGACGTCCACGAATACAGCCAGTATTGCGAATCTCACAAGGACTTCAAAAACGACAAAACCGTTATGACTACGGCGAAAATCCGTGATACATACCGGCAGTGTGTTGATGAACACAGCTTCCTTTGAGCGGAGGAGCGGTATGGAGAATGTTGAAGAGTTTGATCGGGATCCGTCTGGGGCGGAAACAAGCAAAAAACTGTACTACCTGTTTGTTCTGGTTGCGATCATCCTGATTCTTTCCGTCGTTATTATCGCGGCTTCCGGAGGATACTGCACGGACCTCGTAACCGTAACTGTTGCATGGATTGGTTTCCTCGCGGCGTATTCGGCTTTCTATTTGTGGAAATCGAAGAACGAAAATAGGGCAAAGTATGCCCAAAAATTCATCAGAAAGTTCGCAAACAAGTATGGCGTCGATGCGGCTATCCGCATCTCAGAAGTGGTATTAAAAGACTAAAGGAGGATAACTATGAAAAACGAATTTGTTGATCTTATGCTGACGCTGCTCACAATTTGCGTGTTCACTCTCGTCGCTTTTCTGCTCTCCGCCAGCAAGCAGAAGCTTCGGCAACTCATCAGCGAACTTGTGCAGAAGATGGAAGACGCTGTTCAAGGCTCCGGCATGGGCGCAGTCAAAAAGGAACGCGTTATCGCCCAGCTCCGCACGATGGGCGTTCATGTGACACAATGGGTCGAGGATACTATTGACGCGATTGTTGCCGAGCTGAACAAGAGCAAGGCATGGCTGAAAACGGAGGTGAGCAGCAATGATGAAAGCAAGTGAACTTGCCGCAAATGCTCTCGATATTGCGAAAAATTACCTCACCGTCTATGTCTGGGGCGCTGTAGGCTCCCCGGTCACAGAGCAGACGATCAGCGACAAGGTCAAGCAGTATCCATCCAACCGGACAAGCGGCCATGAAGCGCGAGCCCGAGCGGTCATCGGGAAGAACGCATGGATGTTTGACTGCGTCAACCTGCTCAAGGCCATCCTCTGGGGCTGGAAGGGCGACGCCAGCAAGTATTACGGCGGCGCAACGTACTGCTCCAACGGCGTTCCCGATATCAATGCCGATACCATGTTCGCCAGGTGCACACAGCAGAGCGCCGATTTCTCCAACATTCAGGTCGGCGAAGCGCTGTGGATGAGTGGCCACATTGGCGTATATGTCGGCGACGGCCTCGGCGTTGAGTGTACGCCGGCGTTCAAAGGCGGCACACAAATTACCGCCGTCGGCAACATTGCGCCGAAGGCAGGCTACAACACCCGCCGCTGGACGAAGCATGGCAAACTCCCGTATGTTACATACGACAATTCCGCAGCACCTGCTTCGCAGAAGAACGGCAAGATTGTTGTGAATGGCAAGGAACACCCGATCAATTTGATCCTTCGCAATGGCGCAAACTATGTCAGCGAAGCTGATTTGTTTGAAATCCTCGGACTCGACATCAAGGAAATCGACACGATCAGCAATGCCGGTGCTCCATTTGTTAAGATCCGCGATATCGCAAAGGTTGCTGGATGGAAGGTGAGCAACAGAGGCAATATCGCAGTTATCGACACGAAGTAAGATGCGGAGGAAACCAAAACGCGGCGATATGCTGCAACTCAGACTCGCATCAATGTACGCAAATCCGTGCGATAAGGAACCATCGAAGTTCTGCTCTGGATCTTATTATTTATGGGGAGATGAACAGAAAAACGGGCGGTATCCAATCGCTGATACACATTCAAGATGCGGCATTCATGGCTACATCACAGGATGGATTGACAAAGAACTCGTTGTAATTCAATACTGAAATCTGACCCTCTCTCGGAGAAATCCGGGGGAGGGCTTTTTTTGTTTGTCCTTTTGGACAGTCCGCGGACAGTCCATTGGACGTGTCCTTGGGACAATCCTCGGACTGTCCACTGGTAAACATAAACGTAATCATAACCATAAACGTAACCATAAACTTAAAGGTAAAATAGAAAAAAGAAAATAAAAAAAGAAAAAGATAAGCACACAAGCAGATAAAATATCCGATAACGGAAATATAGAGATATATAGCGATAAAAATATCCGAAAACTATTGACTTTCGACTGCGATACCACTACGATTAGTATAGAGGGAAACAAAATTAAATCGCGCCCCTTGGGCAAAAAAATGGCCCATCCGCCACAAAGTCGCTAAATGGGCTGTACAGCATTTTTATTTCTGGACATCAAATTACACCACCGAGCGTGGAAAACCGGAGCCACAGCCGCCAGAGGGCTGACAAGCCTATATCCTGCGAAATTTCAAAACAGTCAATCAAAAATGGCTGATTAGAAATGCGAGAGGGATGAAGACTCTTTAATTAGATATGATTCCAATTTTCTGTGAAGCATGCTGATATGCAAATGTCCAGTGGACAGTCCGTGGGCAGTCCGCAGATGTGTCCAGCGGACAGTCTGCGGAACGTCCACAGAGATGTCTGCGGACTGTCAATAAGAATAAACAATGGAAAGGATGGTATGGAAGTATGAAAAAAGAAAGATGCAGCAAGAAGGACTACTATCTGGGCATCGCAAGAGCCGTCTCTGCAAGGTCAACCTGTCTGCGGAGACAGTATGGAGCCGTCATCGTCAAAGATGATGAAATCATCGCAACAGGCTATAACGGGAGTCCGCGAGGGACGACCAACTGCTGCGATAGCGGCGAGTGTTGGAGAGCGGCAAATGGTATTCCGCACGGTCAGCAATACGAAAAGTGTGTTGCCGTTCATGCTGAGGAAAATGCGATTATCTCCGCCGCCAGGCGGGATATGATCGGCGCTATCCTCTATCTGTATGGCGAAGAGAATGGAAAGTCCATTGATGCAGAACCGTGCGAGATCTGTAGAAAGCTTATTCTGAATGCTGGAATTGGCCTCGTCTACAAGAGTAAGGGAGGTGAATGAAAATGAAAGATACAAGACTCGAAGTGAAAGAAGTAGTCCGGAAAGCGGTGAATCAGGCAATGGAACACCCGGAAGATCGTGCTGCAATGTTTGACTTTATCACTGGCTTATATGGCCTGAATGTCTGGGCGGATATGTGTGGGACAGAGTCTGAGATTTTCAACCAGGTGGCAATGGATAAAAAGCAGCTTGAAGATATCGCTGCATTGCAAGAGCAGGAAATCAGAAAACTCAGGTCGTTCCTTGACGCTGCTGTAAGAGCGAATCAGATCTGCAAGTTTTGTGCACTTGATGGAGAGGAAAACTCGAAAAGCTGCATAATCCATGAAGGGAGCTGTGGCGGATTCTTTGATTCAAGACTTGCAAAAGCACCCAATGTTATTGAGTGATGTCCATACTAGAAAAACACACAGAAAGGAATGCACAGAATGGAAATGTTTGATGTCAGAAAGTACCTTGTCCAAGCTGGTGTAAGGCCAAGCCTCGTTGGTTTGGACTACCTTACGGATGAGGTCCTTTCTGCTGCAAAAACAAAAAAAGAAAATGGGACATTTCGACGCCTTCACGCGGATGTTGCCCAAAAGTACAATACTACTCCGGGCGCTGTGGAACGTGGAATTCGTAACGCGATTCGTTCTGCTATGGATAATAACCCGGACTTCATTGCGGACATTGGCCTCAGTGATTGTCACGGGGACGGAAAGTACACACTTTCAGATTGCGTATATGCCGTGGTTTACTTGCTTCAGGAAGCAGAAGCTAACAACCTGAATCTCCGTCATGCGAATTAAATGATTTGTTGTGACGACTGTTAAATATGAAAACAAGAAGAAAAAAGCAATTCATCAAAAGAATCTGCCCAATCTGTGGAAGTGAATTTGAACAGTACAAACGCATCAAAATACCGCAAAAATACTGCTGCAGATCATGCTTCTACAAAGCGATGAAATGCGGAGAAGTATCCTGCGTGCGAAAAAATCCGGAGGACCTATACAAAAAAGTGCAGGTCAGAATAACAACGCAAATCCCCGTATTTGAGGCATTGAGCCCAACTGTTGGAAGAGTCTACGATGCCGAACGCTATGACGAGTATGGCTGCATTGGGTATGTTGTTGCAATCAACGGAAAAAGAATCAACGTTAGAGCGGATGAATGCAAGGAGGTTGTTGGCTGAATGGGTACGCTAGAAGACAATGCTGTTGTCAGGGCCCTTGGAACTGTTGAACGAGAGTTGAACAGAACTTTTGATTATTACAGCATCGTGCAGAAAAGAAAGAAGCAATACTCGAAAGAAAAACTGAAAATGCCGCTGTCGGCAATGGAACTGCATGAAATGAACGGCAGGCCAGTCTACGCTGGCGCACCATTCAACTATTGGGCGATTGTCGATGCAAAAGGTGATACCGAAAAAAACAAGGTCGTATCTGCCATTGTCAAAATTGAAGGAAAACTTGCAAGGCTCATTCCTGCACCCAGCCTGTATCTCGTTCCGAATAAAGAAGACAAATGGAGCGGAAGTATCGAATTTGTAAAACCGGAAGGTGGAGAAAAAGAGTGAATGGATATCACGAAGATGTAACTGAAAGCTATCAGGAGATTTTGAAACTACGGAAGCTGCTCTCTGAGGCAAGAATTCCGCACGAGTTGAGACGCTGTTTTGACGGGTGGCAGATTCTATATCCTGATTCCAAGAAAACAAAGTGTAGCGTTATCGAACACTGCTACAGCTACGGGCATGACTTAGATCGGCTTGAGATTATGGGATTGCTTACAAAGAATGAAAGTAAGCGGGATTTTGTGCTTGGAAATCTCGACGCCAAAGAAGTGTTTGATAGAATCCAACCCCATTATGAACACAATTTTAAGAAAAAATGAGTTGTTACAAATGCAAGTGCAATATGTGCATATACAGCTGTGAGTTGGAATCTCAGTACATTACTGTCGGGGAGGTTCAAAACGTCGAAGATATCTGCTGGTGTTGCGATGAGTGCAGCTGGTACGACGGAGATATTCATAAACGCTCACAGAAGCATTTTGAATGCGAGAAGCATCAGTATCCGAAAAAGTACATTCAGATGCGGCAAATGCACGAGGAGATGAAAGCAGAAAGAAGGCGAAGGTGCTTTCGGGTGCTGGATGGAAACAAGGACACTGCGTGTTCAGTAAGAAATGAGGAATAAAAATGCTCAAAATCGAAAAAACGGAAGTCGTTGGCTGGGAAGCGGCCATCAGAGGAATGCGCAATCCAACAAACTCTTTAGAGCAGAGCGATAGCGATTACCGACCAATCCTCTGCAAAAGGTGCGATAACTGTATGTCGTATCAGCTTGAGCAATGGGGTGACTGTGAACAGTGCGAAGTGGAGAAGCAGGCAGAAGCCCATGTCGGTTATATGGTTGGCCCCAATGATCTCGAACTCATGACTTGCCTTCGCAACGCTGGTACGGATCATCGGAAGTTCATGCAGATGGTCAATGTGTACGCTGACATCACAGCTCCGCTTTATTGGTGGATGGAGTTCAAGACGTATTGTGCAGGTGGAGAGTTTGGAGATAATGAGCCGGATATCATAGATGAGGGATATTCGGAATATGACATCGAGAGGAACCGCTTCTCCACGATGCACAAGATTGCGAAAAAAGAGTTTAAGTTGGAAGATTTCAGTCATGAGCATCTGACAATTCTCCCATTAAAAGCACTCAGAAATACTATCGAAACCCTTAATAGTTGTCGGAATGGGTATCTCGCTATGAAGAATAGGCCAACTAGAGAACTCAAAAAACGAAATGAAGATCTCAAAGAAATTTGGCGGCAGATGATCCAACTTCTTCCTGGTTCCTACAACCAGAAGAGGACGGTAATGCTGAGTTATGAGGTTCTGGCTGATATGTATGAGTCCTGCAAGAACAGCGAGCTCGACGAATGGCATATGTTCTGTGATTGGATCAGGAGCCTTCCGTGTTCGGAGTTGATTACAGGAGATAAAAAATGATGGTTAAAGAAATCTGCGAACGCTGCGGAAACACGTTCGACGCTGGGCCTAATGCTCATTTCTGCATGGCCTGTAGAAAAGAAATGCTGAGTGAGCAGGCAAGAAGGCGCAATCTCAGCAGACTCGGGAATGCCGCCAGGTGGCATAGAAAGGACCAGGAGAAAAGTCGATGAGAAGACTGATGTTCAACCTCAAATTGAAATTGCGTGCATTCATCTGCAAGGTAAAAGCTGGAATGATCCACGCTCTTGGTGGGGTGACGAAACTTGAGAGCGCGCAGACGGTGATGAATGACCGTTATACCAGACGGGACATACAGATTAAAACGGCAAGATACACGCAGATGATCGAACGGAGAGGCATGTCATCTGGTTTCTTCGAGGGACATATTGAACATTTCAGAATGTACGCACCGTGTGAGATCGGAAAATACTTGGCGGAGAAAGGCGCAATCACGATCAAAAGAGAAGAACGCGATGGAGCAATCGTGCTTACTGCGGAGACGAAGTATATAGAACCGCAGGAGAGTTACGGGCCAGAGCGTGTTATGCCCAGTCAAATTATCTGAATAGGAGATCAAGAAATATGAAAGAATTAGCAGAACTGAAAGACCTTATGGCTGAATTGCTGGATGGTGAAATCCAGTATGAGCCGGAGATGGCTGTTACGGAACGAGGAAAAGAGATCATCAACGAGATTGCAGATTATGCAGAGACAACTGAGTTGTTTAGAAAAGAGCACCATCATGGCGATCTGATGCTCCAAGGAATGACCTTCCGCGAGGTGTTCGCCTATATGCTTGATCGCGTATGCAATGCGCCAACCATTCTTCATGTGACCAGCAGCGTCATCCTCCTCATGCCGTTCGTCCGGGATGCCATGATGAAATATCCGCCGGAGGTGAAAAACTGAATGGTTATCGTTGAAATACATGAAAACGGATTTAAGACTACCGGAATAACAGGCCCGAGCCTTGATGGCTTCATGGCTTCGCATATGTCTGCAATCTTATTTTCCGCAGCGCAAAGTGCCACAGAAACCATGCACAAATTAAATCCGGCTTTCAAAACCAGTTGGGAAACAGATAAACTTCACGGAGGGCTCTTGACAATGTGGGGTCCGTCGAATGAGGAGGAAAAGCAGAACTGCGATGGAATGTTGTTGCTGCTACTTCATGGTTGCATCGCACTTGCAAAAATGTATCCAGATCAGATCCAAATGAAATATGTCGACACGAAAGGGACGAATGGAAAATGAAATCTGTAATGATCAGCATCAAGCCCTCTTGGTGCAAGAGAATCATGCTGAAGGAGAAAACGGTTGAGATCCGCAGAACGAGACCGATTCTCGATACGCCGTTCCGCTGCTACATATACTGCACGGCCGAGAGGGGACGGAAGAATACACTCTTGGTTGCCGGCAGCGACGGAGCAGACTATGCTCTGAACGGACGTGTCATTGGAGAGTTCACATGCAAAGAGATTCAGAAAATCTCGAGGATCGGATCCACAGGAAGTCGCCAGCCTGAAGTATATAACGCGACCAGATACGAAAATGGAATCCAGAAGCAAGGGATGACGCAAAGCCAGCTGCTTGAGACTTCCTGCCTGACTTTCGAGGAAATGGACAGGTATCTTCACGGGTTCGGCTTTGCATGGATTGTTTCTGATTTGCACATTTATGGCATCCCGCGAGAACTCCGATGGTTCAAGAAATGGCATGACGACGGCATGTGGTCAACGCTCTTGAATGTCGAACGGCCTCCTCAAAGCTGGGGCTATGTGGAGGAACTGAAATGAGTGGCTACAGCAACGAGAAACGCCAGTGTTGCAACTGTGTTCATGGAATTGTAGAAGGCTTTAACTCTATCAACGAACGGACTATCTACTGCGAACTGACGGCGGAGTGGATGAATGTGAATCTCGGTGAATGTCTCGGAAACTGCGAAAGCGAGGATGACAGCCCATGGAACGTCTGACGAAATACAGCAAGAAAACCTCACATGAAAACGGCATCTGTTGCACTCATTTTGGAAGTCCTGAATGTTACGATGTCGGCGGCAACTGTGCCATGAATTGCAAATGGGAAGAAGCTGCATGGGAACGACTCGCAGCATACGAGGACTCGAAATACCCACCGGATAAAGTCGCTTGGGCGGTTGGGACTATCGAAATGGCATTCGATGAAGACGAGACCAGAATCACCCACATGCACGATCTGGCTGTTGCTGATGGAGAGGGACGGGTTGTTATGCTTCGGTTCAAGATCGGCAACACAGCATGGTATTACAATTCAGATTTCGGGACCGAACTCCCATATGTTGTTGAAGCGGTGCATATTTCGAGAGAGGCGACTACCTACGAAGCAAACTGCTCACACGACGGCGAACTGCTGGATTCCATTGATTTTGAAGATTCCGACGTCGGGAAAACAGTTTTCTGTACGCAGAAAGAACTCAAAGAAGCAATGGAGGCAATTAGAGATGGCGTATAGCGTATGCGTCACCTGTGATGTATGCGGCTCTGGGTATCAATGGGAAGACCATTCGGTATCGTATTCTACTGCTGTGAGAATCGCTAGAAAAGCTGGATGGAGCATCGGGAAGCGCGGATGGAGCTGCCCTCGCTGCCAGAAGAAAAAAACTACTGCCGAAAGTGAAGAACACAATATGGAGGATCAGTAATGTTTGACATTATTACAAAGGATGGGAGAAGATACACGGTGTATTATGTACGCACTGCTCCAAACCGAATGTATGTTGACACTTACTTTCTGGTATATGGAGAGACCAATGGATGGTATTGGCTGGATTCCAGCAACTGCATTCCGTGCAAAGAAGGGCGTGAATGATGGAATACGTTGAAAAGGGCTATGTTTTGGCTGTCCTGCGGCTAGCAGCACGCGGAGCCAGCCTGTCAGCAACTATGCGCATTGAAGAGGCGTACAAAAAGATACAGCAATCTCCTGCAGAAAAAGTAGAGCCGATTGTAGAGGCAGAATGGATTCGGGATGAACGTGGATTTTGCATATGCTCGCATTGTGGGGCAACCTGTCCGTATGAAGTCAGCAACGCCGACCATATCGAATACTGGCCCGATATGCTCCGCTGCCATCGGTGCGGCGCCCATATGAACAGAGGAAAGGATGAGCCAAGTGAAGAAGTATTATGAATATGACGACGTTATCAAACTCCTGGAAAAGGTGTGCAGCGTCACTGACGGGAATGTCATATGTGAAGGGAAGGCGTATATGGGGTTGAGCGGAATCCCGAGAAACGTTGAGAACTTCATGCTTGCAAAGAGTCTGCTTGATTCTGCTGAACCGGAGTCGGTTCGGAATGTGACACTCTGCCATAACTGCGAACTATGGAACGAATGGGATCACTGTGGCAGAAAGGAATACGGGAACTTCGTATGTTCTTGCGCGCATTGGTCCAATGATGGATATGCGGTTTATACCGGGCCCGATGACTTCTGTAGCAAGGGGGAACCAAAGATAGTCGACGAAGAACAAATTGAAGTCATTGAATTCTGAGTATGATGTAGTAAAACAGCAGAAATATAAGCCAATTGCCCTGTTGCGATTCTTTGCATTTGCGTGGTATAATCAAAAAAAGCCTGCAAGGAGATGTGACGATGCTTGATAGTATAAAGCGTATTTTTTGGATAAAAAGAAATGCCGGTAAGATCAAGCGACATTACAAGAAGTATCCTTATTCGTTCTATGATATTGATGAGTTCGATGATTTCAACCACGAACATATTTGCTTTGCTTCCAGAATCACAAATGTCGAGCTTTCAGATATCTGTCCTCTGAAGAATAAACCGAATCTCACACCCGGAGAAATGGACGAGTGTGAGCGCTGCAAATATTTCGGCATTGTCTCATATTTGATCGATCCATTAACCGGAGAGAAACAAATCCACTTTGATCTGAATAAGGATGTTGTATCCGTACACGAATAATTGACTACTGAAAAATGGGCGTCCTCTTGAGCGAAATTCAAGAGGGCGCCCGCTTTTTATATTTTAGACAAATTCGGAGTCTAGTTTTGTGCAACATTTCATATTACGGTCTTCAGGACTTTTCCATATACACATACCTCTAGCATAATCAAGGCAGATAAGGGCGTCAAAAGCCTCACATGGGAACTATAGAAAACGGAAATAAAATTAGATAAAAATTAGAAATATCCAAAAAACAACTTGACACACGGTTAGGTTGTGCTATCGTAAAGATACGATAAATCAATCCCACGCAACACAACAGGAGGAAAAGAGAATGGCGAGATACTGGAAACCAAGCAAAGCAAAAGTCAGAAATGACATTCGAACCGCACAGGAAGGTTTCGAGGCAATCTCCCGGACCAGACACAAGGCAATCGGAGAAGAAAAGCCATTTGAATACCGAACCGAGGTTGTGGAAGCTGCTTACCTTATGATGCAAGCAAGAGATTACATTGAAGAAGCAAAAATATGGAAGCCTGAAAATGGAAAGGCATGGGTTGGGTTTTCAAAGAAGAATTACGATTTCTGCCTCGAAAACTCGAAGGCAACATATGAGCAGTATTGTGCGCTTAAAGCGCGTATTGCAAACAAATTTGTGGTTTCCGAAAACACTATCACGCACGACATAATGGCAGCATTTTATGCTGCCTGCTGAGGAGGATAAATTATGAACGACCAGAAAAAGTACATGGTTCAGTGGAAAATCAGCACTTCGATTTGGAAGGAGCCACGGTATTTCGAAAGTGAGACTGAAGCCAAGAGATTCTACGAAGAACTGATTCGTTCTGGTGTAACCATAGTCGAAATGTATTATAAATGCCGCGTTGGATATAGGCGAATGAATCTGATATGAGGAGGATTAAGATGTTTAAGATTAAAACGCAGTCGCTGCTTGAAGAAGCGTACTGCCTGCTCAGAGAAATCGAGAAGCGCAAGCAGGCTGGAAGGCGGGATCTCGACCAGTACGAGATCCACATCAAGAAGGAAATCCGGCGCTACAACAAGGCACAGCAGGAAGGCATCATCGGAACCATCATCAAAGATTACGGAATTGACGGATATGTTTCCCTTGAGAAACTTCCGGATCAACTGAACGGCTCTGATATCGACGATGTCAATGAGTGGTTTGAGGAACACCGTGCGTATCCGGAGATCCGCTCCGCGTATGACTGCACTGGCCGGCCGTTCACAAACTGGTTCAAATGCTTCCGCAGGCGCGGACATTGGATGGCGTACCATTCAGTCGGATACGACTGCTGAAAACATACATCAGACGAAGAACTTACGAAGCTGACCTATCGGCGTAACGGGGAGAAAGGAATCATCATGGAAGACAAAATCATCATCGATCGCATTGACGCGGAAGAATTTCTTGAAATGCTTATGGATGCCGCCAAGCAGGACAACCCGACCAAGTATTACAGTACCGCACAAATCATTGAAAATATCGCAAACGAGTTCAAGACGCTCTGCAAACTGTAAAACGCTGCCTGACCTATCGGGCACACGGGGAGAATGGAGAAGGCATGAGCAGATATGAAAAGATTCCTATGATCGAAATGGCAGACCTTAATGATCTGGAACTGCTGAAAACGCACCGGATCTACAGCGATGAATTTGAGAAACTGCCCGAGGAACGAAAGCTTGAAATCTACAAGTATTGCAAGCTTCACGCGACTTGCCCCGGATGCCTTGCGAGCCTTGAGCAGATCCGATACGCTGTCACGAAGCTGTATTTTGGATGGCCGGAGAAGGTTGCTGATACGGACTCAAGCTCAAGGAAGCAGTACCAGCGCAAGGCGCATCTGCTGAGAAATCGACTCGGGAAAATCATGGCGGTCTATAAGAATGAACACGACGACAGGCGGCTTGCATACAACGTATATCGAGAGATGCTTGAAGCATGCAAGGCAATGGAGTCGGTTGATAACCTCGCAGTTCATTGCGCGTTCAACAAATACTTTGACGAGGAGGAAGAGCTTATTCAGAAAATCATCGATCGCTTCGAGAACGCAGCAACTTGAGGCATATCAGCTGCCATGCGGCTGTGGCACAGGGAAATATGCGTTCAAAACCAAATTATATACACAGGCAGAAAGAAGCGTAAAAAGGCGCAGAGGGCGCCACAAGGAGGAACATTATGAACTACAAAGATTACTGCGATTTTGCTGAATATCTCAAGAAGATCACGCCGAACGCGTCGGTCGTAAAAGCAAATACGGACAAGGCGCTGACCTTGCTGATATGCGGAATCCAGTTCCGCCCGGAAGGCGTTGGTGTCTCGCTTGGCAGCGATAATGCGGCCTGCAGAGCACTCGGAGATTTTCTTGGGCAGGATGTTGTTGACGCATGGCTCAAGGACTCAATGGCGATTCTTGCAAAGAGCGAGGATATCCGGGCCATATCCGGTATGCTGATGGCACTGATTGAACGGCAGTTCGGGAAGGAGAAAGAAAAGCATGAACAGCCATGACCGGAAGATCCTCGAAAATGTATTTGAGATTTCCATGTGCGCAGCCGAACTGCTCACAGAAAAGAAAATTGAGGTCGAAGATTCGCGGGATCTCTGCAATGCGGTTTTGAGCCTGGCCGAGAAATTCGAACAGGAGCATCCTGACCCGGTGGACTACCTGATGGAGATCTACCTTTTCGCCAGACCGAAGCTGATTGAGCGTTTCAATAAATCCTGATGTCCGAAAACGGATATTTATATAAATAAAAAACGAAAATCTCCGAAATAACACTTGACTAGATAGGTAGGTATGCTAACGTATAGTCACAAACAAAACATAAACACAAGGAGATTTCGAGATGAACGTTGCGTACATGGAACAGCTTCAGAAGGAAGCAACTGAAAAGAAGCTTGACAGTCGTGCGAAGTGGATGCTTCTCCGCGCAGATCTCGTTGGCGAGAATACGGCTTTTGTTCATGATCCTGAGTTCGACTCCACCGCAGATGCGGTAGGATTTGCACAGCAGCTTTCGCTTGCTGGAATCAATGAGCTGTATGTGAGCAGCAGCTGGAGCAATCAGATGGATAACTGGATGGCGATGGATTCGTTCGGCCTGAAGCTTCGGGGTATTGAGAGCATCAAGAACCCGGCGCATGAAAGAAACAACTGGGCCCCGGAGTTTGTTCCGGCATTCAGATTTAGCTTCAAAGACTGAAAGGAGGCGAGCGAGATGACCAGATTTCAGATGGAACTCAGCGGGAAGCTCGGCCAGTTCTGGCAGAACGAAGCCCAAAAGGAACTTGAGCGTGTGAAGCTGGACCTTGAAGCTGGAAGAATTACCGTTGGCGTTGATTGTGTTGCCCGCAACTATCTCGGCCGCGCGCTTTCCAACGATATGCTTGAAAAGCTCGTGATGGTTGCTCCTGAGGAGGTCAAGTTCTTCCTGAAACCTACTCAGAGAGCCAGAAAGGCAGAAGTGGAAGAAGCCTTGCAGCAATACGCCAGCCGACAGCCCAGTGATGAAGAGATGCACGAAATGAAATCGGCTTTCGGTGCCGGAAGTACGGTAGTAGATGTACTGACAGGAAGGCGCTATACGGTATGAAAAACTATGGTTGGGTCAAGTGGAAGCATTGGACGGCTAACGGGCTGGTTGCGTTCGGGCAGATGCCGATCCGAGATGTCGGGCGGGAGCTTCAGAAGCTTGAGGCTAAAGCCATCAAGGTCCTGAAAGAGACCGGCGCAGATCACGTCCTGTACGGCGTGAAGGAATACGACAGAGACGGGGATCTTGACACGGTCCGCTTTTATCTTGAACCGATGTCGGAGCAGGAGTTCGAGGAGCGCGTCGTGAAGAACAGCACAGGGATGACGGTCTACGCCGTCCACAAGAGATAGGAGTATTTGAAATGAAATGCGCTGACTGCTGCTACTTCTGGAAGGAAGAGAATGAAAGTTATCCGTCCTGTCACTGGGAGCCACGCGCACCCGGCGATATGGCTCCGTGCGATTATGAAGATGACTACGACGAGGAGGATGACTGAAATGAAATACTACGCAACCATCACGAGCCGCTCCAGACAGTTCGAAATCGGCGGCACGAAAGAAAGCCTGATTCAGGATCTGAAGAGGATGAAGCGTTCGGGCGAACTTGATGGGTCTGAAATCATCTGCATCTACGGCGTAGACCTCAGAACCGGCAACAGGATCGCGGTCAGCGCCGATGATGAGAACCACATTATGAATGCAGCAATAATTTGAATTGGAGGAAAAAGAAATGAAAAAGAACACAAGCCTTGCGTACCTGCCGGCAGTATTGACGCCCGATGATGTCTTTTCCGGGATCGTCAACAGCCATCATGATCGTGTCCGCATGAGAAATGCAAGATCTGCCAGAACGGCCTATATTCGCAGTATCCGCCGGAAGGTAACTGCTGCCGTTATCTCCGCAGTATCCGTGCTGACTGCTGTGGCTGTTCTGGTTGGTGTAGGTATTATCCGCGTTTTCTGATTAACCGGAGAATAGGAGTGAATATGGCATACGAAATTGAACTGCACTACGGCTTCGAGAGAAGCCACGATACCTACGAAACCTACCACGCTTTCGAGGCGACAGACATCGAAGAAGAGGCGGATGACGCCGCCATCGAAGCGAAACTCGCTGACCTGCTCGACTGCAGCCCGGACGACGAGGACTTCGACTGCAAATCCATGCGCATCACCCTGCCTGAGAGAACGGTGGAGCGCATCCGAGCGGAGGGCTATGCGGCCGGTAGAGTCGGCATACTGGCCCAGATGATTGAGGGGCCGTGGAACAACGACGCCTGCAAGGGTTACGCCATCATGGCAATGGAACGTGCTGGCCTTGACCCGGAGATGATCCGCAAGGTCAGTAGTGTGATGACTGACTGCTTCGACGACACATCAGTCGAAGAGGCTGGCCGGTATTACATGAAGGGGGCGATCTATTGAAAGAATTGAAAAGCAGGACGGAGATTGCGTCCGCAATCAATTTCCACCGGTATCCGGTTCTCACGCTGGATCTTGTAGATAAAGATGAGTATGGCTTGAAAGGCTGCAATGTGCTGGTCGATTTCGGAAAGTTCAACACCGGGGAACCATGGTACGAAAAAGGTGAGCTGCGCGTGTATCGGGATGAATGCAGGTTTGAAATCAAAGCATTTGGAACATGCCTCACGAAAGATTTTCTGTACAGAGACTATGAGAAGATCATCGCCTATGCGAACGCGCCAATCATTAAGGCGGACCAGGAGATCCTGATTTGCGTGTATGACAGTAACGCAAGACTTGCCTTCAATCCGATTGTGCTGAAGACCGGCGGCATCACCAAGCATTGCTCAACGCCAATCACGCTGGAGCCGTACAATGCCAGCATGTTTTTGAGATGTGCTGACTTCAAAGAGGAGAAGATTGGATATGACAAATGAAGAAGCAATCGAACTGCTCGAATCCAGAATTGCACTCGATAAAGACCTGCTGCGGGGGGATGCCGAAAGTGAGTATGCAAAATTTGTCCTTGAGCAGAACGAGGCAATTCAGCTTGCACTGGATGCCTTAAAAGCGTCAGTTAAAAAATAAAAGAAGACATAGAAATCAACTTGACTAGGCGGTAGGTTATGCTAACGTAACGTCACAGTTAAAAATAAAAGAGGCGATAAAATGAACCTGAGCGCAAGTGAGAAATCAATGCTTGTCGATTTGCTGCACGATGCAGTCGACTCCTGGGAAGAGGAAAAGCGGAGTGGAGATGATGATCTCAACTGTACGCTGGAAGCGCAGATACAGTTGGCAAATAAGCTGATTGTAAAACTAGGGGGCATGGTCGTATGAATGAGAAATTCGCGGCGAAAGCAATTCTTATGGCAAGGAAGCACAGGTACGGGATCAAATGGCAGAACCTCCGTTTCGGATTCGCTCGGGCAGTTATTGATTGCAATAGTTATGAGGAAATCTACGCAGTTGAATATCTGTTCAGCAAAATAAAAGATGTTTGGATTGAGCATTGGGCCTGTAGCATCGGTGAGTTTTCTGGCTGCGTTTATGTCATGGATGCTGCCGACCATGAAGAACTTGAACGGTTGCAGAAAGAAGACCAACAGAGGCTAGACGAGTGGTGGATGCGATATCACTTCGCAGATGAAGAAACCCGTCGCCTTATGGCTTGCGGGGCAATTCAATAGGAGGAGAAAATGGAAGAGCACATTGAATACGGAGCATTCGTTTATGACAAAGAGCATGGAAAATATGAAAAACTGTTTTCCACATCAGCCTCTGCACTTCTTGCAAAGAATCGTGCCATTGAAAAAGCATACGAACTCAACAGGTTTATGAATCGAAATTTCGATGCGAGCAAAGTCGTTGTAAAAAGGAGACATGTATATGTAATCAGAGAGGAATGGAGTGAATGCAATGAGGATTGACGAACTGCCGGACAAAGCCGAAGGACTCGGCTGGCGTGTCCGTGAGGATAGCAGAGGAGGAAAATAGCAATGTTTGAAGACATTTCGTTCGTAGAGTTCTGCAGCGAGTCCGCTGAAGAGTTCCGGAACCTGACAGTCGCCGTAAAAGGGGCTGACGAAAAGACACTGTGTGAACTCGAAGACCGTGTTCACGCCAAGATGGAGAACATGACAATGTACGATTCAATGTGCGATTCCATCCAAGAAGCGATGCAAGAACTCAGCATTGAATTCGAGGTTATTTACCCAGACAGACACATTGAACTTCGTTGATGTCTGTCAATCGTTAGAAAAACAGAGGAGGAGTAAGTTTGACAAAGGATGAGTTGCGAGAGAAGCTTCTTGGAGGCGCCATTATGGATGATCTGTTTGCATTCAGAGACGGCCAAGAATGTGATATTTTTAAGGCCGCTCGGTTTGAACTGGGTGATCAAATCATCTACATTCCCGACCTTGCCCTGAACCTGATTCCGGTCACGGAGCCTGCAAATGACCCAGAGGATGTTGACGAGATTGTCGATTGTTGTTACACCGGCAATGACTTCGCCGCAGAGTGCAATGGGGATGTGAAGAAGGCAAGACGCCTGTTTTGGTACTGCGACTGGCAGCATCCGAGTTCAGCACTGCCAGAAATCGAAGATGAGGCGGAGTGCCTTGAAACCGAAAGCGGAGAACTCCGCTGCGCACATTGTAACGAACTTCTGCTTTGCGACGAATGCGGAGATATGCCGGAGGAGTGCCCGAACTGCGGGTCGACTCTTGTGTATCCGGCAAGTATTGGGAGCGAGAACAGTGAACCGTAGAGAAGCAATCTATGTTATTGAAAGCATGCTGGATGGATCGACTGTACTGACTGTGCAGGCTGTCAATGCAATGGTGCTTTCACTTGAAGCGCTGAAACATCCTGAGAAGATTTCGTGTGGAGGATGCAGCCTCTTCAAAGACGAAGACGCATATGGGGATGGGATGTGCTCCAAACATCAAAAGACGGTGAATTGCACCGATCAAGACTGTATGGACTACGAATAGGAGGAAAGCATGGAAGACCTGAAGGGGAAGTTTATCGACATCTACAAAAACCACATCGGCCGTGAGGGCGTAGACAAGCTGCTTGAGTGGCTGGAAAAGTCAGATTTCTTCACGGCACCGGCAAGCACAAAATACCACCTTGCAAAGCAGGGCGGCCTGCTGCAGCACAGCCTGAATGTGCGGGACCGGCTGGAATACCTGTGTCACGAGGAGACAAAATTCAATAAAGAATTCACCATGCCGTCGTTCGAAAGCATTGCGATCTGCGGCCTGCTGCACGATCTGTGCAAGGTCAACCTTTATAAAACGGAGATGCGGAACCGGAAGAACGAGCAGGGGCGATGGGAACAGTATCCGTGCTATATCCATGACGATAAACTCCCGTATGGGCACGGGGAAAAGAGCGTGTACATCGCTTCTGGGTTCATGAAACTGACAAGGGAAGAAGCAATGGCAATCCGCTGGCACATGGGGCCGTGGCAGGATGGAGAAAAGCAGGAGGCAGGCAGAGCGTTCGAGATGTACCCGCTTGCGCTGCTTACTCATGTTGCAGATATGCAGGCGACTTTCATTGACGAAAAGACGGAAAAAGAATGACATGAGTGAAGGCGATTACTGCGGCATGGATGCCGGCGAATACTACGCAACAAAGGACTTCCGTGACCGGGAGCGATTCTTCCGGAATCAAGAAATAGAGGAGCAAATGAAAAATAGAACCACAGTAAGGCATGGTATGCTGAACGATCTGAAAGCCTATCTTACACAAAGCGGATGGAAGATTGAGCCCACAAAGGGCGCCTACGAGGTCCTGCGGGCTGTAAATAAACAGTATCCGCGCCCTCTGCTCGTGTACGATAGAACAAGCGGCGGATGCGGATACAGCATCGATGAACGGGATCTCAAAATATATAACGGCTGGAAAAGAAACCGAAAAAGACGCGGGTTGACCCCGGACCATGAAACAGCGGAAGAGCGGGAAGAGTATTGGTTTCAGAAACAAAACAAGTCAATAGCAGCAGAAGTAAATTGAGGGAATTTTCTTCTGGCTACTATTGACTAGGCGGGTGGTTATGCTACGATATAGTCGTAGGGTAACTCCTACAAATACATGAAGCATCGGGCAGGAGGTGCATTGAAGTGGAGAACGATAACATGACGAAAGCAGAACTGATTGTTTTTCTCAAGACTATTGCAGAAAATATCCGTCTCAAAGCCAAAGACGGAAACGAAGCCGCTGAGATCATCCTGGAGATGATCAAGGAACTCAAAGCACACGAATAATGAAAAGAGCCCTCCGCGTCCAGGTAGCAACTAGCAGCGGAGAGCCCGAACCCAATTAAGGGGCAGTGGAACCTGCCTTCCACTCGCCCCTTGATCGTAGCACAAAGGCAGGAAGAAATCAAGGGAGGTACACACATGGATGGTATGTTCAAATATGTCTTGGAACTGCTGGAGGCCAGCACGGACAGAGAGAAAGAAAAGGCATACCGGCATCTCTTGAAAATCGGAATCGACCGCCACACGGCAGACGTGATGGCGGCCGAATTCTATTCTGGGGAGGTTTTGACAAGATGACACATGATGAGATCAAGGCTGATATCCTGCAATATCTTTCGGATGAATACTGGTACTGCAAAGACAAGAACGGGCGTTTCAACGTTGAGATGTATGCGGATTATCGGGATGAACTCTGCAAAAGCAGTATAAATGAGATCCTGCAGGCAGATGATCCGTATGAAGCGTTCTACGAAAAGATGGATGAGATGTATATGGAGGAAGAATGGCATCTCTTCGATGAGGAGTTCGATAAGATCATGAAACGCTATGACATCCCTGAAGAGTGTGAGGATGATGCGAGAGATATTCTCGAAGCGTATTTGGACTTCTACGCGCCGACAGATCATTTTCTCCAACAGGATGTTTGTGTTGATATTATGATGGATACCGGCGATGGCAATTACGATTACGTTCTGAACTCGGTCTATCCGTGCTGGTACGGCCAGGAGAAGGAAAGAATCGATGATAAGAGTTCGCTTCTGTGGCTTGCAAAGCAGCAGGGCTATACGAAAACGCAGCTGTGGCGTGCGCTTCTGACTGGAGACGTTTCTGATCCGAAAGGATTTCTTGAAAGCTGCCGGCAGGAGGTAGCTAATATCACGTCTCAGATGAACACACTGACGTTTCTTGTGAAGATGCCGCTGCGGGATGTAATCAAGCTGAATCAGATGGTGAAGCTTCAGGACCGTAACGGGCATTTCTGGGATGCAACCAAGAATCCGTACTGCGGATATCTTGTTCTTGATAAGTCCGTCATGTGCGGCTTGTATAATCCGTGGGGAGGCGGCGGAAGTGTCCTTGAAATCCAGTGCGAAAAGGATGTGAAGATCCCGGTCCGTTTTATCAGATCTGCACTCCCGGATGGAGCAGATGGATACTCAGTAGAAAGTGTGTACGGGATGTGCGGATCTGCATGGGAAGAGTGTTTGAAGGAAATCCACGTTCCGAATGAATTCAAGAAGGAGATTGCATGATGGAAACGAAATTTGAAAGAATCGTTGGAGCTACCATTTCTGTGCGAGTCGATTATCAGACCTTGGATGATATCGTTGTCACTGCCCTTGAAGGCGGAATCGGATGGTGGGCTTGCCTCGATAATACTGGGCCGGAATGGGATGACGAGCCGGAAGAGATGGCTACGTCTGAATATGCGGCGTTGCTTATCGCAAATGGGAAAAAACTCAAATTTTCTGATGCTACTGGAGAATGGGAAGAAAACGAAGAGCCGAAATGCCCGTGGGAAGTTGATGCAGACACGATTATTAACGGAATTGGGTTGTATCTCGAATCTGAGGGTGGAACAAATATTTTGACGGATGGTAAACTGGATTCCATGAAAATCGACGCAGATGTTGCGTCAGACATCTTCCAGTTCGGGATTTTTGGGGATTGTTTTTTTGGGTGAGAAAATGGAGAACAAGTTTTTCAAGACGTGGGCAGAACTCACGGAGGATCAGAAGAATACCTGCCGAGGAGAACTGTTCGGTACCGGCGAAGAGGCGCTGGAGAAATGGCAGTATCACTTTGATGGTGTAAAACTTTCGGCAATCTGCTTCAACAAGTGGGAAGAGCACTTCCCGTATGTAATCACGGATTTTGCCCGTGATGCAGCGCTTGAAGAAGCGTGGGATGATTTCGCTGATATCCCGATGGATCCGGAAACAGAATGTATGGAGGAGCCGTTCCTGTTCTTCAAAGCCGGTACGCATAGGGAGGAAATCTGGCACTGGTTCGATGAACATCACTCGAAAGGCGTATACTGGCTGCTATATGAAAGAGAAATGAGCAAATGAGTGAGTACAGCATTTACAGCCCATTCGATATCCGGCAGCACAAAGAAAAGTACGTCAATTACCTGGAAGTGGTCATTTCTCCAGAAGGTACTGTTGAGTACGCTGTTCCTTCGCATTCGGAAATTCTGATCAGACGCTGCTGTGAGATGAAGAACATATCCAGAGAACAGCTCTACGCCCTTGTGCCGAGAGAATACTATTTCGATATGATGACATGGCTGTGCAAACAAACCGGATATATTGCTGTCTGGAATGATCGTTTTGCTTGTTATGGAGGGCTTACGGGAAAGCAGAGGAGTAAATTGAAAGCGTTGAAACTTGCTGGGCTCTATCGAGGAAACATACTGAAAACTGCAATTTTTTGAAAGGCCGTTGACATTATCTCCGTTTCGGTGTATTCTGCATGAAAGAAGAGTACGAAACGGAGGGGAAGAAGTGACAGCTGACGATATCGTAAAATGTGTACTGAATCTTCGAGGGATAAACGGATATACTGTTGCACATGAAATAGGATGGAGTCCCCAAAAGTTCAGCAAGAGACTTTCAAATGAGACGATGAAGGTCCATGAACTGAGTATGATACTTGATCGTCTCAACGTTGACATGGTATTTATCGACAGGGAAACGGGAGAAAGAATCCATCCAATATGTGCCGGGATGGGTGAGCCTGTTAGCCGGATCGTGGATAAGGTCAAGTACAGTACCGAAAAGTCGAGTGCACTCGCAAACAATTTCTATTCGGATGGAACAAACAAGTATAATGATGGGAAAGCGCTGGAATTGTATGCAGATAACTCAGGTAGGTTCTTCTTTGCCGAATACTGTGAATGGGATGCTGCTAAGAATGCCATTATCCCTGTAAGTAAAGAAAAGGCGGAGGAGTTCATCAAAAAGCATGGAACAAGAATTCTGAAGCACCCAAAAAGGAATACGGATGAATAACCAAAGCCCCGGCCGCCGACCGGGGCTTTGTTGTGCTTCCGGCACGGCGGAATTGAGTTATGGAGCAGGCCATATAGCCTGCTCTTTTCGTATATACGGATGCTTTAGAGAGGCAAGGGATTCAATAGAATGCCATTTGGAATTTGAAGAACATCCACATATCCCCCTGTAATATTCTAAGCAGGTAAGGGCGTCAAAAGCCTCACACAATATACATGAAAACGGATATAAAATGAAATAAAAAAATAAAAATATCCGAAAAACAACTTGACAGATGGTCGAGGTGTGCTACGATATAGTCACAAGGAAAATAAAGAAAAGGCAGCTGGGGCAACAGTTCCGGAAGGCCAAAGAAAGGGGAAGTTAAAATGAGCAAGAGCATTTATGACAGTATCGAGAGCGCGGAGGAATTGCTGAAAGAGGTCGCGGCACATGGCCTGAGTCTCAAGAGCGAGGATATTTGCAGAGCACAGGATATTTTCGGGCACTCTCCAGTAAAGGAACTTGTCAGACTGGCTAATGATAATGGACGCCTGAAAGATTTCAACGGCGAGCCCGATCCGCGCGGAACGGTTTCCTCTGGCCGCGACGGCCTGAGCAAGTATTTCTATCAGGTCGCATTTCATATTTGGAGTTGGGAAGATGCAGTTCGGTTCTACAACACGAACAGCAACTTCGTTTACATCGACAGGATGGAAGAATCCAAGGCCCTCCGTGAACGGGTGAAGACGCAGGAAACGGCGATTGATGGACTTAAACGGGATATTGAGGGTGAACACAACAGACGCCAGGAGGCCGAGAACGAAATGGAAGCCGCCAATAAGAAACTCGTCCATCTGGAGGCTGAAGTTCATGACCGCGACATGACGATCATGGAGTTGAAAGCAAAACTGTATGACCTTATGATGAAGGAGCAAAAGAGATGATTGATCCTATTTGCCTGCTTCCTCTTGTTGGATTCTTTTTCGTTCTTGCTGTCGGGTGCTTCATTACGGACAATCTTCCACGCATTCTTCATTTTATCAGAAGAATACTTTTTATGCGGAGAAATTTCAAAAGAATCAACGAAATGTTCAGAAGTGAGATTTGAATGGAGAACTCTGACTCGTGGATAAATCAAGTGCAGAGATCTATGCCAAACAGGCAGATAGAATCAAGTACAGATATGGACCAACAGTTGAGGAATTCAGAAAGATTGATGATTCACGCAGAGAGATCTGCAAATTGTACGACCAAATCATGACTGCCTGCGGCGTGATGAAGGGGATTGATGATCCGTTTATTCGGGATGCAGTTGATTGGAGACTGGTAGATCGGATAGCCTTGCTGGGGCGAATGATTGAATGCGTGAAGCGGCGAGATGAGAAAAGGGCCGACGGTACTTCCTACTTGGTCTACAAGAGGAGTTACCAGATCACGGATGGAAAGCTCCTGAAAACGACAATGCTTGGGGAGCTCGCAAGAAAGTATGCGGATGAGGAAAAAGAGAAGGACCCTGATTCTATATACTTCGTTGTCAGGAAAAAGAAGGACGGCAGCTTGCGCTGCATTTACCGGCTCGAATAAAAAATACGATTTTTTTCGATATGGATATTGACTAGGCGGCAGGTTATGTTAACGTAACGTCACACAAAAAGGAAGGAGATGGTTCCGCGTGGGAGACATCGGCTATATGAACATTGAAACCGGTGAACTGCTCACCAGAAGCGATATGCTCAGTCAGTTCAAAACGGAGCACGACGGAGATGATCCAACGAACTGCCTTGACTGGAGTGAGTATTACGAGGAGGTGATTCTGAATGGCGAAGATTATGCTTGAACTGAGTCATGATGAAGTCAACCGTGAAATTCCGTATGTCATGGTCTGCATGGGCAGGTATGGGAGCACATGGGGAACCATGCACAGAAAACGTCGCTGGGCAACGGAATTCACTGAGCGTGAAAAGAAAGCGGCTACGAAGCTGTTTGCAAAGTCGCATGAGTGGACGCTGACCAGAGGTGTTCCTGACAGCGTCGTGATGAGCGTAGAGACATTCAAACTGTGGCAGAAGCTTGGAGATTTCCTTGCTTCGATTTGAGGAGGAGAGAATATGAAGAAAATCGTAAACCCCACGATGCACGAAGGCTATGGAGAAGCGCCTGTCAGAGGATTCTGCAAAATCGAATTTGAAGATGGGAAACTTAGCATTTGCGGCGTCATCGGACCGACGCGAAACGGAAACTGCAAGGGTTCGGCTGGGCAGTGTGTCTATGAAATCCGAAAAGGGAAGCCGGCAGAAGGCTGGACGGATGAGATGATCCGGAAGTTCTGTGACATCTGGGATGCGTGGCATCTGAATGATTTGCGGCCATACTGTGAGCATCAGAAGCAGCTCGGTTGGGACAAGCTCGCAGTCAAGGCAGTCAACCTCTATAACTACACGCTGACGACAGACGCTGTGATTGAGAAAAGTGCGGCTGAAAAGTGTGCACTGAAAGCACTGGAAAAGGGGGAGACATTCACACCGACACCGGAACAGTCAAAAATCGCATCACTTCCGTACAGTGTCCAGCTCCCTGAAGAAATCAGCGGTGAGGATGCGGCCTATTACAAACCTAAGAAGCCAATTTACAACGGAGACAAAGGACCTGTGGAGGTAAAAACGCTTGGTTGGCTCAGACCGGAGGAACATCCTGACGGACTGCTGTGCCGGCCCTGCCCGGTTTGCGGATACAAATACGGATCTGCATGGAAAAAGGAAGAAGTTCCGCAGGATGTGATCAACTGGCTGTTCAACCTGCCTGACACGACAGTGCGGCCTGCGTGGGTGTAAGACTGCTATGAGAGTAAAAGCTGACGATTTAACGCTGTTGAACGATATCCACGGATGTCTGATACGGCATGGGCAGGTCGAGAAAGCTCAAAAGCTTGGCATCCTGCTTGACCGTCTCGAAGCTGAACAGGAGAGAGAAAGGGCCGGCAACCGTTTGAGAGCAGAAAAAAACAGGAAGAACGGATATGCGTGGAAGTCTTCACATCATCCAAAGCACAGCAAATATCAGGAGAAGGACGAATGAAAATGATTGTATGGGTAGCAACTCATTATTGGGACAACGAAGTCAACGAAGGAAGTGAAGTTCTCGGCGTTTTCAAGAATCATGATCGTGCATACAAGGAAATTGAAAATGCTGCTGAGATTGAGCGCAAGACCGAATCAGACGATTTCTGGGACTGTGATTGCACATGGGCGGAAGGTGATGAAATTCACCTCGGTCATCCGTCGAAGAATTTCGCAGACTGCAATGTTGAGCATATTTTCAAAGTCACACTGCACAATGTCAACGAGGAGATTTGAGTATGGAAAGAAACTGGAAACTTGGAGACGATCTTGCAACCAGTGATTCGCTTCTTGACGGAATCACGTTTGATGATCTGATTCTCGCGGTTCACTGCAACTGCCGGCGCATTACACCAGACGCAGTCAAGCGCGAACTCAAGGCCATGATGGAATTCAGAATGGAAGATCTTAATTATCTTCTGGAACACAACATGAGCGAAATCATCGCAGAAGCAAAGAAGGGGCGTGGAGGATATGAGAGTTAAGATCGGAAAGCAGTGGGCCACACTTCAGGAGAAGAAAAGTGAGGCCGATCAACTGCGGAACTGCAAAGATGAAATTCACCTTCTGTGCAATGAGAATTTGCGTCTGAAAACTGAACTGCTCGAAGCGAGAGCATTCAACAAGAGCATTCCGCAGAAGAATTTTACGAAGGGATATGAGACAGGATACAAATGGGCTATCCGCAGTATCATGCAGGATCTGAATGTACCATGGTGTCTTGATACCGAGAAGGGCTGCAAAACGCCTGATGAAGTTCGTTTGTATGCCACCAAGAAAATCCTGGAATCATTATCTCAAGAATGCGACTGCGACAGAATCGAGCAGCTTTGCCAGCAGCTTGAACAGGTTTCAAAGGAGCGGGATGATGCGCTGGAAAGACTTCATCGTGTGAACGGATCGCTCAGGACACTCACAGCCGAAACATCAAATGAGTTTGTTAAACGTAAGTGTTCTGCGTCGGTTTATGAGTTGAAGGAAGCCGTCGGGGAACCGGTGTTTTTGCAGCCTGTAGGGCTTACTGGTTATTGGACTGTTCTGAAAAAATATGCAAATGGTGCATTCGTCTTTGTGGATCGGGATGAGCGGGAGTGCGAATACGGAAGCACTTGGGTGGCATATAGGGCCGAAAATGCGGATGAGTAGATTGCTCTATTCTTGTTTTCTGCTCCAAAATTTCAAAGAAGTAAATTGAAACAGACTGATTTAAAAGTAATGCGAAGGAGAAGACACAATGGGCAAAATTGATTTTTCGGAATACGATTTTCCGGACAACTTCTTTGAGGAAGATGAGTTTGACTCGCGGATCGAGGAACTCAAGGCGGCGGTGAAAGAAAACGTCAAGCAGGAGATTATTGATAAAATTTCTTCTTTGGAAAGGGAGAACGAGGAACTTCGTGTTTTCAGAGACCGGCGGGACGAGATCGTTGGCGAATATCGTAGGGCAATCGCACAGGCGGAAGAAGACGCTCGCAGAGCGGAAGATAAAGCCAGACATGCAAGGCTCAAGGAATTGCTCGGCCCGTATCTCACGGAAGCGTGGAAGGTTGATTGGCGATTGGAGCAGGGGCCAAAATGTGGTAAATGCGATGAGAACCGACAAGTCCACTTTTTATCTCCGCTCGGAAGAGAAATGAAGGAAGAGTGCACATGCGCAAAGCGAACTACTGTATTCTTTCCAAGAAAGATAAGTCTATATCGACTCTGTGAATATAGAACCGGAATGATCGAAAAGACGTATGAAAACGCAAGCAACTGCGAAGATGCCGATCTTAGAGCCATGAAGTTGGTAAAAGACGGCGCCGACTTTGCCAAGATCAACACATATTATGATGCCTTTGAAACATTAGAACTCTGCCAGAAATACTGCGACTGGAAAAATTCTGAGGAGGAAAAGAAATGACTGCGCTCCTAATTATGATTGCAGGTCTGTCCTCATTTGCAATCGTATATTGCGTTCTGGCGATTATCTGGACATACCATCCATGCTGGAGCCTCAAGTGGCTTTTCCACGACATTCTCAAGTGGCACGAGCCTGGCCGCTACTTTGGGGAAGGACCTCTCGTCAATAAGTGCCGGTTCTGCGGAAGGAAGATCAGGCTCGGAAGCAATGGCCGGTGGATGAAGGAAATCGGGAAAAACGTGAGACTCGTATATGTCGGCGAAAACGGCTATATGGGTCTGCAAACCGGACAAGCATATGAAGTCGATGTCTACAGCAATGATGGCTACATTTACGTCAAGTGGGATGAGTTATCCGCCTGCCCATATGAAAGTCTCAGTGCGCTGAATAAAAACTGGGAGGACTACGATGGACCAGATTAACAACTGCCCGTTCTGCCACAAATGTTCTGTGGAATGGCCGGTTTATCTTGATGAGATACACCAGTTTAACAGAGACATATTCCCAGAATTGATGTATCAATGCCGCTGCACATACTGCGGGGCAAGTGGACCGATAAAAGGTACAAAGCGGGCGGCGATCAAAGCTTGGAACAGGAGGGACATGAGCAATGGCAAAAACCAAACGGCCAGAAATCGGTGCTGAAATGTACGCTGTCTTCGAGCACCTTTATTACATACCAAATCATGCTGGGCCCATCATGGAGTATTGCGTATGCAAGGGCACGGTGCGAGGCTTTTTCACCGGCGGATATACGGAGGTGTGCCTGCTTTTTACCGGACCGGACGGGTTTCCGAAGCCGGGGCACTTTCGGCTTGACGACATTGGAAAAAAGCTGTTTTACACGGCGGCGGAAGCTGCTGCCCTAGCCGAGAGCATGACTGAAAAGTACGAGCTGGCATGGGGATGGATTGGACCTCCGGACATCCCAATGGCGAGGCCGTGGGAGAAAAGCCGAAGCACTATTGGGAGGGGAACTGAAAAATGAAGCAACAAGAGATTTTGCAGGAACTGAGGCGGCATGGCGGCTCGCTGGCAGTAGATGCAGCCAATGAAATTGAGACGATTGCGGCTGGGGAGGATTAAACAATGCCGATTATGAACTACACGACGAAGGTCGATGTGTTTGCGACGCTTGGTGAGATTCAGGGGCAGCTCGTCAAACATGGTGCGAAGAAAATCATGCAGGATTACGGCAATGACGGGCATATCACAGCACTGTCCTTCCTGATTGATACACCGAATGGCCCGCGCGGAGTCAAATTGCCAGCAAACGTCGACGCAGTGTGGAATGTACTTACAAAGCAGAAAGTCAAATGCGACCGCGATCAGGCCGAGCGTGTCGCTTGGCGCATCGTGAAGGACTGGGTAGCTGCGCAGATGGCGATTCTGGAATCCGAGATGGTGGAGATGGATGAGATCTTCCTTCCGTATATGCTCAACGATAAGGGTCAGACGCTATTCCAATGCTACCGGCAGAACCAGCTTTCAATCGGAGGGACAACATGACCGAACCATTGACACTGCATGAACTCGCAAAAATGGATGGGCAACCGGTTTGGGTTGAGGAAGGAGAATAATGCCACCTAAAGATAATTCTGAAAGAGCCTGTGAAGAGTGCATCCATTATTGGGCGTGCTCCAGACAATGCGGCGAGCCGATGGCGCAGAGTAGCGCCACTGGCTGTGAGTGCTACGAGACGGTTAAAAGCGTTGCGGCGGATCGGCTCATCGAGCGCCTGACCGCCGAGAACGCGGCGCTGCGGGAGAAGGTGCCGCAGTGGATCAGCGTGGAGGACAGGCTGCCAATAGACCGTCTCAGCAAATATCTCGTTGCTTTTCGGGACGCGGGCGGCTCGATTGTAGATATGGCCAGATACTTTCCGAGCGACGGATGGACGTGCAATAACTGGGAGGTACCGCAGAACTTGATTACTCACTGGATGCCGCTGCCGGACTCGCCGGAGGAAGGAGACAAGGCATGATAGCTGTTTTAATCAGCATCAGACCAAAGTGGTGCGAAAAGATCATAAGCGGTGAGAAAACGATTGAGGTGCGCAAGACGCGCCCGAAGATGGATACGCCGTTTAGGGGCTATATCTACCGGACAAAAGGAACTGTTCCCCATATCATCAATGGGAAATGGGTACAGATGGAGGTTGGCGGAACGATCATTGCCGAGTTTACCTGCGACCGTATCTATGAGCTGGAAATGCGCTCACCCGGCGGCAGCTACTATGTCAAAGGTGAGGATCAGCCAACAACAAACGATGTTGCGCGGCATTCGTGCCTGACCCTATGGGATATGCACGAGTATCTGCAAGCGGGAAAGGGCTACGGATGGCACATTTCCAACCTCAGGATTTACGATCACCCGCGCGATCTGTGGGAGTTTTCCGGTCTGCAGCGGGAGACAGAATTCGGCCTTGCGCCCAAGCCAATCACCCGCCCGCCGCAGAGCTGGCGGTATGTGGAGGAGCAGATATGAACGAGCGAGATAAAATCCTGCTGCGGTATGTCTGCGATGGCGACATGAGGAGAGCTCGCCAACAGGCAAAACTAATTTTAGAAAATACAACGGCCAAAAAGGATGAGCATTTTCGGTATGAGATGCTGAGAAAACTGGAGACCAAAAGCAACTTCATTGAACTGCCGGCGAACTTGCAGGGCATTTTGGTAGCGGAGGACTCCGCCTTTTTCCCCAACAAGAAGTTCTTAGTCAGGCCACATGAGGAGGCTGTAGTAAAAAAGGCGCTACGCATTTACCGCGCCGCCGATAAACTGGCAGAGATCGGACTGCCGTATTTCTCCGCGCTTCTGCTGCACGGAGAAAGCGGGTGCGGAAAAACAGAACTGGCGAGATATATTGCATATAAAGCAAACCTGCCGTTCGTCTATGTCCGGTTCTCCGCGTTGGTGAGTTCATATCTGGGCAGTACACAGGCCAATATCGCCCGCATCTTTGACTATGTGAGGCGCGAACCGTGTGTCCTGTGCTTTGATGAGATCGACGCAGTGGGAATGGCCCGTGGGCAAAGAAACGATGTCGGGGAAATGAACCGTATCGTCATCGCACTTATGCAAGAACTGGACAAACTCCCCAACAATGTGATTATCGTCGGCACAACGAACCGCTTTGACCGGCTCGACCCCGCGTTGATCCGGAGGTTTCCCATTCAATACGAAGTGCAGAAACTATCCCCTGAAGAAGCCTGTGCGCTTGCAGAAAAGATCGTCGGTTATGCCGGGATAGATGTCGAACCGTGGAAATTGTGGTTTACTGCGGCATTCCCGGAAAGCGTACCCGCCTCTACTGTGGTGAAGGTGTGCGTGGACGAAATAGTTGCGTATATCATCGAAAAGGAAGAAGAGAAATGAACGAAAGAATGACGAAGCGCGACACCGATGGACAGGCAATGATGGACTGCCAGAAGTGCGAAGCGGATTGGACGGGTAAGCATGGTAAACCGATGGTTGACTGCACCGCGCTGTACTGCCGAAAATGCTTTGCAGGAAATGGAGGGTGAAAATGGCATTGAAAATTCCAAATCATATCCGGAAAAAGATGAACCTGACGGCACTCTACGCCAGTAAAGCGGCCAATATCAACAAACAAGTATCTGATTGGCTCGAAAGTCATGGCGTCGATGTTGATGCACTCAGCTGCGGATGTGGATACGGTTTTGAAGAACTGATGTACGGGAACGACGTTACAGATAAACTCTGCGAAAGGATAGAAAGAGAGGCAGCAAATGCGGACATATCTCAGAAGTGATTACGCGCTCCACCCGTGCGGCGCGGGATATGAATATTGCGACGGGGAGTGTACTCATTGCGAAGCTGCGGCATCGACATATACCTCAAACACTACGCAGCCCAAATATGAGCCGTGGCGAAAAGAAATGCAAGAAAGGCCGGTGACACCGACAAACAATGAACAGACCAGAAACGACGAAGTGGCTTTCGAAACTGCTGGAAGAACATATTGACCCGAAGAACGACCCGCGCGTCTATTGGGCCAAGGAAATCACGTTTGACTACGGTAGCGTTTCTCCCATTCGCGTGGACTATATGCAGTTCAAGCCGGTCAACAATAGCGTGTCCGGCATCGAGAAGGGCGATGTGTACTGCTACGAGATCAAGTCCTCCGTCGAGGACTTCCGCTCGAAGAACGGTCACAACCTGATCGGGGATTTCAACTACTACGTTATGCCGCTGGAAGTCTACGAGAAGGTCATGGATGAGATTCCGTATTCCGTTGGCGTAATGCACAAGGCAGAATATTTGAATCTACTCGGACAAATAGAGACTGGACTGGTGACTGCTAAAAGAGCAAAGAGAAAAGACCGGACGCGGCCGCTCACAGAAATGCTCCTGATGATGTGGCGAAGTTCCCGGCGGGAAATCGTAAAAGAGAGGAAGGCAGTGAATAGAAATGACGAACCTTAAACCATGCCCATTCTGCGGAGGCGAAGCAAAATTCTTTATCACAGGAATCCATAGGGCTGAAGATTTGACGGGATGGCGCTTCTGAATCTATTGCCAAAAGTGCAACATCAAGACTCCAAAGACAGATTACGAAGTAGAAGTTGAATTTTCAGACTATTGAGAAGTGAAAGTCGTGAAAGACGAACGGCCGGCCGCACTCGAAAAATGGAATTTGAGGACGCACCACTGAGGAAGGAAGAACAGAATGGGCCAGCACAAGCATAACCCGACAGCCATTGCGGCCAAGAACGGGGAGCTGCCACCTAAGCATCGTGAGAAGCAGTTGACCAAGCGGGAGGCAGAAGTGCTGCTGCGAAGAAAAATCCTCGATCTGATGCCGGGGGCATTCGCTCTCCCAGATGGGATGAAAGAAATAATTGCAAATGGAGGAACGCCATATGTCTAGCAATGTGAGTAAGGTCCTTTTCGAAGCGGTCGAGCGCAAGCTGGAAACAGCGCGCAAATCGTATGACGTATATCGATCTACAATTACGGACTTGAACCAGCTGTTAAAGAACATGGCCAACTATGCGGTAAAGAACAACTGGAATCTCCAAAAACTGCCCGATTATGACCTGGAAGGTTATTTGTATGATGGAAAGCCGGAAATCGGTGAGGTCATGAAAAAGATCGTAAATGCGTTCGGCGTGCCAGAGGGGGAACTTTGAAATGATTGGTTACATCAAAGACAAGGACGTCTACGCGCTCTTTGACGAGCGCGGGACTGCTCACTTGCACGTCGGGGACATCGACAGACTGGAAAGGATATACTTCCCCGCCGAACTGCACATCGGCGATCGCGCGTGGAAGAAGGCCATGAGCATCCTTGATAAGAAATACGCGGAAGCAAAAAAGATGCCGTTCGTCCGTGACCCGCTGGCATGGGCGCTATATCACACATGGAGGGAGTTTGACGATGGGAAACGTTGTGACTGACGAATTTATCAGCAGAACTGATGCGCTGAAAGACTTTGAGGAATGCAACAATGCCAACCAGAACTGGACACCCCAACGGGTGAAAACGCTTCTGCTTCGTCAGCGCACTGCCGATGCTGCGCCGATTGTGTATGGCGTATGGCTGGAGGAAGACGGCATGCAAATCTGCTCAAATTGCGGTGAAGAACACGAATGGGATGACTACCGTGCATCTTACTGTGAGGATTGCGGAGCAAAAATGAGGAGAATGAACGATGCTTGAAGGCTATATCAGCCGCGAAGCGGCGGTGAAAGCGGCGAATGAATGGGTAAGCGAGGCGTGCATGGCGCCCGTGATGCGGGTAAGCCGATTGTTCGATAAACTTGCGAAAGTGCCCGCCGCCGACGTTGCGGAGGTGGTGCGGTGCAAGGACTGCAAGCATCGGACTGAAGCGGGCAACTGCGGACATCCGCGCCACCATGGGATTTTGCCATCGGCATACCCATACGATTTTTGCAGCTACGGAGAATATCATACAAATACGGGAGGCGTGACGCTTGAGTGAATATATAGCTCGTGACGTAGCTATTGCCATCATTGAAGAAAAGCAGATGACTCTGAGGAGGGACTTCTTAAATGACCGCTGAGTATCTTGATAGGAGCAGTTTAGTTGCGCGGATGAAGTATTACGAGGAGCACACAACGGAAGAATCTGGTGAGCATTATGCGTATTCAGTTGCACTAAGAGAGATAAGAAACGCTCCCGCCGCCGACGTTGCCCCGGTGGTGCATGGACGGTGGCTGGAAGAAAAGAGACAGACGCTTTTGCCTGTTGAGTATGACGATGTCGGCAAACCTATTTTGCACGATTATGTGGTGTATAGGTGCGACCAATGCGGAAGAACATGCAAGCAGAAAGAACCGTACTGCCATTGCGGTGCGAAAATGGAGGACGGAGGGAACGAATGATTGCTTGCCTCACTTACAACATCATCAATATTATGGCCTGGTGCTGGCTGGCTGAACGATTTGGACATTGGTGGATCGCGCTTTTTGCAATATTCACGATGATCCATTACAGCCACAGCAAGAAATCGGATGGCGGAGGTGACGAGAGTGCGCCTGATTGATGCAGACAAGCTAGAAGTAATCAGTTACAAAGAAACAGAAGGCTGGGAGGACACATTCGATGCAGGCGTCCAGTGGATGGCGGAACTGATCGACAAGCAGCCCACGGTAGAGGCCTTTCCAGTTGTGCATGGGAAATGGATCAAAAATGAATGGCTCTCTACTGACTTTTCGCCTGTGTACGACTGCAGCGAGTGTCATAAGTCAATCGATCAGAAGCACCTTACGCTTCCGCAACGCTGCGAACACTGTGGGGCGCTGATGGATGGGAGGTGCAGGTAATGCGGTTGATCGACGCAGATTGGGTGCTTGAGCACGTCAAGCCATATGAACGATCAGATGAGCAATGGAGCGTAACTGGCGGCACGGCAATCCGGCTTATTTATAATGCGATTGATAATGCGCCGACCGTTGATGCCGTTCCGGTAACGCGGTGCAGGGACTGCAAAGATTTCCGACGAAACAAAGAAAATGACCCGTACTGCACGAACAGGCGCGGCCTAGATGATCCAGTGCCAGACGGGTTCTGCAACTACGGGAAGCCAAAGGAGGCAAGCGATGAACGGTGAATGGGTCTTGGCAAATAAATGCCCGCACTGCGGCGGACGGATGACTCTTTCCAGCTTTTATACATATGCGCGCGAATACCCGATTTTGAAAAATGGGAAAATGGCGAAGCGTGGAAGGCGGGCGGAAGAAGAAGGAATTGGGATTATAACAGCATACTGCGGTTCATGCCATGTGACATGGAACGCCAGCAACACTTTTGTAAACGCGGATGGAACAGTTGAAATCAGCGGAAATGGAGAAGGATGGGAAGAAAATGGGCGTAACGATTAAATGCAAGAAAACCGGTCGGGGCATCGACCTCGGGTATAGCGGGTTCATGCGGCTGCGGAACAAAGTGGCCGAACTCATGGGAGGGTCGTTTTGCAGCCACTACAAAAAATTATACGATGCGCCGCCTCTCATGCGACCGGATGAGGAAAAGAAGTTCTATACGGAATGGGACGCGGAAGCAATCAGGCTGATTACGGAAAACAACATTCCGGTGAAAGTTGTGAATTTTCTGCTTGAAGGCGACTGCGATGGAAAAATCAGATACGGAGCCTGCAAGGAAATTCTGAAGGTCATCGGGGACTACGATGACAACATCTGCTACGGCTATGCTGGCCGGAGCGACTGCGCAATGTTCCGAGACTTCAAGGCAATCTTGCAGGACTGCGTGGACAACAAATGTGATATGGTCTGGATGTAGGAGGATGGAAAATGGATGCTGTTGCGTATTTCAAAGCATATGCGAGAATGTGCGATTCTTTTGATTCTAAGAACAACATTACGGGAAAACCGTGTGTAGGCTGTCCACTTGACGATATTGGACGCGGATGCCATATGAACGATCTCACCAACAACGCAGAGGAATGTGTTGCTGCGGTCGAGAAGTGGGCAAAAGAACACCCGGTCAAAACGAGGCAGAGCGAGTTTTTGAAGCAGTGGCCGGATGCTAGGCTTTATGAAGGCGTTCTTGGGATTTGCCCTGCCAAACTTAGCTCGTTGTATCGCGATGAGATTGGTCGGTGCACAAAAAATGTTACGTTATGCCCTGATTGTCGTCGGGATTTTTGGCTGGCTGAAATCAAGGACGGTGAAGCATGATGGACAAGCAGCTGATTTACAGGGAAGACGCACTCGAAATCGTGCGCCGGACATCCGGGGACTATGCTGCGGCATTTGCTGAGATCAGCCGACTGCCGGCAGTGGACGCAGTACAGGTTACACGCTGCAGGGACTGTGATGGCCGCCGGGTAGAAATTTCGTGGTGTGGGACATATGTTAGGTGCGGCTTTCGTGACGCGACCGGCCTTAATATGCCGGAAGATGGGTTCTGCTCGCTCGGGAGGTAAAAGAAATGATGAATTGGACACTGAGCGATGTCGATGAGTATGGATGCGAGTTCGAGTGCTCTGCCTGCAAACAGCATGTAAGAGCGGGAGTGTTCCTTCCGGATGTATGTCCGCACTGCAAAGAACGCACCAGACGGAAGTATGCGCGAGGGCCGCACATAAAATCGCTCGATAGGATGGAAAACTCGCCGCGCGTATTCTATATCGACAGGATTATGACGGACGGATGGTTCGGGTGTATGCAGTTCAGAACCGTAAAACAGCTAATTAAGGCCGGGATGTTCTATGAAGCAATTCCTATTGTGGAGGTGCCGAAAAAATGGAGAGAATGACATTTGACTTTTGCATTGCCGGACAGCACTGCTGGCAGGTACATGGAGCCGACAACAATCTGTGCGGAGAGGTCTGCGAGCAGTACGGCGAGAAAGGCTGCAACAACTGCCCACTTGGACAGGCAATTAACCGGCTTGCCGCGTATGAGAACAGCCGGATTCCACCTGATGAACTGCAGGAGGTAGCGGATCTGTTCAAGAACTTCCTCGACGAAGAAGTGCCGGCGGAGGTGAAACGCTGGATGGATCGCTGCATCTGGCACGTCCAGAAGTGCAATGAGCTCCGCAAGGAGCTTGCCGAATGCCGGAAGGAGTTGGACGCATTCAAAAAAATTGGGATGTCCCCGAAAGACCTTGCACGCGCTTTCGCGATATGATATGATGCAATAAAGCCGCAGAGGCCCATAGGGCGGATAAACTAGAATTAAATCAAACTACATACATGCCACCGGAAGATGGAAGCCACGGGCGTCCAAGGGCTGACACAGCCTGTGGCGTCTTCCATCTGAGACAGAATTAAGGTGCTGGTTACTTAAAGAGCAAAAAGGGGATAGTAATCGACGCGAGATATTGCACAACGAATTTGATGATTTCCTAGTATTAGCAGCAGGGGAGGAAGCATTATGAAGCTAACATTGAAGAATATCGGGAAAATAGAGACAGCTTCAGTTGAAATCAATGGCATCACGGTAATTGCTGGTGAAAACAATACTGGCAAAAGCACAGTTGGCCGCTCTCTTTTTGCGGTGTTTAACAGTTTTTATAATGTCCAAAAGCAGATTGAAAATGAGCGAGCCGATAGTGTGGAGAATCTGCTGGATCGGATGTGTTTGAATAATAGCAGTTCAAGATTTTTTAGAATTGCAAATACGAACGAGGCAGCAAAAGCAATCGTTGCTCGTATTGGTTTATATAGACAGGCCGAACTCCCTGATATGCAAAAAGATATCATGGAGTTGCTTTCACAATATGATGGATGGAAAATTGAATCTTTTGATGAAAATACTGTCGCTGAAACGGTTTCACGAATCAAGGATGTGTTGGATGTCTCCGATGTGGATTTCCTGAAATCTGTGCTTGAACGAAAGCTAAATGCTGAGTTTAATGAGCAAGTCTGCAACATATTTTCTGAAGATGATGGCGAAATTCAACTCCAGATTAAGGATACAAGCATAACGGTTTCCGTTGAAAGCGAAGGGAATGTAGAAGTTCGGAATCCGGATGATATCTCATTGCATACAGAAGTTGTCTACATTGATGATCCGTTTGTGCTTGATGATCCGAACATGTTTTATCGGCGTACAGCAAGTATGTCTTATGACCATCGATACTATTTGCGCAAGATGCTATTCTGGCCGAATCCTGAATCAAATGTCTTTGATGAGATTATTGCCAAAGATAAGCTTAATAGCATTTACGAAAAAATATCTTCTGTTTGTAGCGGCGATATTATTCGGGGCAAGCGATCGATGCTGGGATACCAAAGAAAAGATAGCGATAAAGTATTGAATGTTCGGAATCTGTCTACCGGCCTCAAAACTTTTGTTATTTTGAAGATGCTGCTCACAAGCGGCGCGATTGAGCGAAATGGAACAATTATTCTGGACGAGCCTGAAATTCATTTGCACCCAGAATGGCAACTCTTATTTGCTGAATTGATCGTATTGATTCAGAAAGAGTTTGGTGTTCATGTTCTCTTAAATACACACAGCCCGTACTTCCTAAGTGCCATCGAAACGTATACGGTTAAATATGGAATAGACGACAAATGTAAATACTATCTGGCTTCGTCAAAAGACGACTTTTCCAACATCGAAGATGTTACAGACAACATCGAGGCTATTTATAGTAAATTGGCAAGGCCATTGCAAGAATTAGAAAATGAAAGAGGCCGGCTATGATTGATGTTGAATCATATCCGATTTTCTGGGACAACAGAGAATCGCTCAAAGAAACCTCAAAAGATAATAGTGACCCGAATGATATCCAATACATGACATCTTCGGAAACGTTAGTCGTAAATTTTGACTTAGTTAAGAGATATTATGTAAATGGGCTTGGACTTTCGGAAGAAAAGATAACCTCAGTCGATGCTATCGTCCCGCTGGAGAATAGAATACTTTTTGTCGAGTTTAAAAACGGGAAAGTCAATAATCGCAACGTTAAAGATAAATTACGAGATAGTCTGTTGGTTTTTCTTGATATCATCGGGGAAAATATAGATTTTTCCCGTAGTAATATCGATCTTATTGTGGTTTATAATCTTGAAAAGAACCCTTTGCCCAAACAAGATCAAAAGGGGCAACTGCAAGAAGCACCATCAAGAGTCTCTATAGCTGATTACGTTATGGGGAAAGCAAGAAAAGAGCTCATTCGTTTTGATTTGGAGCGGTATGAAAGACTATATTTTAGAAACATTCATACATATCCAAAGGAACGGTTCGATGAGTATTGGAAAAACTTGAGACTTGGCTAACGCCGAGATTATGTACGTTTTCGCAAACTAAGAGAATATCTGGAACAAAAAAGAACGAGGCTGCATCACAGCCCCGTTCTTTTCCTACTTTATCAAATCTGAAAACTTGTCATACGCATCGGCAGCACTCGCAGCAGCCTTCGCCAGCATGTGGGAATAGATGTTCTGCGTCGTAGAAACCTGCGCGTGGCCCAGATATCGCGAAACGGCAACGGTCGGAACATTGTCTGCAATCATGATCGATGCACAGGTATGCCGCAGGCTGTGCAGATGGATTCCCTCATACCCATTTTTTTTTGCGAATGCAGTGAACCAGTGGGTGAGGGTATCCGGGTGGATGTACAAGCCAAATTCGTTTGTGAAGACCAGACCATCGGGATTGCTCCATTTGTCTTCAAGCAGATCGGACTGTCGGTGCTGCCACTCCAAACATTTTTGCAGGATGACAACCGCCGACTCAGGCAGCTTCATGTATCTGACAGAGGTTGAATTCTTAGGTGTGTCTGCATAAACACCGCCGTTAGAAACGTAATTGAGTGTGTTCTGGATGCGCAGAATGCTTTCTTCCATACAAACGTCGGACCAGCGGAGGCCAAGGATCTCTCCACGTCGCATACCGGTGAGCATATCAAACTGAATCGGAGCCAGATACTTGAACGGAGCACTTCTGTTCAATTCTGAGATCAGCTCGCGGACGCTGCTGACTTCAAGAAAAGCTGCTTCTGTCTTTTTCGGCTGCGGTTTTTCAACCTGCGCAAGCGGCGATTCCTTCAGGTATCCCCATGCTACGGCTTTGTTGAGGATCGATGAAATCAGTGCGTGATAATGCTTGAGCGTGTTTTCATTGAGCGTCTCGCCTTTTTCGGCCTGAACGAAAAGGGCGGAGACGGAACGCTTCATCGCGGACGCGATACCCTCCGCTGAACTGATATTGATGTTTGAACCGGATATTGCGGAGCGTAGTGTACGAACGCCGATGCCGGCGGACTTTGCGATCATTTCTTGCGTTTCCTTCGCTTCCTTCAGAAGCCGGATTCCGGAATCCGTGAGTCTCCATTTGGAGTCCCGGCGGGAACCACATCTGCGAAGCGTATCGTAAATATCGTTGATTCGGGAACCGTCGATATCACGCAGTTTGTAATTCCCGATTTCTCTGTTTATTACGGTGAGCAGCTGTTCATAATCTGCCACCGTTTTCTTTTTGAGTTTGGGCTTCGCATAGATCCGCATCCATACCTCTGCGAAAGATGAAAAGGGCATTTCATCCTTTTTAGGTTCTGACGATACGGAATTCTTCTCGTATTCGAGCGCCACAAGCATGGCCTCTTTTTCTGCCTTGCGCGGAGACAGTCCATCAGGCGGATACCATGAAAACTGCTTGCGCTTCTGCCTGCCTGATGCGTCATATCCTGCATACACGTTTATTTTATATACTGGGCGACCATAGCGGTCTGTTGTCCTTGATACAGTAGCCAAACGAAACACCACCTGTCTGTGCATCTATTTTATCGGAATAAGAGATGGGAGGAAACAACCTCGAAAAAAATTGCGACAAATCTCAATAAGGCTATTGACAATTACAAAAGAATCAATTATAATTTCAAACATGAACAAACCGTAGCGAATAGAGGTGATAAAAATGGAAAGCCCACGGATAAGAATGAGGACGATTGAAGAGACTGCGAACTACTTCAAACAGATCGACCCGGATACGGCGATCACGAAGAACTGTCTCCGTTCTCTTGTCAAGGATAACGAGATTCCATCCGCAATGATCGGCACAAAGTATCTGCTGTCGCTGGAAGCTGTAGAAAGCTATTTCATACGGCACGCGATCGGAGAAAATTTCTGTGTCGGACAGCCGGAGAGTGAAGGTTATCAGAGGAGAACGAGGACTACGCGAATCTGAGCAAGCAGCAAAAATAAACAACCAATAAACAACCGTTCTCAGTTATTGGAAGTGGCTCGTCGGTAGAGAGAAAAAAGAAAAACCCCGAAACCCTTGATATCTCAAGACTTTCGGAGTTTTCGCTTGGAGCTAGTGGCCGGACTTGAACCGGCGACCTGCTGATTACGAATCAGCTGCTCTACCGACTGAGCCACACTAGCACCTCGATTGCCTAAATAATATAGCACGTTTTTCCCGCCGCGTCAATCCCTTTTTTCTCAGAAACACTGTTTTTGCGTATGTCTTTGCATTATGCACAAATGTACGTGGAAAGATTCTATAATGTTGTGTAGCGATTTAAATTGATTTAATAGTTATTTTATGGTATGATGCATACCGTACTTTTTATATTCTGAGAAGGGAGAGGGACGTCCGCGAGGCGTCCGGAAAGGAGAACTATGGAAGCTATCATCAATTTCTTCACGGGAACCCTGAACACGGTCGCATGGCTGTACATTTTCCTGCCATGTACCATCATCGGCGGTCTGTATCTGACCATCCGCAATCGCGGGATCCAGTTCACGCGGTTCGGCTATGCGATGAAAAACACGGTCGGCAAGATGTTCCAGAAGCAGGAGGCAGGCGCTGGCGCGGTCACGCCGCTGCAGGCTGTCACAACGGCCCTGGCTGCGACGGTCGGCACCGGCAATATCGTCGGCACCTCGCAGGCCATCGCCCTCGGCGGCTACGGTGCAGTGTTCTGGCTGTGGCTGGCGGCGCTGCTCGGCATGATGATCAAGTATTCCGAGGTCACGCTGTCTATTCAGTACCGTGAGCGCGACGCAAAGGGCGACTGGGTCGGCGGACCGATGTACTACGTCAAAAACGGCCTCGGCAAACACTGGCAGTGGGTCGGCATTCTGTTTTGCGTTTTCGCAGCCATCGCTTCCTTCGGCATCGGCAATATGTCGCAGGTCAACTCCATCGTCGGCTCCCTGAACGATGCCATCGACGCCTTCATCCCGGCTGCGGAAGGGGAGCGGAAGCTGCTGAACTTCGTGTTCGGCGTTGCGATCGCCGCGCTGATCGGCGTGATCCTCTTCGGCGGCATCAAACGCATCGGCGCGGTGGCGGAAAAGCTCGTTCCGGTCATGAGCGTTTTGTACATCATTTTTGCGCTTGTCGTGATTTTCGGTCACGCCGGTAATATCGGCCCGGCCTTTGGCAAGATCTTTGCCACAGCCTTTACGCCCAAGGCGCTCGGCGGCGCGGCCAGTGGTATTGCGCTCAAGCAGACCATTGTCTGGGGCCTGCGCAGAAGCGCCTTCTCCAACGAAGCGGGCCTTGGCTCCGCAGCCATCGCCCATGCGGCGGCTGACACCAAGAGCCCCGTCCAGCAGGGCCTGTACGGTATCTTCGAGGTCTTTGCCGATACCATCGTCATCTGCACCCTGACGGCCCTGACCATCATCTGCAGCGGCGTGGATATCACCTTCGGCCACAAGGTCGGCTCCGAGCTGATCACAGCCGCATTTGCCACCATGTTCGGCCAGAAATTCGCTTCCGTCTTCGTCGCACTGGCCCTGATGCTCTTCGCGTTCACAACGATCCTTGGCTGGTCGCTCTACGGCAGCCGCTGCGTCCAGTATCTGTTTGGCCTCAAGGTTTCGAAGGCCTATCAGGTCCTGTTCATCATCGTCGTTGTGGTCGGTGCGGTCGCGTCGCTCGACGTGGTGTGGGACATTGCCGACACGTTCAACGGCCTCATGGCGATCCCGAACTTCATCGCCCTGTTTGCCCTGTCCGGCGTCGTGGCGAAGCTGACGAAGGAGTATTTCTTCGATAAAAACAAGCTGGCAAAATAAAAACGAAAGCCCGCAGGCCGTTCAAAGCGGCCTGCGGGACATTTATACGAAAGGGGAGAAGCGGTATGCAGCAGCTTCAGATCGGGCGGGTCTACCGCCATTTCAAAGGCGATTATTATCTCGTGGAGGCGCTTGCAAAGGACTCCGAGAGCGGTGAGTCCTGCGTGATCTACCGAAAGCTCTACGGCGACGGCGCTCTGTGGGTCCGTCCGCTCGAAATGTTTTTGAGCAAGGTCGACCGGGAGAAATATCCCGATGCGGAACAGGAATACCGCTTCGCGCTTCAGGACATCCCAAGCGCCGCCGGACATGAATAAAAACCGCGTCCGCCCCTACGCTGGCCTTGGAAAGCCTGCGCAAAATAGGAAAACAGCAGTTCTTTGACAGACCGAACGGCCCGGCGGAGCTTACTCCGCCAGGCCGTATTTTGTTTTGACCCTGTCCAGCTTTTCCAGCGTCGGCTCTGCGCCGAGCCACAGGAAAAAGAACGTAGCGGCCGCTCGCACCAGATCGACCGGAATGCCGGTGATGTAATAGCTCATGATGATCTTCCAGCTGATCGTTTCTGACCACATGAGTGCGGACGCGGGATTCATAATACCGCCGAAGATCACGGTAGAGGCGATCACGCCGAAGATGCACAGACTGAGCTTCGACCGCCGCAGGACGCCCTTGCGGTACAAAACTCCCGCCAGCCAGCCGATTGACCCCATAGCGAACATCTGCCACGGTGTCCACGGGCCTTGGGAAAACAGCATATTCGAAACCAGCATGGTCATCGCGCCGACTAAGAATCCCGTTTCGCCGCCAAAGGCCACGCCCGCCATGATCGTCATTGCCACGACCGGTTTGAATTCCGGCAGCATGAAGAACGCGGCGCGGCCTGCCACATTCAGTGCAACGAGCACGGCAATCAGCACCAGCTCCCGTGCCTGCGGCTTTCGCCCCTCGAAGATGAGGAAGAACGGCAGCATACATTCGAGCAGAATGAGCAGCGAAATGAAATAATACCGTTTCCCGCCGAAGCAGTACACACCGATGAACAGCGTCAGCGGAATGAGCAGGAGGATCAAAGCCGTCGCAAAAATTGTGCGGTTCCTCAGCTTCCGCTTTTCCACGGGCGTCTGGATGAGATAATCCGGACGGTCGGCTTTTCGGCCAATGGACAGCGCAAACACGAGCAGCGAGAGAAGCAGAATGCCGTAGAGCTTGAGTTGGCCGCCCGCAAGCGTTGTCAGTCCACCCGCGTCCACCAGCTTTGTTAAATCGGTCACACCAATGGCCTGCACGATCAGCGCCAGTGACGCAAGACCGGACACGGCGGCAAGCACCTTGCGCCAGATCGGGAGTTTTTTCAGCGCCTGCGATTCCTTTTCCGGCGCAGGCGGAATGCGCTGGTACTCCGGCAGCGCCGGTTCCGGCGCGACCGCGCCGCCGCAGGCCACGATCACATCTTCGGGCGTGACCGCTTCCAGCAGCACATCACGCGCAATGCGGTTCGCGGAGGTCGTGTAGAAGCTGTTGCCGGAGAAAAACACGCGCGGCGCAGCCTCAGTGACGATATTGCCGTCAAAAAACAGGGCGCACCGGTCGGCATATTTCGCGCAGAATTCGATGTCATGGCTGACCATGAGAATCGCCACGCCGGACGCTTGCAGCGTCCTTAAAATCTGCCCGAACGTCTGCTTGAACTCCGCGTCAAGTCCCTTCGTCGGTTCGTCAAGCAGTAAAATGTCCGGATTCAGGAGCAGAATTTTCGCCAGCGCCGCGCGCTGCTGTTCGCCGCCGGAGAGGTCGTAGGGATGGCGGTCAAGCAGGTCAGCCAGCTTGCAGAGCGAAACGACCTGTGCAAGACGCTCAGGTTTCCGTTCGGATTTTGGCAGAATCTCCAACAGATCCTCGCGCACCGTGGACTTCACAAACAGCGTCTGCGGATTCTGCGGCAGCATTCCGACAGTACCGGTTATATTTAATTCCCCGCGATACGCTTTTTTCAGACTTGCCAGCAGCTTGAGCGTGGTGGTCTTGCCCGTCCCGTTGCCGCCGAGCAGGGCAAGGAATTCGCCCCTGCGCAGCTCCAAGGATAAACCTTTCACCACATCGGGCAAAGCCTTGTCATATTTGAACCAGAGCTCCTGCGCCGACACGACAATCTTCGTGTCCGGCGCGTTTCTTGTTTCCGCTGGAATCGGCTTCAGTTCATGCGTTTTTGCGTAATCCAGCAGCCAGTTCCGCCCATTGCAGACGGAGATGGGGCAGGCAGCCTTGGAATCCGTCGCCGCCCAGATGCGCATGGCGGTCGGCATGGCGAGGAACATCGCGTTTCCGCTGGACTTCAATTCCGCGCCCACCTCGGCAGGCGTTCCGCTGCAAAGCAGTCTGCCGCCGTCCATGACCGCGACACGCGACGCGAAGGAAAACGCTTCTTCCAAGCGGTGCTCCGTCAAAATGATCGTCGTACCAAGCTCCCGGTTGATTTTGCCGATGGTAGCCAAAAAGTCCGACGCCGCAATCGGGTCAAGCTGGCTTGTTGGCTCGTCGAGAATCAGCACCTTCGGCTGAAGAACCATCACAGACGCAAGATTCAGAAGCTGCTTCTGTCCGCCGGACAGTTCTGTAACAGACTTATAAAACCATGTCTGGATGCCGAAAAATGACGCCATTTCCGCCACTCTGCGGCGGATCGTCGGTGTGTCATAGCCGAGCGATTCCAACCCGAACGCCAGCTCGTGCCAGACCTTATCCGTGACGATCTGATTCTCCGGGCTTTGCTGCACAAAGCCGATTTTTTCAGCCTGTTCGCGCTGGGAAAGTTCATCAAGATTCTTTCCGTCAAACAGGATTTGACCGCTCCTTCGTCCGTGCGGCGCAAGGACGGTTTTTAACTGCCGCAGCAGCGTCGATTTCCCGCAACCGGACGGACCGCAGACCACCAGAAATTCTCCCGGCCGGACGGACAGCGAGAAATCGGAGATCGCGTTCTTTGCCTGTTCTGGATACGCAAAATTCAGATGTTTGATTGCAAAGAGTTCCACAGCCTGTCCTCCCTTCGGTCGAGAATCACCGGCGTCAGCACCAGCGCAAGATACATGAGCATAAAGTTCACCGTCATCGGCGTCCATGCGGCGGCCTTCACCGTCGGATAATACCGGAAATACGTTCCGCCCGCCATCCAGCCGGAAATGAGATACGCCCCGCAGAAAACCAGCCACGCAAGCGCGGCCTTGTCCCGGTCGTCAAAACGATAGATCGAAAATGCTGTGCGCCCCGGCAGGCCATAGCCGCGTGAGCGCATGGAGTCCGCCGTTTCAATGGCATTTTCGAGCGACCATGTGACCATGATTGAGAAGATTTTGACGGCGTTCCCAACGCGGCGGAATACGCTTCCGTTTTTCGTATCGCGTCCGATACAAGCCTGCGCCTCCGAAACCGTCTGCATCTGCGCCCTGAACTTCGGAATGAACCGCAGGGCCATGGACAAAACAAGCGACAGCGCCGGAATCACGCGTCCAAATAAATACACAAACTTGTCCGAAGTCATAACCTCGTTGTAGCTGGAAAACCACAGTACGACGCTTGCCAGCATGACCGCTGCCGACGCACCATAGAGCATGGATTCGAGCGTCAGCGGATTCCCGGAGGGCAGATACGTCAGAATCGTCGCGCCCTCATGGTTAAACGCCGGGTTCAGAAGCGCGGCAAGCGCCGCCATAGGGAGAAGCCCCATGACGGCAAACCGCACCGCTTTCCGGCCTTTCAGATGAATATCGTAGGCCAGCGCCCCCGTCAGCGAAACCGCCAGATAGACCGGGTGCATCAGGCACATCGAAAACAGCAGCACCAGTGCGTAATATAGAAAATTGATCACGGGATGATATCCCGAAAAAGCGTCTTTGTTTCTCATTCGCCCTCTGTCCAGCCGCCGCTGCCGACGTCCCTGCCCAGCTCACAAGTATAAACCCACGTGACCGTGTCTCCGTCCTGCAGCGCATACTGGCTGCATCCGTAATTCGGGAACCAGCCGTTCACCGCGTACATCCAGCCGGATTCCGCCCCGCAGTCAAATTCATAGAGGTTCCCGATGCCCTCAATGTAAGCCGAGCCGTAAACCGGCGTCGTGGAAAATTCCAGATGGAGTTTATTCTCCCGGCAGACCTGCTGCAAAACGTCAAAAGCGCTCTGGCCCTCCTGAAAGCTGACCTCTACAGACTCCAGCAGCCAGCCGTCCTCCGGCACCAGCTCCCGCTTTTCCTCGCTGCAAAGCTCCATGTGCTCCAGAATCGATGCACAGGAAATGGAGACGGTACAGTGATAGCTCGGCCCGGCCTGCAGCGCTCCGCACCCGGTCAGCAGCGCAGCCGTCAGCACCAGCGCCAGCACCACCCAGACGGCGGCCTTTTTATTTGTTTTCCAGACGTTCACGCAATTCAACTCCATATGTGTTGTATCATTTCAAGTATATCTGAAAACCGGTAATCTGTCCAGTGGCGCAATAGCTGCTGCCGGTCTGGTTTACCGGCTTTCAGATATGCTCTGAAATACAGCACGCAGGGCTGCCCCCCAAAAAAGGGGGGCAGTCCTGTGCTGCAAATTGGGATTATGAGGTCAGTTCAGTACATTTTTCACGAACCGGTGGAGGATCGCGGCGACCTGTGCTCTGGTCGCGTCGCCCTTCGGCATGAGCTTGCCGGAAGCACCGTTGATCAGGCTCTCCGAAACAGCCCAGCCGAGCGCCTCGCTGGCATAGGCGGAAACGCTGTCCGCGTCGGTGAAGCTGTTCAGCTTTGCGCTCGCATCGGTGTCCAGCTTCCTGTACTGCGCATAGCGGTACAGGATCGCGGCAAGCTGCTCGCGCGTGACCTTGGCGTCGGGGGAGAAGGAGGTGCTGTCCGTGCCGGTGACGATGCCGTTGGCGGCTGCCCAGATGACAGCCTTTTCGTAATACGCGCCGGAACGCACATCGGTAAAGCTGCTTCTGCCTGTGACGGTGGGTTCACCCTCGAGCCGGTAGAGAACCGTGACGAGCATGGCGCGCGTCATGGACGCGTTCGGGCTGAAGCTTCTGCTGTCCGTGCCGGAGAACAGGCCGTTTTTGTATACGAACGCAACGTCGTCATAGAACCAGTCGGACGTGGAAACGTCGGTGAACGGAAGCTTGACCTCGGGCTTCGAAGCGGGCTTCTTATTGTCGACACCCGGAGTGATCGGTTCCGGAAGCGCGGCGGTATTGACCGTGACGGTGTAGACTGCGGTGGTCACGCCGTCCTCAGCGGTGACGGTGAAGCTCCAGATATTTCTGGTGTTTGTCAGAGCGCTGACAGTCGCGCGCGGATGCCTCGTGACGATCACGAAGCTGCCGGTCTTGACGACCGTGCCATAGGGAACCGTGACGGTGTAGCTGTTGTTCGCACCGGCCACAGCCTTGAAACCCGCAACGGTGATGCTGCTGACACCCGCGTCATTGGACTTCGGGGCTTCGGTGAACGAAACGGTGACGGTGTAGGTCTTGGAGGTCACGCCATCCTCAGCGGTGACGGTGAACGTCCAGACATTGCCTTCATTCGTCAGAGCGCCGACAGTCGCGCCTGCGTCGCTTGTGACGATCACGAAGCTGCCCGCTGTAACGTCCGTGCCGTAGGGGAGGGTAACGGTGTAGGTGTTGTTCTCGCCGGCTGTGGCCTCAACGCCCGCAACGGTGATGCTGCTGACATTCGCGTCATTGGACTTCGGGGCTGCTGTGACCGTGACGGGGAGCCACGGGGAGAAAATGTTGGTGAACTCGTCGCCCATTGCGGACAGAACATAGCTGCCTGCGGCGGCAAACGAGAGCGTGACCTGCCCATTTTCGCCGATGACCTTGCCCTCGACCGGCGTGAGCGTGCCGTCTTCGCCGACTGTGCAGATCTGGATGTCCTCAGGATCGAGCGCCGCACCGTGCGTTACACGGTCCTCGGGCTTCAGACCGCCGCCGTAGGCGTACATATAGCCGTCCATACCGAGCGTGAAGTCGGTTCCGGCCTGAACCGTAAAGGTATCCAGACGGTTTCCGTCCGTATCCGTGAACCACGTATAGTAGTCCATGTACATACTGGTGTCCTGATAGAAGAAGAACTCAACGGTGCCGTCCTCCGCAACGGGGGTCTGGCTGATGGTGTAGCCGGTGTAGCCGTACTGCGTGTTGTATTCGCCGTTCTTGTCGCAGGGGAACTCGCCGTTGACCGCGAAACTGAACGCGGAGGTTTTTTCTCCGTTGACCGTGGTGATCGTGCCGTTGCTGACGACGAGATAATCGCTCTTGCTGTCCTTCGTGAAGTCCTCACCGAAGGTGAGCTCGTGGTACTTCACGAGCACGTCCAGCGCGGAAACGCCGTCTGTGACATCATCGGCGTAGCCATAGCGTTCGGCGAGATCGCTGGAGACTTCCACGCGGGTCGGAACCATGATAAACATATTTTCTGCCTGCATGGAAATGGTCGCGTGGATCGTCTTGGCCTCTTTCACCGTGACCGTGACGGAGTAGGTCACGGCAGTGCCGTCCTCAGCGGTCACAGTAAACGTCCAGACGCCGTCCTCACCCTTGGCCGGGCCGGTAAGCGTGGCCTTGCTGTCGGAAAGTGTGATCTCGAAGCTGTCTGCCGTGACCTCCGTGCCTGCCGGAAGCGTTACGGAGAAGCTGTTTTCAGCCGTACCGGCTGCTGCCTCAACGCCTGCGACCTTGACGGACGCAACACCCGCGTCAGAGGACTTCGCGTTCGGGTCGATCACAGTAAGAACGAACTTGTATTCCGGAGATTCTGCCTTGCCGTCGCTTGCTTTGAAGACGAGCGTATACGTACCGGCAGCGCTGGGCGTATATGTGTAGGAGGCCGGTACATAGAACGGATTCTCGGCATCACGCCAGACGCGGTAGGTGAGCTTATCGTAGGCGTCCTCGTCCTCAAAGATCTGCGTCATATCAAACTGATAGCTTTCGCCAAGGTTGATCGAGGCCGCAGCCGGGGTGATTACGCCGTCCTTCAGCCTGGGGGCATGGTTCGCCTCGGTCGGCATACGCAGCTCGTAGACCCAGACGTCGGAGGCGTCGGTCTTGTTCGTCAGTGTAATGACCGCGACCAGACTGCCGGAAAGATCGGGATTGATGATGGCAACATTCTTCGCGTGCGGGGCGTCCACTGCTTTTGCAGTTCCGTCGGTCGTCGTGAAGGCATATACGGCGGAATATGCCGTATTGTAGGATACCTTAACCTGGAACTGAATCCCGGATGCGCCAGAAACGATTCGATACGGAGAAGTCAGCACATTGCTGCCCGCTGTTTGATGCAGCGTAAAGCTGCGCGTTGTCGTATCCTCCAGGCTTGCCTTGAGCATGGAGAGCGTAACCGTCCGCAGTGGGGTCGTCTCAGATGCGCTTCTGCGGGTCACGGTGACGGTATACGCTGCGGTGGTCGTGCCGTCCTCGGCGGTAACGGTGAACGTCCAGACATCGCCGTTGGCTGTGGGAGCGGAGACGCTGGCCTTTTCATCGGACAGAACGATCTGGAAGCTGTCTGCCGTAACCTCGGCGTTCGTCTGCAGCTTGACCGTGTAGGCTGTCTCACCGGTCTTCGAGGCCGGGGTGTGCGCGACGGAAACGGAGGTCACGCCTGCGTCAGAGGACTTCGGCGCTTCCGCGACGGTCACAGTGACGGTGTAGGTCACAGCGGTGCCGTCCTCAGCGGTTACAGTAAACGTCCAGACGCCGTCCTCACCCTTGGCCGGGCCGGTAAGCGTGGCCTTGCTGTCGGAAAGTGTGATCTCGAAGCTGTCTGCCGTGACCTCCGTGCCTGCCGGAAGCGTTACGGAGAAGCTGTTTTCAGCCGTACCGGCTGCTGCCTCAACGCCTGCGACCTTGACGGACGCAACACCTGCGTCAGAGGACTGAGCTGTGCCGAACACCACGTTGATGGTGTAAGTGCGCTTGCCGTCGCTCGTTTCATTCATGGTGGGCCAGCTGTCGTCTGCACAGACGACGGTGATGACGCTGCCATTTGCGATGGGGATCAGGGACGTGCGGGAATATTCGCGGCCCGTAGCCTGCGTGCCGAGATAGGCGCGGACCTGATAGTTCTTGTTTGCCGCCGTCGGTGTGACGAGCAGCGAGGTCGTGCCTTCCGGCACAGTCAGGGTGTAGGTGAAGGTGTCGCCGCTGAACTTGGGCGCCAGCTTACCGGTGCTGAATGTGAGCGCTTTGAGGCGGGTGTCGGAATTGTTCCAGCTGCCGCCAAGATCCTCAACGGTACGGGTGTACATGATGCGGATCTCGTCGCCCGCGCAGAGCGTGCCCTTTGCAACGGTAAATTCACCAAAGCCAAAGTTTGTGAACCAGTCGTTGAGTGTGCCCATCCAGCCGGACATGGTACCGCCGTCAAACGCCTTCAAGTTGTCAATGGAGGAGATGTAGTTGCTTTCCGCGCCGACGACGGTGTGGCCATCCAGTGCTTCCACAACGCAGCCCATCATGGTCGATTCGCCAGTCAGCTCGATCCAGGTGTCGGCCAGCGTGCCTTCCCAGACAGCGCCCTCCGCCTTCGGGAACGTGGTGTTCTCCACGATCACGCGGGCCATGCCGGCCAGCGTCAGAACGCTGACATACGCCATATCCGAGCCGCCCTTGGAGGCGTCGTCCTTCACATAGGACAGCGTCAGTGTGTAGCTGCCTGCTGCAAGCTGCTTCTTGATGCTGCCGCTCTTCTCGCCGCTGACAGCGTCGGCCAGCGTTTCCGTGCTGCCGCCGTCTTCTGCGAGCGTGATGGTCAGCTTGTCATAGCCGTTTTCCGAGGAAACGCCGTAGCCGAAGCGCAGAACGGTGGGTGCGCTCAGCGTAAAGGCAAACGAGGTCGTGGAACTTGTCTTGTCCTGCTCCTGGTTGCTGCTCTCAAAGCGGTCCAGATCGGCATTGTAGACCCAGGGGTAATTGCCGTTGTCGGAAACGCTGATAGAGGTGACAGTCTGCTCGGGGTAGGAGACGTGGCCGAGGCGGTCGTCGTCCCAGACCGTGTAGGTTTTGCCGCAGACGGCGCATTCGTAGGTCTTATAGCCGGTGAAGACCTGCTCGGTGCCGTCCTTGGGCGTATGGCCCTTGGCGGGAACGATGTCTTCCTTCGTTTCCGAGCAGCCGTCTCTGCGGCAGGTACGGACGATCTTGCCCGGCTGCGTGCAGGTGGGAGCCGTCAGGACACAGCTGTTGTCGCTGCCGTCCAGATCCTCGCAGAAGTCGTGGCCGAGCGGTGCGGTATACTCTGTGCGGTAGCTTGCACCGCAGTTTTTGCAGGTATAGCGGGTGTAGCCTTTCACCGTGCACAGTGCGGCAACAACCGTGCCCTCGCCGTTCGCCTCGTGGAAGGTCACATCGGTCTGCCATCTGAGTGCGGGATAGCCGCCGCAGACCGGGCCGAACGCGTCAGACAGGTCGGCGTCCTTGAGGTCAGCTTCATTCAGCGCTTCGGCGTTCGCGTCCGCGTTCAGCGTGTTCAGATAATAGCACTTGGAAATCTCGGAGGAAGCAGTGTCAACCGTGCCGAATACGGCGCTGCCCGCTTCGCCGGTGGAGTAGCAGCTGGAGATGGTGATTTTCCCCTGCACAGTGCCGCTCCAGTTCACATTGCCCTTGACCTCGCCTGCGATGCCGCCGGAGGCCGTGCCGGAGATCTTGCCGGTGTTGTAGCAGCTTGTAACAGTCATTTCGCTGCTGGTGCCGCCGATGATGCCGCCGGCCTTGCTGCCGGTCGCGGAAATTTCTGCGGTGTTATAGCAGCCGGTGATGGTCGAGCCGTTGCTGACTGTGCCGCCGATAATGCCGCCGGCGCTGCTGCCGCCGGTGACAGCGCCGAAGTTCGCGCAGTTCTCGATCACGGCGTTCTGATAGGTGTATCCCACAAGACCGCCGACGTTGTTGCCGGTAGAGGTGATGACTGCGTAGTTGAAGCAGTTCGCGATTTTCGGAGCAGTGCCGCTGGCATAGCCGGCGATCGCGCCTGCGCTGCCCTTGCCGGAAACTGCGCCGCGGATGGTCAGATCATGGATGTAGGAATTCGAGCCGATCTGCGCAAACAGGCCAGCCGTGGCGTTCAGGCCGGTGATCTCGAAGCTTGCGCCGTCAAGCACGACCTTCTTGCTGGAGGAGATGTTCAGCCATGCGTATTTGCCGAGGTTGATATCGGCCGTCAGAACGCCGGAAACGTCCGCGTCCTTGCTCTTCGCGACGAACCATGCCAGCTCCGCGCCGGTGCCGATCTGGTAAACGCCGTTTTCGTCGGTCTGCGGTTCGGTCTGCGTCTTGCCGTCCCATGCGCCCGCTGCGGTTGCCTGTAGGGTGATGGTGAATTCGTTGGAGCCTTCCTCCTTCATGGTGACGCTGCCGGAGGCGTATTCAACGCCGGCACCGGAAACGGTGTAGAAATATTCCTCGGCATAAGCCTTGAACGTGCCGTCTTCCGCGACCGCAATGCCGTTGCCTGCGCTGTCCTTCAGCGTGACGGTCAGATCCTTGCGGTCAATGGACGTGCCGTTCTGATCCTGGAAAATCAGCTTGCCGGTCAGGAAGTCAAGCTTTACGACCGGGATCGTGATCTCCGGCAGACGGCTGAGAATGCCTGCCGTCTTGGGCGCGTCGAAGCCGGGATTCGTGCCCACAGCATAGGTGATGCCGCGGTGCGTCGGAACGCCGGGCCAGCCCGCCTGCTTGATCGCGCCGCTCAGCGTGTAGGTCTCCTCAGCCCAGAACTTCGGGATGGTGACAGTCAGCTTCTGCCGCTCAGGGTTGCCGCTGAAGTCATAAACGCCGAAGTTTCCGCCGGGATCACTCTTGAAGAAGGTGCCGTCCGGGCCCTGCATATACAGGGAGAAGTTGAAGTTATACGCGCCGGAAAGCTTTTCCTTGGGGCTGATCAGGTTGGAGAACTGGATCGTGACGGAATCGCCCGGCTTGATGGCAGCCAGCTCTTCCTGCGTCAGCTCCGTGCCCTCCGCGTTGACAAACTTGTAGCTCACGCCGCGTGCCGTCACGACCTGATAGGTCGAAAGGCCGCCCTTCGTGACCTTGATGATATTGCGGCCGGTGATCAGACCGCTGACGGTCACAGTGCCGTCCTCGGCGGTTGTGACGCCAGTGTTTGTGAAGCCGCCGGAATACGTCATAGACGCAGCGGTCACGGTGGGGCGCAGGACGCTCACGGTGCAGCCCGCTTCGGGCTTGAAGCTGTAACTTGCACCCTCTGTTCCAGTGTAGAACAGAATGTCATGCTCCGCATCGAGTTGCCGCGCCTCATCCTTCTCGATGACCGCGTCCATGCGGTCAAGATTCATATTGGTCTGGATGGCGCTGCCGTCCGCGCCGACATTCACGACAAATACGCCCGTCAACTCCGGCCAGATGGCGGAGAAGCGATGCGAGGCCGTGCTGGTCTGGCCGTTCATGTGCGTCATCGCGTCATACGTGACAAGGACGATGGCCGTGCCCTCGTGCTTGGCCTCCATCACAGCGACGTTGCTGTTCAGCGCGTTCGGCGTGATGGTCACGACGTCGCTGGCATTGCCGTTCACATCGATGACCTGATAGTGCATCTCCGGCAATGCGACCTTGGCGTTCATAAAGCTTTCGATCGCGAACCAGTTGCGGAAGGAGTTGAGTTCAAACGTCTCGCCAACGGCCATGTTTTTATAGCCCTTGGTGTTGATGTTCAGGTAAATGCCTGCACGGTCGTAGACGTTGTTTTCAAAATGATAGATCGTGTCCTTGCTGAAATCACCGGTCAGACCGAGATCCTCATCCGTGACCGTGTACGCTGCGTCGGCGCTCAGTCTGACGTAGTTCCAGTATGTTGCCCCCTGCGGATGGCGGACACGGTAGAAGTAATCCGTGTTCTTGTCGAGATGGAACGTGGCCGTGCCGTCCTCGACGGAACGCGCGAACGGCTCAAGGAAGCTGAACACATAGTATTTTGCGAGCGTACCGGCGTCGATGGTCGAGCCCTTCGGCGCTGTGACCGTGACCGTGACGAATTCCTTGCAGGTCAGGCTGAGGCTGTCGTTCATTGTCGGGGTCTTGGAAGCGGTAGCCGGGTTGTAGTTCGGATGCGTTTCCGCGTTCGGCGTGGCTGTCACGCTGACTGTATCACCAACGACAAACAGGCAGCTTGTGTAGGTCTTGCCCCAATTTACGGCCGAGCCAAACTCCGCCTTACGCTCTGCACCGGAGGCGTCGGTTACGCGCAGCGAAAGAGTATAGTCTGTGTCCTTAACCCATGAATTGGGGTTGACGGAGATCTGATACATCCGCTGCAGCTTGAAGCTGCTGCTGTCGCTGCTGACGTCGATCACCACGCCGCCGTTGCGGTCATTGTTCGCGTCATAGCCGTCAACCCAGTAAGCGCCGGGCGCAAGGTCGATGGTATACGCGCCGTCTGCGGCTGTCTTTTCAGCCAGCAGATCGTCCGCGCCCTTCACGCCGTCCATGTAGGTATACAGCTTCAGGGACTTGACCTGTGCGTCGTGCATACCGGACAGTGTGACGCTGACATCGCCCTCTGCTGCCAGAACGCCTGCGGGCAGCAGGCTCAGCAGCATCACAAACACGAGCAGCAGACTCAGAATTCGTTTCTTCATACATTTTTCCTCCAGAATCAAAATATCTATCGCAAGCTCCTTATTAAATAGGAGCGGAAACAGGGGGCGCAGACGGCTTTGGGAGAAACGAAAGCCCGCCATTCTTGACAAAATGGCGGGCGGATCTCCAAAGAAACAAAATACGCTGCTTTTCCTGTGAGGAAAAACGGCGCACCTGTTCCGAATGCTACAGGCAGAGCTCGTCCCACGCATTCATCCTTTCCGCCGCGAATGCGGCGCAGACAGCAGTTCTTCTGACTTGCACTCTGGAAACAAACTCTTTGTTTCCGCGCCCGTTTCCTGCCTTCTCGCGGTTCAATCCGCAATGACTGGCTTTCACCCAGACAGCTTTCGCTGCTTCGGAACGGTCTTGTGCGCACAGCTCCGGTCGAGTGGTTTTCCCTTTCTCTTGCGCCGAAGCCTGCCCGGCGGCATGCTTCGGTTACTGTACATCGGATGGCAATATCAAATTGTTAGAAAAAGCAAAATCTTGTGCTTTTCCGTCTGCTACTATACACGATATGGGCGTGATTTGCAAGCGGTTTGAAAAAAATATACCGCATTTGTCCCACCCTCTTGAAAAAAGCCGAAAGCTGTGTCAAAATAAAGAAAACCGCCCTGGCGGTGTTTTGACAGCACAACGGTTAGATACAACTAACTGACACGGAGAAAGCGAAGAAATACCATATTGAGAAGAATACCGTGCAGGAAACGCTCGTCATTCCGCTCTACGGGCGGAAAATGTGCTCGGAGCTGTATCCGAACCTTTACCGCGACGAGACGGCCCTGCGCCTGATGGAGCAGATCGATTGCGATTTTTCGCTTCTGTCCCAGAAGTCCAAGAGCCTCATGCAGCAGTTCGGCTTTCTGGAGGCCGCCATGCGCCAGAACGACCTTGCATGGGAGGTGCGGGACTATCTGCGCGAGCATCCGAACGCGGCGGTCGTCAACCTCGGCTGCGGACTGGACGACACGGGCCGCAGCTGCGACAACGGCTCCTGCAGGATCCATAACCTCGATTTTCCCGGCGTGATCGCCGTGCGCGAATACACCCTCGCCTCCGGCGGCCCTTACTGCGACTGCGGGTATCATAAACGAATTAAGCAGAATAAAGGCGCCACCGCGCCAGCGTAGGGGTCGATGCCCACATCGACCCGGCAGAATGCACCGTTTTTACGGAAGTCTTCGGCAAATCCGTAACTTCCCACTGGGCCGACAGAGTTGTTGGCCCCTACAGCGAAACTTCATTTTCTCACGTATCCCGTAGGGGCGGACGACTCTGTCCGCCCGCAGGATGCACTGATTTTTATGAAATCTCCGGCGAAGTCGCAGCTTCCCAACGGGCCGATGTGTACCGGCAAGCGGCAGACCCACATCCGTAACGCTCCTTCGTCGCGAACGGCTGTGACCGGCATCGGCCCCTACAAAATGCCCGCATCAAAGCCCTTCCTTGAACGCAAGGGAAGGTGGCTTCGATACGGGCGTTTTATTTTTTATGATTTCTCCAGCAGTGCAATGCCTGCCTTTACACGCGCAATGGATTCCTCTTTTCCAAGCAGCGCGCACAGCTCCGTAGCGCCGCCGGGGGTCGAGGCCTTGCCGGATACGGCTACGCGCAGCGGCCAGAGCACGACGGAGTTCTTGACTTCGAGCTTCGCCGCCAGCGCGACGAGCGCTTCATACAGACCTTCGTTCGTCCAGACCTCCAGCGATTCCAGCACCGGAAGAATCTCACGCAGGGAGGAGAGGCTGTTCTCCAGCGTCGTCTTGGACTTCTTGTGGACATACAGCTCCGTGGAGTATTCCGGCAGTCTGTCGATAAAGTCCACACGCTCCGGCAGATCGGACAGAATTTCGCAGCGCGGCTGCACCAGCGCGGCGACGGCCTTCAGATCAATCGCGGGATTCGTAATGACTGTTTTCAGAACCGGCTCGGCCTTGGCGAAAAATGCCTCGGGGCTGAGCTTTTTCATATATTCCGCGTTCATCCAGCGCAGCTTGTTGATATCGAACACGGCAGGGGACTTCGAAATGCCGGAAATATCAAAAATCTCGGCCAGCTCCGAGAGCGTGTAGAATTCGCGCTCCGCGTTTTCGCCCTTCGGGCTCCAGCCCAGCAGCGCCACATAGTTCAGCACAGCCTCGGTCAGATAGCCCTCGCGGATCAGATCCTCATAGCTTGGGTCGCCGTGGCGCTTGGACATCTTGTGCTGCGCGTCGCGCATGACAGGGGAGCAGTGGACATATGTCGGGATCTCCCAGCCAAAGGCTTCGTACAGCAGATTGTATTTCGGTGCGGAGGACAGATATTCGCTGCCGCGTACGACGTGCGTAATGCCCATCAGATGGTCGTCGACGACGTTTGCAAAGTTGTACGTCGGCAGGCCGTCGGATTTCAGCAGCACCTGATCCTCCAGCTCCTTGTTTTCTACCGTAATATCACCGAAGGACGCGTCGTGGAACGTCGTCGTGCCCTCATGCGGGATGCGCTGGCGGATGACGAACGGTTCGCCCGCCTCCACGCGCTTCTTCGCCTCGTCCAGCGGCAGATCGCGGCAGGCGCAGACGTGCTTTTTGATTTCGCCCGTCTCGCTTCCGGCGTCTTCCTCGTCGCCTTTCTGGCAGAAGCAGTAATATGCGCCGCCCTTTTCACACAGCAGCTTCGCGTATTTGCCGAACAGGTCGCGCCGCTCGGACTGCACATACGGCCCGACCGGCCCGCCGACGTCCGGCCCTTCGTCGTGCGTCAGGCCGCATTCGGCCATTGTCTTGTAGATCACGTCGACCGCGCCCTCGACCAGACGGCCCTGATCGGTGTCCTCAATGCGGAGAATGAACTTGCCGTGGTGGCGGCGGGCAATCAGCCATGTATAGAGCGCGGTGCGCAGGTTGCCGACGTGCATATAGCCCGTGGGGCTCGGAGCAAAGCGGGTGCGGACCTCGCCGTGCGGGATGCGCGCTTCCATCTGCTCAAAAAAATCCATGATGCGTGTTCCTCCAATATAAAAGTATGGTTATTATATAGTTTTTTTCAGAAACAGTCAATCATTGATTGCGCATTCCGATGGTTTGTGCTATGATATGCGCATCTATCGAATAGAAAGAAGGACGTATCATGGACGAAAAAAAACGTATCTTTTCCGGCATCCAGCCCAGCGGCGATCTGACGCTCGGCTCGTATATGGGGGCGATCAAAAACTGGGTCGCTTTGCAGGACGAATATGAGTGCGTCTATTGTATCGTCGATATGCACGCCATTACCGTCCGGCAGGTCCCGGCTGATCTGCGCCGCAGAAGTCTGGAGCAGCTCGCGCAGTATATCGCCTGCGGACTCGACCCGCAGAAGAACATCATGTTCATTCAGTCTCATGTGCCGCAGCACGCGGAGCTTTCCTGGGTGCTTGGCTGCTATACGCAGTTCGGTGAGCTGTCGCGCATGACGCAGTTCAAAATGAAATCGCAGCAGCACGCAGATAATATCACCGCAGGCCTCTTTACCTATCCTGTACTCATGGCCGCTGATATCCTGCTCTACCAGACCGACCTTGTCCCTGTCGGCGAGGATCAGCGCCAGCACGTCGAGCTCTGCCGTGACATCGGCGCGCGCTTCAACAATTCCTTCCCCGATACCTTCAAGCTCCCCGAGGCGTTCATCCCCAAGATGGGCGCGCGCATCATGAGCCTCGGCAACCCGGACAACAAAATGTCCAAGTCCGACCCCGACGGCTGCGTGTTCCTCATGGACAAGCCCGAGGATATCATGCGTAAATTCAAGCGCGCCGTGACCGACTGCGAGACGGCTGTCCGTTTTGACAAGGACAATAAGCCCGGCATCTCCAATCTTCTTACGATCTACTGCGCCGCCACCGGCAAGACCATCGAGCAGGCCGAGGCCGAGTTTGCGGATCAGGGCTACGGCGTCTTCAAGCCCGCCGTCGGCGAAGCCGTTGTCGAGCTTGTCCGTCCCATCCGCGAAAAAACCGAGCAGATGCTTGGCGATAAGGCGTATCTGGAAAGCATCTACAAGGAGGGCGCTGAGCGCGCATCTTATCTCGCCAACAAGACCCTCCGCAAGGTCTACAAAAAAGTCGGCTTCGTCGCGCGGTAACGCACGGAGTCTGCTGCTTCCCTGTAGGGGCCGATGCCCACATCGGCCCGTTGGGAAGGATCGAATTCGCCGTAGATTTCCGTAAAAACGGCCATATTCTGCCGGGCCGATGTGGGCATCGGCCCCTACATGAGCAGAACGTCGGCCTCCAACAAGGTTAATCAATCATTATGACAACAAAACAAGTCGTTTATATGCTGCTGGCGATGCTTGTCGCTGCTGCTGTGTCGTTCGCGTCCACGCCGATGGTCAAGGCGCTGGCCTGCAAGGTCGGTGCGATCGACGTGCCCAAGGATAACCGCCGTATGCACAAGGTCCCCATTCCCCGCATGGGCGGTCTGGCGATCTTTCTGGCGTTTTTACTGTCGGTTCTCGTCTTTGCGGACATCGACCGGCAGATGCAGGGCATTCTGCTCGGCTCCATCATGATCGTCATTCTCGGCGTTCTGGACGATATCATGGCGCTCAAGGCGCTGCCGAAGCTGTTTGTCCAGATCGCCGCCGCGGGCGTCGCCGTCTGGCACGGCTGCACGATCCAGTTCGTCTCCAACCCCAACGTCTTCTCCGAGGCAACCTATCTCAATCTTGGCTGGCTGTCCATCCCCGTCACGATCATCTGGATCGTCGCCATCACCAACGCCGTCAATTTCATCGACGGTCTCGACGGCCTCGCCGTCGGCGTGTCCGCCATCTCGACAGCATCCCTGATCGTCGTGGCGCTCATGGTGAAGGAGGTCAACATCGCCGTCATCCTCTGCGCGCTCTTCGGCGCGTGCCTCGGCTTTATTCCGTATAATATGAACCCCGCAAAGATTTTCATGGGCGACACCGGCTCGACCTTCCTCGGCTATATCCTTGCCACGCTTTCCATCACGGGCCTGTTCAAGATGTACGCCATCATTTCCTTCGCCGTGCCGTTCCTCATCCTCGGCATCCCGATCTTTGATATCAGCTTTGCCTTCCTGCGCCGCATTGCCCACGGCCAGAACCCGATGAAGGCCGACCGCGGCCATTTCCACCACCGCCTCATCGACATGGGCTTCTCACAGAAGCAGGCCGTCGCCATCGCCTATATGCTGACCGGCATTTTAGGGCTGGCCGCCGTGCTGCTGACGTCCTCGGGCGAACTCAAGGCGCTGATTCTCATTGCCGCGATCTTCATCGTCAGCGCCATCGGCTTCAAGCTGATCTTCGCGAAGAACGATCGGTCGGAGGACGAGCCGGAAGAAAAACAGGAGGAACCGCATGAATAAGCTGAAAGTCATGTCCGTCTTCGGCACAAGGCCGGAGGCCATCAAAATGGCGCCGCTTGTCAAGGCGCTGCAGGCCAGCGAGCAGATCGAAAGCATCGTCTGCCTGACCGGCCAGCACCGGGAAATGCTCGATTCCGTCATGGAGATCTTTCAGCTGACGGGCGATTATGACCTGCATATCATGGAAAAGCGCCAGACGCTTTCCACCATCACCACCAAGACGCTTCTCGGCATGGACAGCGTTCTGGATACCGTCAAACCCGATCTTGTCCTCGTCCACGGCGATACGTCCACGACATTTGCAGGCGCGCTTGCCGCGTTTTACCATCAGGTCAAGGTCGGCCACGTCGAGGCCGGCCTGCGTACCTGGGACAAATACTCCCCCTTCCCGGAGGAGATGAACCGCACCCTCGTCGGCGATATCGCCGATCTGCATTTTTCCCCGACAAAGGCCAACGCGGATAATCTCCGCCGTGAGGCCATCATGGGCGATATCTTCATCACCGGCAACACGGCCATCGACGCCATGCAGTACACCGTGAAGCCCGATTTCATCTTCCCGACGGCGCTTCTGAACGAGCTGGATTTCCGGAACCACCGGATCATCGCCGTCACCTGCCACCGGCGGGAGAATTACGGCAAGCCCATGGAGGCCATCATGCACGCCATTCTGGAGATCGTGCAGACGCACCCCGATGTGGAGGTCGTCTATCCCGTCCACCTGAGTCCCGTCGTGCGCGAATGCGTTTTCCCGATTCTGGGCGGCCACAACCGCATCCACCTCATCGATCCGGTCGACGTGGAGGAAATGCACAATCTCATTGCCCGCTGCTATATGGTCATGACTGACTCCGGCGGCTTGCAGGAGGAAGCGCCTGCCCTCGGCAAGCCTGTCCTCGTCATGCGCCGCGAAACAGAACGCCCGGAGGCCATCGCCGCCGGAACGGCAAAGCTCGCAGGCGTGGAAAAGGACGAGATCGTCCGGCTCGCGGACGAGCTGCTGGACGATCCCGCCGCGTATGCGCGTATGGCAAAGGCCGTCAACCCCTACGGCGACGGTCATGCGAGCGAACGTATCGTACAGGCGATTTTGTGGCACTTTGGCCGCGCAGCGGAAAAGCCCGCCGATTTTAACGCCTGATTGAACGCGAAACGAAAGGACGGTGACGGACGACGGAGCAGAACCAGAAAAACAGACGGACGCTGCTGATGTTCATTCTTGCGACGCTGGCTGTGATCGTCGTGATCGGCGCGCTGTTTGTCGGCAATATGCAGCAGAACAAGCGCGACGCCATCGTCCTGCCGGACGCGGCGCAGAGCACCCAGCCGGAGCTTCAGCCCGACGAAAATGAGCCTGCGCTGCTTGAGGTCACGCGCGAAAACGTGCAGAGCATCGTGCGCAGCCTGCGCCGCCCGCAGTATTACCATCAGACCTATACCATCACCCGCCAGATGAACGGCGCTGTATCCGAGACATCCGCCGAGCTTTGGGTCGCGGACACGCGCGTGTGCGCTGTCCTGACGACCGCCAGCGGGGAAAAGCATATCCTGACCGACGGCGAGACGCTCTATGTCTGGTACGCCGGGGATGAAACGGTACGCACGCTTGCGGCCTCCCAGGACGCGACGATGGACGAGCTGATCGGTATCCCGACCTATGAACAGGTCGGAGCCATGCCGCCCGCCTCCATCACCGACGGCGAATTCATCACCGACGACCGCTATGATTCCGGCCAGCAGATCTTCGCCGCCTCGGAGGAGGGGACTGTCCGCCGCGAATGCTGGATCAGCCTCAGCTACGGCCTTCTGACCGAAAGCATCCTCAAATCCGGCGGCGAAACGATTTATGACGCCATCCAGACCGGACTCGAGATTTTGGCCGCCGGAGACGAGACGTTTGAAGACGTCTTCACCCTCCCCGACGGAACTGTCCCGTTCCAAGAGTAAGCGACACCCCGAGGCTCCCCTTTCAAGGTAATGTCATCAACTTAAGCCCATCATTTCAAAGAGTCAAAAAGCGGGCGTA
>ENA-UOIY01000135-UOIY01000135.1-human-gut-metagenome-genome-assembly--contig:-P114-NODE-135-length-122089-cov-34.426766_pt1 | contig 122089 bp, 98 predicted proteins | sample MGYA00242335_ERZ723882 | MGnify/ENA metagenome assembly ERZ723882 | reverse complement strand
GCAGAAGATAGTTAGACGGTGACGTCTCGCAAAAATATGTATTCGCCGGTCTTTATGAGAGCTCTGTGCAAAAGGCGCAGAGCTCTCTTTCTATAAAAACCTTACTCAGAGAAATTTTGTGAAAATAATGGTAGACAATATAAAATATATATGATATAATAATTCTGTTTCCGGCGTTATTCTGCTGGGAGTGCAAAATTGAATCTGCCAATGTGGCTCAGGGGTAGAGCAATTCACTCGTAATGAATAGGTCGTGAGTTCGATTCTCACCATTGGCTCCAGAGAAAAAGCCTTTAACCATAGCGGTTAAGGGCTTTTGTTTGTTCTATCAGCATTGCAATAGAAATTGCTTTTCCTTTTTTTAAGACCTCTTCAAGTTTTGTGTGAGTTGAATTTTATGCTTTCTGCCCTCATTTTCATTATACGATATTTTTGGAAATGTAAAAAAAGCCCGCCGAACGGTGAGACTTCATAAGGAAGCTGTCTTTACTTGACTTTCACAAGATAACGGCGGCAGAGAGATGCCAAAACTCTTTGCCGCCGTTTATCTTAGCCATCATTTTCATCGTTTGACCAACCGGATAAAATAAGCAATTTTCCAGAATCCATATCCATTGCCATATTATCTCCCATTTTGATAATATCCGTTTTGCTGACAAATTTGATGAATTGTTTCTGCAAAAATAGATCTGGATTTTTTATTATCATCGGTGTTGATATTCTTTTTATATATGTAAGTATCTCTGACTTGTTGCCATAGTCCGTGCTTTTTAATCCACTCAATTTTGGATGGCAACTCCATATACCCTTTCGGTTGGTATTCCCACGAATAACTTTTTTGCTTTTTGTTATAACGAATAAATTGTCGCCTCCCATTTCCGCATTCATATATAATGCAAAAATCACAACTATGTAAGATGCGGGAGTTTGTTTTATCTTTTACTCGAATTGTAAGAACACGGGTGGAGTCTTCGGTATAATCGTATCCAAAAATCGGATATCCATAAGGGTTAGTAACCTTATCGAGCCCCTTGTGAAGAATGTTTCGTATTTCTTTGGCAGAATAGTCTTCGTCGGGGTCATTTACTTCAATATTCACATCGAAGTCAAAACCAATGTTAGAGTTCCGGTCACGAGTTATCATCTTTCGTTTGCTACTGCCCACGAAATGATATTGAAAAGTGAAGTCATCTCTAACTTCTCTTTGTAATTTGTAGATTATTTCAAAAAGTTCATCTCTAATCGGTTTCCATTCTTCTTTTGGAACATACTCGAAATCGTACATAATAATATCTCCTTTTATCCCAAGCCGCCCAAATAGATTTTACTGAATCTAAGTCAAATTATTATATACCAATTAAACAAAAATGTCAATGATTTTTCAATGAATTTTGATGTTTTGAAAACAGCGAAGAGAAAGATGATGTCCATAAGTATAGCGAGCATCGGATTGTGACACCACAATCCGAAAAGAGGTTAAATATAAATCCTTGGGCATCTTCCTTACGGAGGGTACCCCAAAGGCGCCACGCTTCATCAAAAAGGATGAAAAATTATAGAAAAAAGAGCAACCTTTTCTGGTAAAGAGACGGACACGGGAAGCGAGCTATGTAGTCCGTTCTGGCTGATGGTACGATATCCTTGTAAGAATACGTATAATTCACAAAAAATTCTTGCATTTTTAATAATAGTCTGCGTTGTGTTTGAGGCAGCGTCTGTGCTAAACTCATAAAAGCAAATTCATAGATACGTAAAAAAATTTAAGGAGTATGAAGTTATGTCAAGTAAAGTCAGATGTTGCGGTTTTTTCAATAGAAACATACGCAAGAAGTGGCAAAAGCTGCTGGGCGCTATCCTGTCGGTCGCAACGGCCGGCGGCACACTGCTTTCCGCCATTCCGATTGTGCAAGCGATTAACTCCGGAGCAGGCCAAGTGATAAACAAAGTGATATCAACAGACAGCATATCTGTAGCGCAAGGACTCGACTACGAACAGGTCTTGTTTAAAACTTCAGATGGGCGTACGGTCGCCGGTTTTATGCTGGACACAAACTATGGTGCGGAGGGCTCCGACCTGAAAATAGGCGTAGGGCTTCCATATGGTGAGACCGCATTTGGAATGCAACCGGTTTCGGAGCAGCTGCGTTATGCGACGCTCAACGGACGCAATGTTTTGGCGGGTGTAAATGGGGACTTTTACAACACGTCTACAGGTGAGCCTGAAGGAGTGGTTGTGCAGGACGGACAACAGCTGCATGCCTGGGACGAATCGGAGGCGACGGCACGTAAGCCATACCGCACGTTTTTCGGAATTCTTAAAGATGGAACAGCGGTAATGGGATACTATGAGGATTATCTCAAGTACAAAGACGAACTGCAGCAGGCCATTGGCGGAGATTTTATAATGGTAAAGGACGGCAAGATAACTGATTTTGCCGAAGGCGTCGGCGGTGTGGCCGGCACAAGTCTGTATGACTCTCCGAAGGAGCCTTACGCACGTACTGTCGTCGGCATCCGCGAAGACGGCTCTGTATTTATAATATGTGTAGACGGAAAACGCCCCGATACATATTCGGCTGGTCTTTCACTTACCGAGATGGCGCAATTGATGCTGGATAACGGCGCAGTGCAGGCAATGAACCTGGACGGCGGCGGTTCTGCTACCATGGTAATAAAAGATCCTCAGAGCTATGAATTCGCGGTCAAGAATTCACCTTCCGATAATACCAGCGGTCCAACGGGCGGGACGGAGCGCAGCGTGGCAAATTGCCTGTATTTCTATAACGACGATACGGCTGCGTTGCCCAGCGTTACGCTTGAAAAGGACGCCGACGGGTACTATTTAATAGACAGCCCAGATGACTTCGCGCAGATGAACTACGATCCTCTTGCAAACTATCGTTTATTCTGCGATATAGACGGTACAGGCAAAGCCGTAACGTCCGTTAAATCATTCAGGGGAACGTTTGACGGTAATGGCAAGACCATAAATAATCTTATATTCTCCGGTTCAGCCTCAAAGGGTTTGTTCGAATGCCTCGATGCCGGTTCCGAGGTGAAGGATCTGACCATTACGAATGCTGTGCTGATATCTACCGCGTCTGACGTAGGCATATTGGCCGGCTCGTGCCAGGGCAAGGTCAGCAATGTCAACGTTTCGGGAACCGTACAGGGGGCAAGTAATGTAGGCGGTCTTATAGGATACATATCCGGCGGATCCGTTGACGTAACAGACTGCCACGCAGTAGTCGATATAACAGCCACGGGGTCTTATGCGGGCATACTTATTGGAAATATTGAGGCGGATCTTGCCGGCGAGGTTGCACGCTGCTCCGCAAAGGGCTCTGTAAGCGGCATGACAGGCGTAGGCGGCCTTATAGGACAGGTACGCCATTCTCTTACTACCTATGTGCGAGACTGTATGACCACTGATGCCGTAGTGAAGGGAAACGGCGAAAATGCGGGTGGCATATGCGGCTCTTCCAAATGCCATGTCGAACGCTGCTTTGTCAAGGACGTAACCGTCATACAGCAGGCGCCCAACAACGGCAAGCAGTACAGCGCCTCTCTGTTGACCGGCTGGCAGAACTATAACGGCTCAATAATATCCAACAACGTGCTGTTCAGTGGTACGGTTACGGCCGAAAATGACGCGAACTCCCACAGGGTTACGCAATTCCAAAAAGGCGAACTCATAAACAACTACGCCGGCGAAGAAATAACCGTCAACGGCCAGACACGTAACGACGGCTCCGATGAGGCCAGCGAGGGCATAACGATGGCCGAAAGCGAACTTATGAAGCCGGAGTTGTATACCGAACTCGGTTTTGAATTCGGCGAGGATAAAGCATGGGTATGGGATTCACAGCATAACGTTCCCATGGTTAACAACAGCTCCTTTGAGATCCCTGCGCCTGGCGCTTCCGTCACGGGAGTTACCCTTGACAAAGCGGAGATTGAGCTCACGGTGGGGCAGAGCGATACGCTGACCGCTACGGTCAGCCCCGAAGACGCAGCCGATAAAACTCTGGCTTGGGCATCCAGCAACGGAAGCGTCGCCACTGTCGAAAACGGTGTAGTCACCGGAGTGGCAGAAGGTACGGCGATAATAAGCGCAACTACGGCGGACGGCAGCTTCCGGGCCGAATGCACGGTAATCGTCAAAGCCGAAGCGCCTTCAGACGAGAAGAAGCCTGAAAACGAGCAGAATCCCGGCACGGGAGATTTCAGAATGCTAGTAATCGGACTTGTGCTCTTCGCATGCACAGTAGCCACAGCCGCTGTACTGAGATGTAAGAGAAAAAGGACGATATAAACCGCAGACACGTCCGCAGCGGTGCGTCAAGAAGCAACAAAGGCTTCGCGGCGCGCCGCATATTTTATCGAAAGGTTAGTCTATTGAAGGAAACGGGACAAGGAGTATTACAGTTTTTCTATTAGGAGATAAATTATTTTGAAAAAAAGCTGTGTTTCAAATATTGCGTATGCGTTTAAAAAAATATGGAAATGGGACAAAGCTTTTTGTTTCTATTATTTTCCCTTTATTCCTTTGGCGATTCTATTACCTCTTGCGGCGGCATATTTTCCAAAACTTGTTATTAATGCTGTTGAGTCGCAGCAAAGCATACTTGAAATAACAATCATCATTGGTATTTATTTCGCCTCTTTATTTTTAATCCAGATCCTGAACGCTTTTTGTGATTCCCGGATTAAAATGCGGGATTATAATTTTTCAGCGATGTATCAATATGAGATTATTGGAAAGTTTATGCATACCGATTTTTCCAATACAGATCATCCGGAAAAGAACATTAAGTATTCATTGGCAATGGATGACGCGTGTTCCGGCTCTTGCGCGCCGGAGCTGATTTGGTCATCTGTCATCAATCTGATCATTAATTTATTTGGGGTTTTTACATATGGGAGCATTGTTGCTGCCTTATCTCCGTTGATATTGGCGCTTTTGCTCATATCTGCGTTGATTACATATCTAATTAGCCGATGGCAGCGGAATTATATTGAAAAACACAAGGAGAAATGGACTGAGCTTCATAGAAAAATTGGATATCTGAGCGGACTTTCCTCGAAATTCGAATATGCAAAAGATATCCGAATTTATCATATGCTGGGCTGGCTGGGAGGCCTGCTAACCGTTTTGCATAATGAACAGTTTATATGGACAAAAAAGGTAAGCATACGGTCTTTATGGGGCAGGTGTATCAGCGCCTTTTTTGCTCTTATAAGAGATGGCGCGGCCTATGCGGTACTGATTATCTCATTATATGACGGTAAAATCGATGCAGGTGATTTTGTTTTTTATTTCGGGGTTGTGGTTGGTTTTTCGGGATGGCTAAACGGCATTGCCGGTCTGGTGAATGATATTGTCAGTAAGAGTATAAAAATAGGTTACTACCGTGATTATTTTGCGTTGGAAGATCATTATAATCACGGGATCGGCTGCCGTCTTCCCGATGTGTCTGAATTGCCTGTTGAGATTGAATTTTGCGGTGTATCCTATCAATATCCATCTGCGGAGGGCGGGTTCTATGCTTTAAAAGATATTAACCTAACGATACACAAGGGCGAGAAGCTGGCGGTTGTCGGTACAAACGGCGCCGGTAAAACGACGCTGGTAAAATTATTATGCGGATTTTACTATCCAACCGATGGAGAAATCAGATTGAACGGCAGACCGGTCACCGACTATAATATCGAAAACTATTATACTTTATTTTCTGCAGTATTTCAGGATATCTATTTATTACCGGTTACGATAGCTGAATTTGTATCGTCGAGCGATTCTGCAATAGATCGGGAGCGAGTAAAAGAAGTACTTCGGCGGGCAGGTCTTGAGAGTAAAATAGAATCTTTGCCGAACGGAATTGATTCCAGATTGATGAAAGGGGTGTTTGAAGATTCTATTGCTTTATCTGGCGGAGAAACGCAAAAGCTCATGCTGGCACGGGCACTTTATAAGGATGCTCCTGTAATTGTGCTTGACGAACCGACCGCGGCGATGGATCCAATTGCCGAAAACGAGTTGTATTTGCAGTACCACAGTTTAACTCAAAATAAAACCTCTGTTTATATATCGCACAGACTCTCCTCCACGCAATTCTGCGATAGAATTATTTTTATGGAGAACGGTAAAATTATTGAAACAGGCTCGCATGAGGAATTAATAAAACTAGGCGGCAAGTATGCCAATATGTTTGCATTACAGGGACATTATTATAAAAAAGAAAGTGATGAGCATGATAAGGAGGAAGCTGCAAATGCCTAAGCGCAAAGTGCAAAATCCAAATATACGTGCCATTAAATTATGGCATAAGCTCTGCCCGGCGTATTTTCCCTTTATGATTATCCATTCGTTGTTTGCAAACTTATCTCCATATTTTAACATTTATTTATCGGCGGAAATCGTTAATGAAATCGTTGGGAAAAGAACGGTCAGTACCTTAATTACGCTGGTAGCGATTACGATCGGCGGTAATTTTTTGATCTCTATTATAGGAGGCATGCTCAGTCGGGGCTTTAAACATCAGGAAACGCTGCTGAATCAGAAGGAAGCAGACTTATTTTACCAAAAAACGTTTACGCTGGATTATGAGGATTTAGAAAATACGGAAGTTCGACAACTACGTAGAAAAATTGCTGAATCAGCAAAAATAGATGCACATGGGAAACAATCACTTCTAATAAATTTGAATGAATTATCTTATTGCATAATAAATATCGTCTTGTCAGTTTATTTGTTTTTCGAAATGATATTTTTAATAATATCGAATGAATTCGACTGGTTAGTAGTTTTTTTTGCAATACTCATAATTCTGCTGATTCTGCTGAATGTATGGACTTCCTTTATTGTTAAAAAAAACATGGCGGAGCTGTCTAACGAAATGTCTCTTTCGATGATAGAGGAAAACCGCATTGATGATGCAATCGATTGTTATAATATGGGAAAAGATGTCCGATTGTACCGTCAGGATAAATTAATTCAAAAAATACAAAAATATGAGTTTGATTTACACAAAAGATCCTTTCGAACGTATTATACAAAAAGCTTCTGGTATCATATTCCGCAGACGCTATTTTCTATAATTCTTCAAGCGACAGTATATCTTTTCATATGCATATACGCACTAAAAGGGGTTTTCGGCATCGGCAATATTATAAAATATGTAGGGTTTATCCAGAGGATTATAAATGCTGTTATCAGGATGTTTAATATTGGAATAAATATTGCGAATAATACGCCTTTCGTAGAGGATTATCTTGCCTTTTTAGATGTAAAACAAAAGATGGCGCAGGGAACACGCTCCTTAAAAGAAGTTTGCCCGAACGGCAGCGAGTACGAAATCGAATTTTGTGATGTTTCTTTTCGCTATCCGTCTTCTGAAACATTTGCTTTGCAAAATATATCGCTTAAGCTAAAAAGCGGTCAGCGTTATGCTGTTGTAGGGATGAACGGCTCCGGTAAAACAACTTTTATAAAATTGCTTTGTCGTTTGTATGATCCTACAGAGGGTGCGATTAAATTGAATGGGGTAAATATCAAAAGTTTGGATTACAATGAATATTTGGCTTTCTTTTCTGTCGTTTTTCAAGATTTTAAGCTGTTCTCATTCAAACTGGGCCAAAATGTTGCGGCACAATCGGATTATGATAAAGAACGAGTAGAACGCTGCTTGAAAAAAGCAGGATTTGAGGAACGGTTAGCAAAAATGTCAGATGGAACGGATACTTATCTTTATAGAGATTTTGATGAAAATGGCGTTGAAATTTCCGGCGGTGAGGCGCAAAAAGTGGCGTTGGCTCGTGCGTTATATAAAAATGCGCCATTTATTGTGCTTGACGAGCCGACCTCTGCGCTGGATCCGATTGCAGAATACGATATTTATACCAAGTTTAACGCAATTGTAGAAAACAAAACAGCGATATACATTTCCCACCGTCTTGCCTCGTGTCGCTTCTGTAGTGAGATTATCGTTTTTCATGAGGGGAAGATTATTCAACAAGGCAGTCACAAGGAATTAATAGAGGAAGAAATGGGGAAATATTACGAGCTGTGGAATGCACAAGCGCAATATTATAATTTATAATTTAAAATATATTAAATTTCATTCAGACTCTTTGTTGACATTGCTCCGCGCGCGCGATACAATAAAAAACCATTGAATCAGAACAATAAAACGGAGGCATAGAAATGGAACGCATGAAAAAGGTACGCATGATCCCGACGCCGAAGCGCGTCAGCGAGTCGGGCGGACGTTTTCCGTATAAAACAGAGCTCTGTCTGCTGCATCGGGAGTTTGAAGAGGCGGCGGAGGTATTCGCGGATTATGCCCGCAGACTGGGCCTGCATTTTACTATAAGCGAAAACGCTCCCATACAGATTATACGCGACGCGGCGCTCGGGCAGGAGGAATATCGGTTTTCTGCGGGAAATGGTAAAGTGAAGCTGTTTGCTTCCGATCTTGTTGGAGTAAACCATGCCTTTGCCTCCCTTCTCCAGCTTTTTGAGCCTGATGCGGTGAGCCCGGAGCTTGTTTGGATTCCGGACTGTGAGATTTCCGATGCGCCGGACTGCGCTTACCGCGGCATGATGGTCGATCTGGCACGCAACTGGCATGATTTTTCCTATTTGCTCAGCTATGTGGATTTCTGCTATTTTTATAAGATCTCGGTGCTGCATCTGCATTTTACGGATGATCAGAGCTATACCCTTCCCAGCGCGCTTTTACCCGCGCTTTCCACGAAAGGACGCTGCTACACAGAAGGGCAGATTGCAGAGCTGAATCGGTATGCAGCGGCACGCGGCGTGCAGCTGATGCCTGAAATCGATGTGCCGGGCCACTGCGTCTCTTTTCAGAAAGAATATCCCGAGCTTTTTGGAACGGACGGGATTATCTGTCAGACACCGCAGTCAATTGAGGCGATGCAGGCGCTCTTTCGTGAGCTTTGCGAGATGTTTTCTGCCTCAAAGTATATTCACATCGGCGGAGATGAGGCGCAGATTGAAAACTGGCTGAAGTGCCCGCGCTGTGCGGAATATGCGCAAGACGCCGGGATCGATGTCCGCGGGGAGGATCAGAAGTTGGCCGCCGAAAAGCTGTATGCAAGCTTTGTCATGAAAATGGCCGAGCCTGTTTTGGCGGCGGGCAAAATTCCCGTTGCCTGGGAGGGCTTCTGCGAGCAGGTCAATGATCTCGTGTCCAGGGAGATTCTTATCATGAGCTGGGAAAATTATTATCAGGTTACGCCGGCTCTGATCAGCGCCGGATTTCGGATCATCAACTGTTCCTGGAACCCGATGTATATCGTAACGCCGGAACCTGCATGGCCTCCGCGAGAGATTTACGATTGGTCGATTTATAAATGGAAGGCGGTGCATCCCGGTTCTCCGTATCTTGGCAAAGAGCTGGAAATCCCGCCTACGCGTCAGGTGCTCGGCGGCCAGCTGCTGGCTTGGGGAGACCGAATCGCGGCCTCCTATCCTACCGTCGAAGAAGGCGTTGCCGCGGAGCGCAGGCTGCTGCTGGAGCGGCTTCCGTTTCTGGCGGAAAACACCTGGAACCGCGACAAAACGATTTCCTGGGAAGCGCTTTCGGAAACAGCCGCAGAGCTTGGCGCCAGGCTTGAAGGCTTGTATTAGAACTCGTCAAACAAAGAAAGCTGCCGCGGAGCCGGTTCGGGATCAAACGAACCGGCAAAGGCAAATATTTTACCGACATCGGTTGTCAGCCCGTTTTTCTTACATTCCTCCTGGAAGAATGGCATCAGAACGTCGTTGTCGGGGCTGAGGCAATGATACGCGTAACCAAAGGTTTTTATATATTTATTTTTCAGCCCGGGAAACTGTCTGTCCAGCGCCTGGTAAAAATATTCGCGATCGCCTTCCCGCAGGGTGACGCCGATTCCGAAGCAGAGAACGCCGTAAACCCCGGCCTCTTTGCAGTAAGCGACAATTCCGCGGATGTTTTCGCGCGTATCGTTAATGAACGGCAGGAGCGGCGTGAACCATACGATCGTAGGAATGCCGTTGTCTCGTAAAATTTTCAGCGTTTCAAAGCGTCTGCGCGTTGTGCAGACATTGGGCTCTATTATCCTGCAGAGCGTTTCGTCGTAGGTTGTCAGCGTCATCTGTACGACGCATTTTGTCTGTCGGTTGATTTTGACCAGCAGATCCAGATCGCGCAGGATCAGATCGGATTTTGTCAGAACGGATATGCCGAAGCCTCTGCGTTCAATTGCCTCGAGACAGGCCCTTGTGTATTGGAGCGTTTTTTCGAGGGGAAGATAGGGATCGGACATCGCTCCTGTGGCGATCATGCCTTTCCTTCGCTTCCGAATCAATTCGGCTTCCAGCATGGCGGGCGCATCTGTTTTGACCTCGATATCTTCGAACTCATGCGTCATTTCATAGCATTTGCTCCGGCTGTCGCAGTAGATGCAGCCGTGCGTACAGCCTCGGTAAAGATTCATACCGTTTTTGGGGGATAAAATCGTTTTATATTTCTGAAAATGCATTGTTTCCTATAAAAGCTGCTGCCATTCCGCTTCCCGGAAGCCGACCAGAACCGCAGGCGCGGCGCCTGTGCCGCCGATTAACAGCGGGCGTTTTACCAGCATCCCGTCGGAGGCGAGCAGCGCAAGCTGCCGGGAATCGTCCATTTCCTGTAATTTGTCCTTCAAATGGAGCTCTTTGTATTTCAGGCCGCTTGTATTAAAAAATTTCCGCAGGGGAAGCCCGCTTGCCGCCTGCCAGGCGCGCAGCTCTTCTTCGGAGGGCGGGGCGGTTTTAATGTCGCGGACACGATACGCAAGGCCGTTCGCATCCAGCCATTTCTGTGCTTTCTGACAGGTGCTGCATTTTGGATAACAGATAAATTCAAGCATGTTTGTACTCCTTTGATAAATGTTTTTATTCGCCGGAGGCAATTATTTTTTTTATTGCCTCCGTAAGGATTTCTGCGTTTTCTTCGTGCGCGGCGGCAGAGGGATGCCCGTTTCCTCCGCTGCCGTCGCTGGCAAGCTTGACATAGTAAAAGCCTGCTTCTTCTCCTCCTGCGGCAGAAAGAGCGGCTTTTATTTGTGTTTCGGCACTTTGCTCCATCATCCCATAGGCCCAGAGAATTTTGGCATCCGGATATTTTTCCCGCACCAGCAGACAAAATTGCTCGAATCCCTTCTGGATTTTTTCGAGCGTTGTTTTTCCGGCGCTTACCATAGTACGGTCGTTTGTTCCCAGGTTTATTACAACGAGATCGGCCTTTCTTTCAAAGTCCCATGGCTGTCTGTGATCGCATTGATAGCAGGTGTATTTATATGTGCCGAGCATTGTGTGGGGATAATAGCCGCTGCTTACTCCGATTCCCTGCTGCGCTATGATGCTGTAATCGGCGCCAAGCTTTTGTGCGGTGAGATAGGCGTACGTCCTGGTTCCGTCCTGGTAGACGTTGGAGGCCGGATTGGGATTCTGCTCCCCTTCCGTCAGATCGGGATAAAGATTTCCGTAGCCCGTCGTGATCGAATCGCCAATAAATTCGATGAACAGACTGCTTTGCCCCGGGGGCTCGTAAAGCTCGCCGCAGAGCGAAACAGAATTGAGATACAGAAGCCCCCGCTCCGCTTCCGTTTGGCGCTCAATGACGAAGGTGTGCAGTCCCCGTTCCAGATCCGAGGCGATCGTGAGCGTGTGAACCTTTTTCCCCGTCAATTTGTATTCCGGCCGGGAGGCGTTTCGTACGCCGTCTACATAGACGTTTAAATAAAGCATATCACCGCCGATGGCAGTGGGCGCCGTATAGATTTCGGCAGTGACGTCGCCCTCGCAATATGCGTTGAAGGAAAAGGAGGAACAGCTGTAATCCAGAGCAAGCGCCTCAAGCGCTTCGGCCGCCTTGGGCGGCGTGTAGGAAATCACCGGGCACCGTCCCTGCACTTTATATTTTCCTTCAAAGGAGGCGATGCCGTATGTTTTGGCTGTGTAATCAAACAATGCCGGATCCGGGCCCGAGGGGGACGAGGACGCCGGACTTGCGGCGGGAGCCGCAGACGTGCAGGAGGTCAGTAAAACTGCGGTACAGGCAATCGTCAGCAGAGATAAAATACTTTTTTTCATATAGCCGTATCCTTCCGATGACTTCCCGGTCGCCGGGAGGTAATATGATATTTGAAGTTTATCACAAAATGAAAGTATTTCCAATAGAAAAATTGCATATTTCAAAGGAATTGACAGAAAAAGGCGCAGCAGATATACTGAGCCGGATGGGAAGGAGGCTCATACATGTGGATAAGAATCAGAGAGATTACGCTCCCGGCGGCCTCTGCGGAGCAGCGCGAGGAGGAGCGGGAGCAGCTTCTTCGAAAAACCTGCCAAAAGCTCCGGATCGAACGAAGCCGCATAAAGGATCTTCGTGTTTATCGTAAATCGCCAGATCTGCGGAAGCGGGAGAAGCCGTTGTTTGTATATACGGTGGATGCGGAGCTCTCGGGCAGACTTCCCTCGGCAGGCGCAGCGCAGTTTACAGTCATCCGAAGACCGGAGGATGGTTATGCGGAATATATCGGACGCCTGCGGGAGAGAGTAAAACCGGAGTGCCGTGCTGCGCGCCCTGTCGTGGCGGGCTTTGGTCCGGCGGGAATCTTTGCAGCGCTGCTCCTGGCGGAAGCCGGGCTTTCCCCGATTGTCGTGGAGCGCGGCAAACAGGTGGAGGAGCGGATAAAAGACGTCGCGCTGTTCCGGCAGCAGAACCAGCTGGATCCGGAATCGAATATCCAGTTCGGGGAAGGCGGAGCGGGCACGTTTTCCGACGGGAAGCTGAACAGCCTGATCCGTGAAAAAGATACGACTGGCCGCTTCGTGCTGGAAACCTTTGTAAAATTTGGCGCGCCGGAGGAAATATTATATCGGAATAAACCGCATATCGGGACGGATAACCTGCGGAAAATTGTCAAAAATATAAGAGAATATCTGATCGGACTAGGTGCGGAGATTCGTTTCGAGACGCGGCTGGATGGGATTTCCGATCGGGAATGCGAAGGCGGCCGCCGCGTCAGCGGCGCATTGCTTTGTGGACCGCAGGGGCGCTGCGAATTGGAAACCGATTGTATTATTTTAGCGATCGGACACAGCGCGCGCGACACGTTTGCATGGCTGAAGGAGCGGGAAATCGCTATGGAAAGAAAAGCCTTTTCCGTCGGCCTCCGGATCGAGCATCTTCAGTCGGATATCGATGCCGTGCAATACGGCGCGTCGGCGCGGCTTCTGCGCGCCTGCTGGGGCCCCGCGGATTATAAGCTGTCACACCAAACGTCGAACGGAAGAGGAGTATACACGTTCTGCATGTGTCCGGGCGGCGTGGTGGTCGGTGCTGCGTCCGAGCAGGGCGGCTTAGTGACGAATGGGATGAGCAATTACGACAGGGCGGGACGGAACGCAAATTCCGCATTGCTTGTCAGTGTGTTTCCGGAAGATTTTCCCGGAACGGATGTGCTCGGCGGCGTAGCGTTTCAGCGCAGGCTGGAGCGCGGCGCGTTTGCACTCGGCGGGGGAGACTGGAAGGCGCCGTGTCAGCTTGTGGGCGACTTTTTGGCGGGACGCGAAACAACGGCTCTGGGAGAGATCGAGCCGACGTTCTCCAACGGGTGCCGTCCCGCGGATCTGCGCGAGATTTTGCCGGACGCAATTTACGAATCGCTGAAAGAAGGCCTTACCGCATTTGGAAAAAAGCTTGCCGGATTCGACCGGCCGGATGCTGTGCTGACCGGCTGTGAGACGAGAAGCTCTTCTCCGGTCCGGATTCTCCGAGACGACGCGGGACGTTCGATCAGCATGGCGGGGCTGTATCCTGCGGGAGAAGGGGCCGGATACGCCGGCGGGATTCTTTCGGCAGCGGCCGACGGAATAAAAGCTGTTGAAAAATGGCTGGAGACTCTGTAGAATAAAAACGCTCTGCCTGAATGGCAGCGGCGGAAAGGTTGGAGTACATGGAAGAGATCAAAGCGGAAGTTAACAGGCGCAGGACCTTTGCGATTATTTCGCATCCGGATGCGGGAAAAACGACAATGACGGAAAAGCTGCTGCTGTACGGTGGCGCGATCCGCCTGGCCGGATCGGTCAAAGCGCGGAAGGCCTCGAAGCACGCCGTTTCGGACTGGATGGAAATCGAAAAGCAGAGGGGAATTTCCGTTACGTCATCCGTGCTTCAGTTCGAATACAATCATTACTGCATCAATATTTTGGATACGCCGGGCCATCAGGACTTTTCCGAGGACACATACCGGACGCTGATGGCCGCGGACAGTGCGGTCATGCTGATCGACGGCGCAAAGGGCGTCGAAGCGCAGACCGTTAAATTGTTTCATGTCTGTAAAATGCGCGGCATTCCGATCTTTACTTTCGTCAATAAAATGGATCGCGCCGCAAAAAATCCATTTGATCTGCTCCAGGAAATCGAAGACGTTCTCGGGATCACATCGTATCCCATGAACTGGCCGATCGGAACCGACGGAGATTTTAAAGGGATTTATAATAGACAGAACCGGTGCGTAGAGCTTTTTGAGGGGGGAAATCACGGTCAGAGCCAGGTTAATACGATCGAAGGGAGCGTGGAGGATCCGGCGCTTGCGGAGCTGCTTGGCACATATTATCATGACCGTTTGGCGGAGGAGATCAATCTTCTGGATCTGGCCGGTGAAGAGCTCGATCCGGAACGTGTTCTGCGCGGCCGGCTGACGCCTGTTTTTTTCGGATCCGCCATGACGAATTTCGGCGTAGAAACCTTTTTAAATGCATTTATTCAGATGGCGCCCTGCCCGCAGCCGCAGATGGCGGGAGAGGAAATCATCGATCCGGCAGAAACGCCTTTTTCCGGGTTTGTTTTTAAAATACAGGCGAATATGAACCCTGCGCACAGAGACCGGCTTGCTTTCCTGCGAATCTGCTCGGGAAAATTTGAAAAAGGGATGGAAGCGTGGCATACGCGGCTCGGACGAAAAATCCGCCTGTCTCAGCCGACGCAGTTCATGGCGCAGGAACGCACCGTAATCGAAACGGCGTATGCGGGAGACATCATCGGCTTATTTGATCAGGGGCTTTTCAATATCGGAGACACGCTGAGCCTTGATCGGCCGGATCTGAAATTCGGGCAGATTCCCTCGTTCCCCTCGGAGCATTTCGCGCGGATCCAGTTTAAGGATTCCATGAAGCGGAAGCAGTTTCAAAAGGGGATTACGCAGCTGGCCGAGGAGGGCGCGATCCAGGTGTTTAAACAGATCGATATCGGCGTGGAAACGCTGATCGTAGGAGCCGTCGGCGTTCTGCAGTTTGAGGTGCTGGAGCACCGTCTGAAAAACGAATATGGAGTGGCAGTCGCCATGCAGATCCTTTCTTATCATTACGCAAGATGGATTACCAGCCCGGGCGATCCGCGCGAGCTGACGCTGACGAGCTCTACGCTGATTGCGGAGGACCGGGAGGGGGCATATGTGCTGCTTTTCGAAAACGAATGGGCAATCGACTGGGCACTAGACAAGAACAAGGGACTTACGCTGCTGGATCTGAAAACGAAATAGCCTGCACCGATCGAAAGGAAAAAATTGGATTTTGTTTTTAGTGAAAAGAACGTTGCTTAATTGTTGACAAAATGAAACGGAATGTTATAATGATTCTGTATCTGCCGAACAGAATTCGGACAGAATTATTATAATGGGAGGAAGAAATATGAAAAAGGCTTTACTTATTACACTGATCGCGCTGATGAGCTGTATGCTGATGACGACGGCTCTTGCTGCGGATTTTACAATTCCGGAGGAATACGTCAAGCACGTGAGCTATGACGAAATCCAGCCGGGCATTGTAGTCGGTGGAGACGACGCGCTGAAAAACACACCTACATTTGCAAGCGGCACGACGGAAATTAAATTCTGGGGCTGGGCCGTTGTGGCGGAATCAGACATCGCCGGTTTTTCTTACAGCGTCAATGGCGGAGAGAAAAAGACGGATGCTTCCTTTAAGGCCGAGACAGAGCAGGGCGTTGTGGACGCCGCGGCCGGCGTTGTAGGCGGGGAATATGTTTCCCGCTTCCGAGTGACGGTTCCCGTTTCCGAGGGGACGCAGCTCGTAAGAGTATTCGTTGATCTGGAGAACGGCGATTCCGAAGTATTCTGGATCGCGGAGGTGACCGTAGGCGAACCGTCCGAGTATGTGGACGGCGGCAGCGGAACCGAGCCGACTGATCCGGAGGATCCTGCCGATCCTGAAGATCCGACGGAACCGGAAGATCCCGCCGATCCCGAAACACCTCCGCAGACGGGCGATGCGAACGCGATTTTTGCGGTTGCGGCCGCCGGAATCGTACTGACGGCGCTCATCAAAAAGAAAGTCTCGGCATAAGAAAATCTTATTGTGAGAACGGCTGAGAACGGCACGTCTCAGGCTCTGTAAGGAGCGGCGAGACACGCCGTTCTTTTTTAATCCTTGCGGGGAAAGGTCCTTTATGCTATACTGAATCAGGTTGCTTTTCCGCAGGGCGGGCGGAAGAATTACAGTTCAGAGTGGGTGTTAGTTTTGTGTAAATTCGTAATTACAGGGGGACAGACGCTTCGGGGAGAGCTTACGGTCAGCGGAAGCAAAAACGCTGCGCTCCCGATCGTTTCCGCTGCGATTTTGGCGGAGGGCCCCTGTACGATTGAAAATATTCCGGACATCGCCGATGTACAGGCCATGCTGGATATTCTCAGAAAGCTTGGTGCGGTTGTAGAAGAACTGGACAGAAATACAATCAGAATTGATGCTACGAAAGTATCCTCTCACGAAGCGACGTTTGACCTGGTCAGCAAGCTGAGGGGATCTTATTATTTGATGGGGGCCTTTCTGGGCAGATTCGGGCAGGCCGTAGTTTCCCTGCCGGGGGGCTGTAAATTGGGCACTCGTCCGATCGACCAGCATTTAAAGGGCTTTCAGGCTCTTGGCGTCGATATCGAGGAAGCTTATGGTAAGGTTACGGCGAAGGCATATGACGAGAGCGGACTTCTGCATGGGAACAATATTTATCTGGACGTGGTTTCCGTCGGAGCTACGATCAATCTGATGCTTGCAGCATGTAAGGCGGCGGGACAGACAGTGATTGAAAACTGTGCCAGAGAACCGCACGTGGTAGACGTCGCCAATTTCCTGAATTCCATGGGCGCCAAGATCCGCGGTGCAGGAACGGACATCATTAAAATCACCGGGGTTCCGAAGCTGCACGGCGTCGAGATGTATTCCATTATTCCGGATCAAATAGAGGCCGGTACATATATGATTGCCGCTGCGGCGACGGGAGGAGAAATCACAATTAAAAACATCATTCCGCGCCATCAGGAATCTCTGACCGCTAAGCTTCAGGAGATGAGCATTGGCGTAGAAGAGGGCGAGGACTGGATTCGTATTTATAATAACGGCTCCGTATCGGCAGCCCATGTCAAAACACTGCCGTATCCGGGGTTTCCTACGGATATGCAGCCGCAGATTACGGTTCTTCTTTCCCGGGCGGACGGCACGAGTAAAATCGTAGAGGGCGTTACGGATTTTCGCTTCCAGTATACGGAGGAACTGAAGCGTATGGGGGCGGATATCACCGTAAACGGAAAAATGGCTATGGTATCCGGACCGAAAAGTTTAAAGGGCACAATTGTGCGGGCGCCCGATCTTCGGGGCGGCGCCGCGCTTGTTATTGCCGCGCTTATGGCGGAGGGCGATACGGTTATCCAGGACGTACAGTTCATCGACAGAGGATATGACAATATTGTCGGGAAGCTCCAGAGCGTCGGGGCAAGAATCGTACGAGTAGAGGATGACAACTGAGCATGGTAAAATTTTGCAGCCTGTACAGCGGCAGCAGCGGGAACAGCATATATATTGGAACGGAGCATACAAAGCTTCTGATCGACGCGGGCGTCAGCGGTGTGAAAATCGCCGGCGCACTGCGCGAAATCAGCGTAAGGCCGGAACAGATCGCCGGAATTTTGATTACGCACGAGCACTCTGACCATGTCAAGGGCGCCGGAATTTTTTCCCGCAAATTTGACGTGCCGGTATATGCCCGTGAAAAAACGTGGGCGGCCATGCGGCGGGAAATCGGCCCGGTTAAGGAAGAAAACGTCAGAATAATCGATCGCGAATATTTTACGGTGGGAGACATTGACGTCTGCAATTATTCGATTCCGCACGACGCCGCGGATCCGGTTGCATACACGTTTTATATCTATAATCGCAAAATATCCGTGGCGACAGATGTGGGCTGCATTACGGAAGCGGTTTACGAAAACGTCATGGAAAGCGATCTTGCGCTCATCGAGTCGAACCACGATGTAGAAATGCTAAAGAACGGGCGCTACCCGTGGCCGCTCAAGAAGCGGATCCTGGGAGATCGCGGGCATTTGTCGAACGAGCATGCGGCAGAGCTTGCGGCGGAGCTTGCGCAAAGAGGAACGCGGCATATCTACCTGGGACACCTGAGCCAGGAAAATAATGAGCCGGAGCTTGCCCTTGCGGCAGCGCGCAGCGCGCTGGCGGAATGCGGGATCCGTACGGGCCGCGACGTATTCGTAAATGTCGCGCCGCGTGGATGCTCCAGCGAGGTAACGGAGCTGTGATACATTTTACCATACTTTGCGTCGGAAAATTGAAGGAAAACTACTTGCGGGCGGCTGTGGCGGATTATGTGGGCCGCCTTTCAAAATATACGAAAATAGATATCGTGGAGGTCCCGGAGGACAATCATACTGTCTCTGCAAAAAGAATTGATGCGGAAGGCGCTTCTCTTGTGAAAAAAATTGTGCCCGGGAGCTGCGTCATTGCGCTTGACCTGCACGGCCGCGAGCTATCCTCAGAACGTCTGGCGGAATATATCGCGGAAAAAACCGTAGCCGGAAATTCGGATTTTACATTTGTTATCGGCGGTTCCGACGGGATCGGAAACCAGGTTACCACACGTGCAGATCTGCGGCTCTGTCTCTCGCCGATGACGTTTCCGCATCAGCTGACGCGCCTGATTCTTGCCGAACAGCTTTACAGAGCGATGAAAATAAACAACGGGGAGCAATATCATAAATGAGAAGGGATTTTGTAGAAATCAGGGCGTACTGTAAAATTAACCTTGCTCTTGATATCCTGCGCCTGCGTGAGGACGGATATCATGAGGTAGAAATGATACTGCAAACGATCCCGCTCTGGGATACCGTAACGCTTCGGCGCACGGCGGGATCGGAATGGAGAAAGCCAGTAACAATTACGTCAAATGCGCAATGGCTCCCGCAGGATGAGAAAAACACGGCGTACCGTGCGGCTTATCTGCTGGCAAGGGATTTCAGCCGGGTGGATACGGGAACGGAGATCCATATTGACAAGAAAGTACCGCGATGCGGAGGCCTTGGCGGCAGCAGCGCCGATGCCGCGGCGGTACTGAAGGGAATGAACCAATTATATGACCTTGGGCTTTCCGACGAAACGCTGCTTCAGTATGCTGCGCAAATTGGCTCGGACGTTCCGTTTTTGCTCCGCTCCGGAGCTGCTGTTGCTACGGGAACGGGGACGGAGCTGCGCTATATCGAACCGTTTCGGGACGGGATTCTGCTCCTGGTAAACCCGAATATCGATATCTGCACGCCGGAGGCATACCGAGTATATGATTTTCTGGAGGCGCGCGGCGAAATACCGCCCGGAGCGCATCCCGATATTTTGGAAACGGTGCGTTCCATGCAGCAGAGTATTGAGAAGCTTTCCGAAAAAATGAAAAACGTATTGGAATACCCGGCGTTTTATCTGCATCCGGAGCTTGCGGAGCTGAAGGCCTCCCTGTTGAAGCACGGGGCTTCGGCAGCGCTCATGTCCGGAAGCGGCGCAACTTTTTTCGGATTTTTTCGAAAGGGAGAGGCGCAGGCGGCGCTGCAAGCGGCGGACTTTTTCCAGGGGAAAGGATACTTTACGTTTGTAAGCGGGGATCTGACAATGTGACGCCTTCTTTTATTGGACACTGCAATGAAAATAGATTATAATTACAGATATATCTTTTACAGACGAGGGTGCGGAGCCGATGGCGGTAAGAAGAAAAAAAGGAGGGAAGAAGATCGAAACGGGAAGCACGTCCAGGCAGCGCCGGAAGCGCCTGCGGGGGAAACGCCGCGATGAAAAACGGACGGTCAGAACCGCGGATATCAGGGAAATCCAGCAGCGCCTGCGGAAACGGCCCAAGAGACGGAAGGCGAATCTGGGAAGGCTGCTGATTGCCGCTTTTCTTATGCTTCTTCAGCTTGCCATCCTTATATGGGGCTTATATAAAATGAAAGCGTTTGTGCTTTCCTCTTATATTGTTTTTCAGATTGTGGGAGCCGTCGCCGTGATCCGGATCGTGCTCAACCATAAGAACCCTTCGTATAAAATTGCATGGATCGCCGTAATTCTGCTGATTCCGATCCTCGGCCTGGTTTTCTATTTGATGTGGGGACGCGGCAGCTATCCGAGCCGGATCAAAAAGCATATTCCGGTCCTTTCAGAGATGACGATCCCTTTATACGAGCACAGCCGCGAGACCGAAACGCTTCTTGCGGAGCAATACCCAGAGCAGGAGCGGATCATGAATTATCTCCACAGAGCGGGATTCCCGATTTATCGGGAGACCTCTGTTCGGTATTTCGATTTGGGGGACAAGTTTTTTCCTGCGCTGATTGAGGATATGCGGAAAGCGGAAAAATTTATTTTTCTGGAATTTTTTATTTTATCAGAGGGAAGCCTGTGGCAGCAGCTGTTTGAGGTTTTGAAGCAGAAGGCCGCCGCGGGGGTAGATGTGCGGATCCTGTACGATGATTTCGGCTGCATCACCTGTTTGCCGAAACGTTTCGAACAGATTACAAAGGAGGCGGGGATCCAGACGGCGGTGTTTAATAAAATCAAGCCGATCGTCAACAATTTTTATCTGAATTATAGAAATCATCAGAAAATCTGCATTATAGACGGCAACATCGGATATACGGGCGGTGTCAATATCGCGGACGAATATGTCAATATCGTGGACGCCTTTGGTCATTGGAAGGATTCCGGAATCCGGCTTGCGGGAAAAGGCGTCTGGAGCCTGACAATTATGTTCCTGCAGATGTGGGAATATGCGACGTACCGGAAAAAGGGCATCAAAAAAAATAACGACTACAGAAGATACGGCCCGGACGAGACCTATTGCTCCAAATTCAGGAATGCCAGAGGCTTTGTACAGCCGTTTGCGGACGGTCCGCTGAACACTCCGAATGAAACGGAGGCAGAATATTTATATATGCAGATGATCAATTCTGCAAAGGATTATATCTATATCACTACGCCATATCTCGTCCCGGATAACGAAATGCTGACTGCGCTGCGGCTGGCGGCGCTCAGCGGGGTAGATGTGCGGATCATAACGCCCGGGATCCCGGACAAAAAATATGTGTATCTGGTAACGAATTCCTTTTATGGCGCCCTGATTCAGGCAGGGGTGAAGATCTATGAGTATGCTCCGGGCTTTATCCATGCGAAAAATATCGTTTGCGACGACGAGACGGCGATCGTCGGAACAGTAAATATGGACTTTCGCTCGTTTTACCTTCATTTTGAAAACGGCGTTTGGATGTGCGGGAATCATGCCGTTTCGGAGGTTCGGGAGGATTTTCTGAAAACACTGGAATATTGCCGGGAAATTGATTTGAAAAAGTGGCAGAAGCGGCCGCTCAGGAGAAAGCTTGCGCAGGCAGTGCTGAACTTTTTTGCCCCGCTTCTATAAAACATGCGAAGGGATTGAAAGGAGCTGAACTTGAAAGTGGACTTAAACAAATTGATTCGTGCCGCCGCAAAGGGAGAACAAGATGCGCTGAAGGAAATTTATGAAGCATACAGAGTTCCTTTTTATTTTATTGCGCTTTCTGTCACGCAGAATGATTCCGCAGCGCTGACCGTGGCGGCGGAGGCCTTTCGCAGGATCCGGGATTCCGCTTATCGTTTCGAGGAGGAATTGGATGCGGAATATTGGATGACAGACGTTCTGTATACGCTGAGCTGCAACTATAATCGTTCTTTGTCAGGAGACAAAGCAAAAAAAAGCGGAGCGGGCCTGCTGCCGGAAACGCTGAGGCAGGATCCCGAGATTTTTATAAAAGCGTTTACCGGCTTGGGAAATAACGAGATCGCCGCGCTTTGCGGAAAAAAGAAATCGGAGATTTCACGGCTTTTAGAAGAGAAAAAGGCGGCCGTGAAAGCCGTTCGCGAAACGGCGGCGCAATACTGTCCCGATTATTGGGATCGGATTGGCTCCGATGCGCCGACGGGGGCGGAGGCGATCCCGCATAACGTGCGGACGAAAACAGAGGCGCAGGAACGGAAGCAGAAACGGATCGGCCATTATAAAGTGATCCTGGCGGTCGTACTGCTGATCGGCTTTCTGGCCGGCGCGGCCGCAGGGATCGTACAATTGATCCGCAATAATTACGGCAGCGATATTGACAAAAATGAATTGGGCGAGGATATCTCTCTGCAATTTAACAATAATATCGCCATGACGGAGCTGAACGGCGTGATTTATTTCCGCGGAAGCAATAACGCGTTTTACATGCGGGATATGGCGACCGGCGCATCCGCCAAGCTTTCGGATGATTATCCGAAAGAGCTGCTCAATGACGGCGCTTATATTTACTACAGAAACAATATCGACGGATACATGTACCGGATCGATCCGGACGGCGGGAACAGAACGCGCCTTTGCGACGTGCCCGGTTCCGCTATGGCGCTCTACGAGGGATATCTGTATTTTTCTACAACGGGGGGGATCTACCGAATTCCTTCCGCGGGCGGCACGCTGGAAACGGCAGAGCTGATCTTAGATACCTCCAATGACGCAAATCTGTTCTGTGTGGATATGACTCTGGACGCCAGCGGCAACGTATACTTTGCCAGCGGCGTGGGAAAGGGGATTCACCATGTTACGGACTACCAGGGGGAACCGTCGGTAGACGGGATCTTTACAGAAGAGGCCTATACGATCCAGATTGACGGCAACCAGCTGTATTTTGACTATAAAGAAGCGTCCGGGAATATTATTTTATACAGCTTTGACCTGGAAGCGTACCTTTCAGGCACGGGGGAAGGGCGCGTTCTGCCCAAGGTCGTTTCGAATGCAGACGGCGTCAACATTACGCTGTCAACGGGAGCATTCTATGTTAAGGATGGCTGCATCTATTACGCGGGCGTCTCGGAGGGAAAATCGGCGCTGCTCATGCTGGATGAGGCAAGACAGGAATCCGTACTGCTGACGGTTCCTTCCGGCTCCCTGAGTGCCGAGAATCTTTCTGTTACAGATATCTATATTTCCGATGAATGGGCGTATTGCTTCGCCTCCGACGGAAAAGCGAATGGAAAGCGGATCTTTTTTGCCGGCGCGCTGAATAAAGAGGAAAGCGTAACGATCTATGAAAGCTGAGAGGTGTTTGTATTATGAGAGGTTTGTTTATTATTAATCCGTCCTCAGGCAAACAGACGAATCAGGGAAAAGCATTGCAGGCGATGCATGAGCTGCTGAAGGACCAGGTGATTGAAGAAGCCGTTGTTTTCTATACAAGAGGGAAAGGGGATGCGCGGAATCAGACCTATGAAGCAAAACGGGAGGATTATGATTTCGTAGTGGCCGTCGGGGGAGACGGAACCGTCAACGAGGTTGTTTCGGGGCTCCATTTGAGCGGCAGCGGGATTCCGCTGGCAATCTTCCCTTCGGGGACCTCGAATGATTTTGCCCGATCCGTGGGAATTTCTCCGACGGTGCATTGTCTGTATCACCTGATCAAAAGCTACCATGCGGTAGCGGCTGATATCGGCCGGTTTAACGACCGCGATTATTTTCTGAATGTTACGGCGGGAGGCATTTTGTCGGACGTAGCGCACAGCGTGAGCGTAGAGGCAAAAACGCTTTTCGGAAAGACGGCCTACGTCGCGGAGGCACTGAAAAAGGTCTCGGAAAACTGGTTTCGCACGACGCCGCTCCTGTTCGAAATGGATGGAGAGCGCGAGGTATTCGATGTGTTTTTCTTCATTCTGGCAAATTCGAAAAGCGTAGGAGGCTTTCCGAAAATCTGCGTGGATGCAAAGATTAACGACGGGTATATGGACCTTTGTGTCGTTAAAAATGTAGATGCGCTAACGGCTCTTCCCGTACTGACGCAGATTCAGGCGGGAACGCATATCCATAACAAATTAGTCGAATACCGGCAGGTACGGGATTTGAGGATTTTTCCGACGGAAGAAACCACCGAATTTCATTTGGACTGCGACGGAGAATATGCCGGGGAGCTTCCTCTGCATGCAGAGGTGCTGCAGGGCGGCGTACAGCTGCTGCTGCCCGCAGAAAATACGAAAACAAAGAAAATTGTTATGGAAGATCAAGGCGCTATTCCGCAATCCTGATGAGACGGTTGCCTGTATAATCGCAGGAAACGAGACTGTAGCGCGTCCCATTTTCCCGGAGCCGCACGTCGGTACGGCGGGCTTCCGCCCGATCCGCGTCCGTAAAACCGTGGATATGGCCATAATAACATTTTTTTATGTTGTTTTCTTCGATGCATTGTGTGAAAAGCGTATCTTTCTGCTGCTGGCCGTACGGAGGATAATGCAGAAAAACGATGATTTCACCGCGCTCTTTCTCGGGAATCGCGTCTAAGAGTCTATTTGCCTTCTCCAGAGAGCCCCGGAGCCGGCCGGCTTCACGCAGATAGATTTTCTCGTCCGTCTGCGCTTTATACTCGCTGTCGCCCGGACAAAGCCAGCCGCGTGTTCCGGCAATTGCGTAGATCCTGCCGGAGGAGCGTACGGCGATACTGTCGTTGTAAAGAAAGGTCAGGGAAGAAAATCCGCTGTGCTGCTTCCATTCTTCCATTTTTCTTGATGTGGTCCACCAGAGGTCGTGATTCCCCTTTAATAATATTTTCGCCCCGGGCAGCTCGTGGATAAACCGGAGATCGGCGGCGGCTTCCTCCGCATGGAGCGCCCAGGAATGATCTCCGGGCAGAACGACGAAGTCTTCCTGCCGCACCTGGGAAATCCAATCCGCTCTGATTTCTTCCTCGTGATTTTTCCAGGCGCCGCCAAAAATATTCATTGGCTTGTCCGCAGCGAAGGACAGGTGAAGATCGGAAATCGTGAAGATCGCCATCAGGTCTCCTCCTTATGGAAGTATGCGTATATGCTCGCGGCGCTTGCGGCGCTGATTCCCTTCACCTCTGCGAGCTGCTCTGCGGTTGCCTTCCGGATTGCGGCAAGAGAACCGAAATGCTTTAGAAGCGCAAATTTACGCTTTTCTCCGATGGAAGGAATCTGATCCAGCTCCGAGAGGCGGTATCTTTTCTGCGTCATTTTCCGGTTCTGCTGGATGGCAAACCGATGCGCCTCGTTCTGGATGGCACTGATTAGTCTCCAGAGCTCAATATGATCCCGGAGCACAAGCTCCTTGTAGCCGCCTCTGTTTTCTATCACCGGATGCCTGCGCTCGGCGAATGCGCCCACGAGGGAACGCGTCCGATGCTTGTCGTCTTTTACCATCCCGTAAACCGGGATACGGATTCCCTTTTCCTGCAGTACAGTCTCTGCGGCGGCGACCTGGCCCGCCCCGCCGTCTACCAGGATCAGATCGGGAAGCGTTTTAAAGCCTTCCCGGTTTTCTTCGTAAGCGGTAAATCGTCTGCGGAGCGCCTCCTGTATCGAGCCGACGTCGTTTCGCTGCCGGATTTCCTTCATATTAAAATTTTTATATGCCTTTTTATATGGAAGACCGTTTACAAACACGATCAGCGACGCGTTGATTTCGCTGTCGCCGGTATTTGAGATATCGTAGGCCTCGATCCTTGCCGGGAGCTTTTCCAAAGCAAGCGCTTCCTGTAGAATTTCAAGCGCTTTCTGTTCCCGGCCGTCGCCGCCGGGAGCGGAGGCTTGATTTGCCAGCGCGATTCCGGCGTTCATTCGGACCATTTCAACGAGCTTTTTTTTGCTGCCTCTCTGCGGAGTGATGAGCTCGCATTTCGCACCGCGCAGTCCGGAAAGCCACGTCTGCAGAAATTCCTGCTCTTCCCGTTCTGCGTCGCTGTCCAGGCGGCACTGAATATAGATTCTGGGAGGGATAATATAATTTTCCGCGTAAAATTGTTTGATGAAGCTGCTCATAATCGCCTCGTCGCTGTCTGCCGCGGCCCCTTCAAAAATAAAGTATTCTCTTCCAACAACGCTGCCTCCTCGGACAAAAAATACCTGCAGGCAGGCGTCGACGTCATTTTTTTCGATGGCGGCCGCGTCGAAGTCGTCCTCCGATACGGAGACGATTTTCTGCTTTTCTTCAATCATGCGGACGGCCTTTATTTTTTCGCGGTATACGGCGGCCTGCTCGAAATCGAGCGCGTCCGCGGCCTCCAGCATCTTCCCGCGCAGCTTTTGCTCCAGATCTTCCAGATGACCGTTCAGAAACGCGAGGACGTCCTGTGTCATCGCGGCGTATTCTTCCTCTGAAATTTTACCGCAGCAGGGGCCCTTGCAGAGTCCCATATGATAATTCAGACATGGTCTGAGCACGGCTCCGGGCCGAAGCTTCTTGCTGCAGGGCCGAAGCGGCAGGATCGTTTTGATTGCCTCCAGCGTAGTGTTTACGGCCCAGGTGCTGTGATATGGGCCGAAATATTTGCTGCCGTCCTTCTGGACGCTTCTTGCGAGCGTAACGCGCGGAAACGCCTCGGAAAGCGTGACTTTAATATAAGGATATCCCTTGTCGTCTTTCAGTAAAACGTTATATTTGGGTTTGTATTTCTTGATGAGATTATTCTCTAAAAGCAGCGCTTCGTATTCGCTGTCGCAGACGATATATTCAAAGCGTGCGATTTGCGAAATCATAACCGTGATTCTGTCGCTGTGCGGCGTGTTCTGGAAATAAGAGCGTACCCTGTTTTTCAGAACGCGCGCTTTTCCGACATAAAGCACGGCATCTTCGCTGTTTCGCATGATATATACGCCGGGCTTCTCCGGCAGCTTTTTTAAATCTTCCCGTATGGTATCGTTCATCTTCGACCGCTTGCCGCATTTTGCTCCTTTTCACGATACAGTATAACACAAATTTCTGTATAAGAAAATGTATATTGACATTCAAGCCGTTATCCTGAATAATAAGAGTAATATTTTACCCGGAGAGGATTTTGGGAATTGATGAAAAAAGTAAAAACTGCCGCGTTTTTTTTGCTTGCCTGCTTGCTGCTTGCAGCGACTTCCTGTACGGAGAAGGAGTCTGGTCTTATGAAAAGAGAGGAATACATAGAACATCTGGCGGAAAAGTATAAAGAGTATACGGAAGTGGAGTACGGACTTGATATCACGAAAAAAACCGACGTGATATCGATCTGCTATTCAACCTGGTTTACGAGAATTCTGGGAAAGGATACGGAAAATCCGAATCCTCCGAATATAACGGAGATCCTGGCAGGAAATCAGGAGTGGGGAGGCTTGTATCAGTTCCATTATTGGGCGAAGCCAGCGCTCGGATATTATAAAAGCCATGATAAAGACGTGATCCGGACGCATATGACGCAGCTTGCCGACGCGGGAGTGGATTTTATTATAATCGACAATACCAACGCGTCCGACGGCTGGATCGGAACAAGCGATTGGGAGCTTTATATAACGCTTCCGTGCGAGGCGATCCTGGATACGATTACGGAAATGCGCGCCGAGGGATTGAACACACCGTATGTGGTTTTCTGGAGCGGCGTCAAGTCCGAGTTTGGCTGGGCCGTTGTCAACGAGACATACGAGCAGTTCCTGTCGCAGGAAAAATGGAAGGACTGCTTCGTATATTGGGAAGGGAAGCCGTTTATGATCACGACCGATCTGGCGGAAAATGCTCCGGAGCATCTGACGATCCGGAAGATGTGGGGCCTGAAGGCACAGCCGGAGGAAGGCGTCTGGAGCTTTTTGGATATTAAGAACATGCCGAATCCGGACGCGGATGGATATGTGGAGCAGATGTGCGTCTGCACCGCCGCGCAGGAAACCTATATGTCGCTTCCGACGGCGCACGGCAGGAATCACGGGATCTTCCTGTATACGCAGTGGTATAACGCATTTCAGAACAGGCCGAAGGTTATTACCGTCACATGGTGGAATGAATGGGCAGCGCAGCGCTTTGAGGAAAACGGAAATAATCTTTTTGTAGATAATTATACGCAGGAATACAGCCGGGACATCGAGCCGATGGAGGGCGGACACGGGGATCAGTATTATCAGTGGCTGAAAGAATATATCCGGGCGTACCGCGCTTTGGAGGATTGCCCGGTTTTGGTGGAGGCCGGCTATGAAAACGAAGCGTCCGCGGCGGCGGAGCCTGCGCAGCGGGATTGATTTTGAAACGGATGGACGTTTATGTTATAATGATGGCAGAGCTTTTGCGGAGGTGTGCTCGCAGTGGATTTCTTGATAGATAATTTATGGGTTTTGTGGCTGATCGTAGGCGCGGTTATGCTGCTGATTGAGGTCAGCACGGCGGCGCTTGTATCGATCTGGTTTGTATTTGCAGCAGTCCTCACCGCTGTAGTCGCATCGTTTTGGGATAACTTCATTGCACAGGTAATTCTTTTCTTTGTTCTTTCCGGAGTTTTCCTGCTCCTTTTCCGGAATGTGTATAAAAAGAAGCTGCAGAATGGGAAGGCTCCGGACGGACCGGATTATTCGCTGCTCGGAAAAACGGCGACCGTTTCGGAGACCGTTACGCCATACGAGGGAAAGGTGCTGGTCGGAGACGTTTTCTGGCGCGCCGTGAGTGAAGACGGGACGGAGATCCCGAAGGGCGCAGTCGTCTCGATCACCGGACAGGACGGCACCACATTGAAAGTAAAAGTAAAATGATTTGATATCAGGAGAGAAAAGGAGTGTTGTATATGGGACCGTTAGGTTTTATTCTCATTGCGGTCGGCGTTGTCGTCATTATTGCGTTGATCTGCAACATTAAAATCGTTCCGCAGGCAAAGGCGTATGTCATAGAGCGCCTTGGCGGATACCATGCGACGTGGAGCACGGGAGTGCATTTTACGGTGCCGATCATCGACCGTGTCGCAAGCAAAATTTCGCTGAAGGAAAACGTCGTGGATTTTCCTCCGCAGCCGGTTATTACAAAGGACAACGTTACGATGCAGATTGATACCGTCGTATTTTTCCGGATCCTTGATCCGAAGCAGTATACATACGGCGTGGAAAGACCGATGATGGCCATTGAGAACCTGACGGCGACGACGCTTAGGAACATCATTGGGGATCTTGAGCTGGATGCCACGCTGACGTCGCGCGACGTGATTAACTCAAAGATTACACACGTACTGGACGAGGCCACGGATCCGTGGGGCATCAAAATTAACAGGGTGGAGCTGAAAAACATCATGCCGCCCAAGGAAATCCAGGATTCCATGGAGAAGCAGATGAAAGCGGAGCGCGAGCGCCGCGAAAAGATTTTACAGGCAGAGGGCGAAAAGAAATCTGCGATCCTGGTTGCGGAAGGGGAAAAGGAGTCGGCGATTTTAAGAGCAGAGGCGGAAAAGGAATCGGCGATCCTGCGTGCGGATGCGGCAAAAGAGGCTCTGATCCTCGAAGCGGAGGGAAAGGCTGAGGCAATTCTGAAGGTTCAGGAGGCAACCGCAAAGGGAATCGCGATGATTAACGAGGCGGCGCCGTCTGATGGAGTCATCCGACTGAAGTCGCTGGAGGCGTTCGAGAAGGCGGCCGACGGACAGGCGACAAAGATTATTATTCCGTCGGAAATTCAGGGCCTTGCCGGTCTTGCTTCCGGGATCAGCGAGGCGCTGAAATAAAAGCGGAGTTCTCTTGCCGCGCGGACGAAAATCCCGCGGAGCAACGGATGGGCAGAGAACGCGGCCGTAACCAGCGTTTTCTGCCTTCCCGTTTTTCTTGACACCCTGTCGGTTTTGCTATATAATTTGCACGTCTTGGCCGCTGCTTGCCGAGACGGCAGAAGCGGAAATATAATATTTTTGGAAAGATGGTCGAGTTGGTTTAAGGCACCGGTCTTGAAAACCGGCGTAGGTTTGCGCCTGCCGTGGGTTCGAATCCCACTCTTTCCGCCACGTCGGAGCAAAGTCTGCTTTGCTTCGACTTATTTTTTGCCTGCGGCAGAAAGTAAGCCGTCCGCCCGCGCCCTTGCTCCTCCTCTTTCGTAAAAAGTCACGCTCGGCTCGCTGTCATTACCAGCTTTTTGCGAGTTCGAGAGTTCAAATCCCACCGCCGAAATACCGAAAACGCCTTTTTTTGTGGCTCTCACAGAATTTGTCTGAAAGTTCCAAATCGAAGTTTTCGGTGTTTTATAACATGCTGAAACGTATCTAAAAATTCCGGAACCTTCGGTGAGTAAAGTCAAGCTTTTTTTATCTGATATTATCGCTGAGAATGAAAAAACAGTGTGCGGGCAGTTAGACAAGCCTCACAATTACGATATTTTTTGATATAGAATGTATTTATTTGTATAATTTATTCGTGGGATCAATAAAAACATTTCAAATCTATAATTGACATATGCAATTGTAAGTATTATGATTTGTACAACTTACAGTCGTATAAATAATATGTTTGTGAACGAATAGAAATGTAGGAATATATTATATATTCATTGGAGGCGGATAATATGAGAATAAAAAAACCGTTCCTTGCTTGAAAAACAATATGTGTGTTGATGTGTCTCTTGTTGCCTTTGATGCATGGAACACAAACCGTTCGTCTAATGTTTCTGGAGTAACTAATAGCTATGTTATATCTGCAAAATATATATAACTGGGGTTTTTAATGGCACAGTTATACGCTCCTCCAGCACCGATTAACAATGTCGACAAAATTATTAAATGCTATTATGTATATATCAATAAACCGGCAATTTAAGCAGGAAACTGGAAAAATCATGACATACAAAAGGTTTGGTCTCATGAAATTGGGCATACTTTAGGTTTCAACGAAACAAACGATGGAACGCAGAGCGTAATGAGACAGGGAAGAGGATCTTTTTGGGGATGGGAAAATTATTGGAAGCCGCAAGCTCACGAGGCTGGTTTGGAAAGACTAAATTATAAATCTTGGTCGGCTGGTAGCGTACCAGAAATGGGCTAAAATATATAAAAATTTCCGGGAGGTTTTTGCGCATGAAAAAAGCATTTTTGATTTTTATGATTTCGATTATGGCGGCAGCGGCTTTTTCCGGCTGCGCCCAAGAAGAAAAATTTGTAGGTTCCCAAGACACGCAGGGTTTTGGCTATGACATGCAGATATACCAGACGGTTGATGAAATAAAAGACAGCAGCGCTGCGATCGTGATTGCGTCCTATTCTTCGGATCCGACGGAATGTTACGAGAAGGATGAGGGAACCGGGATGGAGCTGTATGCGACACGCTATACGCTGGACGTAGAAGAGGTTTTGAAAGGCGATCTGGCAGAAGCGGATCAGATTACGTTTATGCAAACCGGAAAGCCGGACAGCGACGAATATGAGACGAAAATCAAGAAGGGTAAGAAATACCTTCTGTTTCTGGCGCAGAAAGACGTATCCTTAACGGGCGGAGAAATCATTTATGATGCAGTAGGTGTAGAACAAGGAATTATCGAGATTAAAGAGAATAACAAACTGTATCCTTATTACGATGAGGGAATCATGACCAAATATGATGGGGAAAGCTTAAGCAAATTAGCAGCGGAAATCAAATAGAATTTTTCAAAGAAAAACTTAAATTATGTCCTTATAAAGAGCCGAGCCCGGCTCTTTTTTATAACAGCGGAGCGCGCCGTATCACAGGAAGCCTTGAAATTTTCCCTTTGACCGGAGCCCCGGCTCTGCTATATAATGAATTCCAAAAGAGACTTCCTGTCTTATCTGCATTTTTGACTGCCTGTTACGACGTGGAAAAATCTTCTCCTGGTTTATATTTTTCTGTGGCGTCGTCGGCCTGCGGAAGACGGGAACTCGCCGGCAAAGAAGGGAGAATCCTATGTCCAAGCTTTGGTATCAAGAGCCTGCGGCTGACTGGAACCATGCGCTGCCCTTGGGAAACGGCTCTATGGGAGCCATGTGTTTTGGCGGCACTATTCAGGACCGGTGGTCGCTCAACGACGACACAATCTATTCCGGCGGCTTCATAGACCGCGTCAATCCTGATGCGCGCGAGGGCATTGAAGCCGTGCGCCGCCTTCTGTCCGAGGGACGTCTCGCCGAGGCAGAAGAGCTCGCGGAGGAGGCGGTGATGGGCGTCCCGGAGGGCGAACGCGCATATGAGCCCCTGTGCGAGCTGATCGTCCAGTTCAAGACGCCCCGCCGCACACACTATCACAGTCCAATCCAGGCGCGTTGGCTGGACGGACGGAATATGCAGGATTTTGAGCCTCGGGAGGGCGTCAGCGGCTACTGCCGCAGTCTGGATCTGGATCGAGGCATTCACCGTGTGTCTTACACCCTGGATGAGATCGCATTTGTGCGGGAAAGCTTTGTCTCGTATCCTGCCGGCGTTTTGGTTATTCGTATGGAGAGTGGAGACTGGCGCGCCTTTCTGCGCAGAGCGGGACGAGTGACGGCACACAGGCAGCTCGATCGCCATACCGTCTCTTTGGAAGGCTGTACCGCCAACGGAGGTACCGGCTTTTGCTGTGTTCTTCGTGCCATTGAAGGAGATTGTACCGTTGTCGGAGATATGCTCAAGGGCCGGGGGCACGCAGTCCTTCTGGCTGCTTCGGCAACCTCCTTCCGGGACGGCGTTGATTTCCTGCAGGCGGCGCTCGGCCGTCTGGATCGGGCAGAGCGGAAAGGGTACGCTGCGCTCCTGGAGGAGCATATCTCCGATTTTACGCCCCTCATGGATCGATGCCGTCTGGAGCTTCCCCGTGATCCCGCGCTTGAGGAACTCAGTCACCGCGAGCGGCTGGGCCGTGTACAGGCCGGGGAAAACGATCTCGGACTTGTTGAAGATCTATTCAGCATGGGGCGCTATCTGTTGATTTCGGGCAGCCGTCCCGGCAGCATGCCCCTGAATCTCCAGGGCATCTGGAATCAGCACTACACGCCCCCATGGGACAGTAAATATACAATCAATATCAACACAGAAATGAACTACTGGCCGGCCGAGGTCTGCGGCCTCTCCGAGCTGCATATGCCCCTGCTTGCGCATCTCAAGCGTATGGTACCCCACGGACGTGAGGTGGCCCGGCGCATGTATGGCGCGAGGGGATGGGTTGCCCATCACAACACTGATGTATGGGGGGATTGCGCTCCGCAGGACAACTGCCTGACCGCCTCGCTCTGGCCGATGGGAGGGGCATGGCTGTCCCTCCACATCTGGGAGCATTACTGCTTTACCCTTGATTTTGAATTTTTGAAGGAATATTACCCCGTTTTAGCAGAAGCCGCTTTGTTTTTCGTGGACACCCTGATCCCCGATCGGGACGGCCGGCTGCGTGTATCCCCTTCTCTTTCTCCTGAGAACGTCTATCGTCTTCCCAATGGACAGACGGGCAGCCTCTGCGACGACGCGGCTATGGATCAGCAAATTCTCTTTGAGCTTTTTACGGCGGTCATCCGAGGCGGCGAGCTTCTGGGCAGGGATGTAGACGTGTACCGGGCGCTGATCGGCAAGCTCCGTCCCGTGGAGGTCGCTCCCGATGGAAGGATTCTGGAGTGGATGTCCGAGGATAAACAGGAGACCGAGCCCGGCCATCGCCATATGTCTCATTTGTTTGCTCTGTACCCCGGCCGGCAGATCACGGGAGAAACCCCAAACGCTATGACGGCGGCGCGCAGAACGCTGGAGAACCGCCTTTCTCACGGCGGCGGTCACACGGGCTGGAGCCGTGCCTGGATGATCAATTTCTGGGCGCGCTTGCGGGATGGACAAATGGCGGGCGAGAACGTCCGTTTGCTCCTGGCGCAGTCCACCCTGCCCAATCTGTTTGACAATCACCCTCCTTTTCAAATTGACGGAAACTTCGGCCTCACGGCAGGAATCGCGGAGATGCTGCTTCAGAGCCACGAGGGGAAGCTCCGCCTGCTCCCGGCTCTGCCTCCTGCATGGAATGCTGGATCAGTCAGGGGACTGCGGGCAAGAGGAGGCTATACCGTAGATTTATCCTGGAAGGATGGCGCGCTCTCTGAGGCCGTCGTGAAGGCGGACTTTGACGGTACGCTCACGCTGGCGGATGGCCGGAGCTTTGCGCATAAAAGCGGGGAGACGTTGCATATTTTATAAAGTTTTTGACAAAATTCGATATAAAGGTGGTATGTTTAAATGAAAGTGGCGATTTTAGGAGTCTGGCACGTTCATGCGTCCGGTTATACCGAAACGGCGCGGGAGCTGGGCGAGGTCGTTGGCGTTTACGACGACAATCCACAATGGAGAGCAGATTTTGCAGGGAGATTCAATATTCGCGAATTTACGACAGCTGAGGAGCTGCTTTGCAGCGATGCGGAGGCGGTTATTGTCTGCGCCGCCACAAACCGGCACGCGGACCTCATAGCCGCGGCGGCTGAGCAGGGAAAGCAGATCTTTACCGAGAAGGTACTGGCGCTGAGCGTTGAGGATTGCCTGCGCGTGAAGGAGGCAGTTGAGAAAAATGGCGTCCGGTTCGTCATTTCCTTCCCCTGGAAATGCAGCCCCGGTCCGCTTGCGCTGAAGCGGGCGGTTGACGACGGCCTGGTCGGCAAGGTCAACTATCTTCGCTTCCGCAATTGCCACAGCGGCAGTATCGACCATTGGCTCCCTGCTCATTTCTATAACGCGGAGGAGTGTGGCGGCGGCGCCATGATCGATCTGGGCGCCCATGGGATGTATCTCACCCATTGGATTCTGGGCGAGCCGCTGACCTATTCTTCCTCTTTTACCCATTTCTGCCGCGATGATAAGGACGCGGAGCTGAATCCTTCCCGTCTGGAGGATAACGCAGTGACGGTCATGACCTTTGCAGGCGGCGCTATCGCCGTCAACGAGACGGGCTTTGTCAGCCAGGGATGCCCGGAGATCTTTGAGATCGGCGGCGACAAGGGCTATCTGGTCTGTGCGCGGAATCACGCTGTCTATACGGCGGCAGGAAAAGCCCCGGTTGAATTGGAGCTCCCCGCCTCTGCCAAATCCCCTCTCGCCTGCTTCTTGGACGGGACTCCTATTGAGGGCTGCGGAATAGAGGAGGCTATCATGCTGACTAAAATGATGACCGGCGCGTATGGGAATGTGAAAGCTTGATGAATCGGAAGACGGGATATGCGCGAGAACAGCCTTCCGCGTATGTCCCGCTTTATTATAATATGGCTATCAGATCAGAACAGAATTGCCTGCCACGGAATCACGCGGAATTTTAAAATAAATCATAATAATATTGCGCCGTCTTTCATACAGATTTCTCTGCTGCAATAAGAGGATACCGTTTTATCGTGTGTAACGATTAATATCGTCTTTGATTGATCGTTTAATTCTTTAAAAAGCTTCATTATTTGCGTCGTGCTCTCGCTGTCGAGTGCTCCTGAGGGTTCGTCCGCTAAAATAATTTGGGGATCATTTACGATTGCCCTGGCAATCGCTACGCGCTGCTTCTGACCGCCGGATAAATATTTTGCTCTTTTTTTAAATTGATTTTGAGGAAGGCCTACTTCCTCTAAAGCCCGTAAAGCTTTTTGTTTCATGCTTTTTGCAGGGATTTTGCTGAAATACATCGGCAGCATGACATTAAAAAGCACGGATTCATTTTCGATCAGAGAAAAATCTTGAAAGACAAAACCAATTTCTTCATTTCTGATTTTAGATGCTTGAATATCATTTATTTTTGTAACGTCTTTCCCGTTAAAGAAAAGCTTGCCGTCATCAAAGCCGTCAATCAATCCGATCACATTCAGCAGCGTCGTCTTTCCTGAACCGGAGGGGCCTATTATTGCTGCCATTTCCCCTGCAGAAATCTCAAATGAAATATTTTTTAGCGCATGATATTTTTCCCGTCCCAAAGGATATGTTTTATTGATTTTTTCTAACTTTATAATGCTCATTTAAATCACCTTTTATCTCTCTTCAATCTTTTTGATCTCAACATATGTCTTCCCATGATAAAGAATATATATTTCTATGCCTACAATGAGCAGAAATACTGCAGCTAATAAAGTCATGTAAAATACATCCGACGGCCGGAAAATGACAGTATAAAACGGATCGGACGTTTTTCCGGAAGAAGGGAGAAAAAAATTTAGTATTATATTTATAATCAGCGCAGTAAAATTCAAAGCCGCAAACCCGATTAAAATCAATGAATATCCTTTTCTTCTGTTTAATCCGCATAGAAAGCAGATACTGAAAATTTTCATATTTTTATCCATAATCAATACGATGATGGCGGATGTAAAAACGAAAGAAAGGGAAAATACAAAAAGAGGCAAAGGCAGGGCGTTTGTAAACCGAGCAGCCGTTTCTTCCCGTGAATTTTTTTCAATCTCCGTATAGGAATGATATGTATAGCCGTTTTCTGCTAATAGCCTGCAGATTTGTTCTTTCTCTTCACCGGAGGCGTTTTCTGAAAATATGATAAAACCCAGGCTGCTTTTATTATATATTTTTTGTTGAGTTAAAAGCATGCTTTCTTCTGCGTTGATTATGAATATAGTATTATTGTAATCCGACATGATATCATAGATATTGACGGTATTGCTGCCGGTTGTAAAATTAGGAAGACACGCAGTTTTCGCATATCTGCCGCAGATTACGGAAGAGATCGGTTTTCCGTTTATATTTAAGGTTACTATGTCTCCCAAATCGTTGTCGCGATAGATGTCGTTTGTAATAAAAATTTGCAGATTGTGATTTTCGTCGACTCCTTCTGATGCGATCCCCTCAGAGGATAATTTTAAATTTAAACTGGTACTGATAAGACTTTTGTCAAGAGCCAGAATTTGAACGGCGTTCCCCATATATTCAGTCGTACTGATATAAGCGGAATTTAATATAAGGTCGAGTCCGTCCCTTCCGCTTAATAATGTATTTATATCAGTTTTGATCGAATTTTCTTGAAAATTTACATCTCCCATATAAGCGTAATAAATAGAATTTTCTATACCGGGAATTGCCCTGAAGCTATCTTCATAACGGGAAATATAATTGTAATTGCCTAAACAATACGTTAAAGAAAGCTGCGCAAGAAACATCATAAGAAAGAATAAAAAAACGGACAGCTTGGATTTTTTTAAAAATGCCAAAAGAACCGGCAGATTTTTACGAAGCATAAGATCCCTCCAGTCTTTAATCACTTTGCTTCAATAAGACTGTTTGTCTGCTGCGAACAAAGTGAATCCCATAAGGGATAGAAACCAGCAGCGTAATCATACAAAATGAAACAGCTACAAGAATATAATCTATAAATATCATATTACAATTTGGCAGCTTCATAATATTATGCAATCGGTTTTTTAATATATAATGTAAGACAGAAGCGACGGACATCGAGATCAGAGCAATGAACGCGCGTTCCAAAAGCATTAAATACATTATTCCGGCCTTGCTTTCTCCTAAAACACAGAATAACGCGTATATCCTTTTGTTTTTAACGGCCATATATTGGGCGAAAAACAGAAGCATAATCACCGTGATCAGTATTATAAAAATAAATTCCGGAAGTGTAGCCCAAAAAGAATTTCTTATCGTAGACAGCGTAGGCGCGGGCCCCTGAAAATATACTACATTTATATCTGAACGTACAAAATTTTCAAGATCTCTAATTTGACTGTAGTTCAGCCGAGACGGTACGACAAAACTGAAAGAATGAAAATTTATTTGTTTTTCAAGACACAAAGAATATGGAACATATATAATGCCGGTACGGATATCGTCCATTACGCCAACGACTTCTAATTCCCCGAAAAGCTCCGTATTGATGACCGAGCCGACACGGCCTAAATCAGGAGTTACGATTGCCGCAGCTCTGGCTTTTTCTGTTTCTTCTTCCGTGAAATGCAGTCTCCCGCTCAGAAGCTGCGTTAATATCACTTCGTGATTCTCGCTGACTACCGTGCATACCGTTAGAAAAGATTCGTAGTCTTTGCACCGCGCCTGCATTTCAAAATGCCGGTTATTACGGATCTGGTCATTCTCATAAAACCGCTCAAAATATTCATAGGGCTGTGCAGTATTAAGGGAAACTGTGTACCTGCATTCCAATAAATCCGTGCTTCCCCTTGTTGATACGTATGGATGAAACGCCCCGACTATAAATATTACAACGAAGCCCATTATAATATAGGAAATGATAAAAACAATCAATACATTCCAAGAACGCGATTTATAGCTATTCAGTATCGCTCGTAAAATTCTTACTGTTTTCATATTTTCCCATTCCCTGATATTGTGATGATTGTTTTATATATTATATATTGATTTGTATTTATGAACAATATTTTTATTTAATTTATTTTTGTATCAAAATATTAATGAAACGGTCTTGCTGATCCTTCTTTTGCAGAAGTTCCGTCTGTTTATGAATCAACACGCGTGCCGCAGATTTATTCGCCGTACAACTGTTTCCCAGAGCGGCTTGCCTGTGCCGCCGATGAAAAATCCTATTTTGAAAACCAAGATTTTATAAATGGTTACTGCCCCATAGGGCGTTAATAAAATCCCAAAAAACACTTGAAAACAAAGGATTTATCGCAACATGTCACCTTATCCCTTTATACGATTTTACACAAGTATACCCTTGCCCACACATCTTATAAGGGCAAAACAAGGAAGCAAAATCTGGTAACAAGTGATCACAGAATGCGGTTGAGGAGTTATCAATCCGGAATTGATTTACGCATAAAATCCAGCTGCAAGGCCTTATGAGGTATAAACACATTGTTCCTCATATGCTCAAACAGAATTTCTCCGAGCATATAGAAATTCTAAGAGCTATGTGTATAATATTTTATATTGCAGAGTGAGACAAGAAATCTTGTGGAGAGTAATTACATGAAGATACGTTGTGTATGGGAACATAATGGAAGTGATAGCCTTTTATATTCCGACAATTATATCGGAGCGTTTACAAGGGGCGCGACAAAAGATATTGCGTTAAGCAAGATGGCAGATGAAATCAAATCATATTTGAATTGGAAAAAAGACTTAGCACCCGAAACCTTCGAAATAGAAATTGTTCAAGAGAAACTGTCCGAGTTGAATATTTACGACGCCGATTCCGATGTTCTTTTTGATACAGAAAAAGGTAAGCTTGATCCCATTGAGTATCAAGAATTAAAAGCCCTTGCATTGCGTTCAGCACAAGATTTTCTGACGTTGTATGAGTCTATCCCGGATAAAGACAGAAGCTGTTTGCCTGCCCGGCAGACATTTTATGGACAGATCCCCCGCACCGCCTTTGAAATGTACGAGCACACAAAAAACGTAAATGATTATTATTTCGGTGAAATTGGCATTGACGTGGATAATAATGGAACAATTTTAGCTTGTAGAATGCGTGGATTTGAATTGCTGGAAGCATGTCCTGATTTTCTGAATAACAGTGTTTTCGAGGGAAGCTATGGGGAAGAATGGTCTCTTCGAAAAGTATTGCGGCGTTTTATTTGGCATGATAGAATTCATGCTAAAGCTATGTATAGAATGGCCGTTAAAACATTTGGGTTTGATGTTATTCCCAACATATTTAAGTTTAATATTATATAAGCAGCACCGCCAGCTTAACCGCTCGGCAGGATAACGCTTATCCTGCTTTATGAGCAGTTCCCGGCAAGGGCGACACTGGGTACAAACTACAGGTTTGTGCGAGGGGGATATTTCGCTCTCAAACACCGAGGACTTATTGTCTGCCGAAAAAGCAGTTTAACATTTAGATAAAGAGCTTCCCCTGTTTCGGGCTCGTAAGGGCAAAAGCAAGGGAAAATACATAAAGCCGGAACAAAAACAAGCTTTTTAAAATAATAGGCGCATGATATAATATAAACCATAGTTCAAAGGTATTTACGGAATTTTTTTATCCTTTAATTAAAAGAGGTGATCTTGCATGCCGAAGCATAAAAAAGTATTGATTTTTATCAGTGCTCTGGCCGCCGCCCTGATTGTTGCCGTCGTGTGCATCGGACTTTTCTACGGAACCTCCAGAGAGGCGCTGCTCGGGCCGTATTTATACTATGACATTATGCCCAAAACGATCTATAAAATAAACGGCCAGGTTTATGTGCCTCTGACCGTCGATCCGGAATCCGGCAAAATGGCGGATGATATTCCCTATTATATCGGATCGGTTTCGGCTGAAGTAAAGGAATTTGACTTCCGCACCGTGATCGGGCCGGGGAAGGCCGCAGGTAAGATTGAAGACGATTTCCTGGGCACGAAATATTACGATTACAATTCTGACGTCTATACCGTACAAGCTTCCGCTGAAGTCCGGAACGATACGGAACTCCTTATGATGGCGCCGGGAATCTATCTTGCCCGGCTCGAAACGCTGTATTCCGATCATCTCCGGACGGACTGGGAAGCGTATGCAAGAGAACTGGATATCTTATTTGACACGAAAATCAGGCAGGTCATGGGAGACGCGTATTATTTATTAGATACAAATTTTAAAAATTCCCGTTATTATTACGCAGTCGGCAATTCCGATTCCCTGAGCTGGCACAGTTTTCATAAGCATTTATCCTTTTTCTGCGCGGATTTAAAGCAAATATTATAGAGGGAATGCCCGCTGAAGCCTGATGCGGAAAAAGCCTCGCGTTTCTTTTCCCTTGCCGATTGATCTGCGGCTTTACTCCCTGGCTTTGATTGGGGCATAGTAGTCCATTTGTTCATACCCCATTATTTTTTTGGCATTCGGAGAGGTGATGATATTCCCCAGATCCGGACGGGAAGGATCGCGCTCGAATCCGATCTGCGATAAAAAGGCGTCGACTTCTTTTTTCATGAGCTCCATGTCTGTTTTTTGATCGATGTCGGTAGCAACCGCATAGAAACCGCCCTGAAAGTCGATGAGCTCAAGCTCCTTCGGCACGCTCATTCCGTCCTCATACAAATATAGCCATTGGTACCCGCTTCCGTCCCAAAACAGAAAATCCTTTGGAAAGAGACCGCGTTTCTGCGAAGACATCCATTTTTCAAAAATCGAAAGATTTTCTTCTCCGAACATCCCGCTTCCGGAAGATACCATTTTACAGTCCGGCATGTCATAAATTCTTACATTTTGCATGGCCGCTCCTCCAAATATAGTTTCTTATATAAATATAAACGATCTGATTCTTTCAGAGTAAATATATCGTTTGGGCATAAGAAAAATATGTCGAAAACGCAAAGGACTGGTTAATATTTATTCTGAAGCGAAGAATGCAGCTCCAAGCGTAAAACGGCGCGTCTTTCCGGTTTAGGCTTGTTCCGTATTTTCCTGCGCTTTCTCTTGGCGCATGTGCCGATGCCTGCCGCAGCATTTGTGTCCAGCCGGCTTCCCGCAGCATCCGTTCTTTGGAGATGCTGCAATCCGGCAGAGGCTCAAAAGCTCGCCGGTCTCTGACGGTATTTCGGTCTGTCTGTTTTTTGTTTCTTCCTGCATACTGTCGGCCTCCCGTGATCCTTTTTTGTGTTGGTTAGATTAAACTAACTCTGCGCGGAAATTATATCTTTTTATTTGGAGGCTGTCAACCGCTTCCGCCCTGCCGATTTAATACTTCCCAATCTTCCGCAGCGCGGAACCGGCTAAGCGAGGGGTGATCGGTGAGGCGTTTTATAATACGCCATCCGCCGAGGCTCTGCAGGGCGTTTTGCGGCTCGGGCAGAAAACCGAAATCCAGATAGATTTTGCATGCGAGCCAGGACGTCGTCTGCGTAGGAATTTTTATGCGGGTATACCCCAGCTCCTTCAGGCGTTCCAGCGTACGGGAGATTAACGGTTTCGAAAGTCCGCGGCCTTGCTGGCTGCGTTTTACTGAAACCCAGTGCAGCCAGCCGGTAGCGTGGTCGTCTCCAGAGTCGATATCGTAAAATGCCGTTGCCGTTGCAGCCTTTTCTCCAATCTCGTTCACGGCGAAAATCATGCGCCCCGGCAGCTCGTGCTCACGGCCGAGGTAATACTTATCCCAAGCCGCCAGCCCCTGCTCAAAGCTTACAAATTCTTTCGCACTCTTTTCAATCTCAATCCATGCGTCACGGTCGCCGTCTTTGTAAAATTCAAAATGGTACCCTTCCGGCAGATCGTAATGCGGGATCCTTTCCGTATTTCGTTCCAAAAGCAGATTGAAATATTGAATCCGGTCGTCGTGATTATCGAAAACAGGCAGTCCTCCCATACAGATACCTCCCTGATCTGTTTGCTTTGCTTTGTTAAGGATAACATACTTTGCCGTTTGCATCTCGAGATAAAATGTGATATAATAAAACGAATCTTGAATAGAATATGTATAAATATTAAAACACCGGCAAGGCGTTCCGCCGGACAGGAAAGACAAAATTCTAACCGTGGGGGTGCTTTTAATGAAGAAAACCGGGACCTGGCTCAGACGCCTGACGGCCTGCTGTCTTGCGGGAGCGGCGTGCGCCGTTTTCCTGTGTGCGGGATGCACACGGAAGAATGAGAAGGGAGACGACACGAAAATTATTTTACCGGAAGAGCTTCTTCCGTATAGGAGGATTACAACAATGATAAAAGAGGACTGGACGGCGAACTGGATTTGGACGCAGAGCGGAGAAACAGAGTCCGATACCTGGGTAAGCTTTCGCAAAAGCTTCGAGGTTTCCGATATAAACGAGGCCCGCGATGCGGTGGCCTGCATTGCGGCGGAATCAAAATACTGGCTGTATATTAATGGAGAAATGGCGGTGCGCGAGGGAGGGCTGAAAAGAGGCCCTACGCCGGAGGACGGATATTATGACACCGTTGAGATCGGGCAATATCTGAGGGAAGGAGAGAATACGATCGCAGCGCTTGTCTGGTTCTGGCGCGACGGCGCAAGCTACTCGTCCACAAACAGCGGAAAGGGTGGTTTTTTGTTTGAAGCGGAGCTTGGCGGCGAAACGCTGATCAGCGACGCGTCCTGGCTTGCAGCAAGAAACACGGCGTTTCTGCAGGATCCCGGCGCCAGGCAGCCGAACTATAGGCTGCCCGAGGCAAATATTTATTACGACGCGCGGCGGGAGCTTACCGGATGGGAGCAGCCCGGATATGACGACAGCGGCTGGGAGGCGGCAAAGGAGATGGGAACGGGCGGCTGCGCGCCCTGGAACGCGTTATACGAAAGACCGATCCCGCTTTGGAAGGACTTCGGGCTGAAAGATTATAAAAATTCCTCCGAATATGAAAATGATACGCTGACACGGGGACAGGAGCTTACAATGGAGGTTCCGTACAACGCGCAGCTCACGCCGTATCTGGAGGTAGAGAGCGAGGCAGGCAAGGAAATCGTAATTACCACGGAAAATACCGCGCAGGGCTCTGTTTTTGCGACTTATATAACGAAAGAAGGACGGCAGAGCTTCGAATCCCCCGGGTGGATGAACGGAGAGAGAATTACGTATAGAATTCCAAAAGGAGTAAAAATTATTTCACTGAAATACCGGGAATCGGGTTACAACACAGAATTCAGCGGCAGCTTTACCTGCAGCGACGCGTTCCTGAATACATTATGGATGAAATCGCTGCGTACCCTTTACATTACCATGCGCGATAATTTTATGGATTGCCCCGATCGGGAACGTGCGCAGTGGTGGGGAGACGTGACGAACGAGATGGCGATGAGCATGTATGCGCTCGATACCAATTCCTATCTTTTGTATCAAAAGGGCGTGGCGACGATGCTGGCCTATACCGATCCGGCCACAAAGGTCCTGCAGACCGTAGTGCCCATCCGCAACGACTATTTTGAATTGCCGATGCAGCAGCTTGCGGGCGTCTGCGGCTTCTGGACCTATTACATGTATACCGGCGACGCCGAATTTATAAAAGAAGTCTACCCGTATGCAAAGGATTATGTCGGGCTTTGGACTCTTGGCTCCGACGGATTGGTCGTCCACCGCGGCGGCTCCTGGGATTGGGCGGACTGGGGCTCCGACTTCGATATGCCAACCTTGGAAAACGCATGGTATTATAAAGCACTGCAATGCGTAATCGATATGGCCCGGCTTACGGGAAACGAGGCGGATATTGAGGAGCTGGAGCAAAAGGCGGAAACGGTATACGCCGCCTATCAGACGTTCTGGACGGAGGAGGGCTACAAATCCGCATCCGTCCGCGTCCCGGACGATCGTTCCAATGCAGTCGCCGTGCTTGCCGGGCTTGCAGATCCTGATAAATATGAGGGAATCCGCGGCAATCTTACCACGGTAATGCACGCAAGTCCTTATATGGAACGCTATGTGCTTGACGCGCTTTGCGAAATGGGGTATATGGAAGACGCGCAGCAGCGCATCAGAACGCGTTATAAAGAGATGGTCGAATACGATTACTCAACGCTCTGGGAGTTCTGGGACCACGGCGGAACACTGAACCACGCATGGAGCGGCGGCCCGCTGCTTACAATGAGCCAGTATATGGCCGGGATCGAACCGGCAGAGGCGGGGTATACAAAATTTTCCGTAAAACCGATGCTGGGAGATCTGACTTCTCTGGAATGCACGGTTCCGTCCGTCAGGGGGTACATCACGGTCAATATTTCTTCGGAGCCCGGCAAAGAGTTCTCTCTTTCTCTGAAGGCTCCTGCGAACACCGAAGCAATCGTCGGAATTCCCCGACTCGGCCCGGCCGGTTCGAATCTGCAGATCAAATATCATGACGCCGTTATTTATGAGAACGGAGCGGACTGCGTGCCGGAACAGATGTCGGAAACACTTTCCTTTTCCGGCAGCGACGATCAGTACCTGTATTATGTCTTAAAAAACAGGGATGCGGATGCGGCGCACGCATTTTCCGCCACGCTCGCGGATGCGCAGGGGTGTTCTGCGTATACAGTCCGCCTTGAGGTCGGCGCAAACGGTGCCGTCTTTTGGAACGGAGAGCGGCTGGAAAGCGGAAGCTATGAAAAAACCGTGCAGAACGGTGAAGAATTTATGCTGGAGGCCGCGGCCGGAGACGGCGCGTATTTCTGCGGCTGGAGCGGCGCTGCCGGTACGCGGGAGGCCGTGCTTTCCGTCCGCCCACAGTGCGATATGACGCTGCGCGCGGAATTTTCCGAAAAGCAGAACGTGCTCCGCACCGTCACGTTTTCCGCGGAGGCGGAATGCGACGTCGCAATTCTGACGGACAGCGGCACGGAAATCGCTCTTGCGCAGGGAACGAACAAAGTTTTCGTAAAAGACGGCGAAACGGTTACCTTTACCGCGCGAGACGGCTTCCTCCACCGCTTTGCTTCTTATCAGGGAGACGTCTCTTCTTTGGACAATCAAATTACGGTAACGGCCGACCGCGATCTTGAAATCCGGATTGAGACAAAGAAGCTCGATGTCGAAAACGTTGCGCTCGGCGCGGCCGTTTTTGCTGAGAATTCGCTGGAAAATAATGATTGGAGCGTTTCCGGCCTGACGGACGGCTCGCTGAAAAAGGGATATACCACCAACGTGCTTCAGCCTGATTCAGAGGGAAGAATCAGCCCTGTATCCGTAACGCTCGATTTCGGAGAGGAAAAAACGTTCAGCCATATTGCGCTTGCACCGCGGACGGAGGTTTCTGACGCGAACGGAGGCTCCCCGAACTATCCGACGGAATTTACCGTATCCATCAGCGATGACGGCAGAAATTTTACAGAGGTTGTTAAGATTGAAGATTCGGAAAATCCCATGGGAGTGACACAGGGATACGAGCTCGGACCGCAGCGCGCTGCTTATGTCAGAATTGATTTTACCGGGACGGGCACGTTTGCCGCGGACGAGGGCGTAGCCGACCCGTACCGGATTCAGCTGATGGAAATCTACTTATATCATGTGAAATGAAAGGAGGGCTTCTGCCGTGAAAATCAGTACGTGCACCGAATGCGCTTGCCGCCGTCTTCCAACCTCGGAGGCAATGCGCCTGCTGGCTGCCGCGGGCTTTGCATTCGTGGATTACGAGCGGCCGTGTTCCGACTATCGGGCGTTTGGCGGGCTCTATGCGGCCTCTGAAACGGAATTTCACGCTTTTTTCGAACAAGAGCGGGACGCCATGGAACGGGCCGGAATAAAGGCCTGCCAGGCGCACGCCCCTTTTCCGACCTGGACGGAGGATCGCGAGGAACAGGAATATATGCTGCGCGCCATCCAGCGCGCTGTGTTCGCCGCGTCGGTTGTCGGGAGCCCATATCTGGTGATCCATCCCGCAATGCCAGCCGGCTGGACCCCGGATCCCGATCCGGAACGGACGAGAAAAGTCAATTATGAATATTTCAGCCGATTTCTTGAGGCGGCTCATAAGTATGAGGTGAAACTTGCTCTGGAAAACATGCCCGGGCGCGGCGTGCCGTGCGATACGGCGGAAGCGCTCTCGGATTATATCGATATGATGCGGGACTCCTATTTCTGCGCGTGCATGGATACCGGTCATGCAAATATGAGCGGGATTGCCTGCGGCGAAATGGCAGAGCGGCTGGGCCACCGGCTCCAGGTATTGCATATTCATGATAACGGCGGCACGGCCGATCAGCACCTTGCGCCGTACCTTGGGACAGTAGACTGGGAGGCCTTTCTGCGCGCCCTGAAGCACATCGATTATCCCGGCGCGCTTAGCTTTGAAGCGACAAATTCCGAGCGCGTACCGGCCGGGCTTCTTCCCGCAGCAGAGCGATATCTATACGAAATTGGGCTCTATTTTATGCAGAAATTCAAAAAAATGGTACGATAAAAATTTTTCGGAAAAATTTTTAAAAAGGGTTGACATTCCGTTTTCAGCCACTAGAATATAACTGCTAAAAACAAGAACCTCCGGTAAGGGGTGATTCGTATGGATCAACATATGGAAATGCTGAAGAATAAAAACGTATCGGAACGACTGGCAAACGAGCTGAAACGCTTCGAAACGGAAGAAGAACCGATATTGTTTGCGGTGATCGGAGATCTGTCCCTGAACTGCAGTTATTGTGAGACGATGCTCGCCATAACGAAGAACCGCACGATCGTCATTGATTCTTCACTGGAAGGCGGCGCCGCCGTATATCCGCACGCCGATGTCGAAAAGGCTGTGGTGAAAAGGATGTACGGCAACGCCGTTTTGAAATATACGGTAAAAGGCAAAGCGCTTTCCGTATTCCGTTTTACATATTCCGTCGCGGCGCTCTGTGACACTGCGGCGGTGTTTGTAGAGCATATGCACGATGGGGGAGACCTGGCCGAGGAGCTGGACGTCGTTGCGGCGACGTATGAAAAGATGATGAACGTCTGTCCCCGATGCGGCAGAACGCTTCTGCGCGCCGGGGCGGAGTGCATTCACTGCCAATCCAAAAAGAAAATGGCGGGAAAGCTCTATAAATACCTCAAGCCGCAGATCAAGGTTCTGGTACTGTGCCTGTTTTTATCCTTCTTTACGACGGGCGCCCTGCTGCTCCCGCCGTATCTGACGAAAATGCTCGTAGACGAGGTTCTGCCGCAGAAGGATACTCATATGCTTGTGATTATCTCGGTTGTTCTGCTTGTCAGCTACCTGATTTTCCTGGTAATCGGCATCCTCAGGAACTATCTTCTGCGCGTCAGCGGCGATAAGATCGTGGCGGACATCCGGAATGACGTTTATGAAAAAGCGCAGTACCTTCCCATGAAATTTTATGATAAGACATCGACGGGCTCCGTTATTAACAGGATCTCCGGAGATACCGCAACGCTGCAGTCTTTTATGCTGCGGATTACGCAGGAAGCCATTGCGCAGTTCGTGCTGATGATCGGCATCATTGTTCTCATGTTTGTCATGGATTGGAAGCTGACGCTGCTGGCTCTGATCCCCGTCCCGATCGTAGTGCTCGGCGCGCGGATTTTCAGCAGAAAAATTTTCCCCTTTTATCTCAAAATCTGGCGGCGCTGGGCGGCGGTTTCCTCCGTCCTGACGGATACAATCCCCTGCATCAAGGTGGTAAAATCCTTTGCGGGCGAAAAGCGGACGGTAAAAAAGTTCGAGAAATATAATAACGAATGGCTGCGTGTCGATATACAGGCGTCTAAGATCGTAACCATTTTTCCGCAGACCGTATCCTTTTTTATCTCCTGCGGCACGCTTCTGCTGTGGGCGGTCGGCGGACAGTGGGTTATCAAAGGCACGGACAGCTCTCTGACGGCAGGTCTTCTCGTTTCCTTTTTGTCGTATGCGGGGACGTTTTACGGTCCGGTCAACTTTTTTGCCAATCTGAGCGACGCGTATAATCAGGCGCTTTCTGCAGCCGAACGGATTTTTGACATTCTCGACGCAGAACCGGAGCCCGATTTCAATAAGGAAAACTGTCCTCCGATCCGGGGAAAAATCGAATTCCGGAACGTCAACTTTTCTTTCGACCGGACGAAGAAAGTCCTTTCCGACATCAATCTGACGATCGAGCCGGGAGACATCGTCGGCATTGTCGGAACGACCGGCTCCGGAAAATCCACGCTGATTAACATTCTGATGCGCTTCTATGATCATTATGAGGGTGAAATTTTTGTAGATGGGCATAATATCAAGGAGCTCAGCCTAGAATACTACCGTTCCAAAATCGGCTATGTGCAGCAGGAGCCTATGATGTTCAGCGATACGATTTTCAACAATATTGCTTACGGAAAACCGGATGCGCATGTAGAAGAGGTCATCCATGCTGCGGATATCGCAAATGCGCATGAATTTATTGCAAGGCAGCCGGACGGCTACGATTCCATGCTCGGAGAACGCGGAATCGGCTTATCCGGTGGAGAACGCCAGCGGATTTCCATCGCGCGGGCCGTCCTGAAAAATCCAAGCCTCCTGATTTTCGACGAGGCTACGGCGTCTGTGGATTCGGAAACGGAAAATCTTATCCAGGAGGCCATCGAACGTCTGATTAAGGGCAGAACGACCTTGATGATCGCCCACCGGCTTTCGACGCTTCGCAAAGCAAATAAAATCATTGTGGTCGATCAGGGAAAAATCATAGAAAACGGCTCGCATGAAGAATTGATGGCGCTGAAGGGCAAATATTACAAGCTCGTCGAGATCCAGTCGATGTCTGAGAAGATCAGGCAATCTAAAGAGCAGGAACATTTTGAATAAAGGCGGGTGGAACGGAATGGCAAGATTATATATAAACGGTGATGAAGTGCGTTTTACCAAAAGAGACATGTGCCTCGTCGACGCGGAATTTTACGACGGAAGGAGGTTTGAAAATCTGGAGCCGAGAAGGCTGTTCCCCATAAGCGGTCTGACGCGGTATATCACTCTTTTGGATCCGGACGGAAAAGAACTGGCGATCATCCGCAATATTGATACGCTGATGCCGGAGTCGAAAAAAATAATTGAAGCCTGCCTGCGGGAATATTATATGATCCCCAAAATCAAACGCCTGATTGACTCGACCGAAAAATATGGTATCCTGAAATGGACGGTCGAAACGGATCGCGGGACGTGTTCCTTTGAGATTCGCAACAGGCACAGCGATATCAAAATGCTTTACGACGGCAGAGTTCTGGTGCGGGATTCCAACGACAACCGGTATGAGATCACGGACTGCAAGACGCTCGACAAACACAGCATGGCGATTTTGAACGCCGAGCTGTGAGTATAATAAAAGAGGAGGATTTTTTATGAAACTTGTTTTGGCAATCGTAAATAATGATGACAGCGCTGTCGTCGCATCCGCTCTTACGCAAGAGGGCTTCTTTGTAACAAAGCTTTCTACCACAGGCGGATTTCTCATGGTAGGAAACGCGACGCTCCTGATCGGAACGCAGGACGATAAAACGGGCCGGATTAAAGAAATTTTGAAAAAATATTGTTCAACGCGAAAACAGCTCAACAGATCCTCCAATTCCTTCGGAAAGGGTCTTGACCGCGACGGATTGGGAGACGAGGTCGTCGTAGGAGGCGCCACATTTTTCGTTTTAAATGTGGAAGAATTTGAAAAATTGTAAAATATAGCCGTATTGTGAATTTTATTGACAAAACGTTTTCTGAGTTGTAAAATACAGAAAAATACGTTTTGGAGGAATTACTTATGAAAAAGAAACTGATCGCCTTTTCGGTTATCGCAGCGCTCCTGATCTCCATGCTTTCGATGAGCAGCGTTTTTGCGGCAGAAGAGCCGGTTTGGATCTGGAGGCCTGCGGAGGACGGATATGTAACCGACGACGGAATGGGAACGGGAGAGGACGCGGAGGACGGTTCCTATACGACCTTTACGACGGTGGAAGGAACCGTGGAAGGGTATTTCTATCCGGGCTCGGCCGGGGGGAATCTGACCGCGGGCGGCATGGACCCGATAGACACGATCGCGACCATTGCGCTTGTAAAATACAGAACGACGGTGCCGTCGTCTGTAAACGCCCAGTTCGCATGGCACAACGGATCGGCGCACGATTTCAAGAGCTTCCGTTACACGGGCGACGGCGAATGGCATTTTGCGATCGCGGATCTTACGACGGACACCGATTCCGGTGCAGGACCGTGGACGGATGCCGCGTCGATAAACTGGTTCCGCTTCGACTTTGCAAACAATATTGCGGCCGATCAGACGTATTCGGTAGACGTGGCTTATATCGCGCTTTTTGAAAGTGAAGAGGACGCGCAGGCATATGCCGAGGCGGACGGCGGAGCTGTCGTTCCGGCACCGGGCGAGGACGAGGATCAAGACGGCGATGGAAGCGGCGGGACCGAAGAACCGGCGCCTCCGCAGACAGGCGACGTGAGCGTCATCGTTGCGGTTGCCGCCGCGGCGTTGGTTCTTACGATGCTTCTGAAGAAGAAGCTTGCCGCATAAGCTTTTTCTTTTCCGGTGCGAAGCCGGAAAAGCCGCTTGAAAAATATTGACAAATTATTTCTTACGGATTAAAATTAAATGCCTTGAGTATAAGTGTTATTATACAAATATTTCATTTGGGAGGTTAAAGAAATGAAAAAACTAATTGCTTTGGTGATTTCCTGTGTTCTGGCGCTGTCGGCCTTTCTTCTGCCGGCTGCCGCCGCGGGCGATCTGGAGATTGACTTTTCCACGCTGGATACGAGCAAAAAGGGATCACAGACAACGATTCATGTGTTTTCGCCTGCCGGATACACGGATACGGTCATCCAGTTCGGAGGACCGGAAAACTATGTCAGCCTCGGCGAGATCGATCTCAGTCAGTACGGCTCCGTTACCATTGAGTACGGGGCGGACATGAATGCGGTATTTGAAAGCAGCGACGGTACGAGGTCCTATGTGGCGCTGACGTCGTACGAGGGCCCGATCGCGGAGCTGAAGGATGGCGACGAGGTCTACACGCTGGTTGACGGCGTCGATATTATCGGCCAGGGCGAGCTGGAAGAAGCAACCGGAAACTGGGCGGGAGGAAGCAATACGCTGACCTTCGAGTTCAATACGAATTATAACGGGGAAGTCTTCCTTTCTCAGCTGCCTGCACGGGATCTGGGAATCGACGAACCGTACGGAAGAGGCGACGGAATTGCGATTACCAGCATTACGTTCCATGAAAAGGAAGGCGGCACGACAGAACCTTCGGATCCTTCCGAGCCGTCTACGCCTTCGGATCCTTCGGATCCTTCGGACGAGACTCCTCCGGAGACGGGCGACGCCCATATTATCTTTGCCGTTGCGGCAGCTGGAATTGCTCTGACGGTACTGATCCGTAAGAAAGTTACGGTATAACAATTTTAATGAAATTGGAATCCCGGCCGATTGCGGCCGGGATTTTTTATATTACCCAGATGAAATTTTTGAAAAAGCATGATATACTGATACAATCAAATTACTATTTGACAGAAAGAAGTGAATACAATATGAGTACGATTTTCAGACCGGAGCATCCGAATCCGCAGTTTATGCGGAAGCAGTGGATGAATTTAAACGGAACGTGGCAGTTCGAGAAGGATATGGGAAGAAGTGGAAAGGCAAAGGGCTATATGGAGGAGGATCATGAGCTGGCCGAAACGATTTGCGTCCCGTTTTGCCCGGAGAGCCGGCTATCCGGAATCGAATATAGAGATTTTATACCGGCAGTATGGTATAAGAGGCGCTTTTGCCTTACAGAGGAGCAGACGAAGGGAACCCGTGTGAGGCTGCAGATCGGCGCGTGCGATTATTTTACCGAGGTATGGATCAACGGCGTATTGGCAGGACACCATAAGGGCGGCTATTCCTCCTTTTCGTTTGACATTACGGACATGATTCGGACGGGAGAGAATACGATTACCGTATATGCCGAGGATGATACGCGGAATCCGATGATTCCGAGCGGGAAGCAGTCGCACGAGTATGCGTCGTTCGGATGCTTTTACACGAGAACGACGGGAATTTGGCAGACCGTATGGCTGGAATTTGCCCCGGAAGCACAAATACAGAGCTTTCGGTTTTATCCCGATATCCGAAGGGGAACGGTATCGCTTGCCGCGCAGTTCGAGGGGACTGCGGATTTTACAGCGGAAATTTCCTACCAGGGAAAGCCTATGGGAGAGATCGTCTGCCCGTCCTGCGAGGGCTTCCGCATATTTACTGTTCCATTAAAAGAAATCCATTTGTGGGAACCGGGCTGCGGCCGTTTATATGACATCACAATGCGCTTCGGACGCGACGAGGTGCAGAGCTATTTCGGGCTGCGCGAGATTGCGCTGAGCGGACGGAAGCTTCTGCTCAACGGAAGATCTGTTTTTCAAAGGCTTGTATTGGATCAGGGGTTTTATCCGGACGGCATCTATACGGCGCCGGACGATGCGGCGCTGAAGCGGGACATCGAGCTTTCCATGCAGGCTGGCTTTAACGGAGCGAGACTTCACGAGAAGGTTTTCGAACCGCGCTTCCTGTATTACTGCGATCAGATGGGCTATCTGGTATGGGGCGAGTACCCGAACTGGGGGCTCGATCATTCCAAAAAGGACGCTGTTTATTCAATTTTACCGGAATGGACGGAAATTTTGAAACGGGATTTCAATCATCCCGCGATTATCGGATGGTGCCCGTTTAATGAGACCTGGGATTGCGGAACTCCCGTTTCGAGGCAGCAGGACGACCTGCTCAGAATGGTTTACCGGCTGACGAAAGAAATGGATCCGACGCGGCCCTGCATCGATACGAGCGGCGTTTCCCATGTCGAAACGGATCTCTATGATGTGCATGATTATGATCAAAATCCGGAAACGTTTGCAGCGCGTTATGATGCCCTTCGAACATCCGGAACCTTTGAAGATCCGCATTATGCCGACCGGCAAAGGTATGACGGCAAGAAACCGGTATTTCTCAGCGAATACGGCGGCACCGGGCTTTCCCTGAAAGACGGCTCCTGGAGCTACGGCAGCGCCGCAAAGGACTGCGAGGAATTCATCAAGCGGTATGAAGGTCTTACAAACGCGCTGATGAAGAATCCGGAAATCTGCGGAATGTGCTATACGCAGCTGTATGACGTAGAACAGGAACAAAACGGGTTATATACATATGAAAGAAAACCGAAAATAGACATTGCAAGAATTCGTGAAATCAATACGAAAAAAGCGGCAATTGAAGAATAATCAGATAGGAGATCGACAATATGTTAAATGAAACGTGGAAAAAGCTGCAAAACGGAAGCGACATCAGAGGCGTCGCCATGGAAGGCGTAGCGGGACAGCCCGTAAATCTTACGCCAGAAATCGCAAAACAAATCGCCTGCTCATTTGGCGCATGGCTTTCCGAACGGACGGGAAAGCTTCTTTCAGAGCTTACCGTTGCCGTGGGAAACGATTCCCGCCTGTCTGCCGGAGAACTGAACGGCGCCGTAACCCAGGGCCTTTCCATGCTGGGCATTACAGTGGTGAACTGCGGTCTGTGCTCTACGCCGGCGATGTTTATGACAACCGTGATGGAAGGATATCGGTACGACGGCTCCGTTATGCTGACGGCGAGCCATCTGCCGTTCAACCGCAACGGCCTTAAATTTTTCACAAAGGACGGCGGACTTGAGAAGAGCGATATTACGGCGATTCTGGAGCTTGCGCAAGAGAAAATCTATACAAAGGCGGGAAAGCCCGGAGCAATTAAATCGCTGGACTTTATACAGGTCTATGCCGCGGACATTGTACGGAAGATCCGGAATAAAACAGGGGAGGAGCGTCCTCTGGAGGGATTTCGGATCATTGTAGACGCGGGCAACGGCGCAGGCGGTTTTTACGCAGATCAGGTGCTGAAGCCGCTCGGAGCCTGTACAGAGGGCAGCCAATTTCTGAATCCGGACGGCAGCTTTCCGAACCATATTCCCAATCCCGAGGATAAAACGGCTATGGCCTCCATTCAAAAAGCAGTGCTTGCATTTCATGCGGATTTGGGCATTATATTTGATACGGATGTCGACCGGGCGGGCGCGGTCGACAGATTCGGCAGGGAAATCAACCGCAACAGAATCATTGCCCTGATCGCCGCCATCGCGCTTGAGGAACATCCGGGAGCCACCATCGTTACGGATTCCATTACGTCCAGCGGACTTAAAAAGTTTATAGAATCCGAGCTCGGCGGCGTACATCACCGTTTTAAAAGAGGCTACAAAAACGTAATCAATGAAGCCATCCGCCTGAACAGAGAAGGGATTTTTACTCCCGTTGCCATTGAAACGTCGGGACACGGTGCGCTCAAGGAAAACTATTTCCTGGATGACGGCGCGTATCTGATTGCTAAAATTCTGATTAAAATGGCACAGCTCAAGAAGCAGGGGAAAACGATTGATTCGTTGATCGAAAAGCTGGAGGAGCCGGCAGAGGCCAAGGAATTCCGGATGGCGATTTCCTGTTCAGATTTTAAGACGTACGGAAATAGCGTAATTGAAAAGCTCGAAACGTTTTCCCAGAAACAGGAAGGGTGGAGCGTGGAGCCGAATAATTATGAAGGGATCCGCGTGACCTGCGACAAGGATCATGGAGATGGCTGGTTCCTGCTGCGCCTTTCCCTGCATGATCCGCTGATGCCGCTCAACGTAGAATCCAATACGCCGGGCGGAACAAAGGTCATTACGGATGTGCTCCGCGGGTTTTTCGGCGACTTTGCCCAGCTGGATTCCTCTTCTTTATAAACGTCCCTGCGCCGCAGCGTTTCGTTTGACAAATTCATATAGATGTAATATATTATCTTCAATATAGAAAATGTCAGGTGACGCGATATGGATTATACGTTTATCAGGAAGCGGTTTATCCCGGAGGAGGAAGTCGACATATCTGGCGACGAGGTGCTGTATGACGATGGAGCCCTGATCGTGACGCGCTGGCTTCCGATCAGGGCACGGAACGATATCGGATGGGGATTTTCCTACATATGGATATTGGGACATTATAAGATCAGCGCGGTTTTCGACCGGACCGGGAAATTCAAATACTGGTACTGTGATGTCATTAAAACGGAATACGAGAAAGATAAAAATAAATATGTGTTTACGGACCTCCTGATAGACGTCGTCATAGAGCCGGACGGAACCTGCCGGGTGCTCGACGAGGACGAACTGCAGGAGGCCTTTTTACGTGGCTTCATCAGTGCGGAGGACGTTAAAATTGCACAGGAAACGCGCGACACGCTTCTGCGGATCTTCCGAAAGCAGGAACCTGCACCCGCTTCTCCCGGGGCGCCGCTGCCAGGTGAAATATTGCCCCCGGCAGGGTTTACGAAACTGGCCTGATGTGATAAACTAAAAGCGAAAAAAATACATCATATCGGAGGTAAACTATATTATGAGTCCGGAAAGAGCACCGTTTTCCACGCTTTCGTTCCCGGTCGGATCGCTTGGAATCATTGCCATGGACAGCTGCAAAGAACTGGGAGAGCATGTCGACAGGTGGCTGATTTCAGAGCGTCAGAAGGAAATGCGGGGAGCGGAGGCGCCTGTTTCTTTTTTGATCAAATCGAGATGCCCGCGGTTCAGCAACGGCGAATCAAAGGCGATTATCGACGAATCGGTACGAGGAAAAGACTTATATATTTTGGTGGATGTCGGAAATTACAGCTGTAAATACAACTTTATGGGCGTGGAAAACCATATGTCACCGGACGATCATTACGCCGATCTCAAACGGGTTATTTCGGCTATAGCGGGAAAAGCAAAACGAATTAACGTCATCATGCCGTTTTTATACGGCGGCAGACAGCATAAGCGTTCGGTTCGAGAATCTCTGGACTGTGCGGCGGCGCTTCATGAGCTTGCGGCGCTGGGCGTGCAGAATATCATAACCTTTGACGCACACGATGCGCGCGTGGCGAACGCCATCCCGCAGATCGGCTTCGAGGATGTACATGCCTACTATCAATTTATCAAAGCGATGCTTCATGAAATCCCGGATCTTGAAATCGATAAGAAGCACATGATGATGGTAAGCCCGGATGAGGGCGGCATTCACAGAAACCTGTATTACTCTACCCTTTTCGGAATCGATCTCGGAATCTTCATTAAACGGCGCGATTACAGCACGATTGTGAACGGCCGGAATCCGATCGTAGCGCATGAATTTATCGGAGACGACGTGGAGGGCAAGGATATTCTGGTGCTTGACGACATGCTGTCGTCGGGGGATTCTCTGCTCGATATCGCGACGGAGCTGAAGAGGAGGAAAGCGCGCAGGATTTTTGCGGCCGTAACCTACGCGCTGTTTACCGACGGCATCGGGGAATTTCAGAAGTGCTACGAAGAGGGAATCATCGATAAAATTTTTGCCACGAATCTTACATACCGGCGGCCGGAGCTTTCCGAGGCGCCCTGGTTTGTTGAGGTGGATATGTCGAAGTATATTGCCAAGCTTATTGACGCGCTGAACTATGACGAATCGCTTGGCGTTCTTGTAAATCCCGCGCAGCGGATCATGAACCTGATCTACAGGCGCAACTGCGGAGAGAAAATATAAGAGACAACAGAAGAATCAACTTGGAGGACTGAAATATGCAGGCAGATATCGGATTAATCGGACTGGCGGTAATGGGCGAGAACCTCGTTCTGAATATGGAAAGCAAGGGCTTTACCGTTGCTGTATACAATCGGACTGTGGAAAAGGTTCGGAATTTTGTCAGCGGACGGGCGGCGGGGAAAAATATCCTTGGCGCCGATTCACCCGCGGAGCTTGTTTCTCTGCTTAAAAAGCCGCGCAGGGTTATGATGATGGTGAAGGCCGGAACAGCGGTAGACATGCTGATCGAGACGCTGCTGCCTCTTCTTGAACCGGGCGACATCATCATTGACGGAGGAAATTCACATTATAAAGATACGGAAAGAAGAACAAAATACGTGGAAAGCAAGGGCCTTTTCTATATCGGGACAGGGATCTCCGGCGGAGAGGAGGGCGCTCTGCACGGGCCGAGCATTATGCCCGGCGGTTCGGAAGCCGCATGGCCGTACGTTCGGGATCTTTTCCGTAAAATCTGTGCTTTTGCGGACGACGGACACGGCGGAACGGCGCCGTGCTGTGAGTGGATCGGAACGGGGGGCGCAGGCCATTTTGTGAAAATGGTGCATAACGGAATCGAATACGGCGATATGCAGCTGATTTGTGAAACGTATGACCTGATGCGCAGATATCTGAAAATGACGGCGGACGAAATGGCGGACGTATTTTCCCGCTGGAACGCCGGTGAGCTCGACAGCTATCTGATCGAGATTACGGCAGATATTTTACGGAAGAAGGATAAGGACGGTCTCCCGCTCGTTGATCATATTTTGGATGTTGCCGGGCAAAAGGGCACGGGCCAATGGTCCTCACAGGCGGCGTATGAAGAGGGCGTGCCGCTTACGCTGATCGGAGAATCCGTATTTTCCAGATATTTAAGCGTACTGAAGGAGGAACGCAGCGCAGCCTCCCGCGTCCTGTCCTGGACGGCTCCCGAAGACGGCACGGAGCTGCAGGAGGCGGAGAAGGCGTCTTTCCTCACTGCGCTCCATGATGCGCTTTATGCTTCTAAAATCGTATCCTATGCGCAGGGCTGCGCGCTTATGGCAAAAGCCTCCGAGGTGAACGGCTGGAATCTGGATTTGGGCTCCGTTGCTTTGCTTTGGAGAGGCGGATGCATCATCCGCAGCAGCTTCCTGGGCAAAATCAAAGACGCGTACGAGCAGAATCCAAATCTGAAAAATCTTATGCTCGATTCCTTTTTCGCGAGCCGGCTGTCCGCCGCGCAGAAAGGGTGGAGACTTGTTTGTGCAAAAGCCGCGGAAACGGGGATTCCGACGCCGGCGTTTTTTGCAGCCCTGAGCTACTTCGACGGTTATCGCGCGGAGCGTCTCCCGGCCAATCTGCTGCAGGCGCAGCGCGATTATTTCGGCGCGCATACTTATGAAAGGACGGATACGCCGCGCGGTGAATTCCGGCATACGGACTGGCAGGAGGGGCTGAAGTCCGGAACCTATTACGGCCCGCTGGACGAAAAGAAGCTTGAACGGATCCTGGAGAAAACAATCGGGGATTATACGTTCCGCGGAAAGAAAGTAAGACGGCTTCTGATTATTCCGCCTGATTATACGCGCTATTATTCGGGCGCAGGAATCGTAACGCAGATTTTATATCGGAAATACACGGAGGCCGGGGCAGAAGTCGATATTTTGCCGGCGCTGGGGACGCATGCGCCGATGACGGCTGCGGAAATTTCCGATCTGTACGCCGGAATTCCGCAGGAACGGTTCCTGGTTCATAATTGGCGGGAGGATGTCGTTAAAATCGGTACGGTGCCGGCGGAATTTATATCCGAGATCTCGGACGGCATCGTCAACGAGCCCATCGACGTGGAGGTCAATCGGCTGCTTGTCAGCGGGAACTATGATCTGATCCTTTCGGTCGGTCAGGTTGTGCCGCATGAGGTCGTCGGGATGGCAAACCGAAATAAAAATATTTTCGTGGGCTGCGGCGGAAATTCCATGATAAACGGCTCGCATATGCTCGGCGCGTTTTACGGGCTTGAGCGTATCATGGGACTGGATCATACGCCGGTCCGCCGAGTATTCGATTATGCGGAGGAAAAATACCTTTCAGAGGTACCGCTTTCTTATATCCTTACGGTCACGGATCTTGATCCGGCCGGTAAAATGCGGATGCACGGATTGTTTGTCGGCCGGGAACGTCACATCTTTGAAAGCGCTGTGGCGCTGAGCACGCAGGTCAATATCATACATGTGGAAAAGCCGCTGAATACGGTTGTCGTCATGCTTGAAGAAAAGGAATTTAAGAGCACCTGGCTTGGCAACAAGGCGATTTACCGCACGCGCAAGGCCATTGCGGACGGAGGAGAGCTGTATGTACTGGCTCCGGGCGTCGACCGGTTCGGCGAAGACGCGGAAATCGATGCGCTGATCCGTAAATACGGTTATACGGGCAGGGAGAATATTCTTCGTAAAATACAGGAGGCTCCCGATCTGCGGGAGAATCTTTCCGCGGCGGCTCACCTGATCCATGGTTCCTCAGATGGAAGGTTCCGCATTACTTACTGTACGAGGCATTTATCTGCGGAAGAGGTGGAGGGTGTCGGCTTCCACTATCTGCCTTATGAGGAAGCCGTACGGAGATTCCAGCCGGAACAGCTTGCGGAGGGGATGAACCAGACGGATGCCGGAGATATATATTATATCGGAAATCCCGCTCTGGGCCTCTGGTCCGTTTGATGCAGAGGAAGGAAAAGAAAAACCCGCAGGCTTTCCAGAGGATTGGAGCCTGCGGGTTTCCTTTTGATTGAATCGTTTTCTTACGGTTTATCGAAGACCATCAGTTCCGCGAACTGAACGCGGTACGGCACTGCCGCTGTCCCTTCGTCGGCGGCGATATTCCCGACTTTTGTAACGCTCAGACGGAGATACTGTGCGGTCTGTGCGCCGACATCGTAGCTTTGCACCATGTCGTTTATGTTTTCTTCCAGAGAAACGCTCTGAACGGAAGTGTAGTTTGTTCCGTCGCTGCTTACGAGGATTTCAAACGCAAACGGATAATTCGGTACGCCGTCTTCCAGATCGAGCGTGTCTGTTCTGGGGAACAGAGAAATAATATCGAAATTCTTGGCTTCTCCCATGTCGATGTCAATGGTAACCGGTTCGGCCAATTCCATCGTTTCCTCGTCAACATTGGCAAGCGTTGTAGTTGAAAAGCGTGTGTTGATATCGCCGTCGGTCAGAAAGGCTTTGCCCCATCTTGATGTTGGGTTTTCTTCCGTTCCGACAGAACATGTAACAGTGGAATCTACCGCAAGATTTTCGCCGTACAGTGGTTCTATATCGATATTCAGGCTGACGGCGTCCTTGGCGGGCGTAAATTTGATCGTTTCTCCTTCTGCGGTTGCATCCCCGCTCCATCCGGTCACTTTATACGGAGCGCCCTCCTGCAAAACGGCGGTCAACTCCACTTCGCTTCCGTCGTTTGGGACGAGGAGCTCAATTGCCAGATAGTCGAGCTCGAGTCCTTCCGAGGAGGCCGGAATGATCTTATCCCATGTTGCGAGTTCGTCCTGATATTGCACGTTAACAAGGTAAATATAAGCAAGATCGTCCACGGTGACTGCGATGGATACGTTTTCCGAGGGCTCCTTTGTTGCCGATGAAGTAGGCCGTGCCGTGGCCGCAGCGGTGGCTCTGGCCGTGGCCGTCGGTGTCGCCGCTGCCGGATCCTCGCTCTCTGAACATGCCGCGAAGCAGAAACAGAGCGCAAAAAGCGCTATAAGACACAAGAAAAATTTTTTCATAAATTTTACCTCCTATTGAGATTACATGTAATAATTGATTCAATTATACAATAATTAAATACAGTAAGCAATAATCTTTAAATAAAAAGTGAATAAAATTTATTTGCGGTGTTTTAAAAATTTCATTATAATATATAAGATATGAATGATCGGAGGTGGATGTATGCTGAATAACAGATCAAAGCTTCGCGAAAAGGTTTCGGAGGCCCTGTCCTCAGTGCTCCCGATTACCGCAATCGTTTTGCTTTTATGTTTTACGATCTCTCCGATTCCAAGCAGCCTGCTGCTTGCGTTTGTACTTGGCGCCGCACTGCTGATTGTCGGAATGGCGTTGTTTACGCTGGGTGCCGATACCGCCATGGCGCCGATCGGTAACAAGGTCGGTGCGAGCATAACGAAATCCAAAAAGCTCTGGCTGATCCTTCTGGTAAGCTTGCTTTTGGGAATTATCATAACGATATCGGAGCCGGATCTCCAGATCCTGGCAAACCAGGTGCCGGGCATCCCGGACGCTGTGCTGATCGGCGCGGTGGCCGTTGGCGTCGGTGTTTTTCTGGTCATCGCCATGCTCCGGATTCTGATCGGCATCCGGCTTTCCTATTTGCTGATCGGATTTTATGCAATTGTATTTATCCTTGCTTTTTTTGTACCAAAGAATTTCTGGGCGATCGCATTTGATGCGGGCGGGGTAACGACGGGCCCGATGACCGTTCCTTTTATTATGGCGCTCGGCGTCGGCGTTTCTTCGATCCGAAGCGACCGGCATGCGGGCGACGACAGCTTTGGCCTTGTCGCGCTTAGTTCTATCGGTCCTGTAATCGCCGTTCTGGTTTTGGGCCTTTTGTATCCCACGCAGGGAAATTATGTTCCGGTGGAAATTCCGGATATGGAGAACTCCAGAACGCTGGCAACGCTGTTTTTAGAGGCGCTTCCCGATTACATGAAAGAGGTTGGCTTTGCGCTTGCTCCGATTCTCGTGTTTTTCCTGATATTCGACTTTTTTATTTTGAAAATGGGCAAGCGGCCGTTCTTTAAGATTCTGATTGGTATTGTATATACATATGTCGGTCTGGTTCTTTTCCTGACGGGCGTCAATGTTGGTTTTATGCCGGTGGGAAATTATGTCGGAAAGGAAATTGCTTCGCTTGACTATAACTGGATTCTGATTCCGATTTCCATGATCGTCGGATATTTTATCGTTGCGGCGGAGCCGGCGGTGCATGTACTGAATAAGCAGGTGGAGGAAATCACGGCGGGCTCGATCCCCGCCCGGGCGATGAGCCTCAGCTTGTCCGCAGGCGTTGCGGTATCGCTGGCGCTTGCCATGATCCGGGTTCTGACGGGGATTTCCATTATGTGGTTCCTGCTCCCGGGATATATCATAGCGCTTGTTCTGACCTTTTTCGTGCCAAAGATTTTTACGGCCATCGCCTTCGACTCCGGCGGCGTGGCTTCGGGAACCATGACGGCGACTTTTCTGCTTTCTTTTGCGATGGGAGCGTGCGAGATCATCGGAGGAACGGATCGGATCGTTACGGATGCCTTCGGCGTCGTTGCTTTGGTGGCTATGACGCCCCTGATTACCATACAGATCCTGGGACTTGTTTATAACCTGAAGCTGAAGCGGCGCGGCGCGGAACCGCAGGCAGTGTATGGCGACGACGATATCATAGAGCTATAGCAAGGGGGCTTGAAAGCGAATGGGCGATGCGCATTTAATGCTGGTAATTACGGAACGGGGAAAGGCCGAGAAATTTATCCGGCTTTTCACGGAGCATCATGTATACGCCGTTAACTGCCTGCTGGGAGAGGGAACGGCAACAAGCGAAATTTTGGATTATCTGAGCCTGGAAGACAGCGAGAAAACGCTGCTGCTGGCGATTGTCACCGGGCATACGCTGAAGCCGCTTTTTCACGATTTTACGGAGAAGCTGTTTATCGATATCCCGGGGAACGGAATCGTTGCCACGGTTCCCGTCAGCAGCGTCGGCGGGATGCGGTCGTTAAAGTATCTGACAGAAGGTCAGCTGTTCAGAATGGAGGAAGGAAAAAAGATGTCGCTGAATACGGAATACGAGTTGATTTTTGTAATTGCGAATGAAGGCTATACAGAGCTGGTCATGGATGCAGCACGCGGCGCCAAAGCAATGGGGGGAACCGTGGTACGCGCCAAAGGCCTGGGCGCGGAATATGCCAAGAAGTTTCTCGGCTTTACGATATCCGCGGAGAAGGAGATGATCCTGATCGTTTCGCCCACGAAGGACAGAAGCAACATTATGAAAGCGATCATGGAGAATGCGGGCTTGGAGAGCAAAGCTCAGGCCATTGTTTTTTCGCTGCCTGTCAGCAGCGTCGCAGGTCTTAGAAAGCTTGAGGATGACGACGACGCGTCAGTCGATCTCGATATGACGGAGTGACATGCAGTACATGGAAAGTCCCCCGCCGCAGGTAAACAGCGGTGCCGCCCAGTTATAAACGGAACGGGACAAAACCGGATTCCCGGAGAGCAGAAAGCAGAGCGAGACAACGGCAAATACCGCCATAAACAGAAACAGAAGCCAGCGCGTCAGCTTATGGGAATATGCCAGGCCGCAGAGATCGGAGATCAGGTAGCCGATCCGAAGCAGCGCGAAAAGAACCAGCCCTCCGAATATAAAAGAGAAAATATAAGAAACCAATATACTGATTTCAAGAAAAGTAACAGAACTGAATGAAATCGTATCGATGTGAAACTTGTAAAGCAGCGCCTGTGTGAGTCCGAGCGCGGACCGCCTCGTGAAAACTGCCATTCCAATGAGATTGACGATATATACGGCATAAAGAATTACTCCGCCCAGCACGGCGCGTTCCGACAGCAAAACGGCCAGTCTGGAAAGAACGGAGTCTTTTTCTCCCGCGGAAGCTGCGCTTCTGCGGATTTTTAACGGCTTTCCCGCCGTGTTTTTTATTTGATCCTCAGAATTAACCGGCTCTACCGGCACCTTGTCAGGCTGCGCCGGTTCCGGTGCTGCCGGCGCATCTTCCTGAATGGGGGTCTCTTCTTCTGCCGTAGTAAACGCTTTGATATGCTTAACGATATTATTCACAAATTTTTTCTTGTTATCATCCATTTTTTTTGCTCCGCAATCATAGTATAGATATGAAAATATTTGTTTACTTTAAAGCTGCTTTTTATTATACTATACTCGATGCAGCTTACTGTAAAATTAGTATATCACCTTTTTATTTTGAAAGGAATGATTTTTTTGAAAAACGACGAGAAAATATTGTCTCAGGAAGACAGAATCGATAATTTCAGAGAACTTCTGGACCGCTCCGTCCGGCGTTACGGCGAGCGGGAAGCATTTATTTTAAAAATAAATCATAAGGAACCAGCGGAGTACCGCAGAATTATATATAAAGAATTCCGGGAAGAGGTTGACCGGCTCGGCACGGCGCTGACGGAGCTGGGGCTGAAGGGCGCCAAGATCGGCGTGATCGGAGAAAACAGATATGAGTGGTGCCTCTCGTACCTTGCCGTAACATGCGGCTGCGGAGTAATCGTGCCGATCGACAAGGAGCTTCATGCCGATGAGGTTGCCATGATTCTGAACCAGTCCGAAGCTGAAGTCCTGATTTTTTCCGGTAAAATTTTCGACAAAAATCTACAGGACGCTTTAAAGCTGAACGATACGGTGCGGATCCTGATCTGTATGGACGAGGAACGTCATGACGCTGAAAACAAAGAATATTTTACGATCGGAGAGCTGCTGCAGCGGGGAGCGCGGCTTTTGGAAAACGGGGACAGAAGTTATCTCGACGCCGAAATCGACAGCCATGCAATGAGCGTGCTGCTGTTTACGTCGGGAACCACCGGCGTCGCAAAGGGCGTGATGCTCTCCCAGAGAAACATCTGTGCGGATATCGAAAGCGTTACGCAGTGTCTTGACAATGACTGCACGGATTCGGTGCTTTCCATCCTTCCGATTCACCATACATATGAATGTACCTGCGACTTCCTTGAGATTCTTTACATGGGAGCGCGGATCGCTTTTTGTGACGGGCTGCGGTATATCGCAAAAAATGTGCAGGAGTATCAGCCGACGATTCTGATGCTCGTTCCGCTTATTATCGAAAACGTTTACAGCAAGATCATGAAGCAGGCAAGCTCCAATCCCATAAAGCGTGTAGCGTTCCGCTGTATGCTTTGGACGTCGGGAGGTCTGCAGCATATCGGCTTTAAAAACGCCGGGAGAAAAATGTTCCGGCAGGTACATGAGACGCTTGGCGGAAGGCTGCGCCTGATCATCGCCGGCGCGGCGGCCATGAATCCGAAAATTTCTAAAGATATGAACCGGATGGGCTTCAAGCTCCGGCAGGGATATGGTCTGACGGAATGTTCTCCGATCCTGTGCGTGAGCCGCGATACCGGAAATGCGGACGCCTCCGTAGGGCCCGCGATGCCGCGCATTGAGGTGAAAATTGTCAACCAGGATAAAGACGGACGCGGAGAAATCATTGCCCGCGGGGAAAATATTATGCTAGGCTATTACAGGGATCCGGAAGCGACCGCGGCCGTGCTGAAGGAAGACGGCTGGTTCTACACGGGAGACCGCGGTTATATGGATAAATACGGAAGGGTATATATCACCGGAAGAATTAAAAACATGATCGTAAACAAAACCGGCAAGAATATATATCCGGAGGAGCTGGAGGAAAAGCTCATGAAGATCCCGTATATCCTTGAATGCGTCGTCTGGGGCGACGACGATGCAAAAGAAGACGATACCGTCATCTGCGCGACGATCGTTCCGAAGGAGGAGGTCATTACCGAGAAAACCCGTCTTTCCATGGAGGATACGCAGGGGATCCACGATCTGATCTGGAAAGAAGTCAAAAAGGTAAACAAAGGCCTTCCAACCTATAAAAAGATCCAGAGGCTTGTAATCCGCAGGGAGGAGTTCGAAAAAACGACAACGAAAAAAATCAAGCGTTACTTGTCCAATATCACCAAATTTTTTACCAGCGGAGACGGAAACGACAGCGACAGCTCTGGGAAGGCGGTTTAGCCCATGAATTGGAAAATTCACAAGCAGACAATTTTAATTGCGATCATCGTGGGGGTGATTTGTGTGGCGGGAGTTTGCACTGCTCTTTATCTTACGCGGGACAAAAGCGAAGCGTTAACAGGAAATTATGAGGAGCAGCCTTTGCCGGATTATACACAGTTTCTTCCGGGAAACGCAATCCGGGCTCTGTTTGGAGAGAAGGGCGGCTGCGCCTATTATGACGGAGCGCTGCTTTATTACGAGAACGGCGAGTACCGGAATGCGGAAACGGCTCCATGCGTTTCGGAAGACGGCGTTTTGCATATTACGACGGAACAGTTCGGCACAAAGACTCCGGAGGAGCTGGCGGCCGCCATGGACGCGCACTACGTCGTATATGACGACAAATTAGCGGTGTTTTCCTATGAAGCGGACTTTGCCGACACGTTCTCGGATATTTATACGCTGGAGGCGCTGGCGCTGCGGCTTAAGGGCGCGGAGGAAGCGGATATCATAAACGCATTTATTACGCTTCCGAATTTTATTTCAAATGGCACGACGAATTCGGTTTATTATACGGAGCCGAACCTGAACCTCGGTGTGCAGACGGAAATCTACGGCCTGCAGCTTGCGGATTACGACACCGGCTACGAAAAAGTCAGCCAGGCGCCTATGATTGTGGCGGGACAGGGAGAGGACGGCGCGAATTATACGCTGATCCGCGTGTTTAACAGCAGTCAGGCGTGTATTTCGCAGTTCCTGGCGTTTCCTGCGGAAGTGCGCGGCGGCGTTCTCGTAAAAGCAGGGCATGCTTCTTCCGGGCAGGCGCTGATTGCTGCTGCGGCTTATGATGCCTCCAAAAATGCGGCGAAAACCATTAAGGTCTTCGATACGGCCGGCTCGCTCCGGTATTCTTTTATTCCGCAGGGAGTGGAGGCGCCCTTCACGATCGAAATCGGGAAATTTCTCCCCGGAAGCGACAAGGATTATCTTTTTGTCGCATCTAAGCTCTCCGGCGGGGACGGATCGAAGTATGAGCTGTATGATCTTGACGACGGATCTTTTGTAAAAGCCATTAATGGCGAATTTGATAAACAGATAGAAGCGCAGCGCATCACGCTGTCTGCCTCTTCCGAAGAGGGAGATGACGCGCAGAAGCTGATTATCACCTTTAAAGAAAGCAAAGAGGTTTATTACCTGGACTGCGGCGATTCTTCCTGGACAAAATCGGAAATTCGGCTGCCGGATAACGCAACCGGCGTATATGCTTCTGCATTTTCCGGAGAACTCGTTGCTTCTCTGGATGAGGATACGTTTTCCAACGTAAGAATTTACGGAAGCGGCGCCTCGGAGAATCTGGAGGGAAGCCTGCTGAACGTAGGATATAAAGAGAACCGTTTTTATTCTACCTATGCGGAGGATAATCCGGAGGGATACGTCGATTACGCGGCGTTCAACCATATCCGGACCGACCTTTCAAACGGCGTCATAAGCGAACTGAACGGGCTCGCAACGGAGGAAACCGAGGCGCTTCTGGAATGTCTGGAAAATGCGGTGTACGCGGACTGGGAATACGTCCTGAGCGAAGCGCAGAAGGCGAGCTATCATTCGCAGTATAACGTATGGGAGCCGTGCTTCACACATCGCTGGAACGCCATTCAGGCCATGCTGAATTTGGTTGCCGTGGTCGATGCGGAAACGGGGTATCCGGCGTACGCCTCGATCGGAAGAGATAACGCAGGAGGCGTTTACCAGGAGCTTGACAGCTCGTTCCTGATCGGAACGTATGCGGACGGGATCCTGGATCTGGCAAAGCTTCGCATTTATCCGCTCCGGACGATGCTTCAGCAGCTCGCGGCGGAATTTCGCGGGAGCAACGGGGAGCCGGAGCGCCTGGTGGACGTTTCGCCGGTGCATGAGCAGGAAATTAATGTCGCCGGCTCGATTGGCGATTACCATCCCAACATGATAGAAGGCTTCCGGAAGTATCTGCTCGGCCTCTACGGAAGCGTTGAAAACATCAACAAGAGATTTGGCACTGATTTCGCCTCGGAAGAGGAGATCGACGCGCCGCGATATGATCCCGCAGGCTCGAATGCGCAGGATAGCAGAGGCGAATGGGACGTATACGGCCAGAGCGATTATTTTACCCAGTGGAGTCTTTATACCAGAAACATTGTAAATAAACGGATATTGGAGGCATACCGCGAAGCGCTGCTTGCGGGATTCCCGCCGGAGGCCATTAACGCCCATCAGATTCCAGAGGGAGACGCGGTCAGTGGCTTCCTGGGCGAGGCCGATACGCGGATTTCGCCCACGGATGTGGTTTCCATCTGCGGTACGGCGTACGGCGGAACGCGGTACGGCTATTTCTGCAGCGATTTGAACAATTTTATCGAGCTTGCGTACGGAGCGGGCCATAACAACATTACGTTGGGAGAATATTCCTCTCTGTCCTCCAGCTGGCAGGATGCCTACACCCAGCTGAAATACCTGTTCGACCATGGCGTCAAATTTACGCATATCATTGTGCCGTACGATACGAGGGATATGATGTATACCATGGTAAAGCAGGCGGAGGAAGGCGCGGTGGATCAGCTGCAGCAGGATAATCAGCCCAGAAGCTCGGCAACCGGCGGCACAGGCGCTTCGGAACCGGTTCTAAGGGGAGAGGACTCTTACAACATCGTTCAGATCGGAGATGCGGACAAAAACGGGCTCCTCAAATCGGTAAAACAGGACGGCTCTTGGGAAGGCTCCGTATATCTGGTTCCGTTCCACTCCCAGGTCACCGTAGAAAACGTGGAGATGACAAAAACGGAGAACGGATATGTTTCCGCTGCGATTACAAACTTTCAGTATGGAGATCAGGCGGAGCTGACGTTCCTTGCGTCTTATTCGGGCGGAACCGCCTCTGTTAAAATTGAAGTATATCATGCGGGATATCTGCTGGAGGATGCGACGGCCGTTTACGAGGTTGGTTCGCAGCTGACACCGTACCGCTACGTCCTTTCTAACCAGCTTGCCCTGGAGGATGTAGAAATCAGAATGACATTTGTCTGCGACGATCCCGGCAGCATGAAGCTTGACGCTTTACAATGCACCTCCCAGGTGGAAAACGTGGCGCATAAATATTTTGGCGATTTAACCGGCGCCGCCAGTAAAGGAGGCGTCTCGTTTGATGTTCTCGACTGAAGAGAAAAAGGAAGCGCTGCAGGAAAAGCTGAAACGCATCGGTCAGGACGGTCTGCTTGCTTTTTATGAGGAATTGAATGAAGCGGAAAAATCAGCGCTTCTTTGCGATATCGAAGCTATTGATTTTCCATTAATGGAGCGTTTATATCAAACCATCGGGAAGCCGTTGTCTGATTCTGCCGCCGGTGAGATTGAGCCGATCGGCGGCACGGATGCGGCTTCCCTGCCCGCTGCGGAGCGGGAGCGTCTGTACCGCATCGGCCTTAACGAGCTTGCCGCCGGCCGAATGGCGGCGCTGACGATGGCTGGCGGTCAGGGAACGCGTCTTGGGCACACGGGACCAAAGGGAACGTACGATATCGGATTGCCCTCCCACAAATCGCTTTTCGAAATTCAGTGCTGCGGCCTGAAAAAAATTTCTGAAGAGGCCGGACGCACTGTGCCGTGGTATATTATGACGAGCCGGATCAATCATGACGAAACGACGGCGTTTTTCGCCGCGCATGATTATTTCGGCTACGGAAGGGAAAATATTTACTTTTTCCCGCAGATGATGATTCCCGCAATGGACCGGGAAGGCAGGCTGCTTTTAGAGAACAAATATACTGTACTAAAAAGTCCGAACGGAAACGGCGGTCTGTTTGCTTCTCTTCTGCAATCCGGCGGAATCGAAGACATGCGGCGGCGCGGGGTTACGCGTATTTTTATCTGCGGAATCGACAATTGCCTGGTAAAAATGGCGGATCCGCTGTTTCTGGGATTCTTTGAAGAATCGGGAGAGAAAGCTGCCGCGAAATCTTTCCTGAAGCGTACCGCGGACGAAAAAGCCGGCGTTTTCTGTAAACGCGGCGGCGCGCCGTGCGTCATCGAATATACTGAAATTCCAAAGGCTCTTGCGGAACAAAAGGACGAGCAGGGCACCTGGGTATACGGCGACACGAACGTCTTAAATTATATCTTTGAGCTGGATACCGCGGAGCGACTTGCGGACGCGGGCCTGCCATACCATATCGCCGTCAAAAAGCTGAACTATATTGATTTTCGTACGGGAACGCCTGCGGTCCTGCCGGACGGCTATAAATTCGAGCTGTTCCTGTTTGACGCGTTTTCGCGGCTGGACGGCCTGGCGGTCCTCAGAATCGAGCGGACGGAGGAATTTGCTCCCGTTAAGAATCTTACCGGCATAGACAGTGCGGAAACCGCACGGGAAATGTATCTCAATATACATAAGGAGGAACTTTTACAGTGAATGAAAAAATCAAGATGAAAACGCCGCTGGTCGAAATGGACGGCGACGAGATGACGCGCATCGTGTGGCAGAAAATCAAGGAAATTCTGATTACCCCTTTTGTGGACTTAAAGACAGAATATTATGACCTTGGCCTGGAAAACAGAGACGCCACGGAGGACCAGGTCACCGTGGACGCAGCAAACGCAACGAAAAAGTATGGCGTCGCCGTAAAATGCGCGACAATTACTCCAAATGCCGCACGTGTAGAGGAATTTCACCTGAAAAAAATGTGGAAAAGCCCAAACGCTACGATCCGCTCCATTTTGGATGGTACTGTATTCAGAGCGCCGATTCTCGTAAAAGGAATTTCACCGCTTGTTCCTTCCTGGGAGGCGCCCATCGTGATTGCCCGTCATGCTTACGGCGACATATACGCCGCTACGGATGCGGTAGTAGAAAAAGGCAGTAAAGCAGAGCTGGTCATAACGGCTCCGGACGGGACGCAGAGGATTCTGCCGGTCAAAGAGTTTACTTCCTCCGCAGGCGTCGTTATGGGAATGCACAATCTGGATTCTTCCATAGAAAGCTTTGCCCGTACCTGCTTTGAATATGCGCTTTCCGTGAAGCTGGATCTCTGGTTCTCCGCGAAGGACACGATTTCAAAGCAATACGACCATCATTTTAAGGATATTTTCGCAGAGCTGTACGAAAAAGAGTATCAGCAGAAATTTGCTGCGGCGGGAATCACCTATTTTTATACGCTTGTGGATGATGCGATCGCGCGTGTTATGAAATCCAAGGGCGGATTTATCTGGGCATGCAAGAATTATGACGGAGATGTTTTCTCTGACATGCTTGCGACGGCCTTCGGGAGCCTTGCGATGATGACCTCCGTTCTCGTGTCTCCGCACGGCTACTATGAATATGAAGCCGCGCACGGTACGATTCCGCGCCATTACCACAAATATCTGAAAGGAGAAAAAACCTCTACGAATCCCGTTGCAACAATTTTTGCCTGGACGGGCGCGCTTGCAAAGCGAGGGGAGCTCGACGCGCTTCCGGCGCTTTCAGACTTTGCGCACCGCGTCGAGGAGGCCGTGCTTTCTACGATTGCATCCGGGAAAATGACGGGGGACCTTGCACAGCTGTCTTCGCTTTCTTCCGTACACGTGCTGGATCTTGAGGAATTTTTGCGGGAAACGGCCGCTGCTCTTTCCCGTTAATAGAAACGGACAGAGAAAAAGCCTCCTGCGGAAAATACCGCAAGAGGCTTTTTTGCTGTGCAATAGACGAAGCTTTAAAAACGGACGTTCCTCTCACAGAGGTTCTATCATTCCGTAGTCGTCCTCGGCACGGCGGTAGACAGTAGAAATTTTATCGGTCTCTTCGTTTTTGAACATGTAAAACGTATGCCCCAGCATGTTCATATTGAGAATGGCATCCTGCACCGACATCGGCTTCATCTCGTAGGTCTTGATTCTGACTACGGAATATACATCCGGCTCTTCCTCCTCCTCCGGGATCGGCGGCGGCGCGGTCACGATCGTGCGATGCTTATTTTTCTGGATTTTCGTTTTGGATTTCGACATTCTGCTTTCCATGGCGTCCATGCTTTTGTCAAGCGCGGCCACAGGGCTGATATCGTCGTATGTCTCTGTTCTTAAAATAAAACCATAATATGGCAATGTAAGTTCTACTTTAAAACGAAACTTTTTGTCGGATATTTTAATGCTCAGCACGGTCGCATCCTCCGCCTCGTGCGCAAAATATCTCGAAAATCTCCTTGCAGCCTTACTTTCCATAATGCTCAAGGTGTTTCCGTCTACGTTGGAATTTTTTGTGTTGAATTGAACCAACATAACGATTCCTCCTTTCGTTTTGTATCTTAATTATACCACGCGGCGTATGAATTTCAAATTTGATTTCTTAAAAGTCGACGGCGGAATACAGCGGATATCCCAGTTTCTCGGTAAAGGCCTCCGCCCATTCGGGCGTGTTATAAAAGACTACGATCATCTGGCACCCGCTGACTAAAAAGAAAAATCTGTGTTGACAGTTTTCTTCCTCTTGAATGGAATTAATGAAATTGAGAATGCGCAGGTCGAACCAGTCTCCTCCGCTTTGCGCGACGTATTCGTATGGCCTGCCGTTCTTCTGAAAGCGGATCATGTGGGCTTCCTCGTCGGCGGCATCATATTCCGCCGTTTCCGTAATTGAAAACTCGTTGCGGCTGATCGCAGAAAGTCCCTGCAGGAAAAACGTATACATCCTGCGGGGATCGAGCGCTTCGGGATCGAAGCTGTATACGGAGACGGAGGAGGGGGACCAGGTCCGCATTGCGGAATCGAATTCCCCCATTCCTGTGTAAGACAAAACGGTGGTGGTGACGGCCCATGCCTCCGCGGCCTCAGCAGGAGGCGGGAAGAGGCTTCGTTCTGCCATTGTCTCTATTTCTCTGCTGATTTCGGTAATACCGAGTTCCTGCAAGGCCTGCAGATGCTTCTTTATTTCCGCAGAAAGCTCCATCCAGATCACTTCCCATAGCTGTTTTGTTTTTTCAGTATGGAAATCATAACATAAGAGAAAACTTTTGGCAATAAAAAATTAAAAATATCGCATCCGCACTGCGCGTTTGACAGAATAAGGAACGGAGATTGAACTGAAAAGCAAAGCTCAGGAGGTGTCATGAAAGATTGGAAACTCCAAACGTATGGCTGAATTGGGCGGTAGCTGCAGAGCCTTGCGCAGGCAGGGCCGGATTACGCAAAAGATCCGTATGATCTGGAGCGGTTCCGGAGAATCATGAGATTTCCGCAGAGCTCGTCAGCCGCCAGGCGGAAATACCGCGAGAACAGGCGATCGACTGATTTTGCGGAGAAACCGGCTATCAGACGCCGAAACTGGACAGCCGCGCCCGCCGTTCCCCGGGAAGGTAAAATCCTTCTGGTACAGGAAAAAAGCGGGCTGTGGACGCTGCCGGGCGGATGGATTGACGCCGCTCTGTGTCCGTTAAAGAGAATGTCGTAAAGGAAGTATGGAAAGAGGCGGGACATCGGGTAACGGCGGAGCGCTCCCGCCGCTGGCCGAGGAAAAAAACAATTAAAGAACAAGTTGCGATGTGCTTCGGCATATGCCGATCCGGATTGGAGCGTTCTTTTCGACTGAATAAAAAAAGCTCCGGCGCGGCCGGCACCGGAGCTGTCAGACGGTCTGTCTCAGTTACAGATGATATTTTCCGTCTCTTTGTCGAAAACGTGCACTTTATTCGGATTCAGCGCAAACCGCATCGTATCGCCGACATAAATATTGCTACGCGGCTTTACCCTGGCGACAAACAACGTATTTTCCAGCATCATATATACAAGAGATTCCGCGCCCAAAAGCTCAACAACCTCTACTTTACATTCGATCTGGGAATCCTGATAGGCTTCGAGGTACATCTGCTCATCGTGAACTGCCTCGGGGCGGATGCCCATTACAACGGTTTTGTCGACATATCCTCCGGCCAAAACTTTCTCGGCCTTCTGTTCAGGAAGCTTTACCGTCCAGCGGCCCATTCTCAGATAGAGATCGGAGCCCTGTTTTTCCACCTTGACGTCGATAAAATTCATTTGAGGACTTCCGATGAATCCTGCAACGAACATATTTACCGGTTTCTCGTAAAGGACCTGCGGACTGTCTACCTGCTGAATATATCCGTCCTTCATAACGACGATCCGGGAGCCCATCGTCATAGCCTCGGTCTGGTCGTGAGTTACGTATATAATTGTCGTCTGGAGCTTCTGGTGAAGCTTGATGATTTCGGTACGCATCTGTGCACGGAGCTTCGCATCCAGGTTGGAAAGAGGCTCGTCCATGAGGAATACTTTTGGTTCGCGCACGATGGCACGCCCTAATGCGACTCTCTGCCGCTGACCGCCTGACAGCGCTTTGATGGAACGGTCCAGGAGGTGTTCTATTTCAAGGATTCTGGCGGCCTCTGTTACCCGCTTTTTGATTTCTCCCTTCGGTGTCTTTCTCAGCTTCAGACCGAAGGCCATGTTTTCAAAAACGGTCATGTGAGGATAAAGCGCATAATTCTGGAAAACCATCGCGATATCTCTGTCTTTCGGAGCGATATCGTTTACCAGTTTCCCGTCAATCAAAAGCTCTCCCGATGTAATTTCCTCAAGACCGGCAATCATTCTCAGGGTGGTGGATTTACCGCATCCGGAAGGCCCGACCAGAACGATGAACTCCTTGTCCGTGATATTGAGGTTAAAGTCGTTTACCGCCGTAACCCCGCCGGGATACTTTTTGTAGATGTTCTTAAGTACAACGCTTGCCATTTATTATGTTCCTCCTAGTAGTATTATATAATATAGACAATGCTTATATAATACCACCATATCCCAAATAAAGAAATACGAAAACAGTACAATTTTTTGTCGGCGCTCTTATGCACTGTGCCCAAAGCAGAAATACTTAAATAATGCCTATTTTAAAAGATTTCTGTGCCTTTTCCGACGAATGATGCGAAGCGGAATTTAATAAAACGGCGGGAAACAGCAGCGCCGCAAAATCCGGCACATCATATTAAAAATATAAAATTAATAAAAGACCGGTTGAAAAAAATGATAATATTTAATATAATATTTTACAGCAGTTAAATATTATATTAAATTAGGAGGTAATATATATGAAAAAGAAATTGTTTTCGGCTCTTATTGCTGTTGCAATGCTGCTGACGATGGTGCCGTTCACCGCAGTTCAGGCGGCAGAGGCGACTCCGGTCGTACGCCCGCAAGCAGACGTTGAAAGGAATTTTTGCGGCGCCGACAATATGGCGTATGCCATGAATGCGGAGGATATCGTGGGGACGCACTTTTCTATTGCCGGCGACGCGACCTTTGTCGGGATCGGTTGCCCGAGCTGGAGCGACAATGTAGGAAGCCTTACGGTTTCGCTGTATACATTTGACACAGACTACAATACCTCGGTGTCGAAGGATCCGATCGCGACGAATGAATTCGTGGATTTTCAGGATAACGGTTTCCTGGGCTTTGAGTTTGCGGAGAGTGATCCGTTGACGGCCGGGGAATATGTTCTTGAGGTTACCGACGCGTACGATGACAGCGGCAGCGGCGTTGGAATATGGGCGCAGCTGCCCTATGAAGGTCAGCACTTTTATGAAAACGGAGAGTATAATCCTGGTCTTTCCATACGCATGGCAGTCGTGCTGACCACTCCTCTGGAGGTTCCTTACGGTACGCTTTCCGGTTCGACCTCGGACGGGGAAGACGGGGAGATCGACTACATTCCGTATCTGGACTGCCTGATGCGCTTCTCGGATGACGACGCGGAGTACTACTATACCATAGATGGCTCTATGTACATCGACAATCTGGAAATTACGGACGAGGGATACCTTCAGGTAGACGTCGGAGTAGGAAATGATCCGCAGTTTTATATCAATCTGCCTTCCTGGGTAGATGGGCCTACGAGGGACGACTATCCTGTAATGCTGATCCGCCTGAAGCGTTCGGCGGGCGCGCCCACAAGCGGAGAATTTTTCTTTAATACGACTGAATTCCCCGGACCTTCGGCCGGAGGCTCCTTAACGGTTCAGTATGAGGATACGGAAGAGTGGCAGAATGCGATCGTAAATTTCAAAACGAATAAGAATTTTACAGGTTCTCTGCTCAGCCTGCGGTATGATATCGTAGGCGCAGCGACGGAGCCCTGCACATTCCTGATTGACTATATCCTTTTCTTCAGCAGCCCGGAAGCGGCCGCGGCGTTCAAGCATGAGGATCTGGAAACGTTGCTTGCAAATCAGCCGACACCGGAGCCGGCGACACCGACGCCGGAAGCGACGGCTACGCCTACAAAGGCGGCGACAGCGACGCCGAAAGTGACTGCGTCTGCTGCGCCGTCGGCGGGAGCAGAGGAGCAGGAGGGCGGCCTCTCTACTGGAGAAATCGCTGCCATCGTGGTTTGCGCCGTCGTAGTGGTCGGAGGCATCATTGTGATTATCGCGGTTGTAAATAAAAGGAAGAAAAACGGAGGAGGCTCCGGGGATTCGTCCGACGCCTCCGGGGAAAACGAAGAGAAAAAGGAATAAAAGAAATTCATTCCTAAATTTCTGAATAAGGAGCGGGCAGAGAAATTCTGCCCGCTTTTTTGTAAAAATTATTCTTTTAGAAGTTGCAACATTTACATAAAAGCGGTACAATGACATGACAATCTGACAGAGGGGAGAACAGATTGGAAGGAGGGCTGTTGAACGATATGGATGCGATTATTGCAAAAATACTTGAAATAGAACGCCGCTCGTGTGAGATTGTACGGGAGGCCGAAGAGAAGCGAGACACCCTTGACGAAACGTTGGATGCCAAACAAGAAGAACTCAAAAAAGCAATATTCAGCGGAGAAGAAAAACGTCTGGAAAATGACAAGGTATTGATTTTAAACAAGGCGCGAAGCCAAGCGCAGGAACAGGAAGAATACGCAAAGGAAAAAATTGCGGCAATGGAAGCTTTTGAGCAGAAGCACAGGGAGCAATGGCTGCAGGAGCTCTATACCCGAATTATCAGGACGGAAAAGGACTGACGGCGAAGCGGCAGACAAGGGAAGTGATGGAATGTCGGCGTCGGCTATTTTACAATACAGCGCAGTAATCACGAAAATGCGCGCCATGTACACGGGAATCCTGAAACGAAGCGATTACGAGAAGCTCATGTCCATGACGCGCGTAGGGGACGTAGTGCGCTGGCTCAAGGAAAGCAAGGGCTATGGAAACGCCCTGAAGGATGTGAGCGATACGTCCGTTCACAGAAATCTCCTTGAGAGCGCTTTTGATAATGCTCTGATCGAAGATGCCAATAAACTGAAGCATATGCTCGGCAATGACGGCAAACGGATGCTGACCGTGCTTATGACACGCATCGAGATCATGATGCTGAAACGGATCCTGCGTGCGATTTACACGGGGATTCCCGCTCCGGAGCGTGCGCTGTACAGGCTGTATTCTCCCAAAACATACTCGAGCAGCAAATACCTGGATCCTTACAAATGCATCCGGGCCAAGGACTTTCACCAGTTGATCGACGCACTGCGCGGTTCAGGCTATGATAAAGTTCTCGAGCCTTATGTCATGCGCGAGATCACCGGCACCTTCGATATGGAGGAGGCGCTGGACGAGTATTATTTTAAAACGGTGCTGGACAGCGCAAAGAAATACCTGACACAGGAAGATTATAATATAACGAAAAATTTTTTCGGCACGGAAGCCGATGTACAGAATATTATATGGATTTACCGATATAAAAAATATTACGATTTTACTGAGGAAGAGATTCTTGGCCATATTCTGCCGAATCGGAGGAAGCTCCGCAGGGAACAGATCCGCGCCCTCAGCGCCGCAAATGTTGAGGATTTCCGGTCGGCCGTATCGGAAACGAGATACCGCTTGCTGTTTGCAGGCGACGCCGCACAGTGGGACAGCAGCGCTTCGGATTACCTCCGCAACATGTTTATGAGCCAGATGCGTCATAACCGGTACAGCTTTGCGGCGATTGTGGCGTACCTTTTTCTGAAGGAAATTGACATACAAAATATCATTACGATTGTAGAGGGCGTGCGGTACGGCATGGAACCGCAGCAAATTGAACAATATTTAATATTGGGTGGTCAAAATGGGCATTGAAAGAATGAAATACGTCAACTTTGTAGGCGGAAAAGAATATCTGGATGATTTTATCAATAAATATATGACCGGCGACTACGCGCTGCAGCCGGAATACGCTATGAGCGTGCTCAAGAACGTATCGGGACTGTACGCGTATAAAGGAGTCAATCCCTGCACGGAGCTGCTCAGAAGAAGCAAAAGCATCATGGACACGCTGCACGTGGAAGCGGAAACGACGGAACCGGAGGAGGAATACCGGCTTCTTTCCTTTGAAGATATCGCCGCAAAGCTGGCCGAGTTTGAGGAACACAGCGAGGAGTTCCGGCGGCAGCGCCAGGAAATCGAAGATTATATCAGGGAGCGCCGCCACGTTACTGGTCAGCTTTCCAAAATAAAAGAGATCGACGTAGAGCTTTCCAAGCTGTTTCATCTTCGTTTCTTCAAGGTCCGGTTTGGAAAGATGCCGAAATCGACCTATGACAGGATCACCTCGTATCTCGATACGCTTGATGTGATCATGTTCCATGTTTCTTCTGATGAAAGCTTTGAATACGTATTGTATTTGATGCCTGCGGATTATGAGGTGCGTGTGGACGGCCTGTTCAACAGTCTGCAGTTTGAACGGATTCGAATTCCCGATACGGCGATCGACGGAGAAGACTCGCAAGGCACGCCGGCAGAAATCTGTACCAGAATTACGAGTGAAATCAACAAAAAACTGGCGGAGCTCGACGTGCTGGATAAAAATATCGCGGCGTATTCCGCTCAGTGCGGCCGGGAAGCGGCGCGCCTGTATCAGGTGATTGAGAAAAGAAACGAAATTTTTGAAATCCGGAAATATGTCGCCTTTAATCGAGAGTCCTTTTACCTCGTGGGCTGGATGCCGGAAGAGGAGCTGAACCGCCTCCAGCCGCTGATCGATAAAGATCCAAAAGTAATTACGATCGTAGACGATATTGATAAGCTGCCGGAAACAACAAAGCCGCCGACAAAGCTGAAAAACAATTTTCTCTTCCGCCCGTTCGAGCCGATCGTGACGATGTATGGGCTTCCCTCTTATAATGAAATCGATCCTACGCCGTTGATCGCGGTCATTTACTGTCTGATGACGGGCTTCATGTTCGGCGACGTAGGACAGGGACTTGTCTTTGCGATTGCCGGTCTCATCCTTCTGCGCAGAAAATCGATGCTTGCAGGCGTGTTTTTGGGGGGCGGGCTCTGCGCCATGATTTTCGGTTTTCTTTACGGAAGCATTTTTTCGATGGAAGACGTAATAAAACCTATTTTTATGAATCCGATGGAAAGCGCGAACATCAATACGATGCTGATTATCGGGATTGCAATCGGCGTTGTGCTGCTTGTGCTTGGAATGGTTCTGAACATTTTAAATGGAATCAAGGCAAAGGATAAAGGCAGAATTTTCTTCGATAGAAACGGGATCGCCGGGATGGTATTTTATTTGCTGATCATCGGAAGCGCGGTTGGTTTTCTGCTGAACGGAAAATTATGGGTATCTGCCGGACTGCTTGCCGGAATGATCCTGATCCCGTTTGTGATTATTTTCTTTAAGCATCCTCTGGAGAACCTCTTGAACAAGAAGAAAGCGTTGCCTGCGGAGAAAGGGAGCTTCTTCATCGAAACGGCGTTCGAGATGGTCGACATGCTTTTAAGCTTTGCAAGCAATACGATTTCGTTCGTACGTCTGAGCGCATTTGCAATCAACCATGTGGGCCTGTCGATGGCGTTTCTCATTTTATCCGATCTGACCAGCGGCGCCGGAAAAGTGATCATCATGATTATAGGAAACGCGCTGATCATTGGTCTGGAGGGACTGATCGTGGGGATTCAGGGACTTCGTCTTGTATATTATGAGCTGTTCAGCAGGTTCTATTCCGGGGATGGGGTGCCGTATACGCCGGTGGTTACGAAAAATAAAAATTAACGTATTTTACGCATCATTATAATTTAACAGATTCTGGAGGTTATATCATGTTGGAGTTTATTGTTGGGACTATGATTTTTGTGATAATCGTTACTGTGTGTCTTGGAGTGTTTTCAAGAAAAATCGCGGCGAAATCCAAGGGAGGACAATATCTGCGCAGAGCGCTGAAGGGGAATATGGCTCTGATGGCGAGTCTGGTTCTGGTTGCGGCGATCTTCCTGTTCTCCGGGGCCGCGATCCATTCCAGCGCGGCGGATACGGAAACCGTGTCAGAGACGGAGCAAACGCAAAACGATTCCTCTTCGGCAGAGGGAATGGCCTATCTTGCGGCGGCGCTTTCTACCGGCCTTGCTACGATTGGCGCGGGCATTGCCGTTGCTGTCGCGGGCTCGGCGGCGCTCGGAGCGATCAGCGAGGATTCCAAGCTGCTCGGTAAAACGCTTATTTTCGTCGGCCTTGCGGAAGGAATTGCAATATACGGACTGATTATATCGATCATGATCTTGAACCAGGTATGATCGGATGAAAATGCATGTAATCAGTAAAAGCAACGATGTGCTGGCGGGATTCCGCCTTGCCGGCGTTGTGGGAACGAACGTACGGAACGAAAAGCAGCTTGAGGACTGCCTCGAATTGCTGCTTGGCGACAGCGATACCGGCATTATATTAATCTCACAGGATGTTTATGAAATGGGAAAGGATATCATTGCCCGCAGGATGCGTGACCGCCGGCTTCCGCTGCTTGTCACGATAGAATAGTGTAAACGCATGCCGCTTCCGCAGCGGCCAGAAGGAGAAAGTGACCTTATATGAGTTCTATAGATTCGAAACTGAGACGGTTCGAGCATAATGTAATCAATAAAGCAGCACAGGAAAGGGACCGCCTGCTTGCGGAAATTGACGAGGCCACAAAGAATGCGCTGAAGGAGACAAAGGAATCCTATACAAAGAGCGCGAAAGAGATGTACGCCAAGGGAATGGACGAGGTACGGAAGGAAGCGCGGATGATTATCTCTGCAGCGAAAAACGACGGACAGTCGAGTGTTGTTGCCAAGCGGGACGAAATCATAGATTCCGTTTTCCGCGAACTGGAAAACCGGCTCAGAGAATTTGTGCAGAGCAAAGAATATGAAACGTATTTTACTTATAAGCTGAACGAAGCTGCCGATGCGGTCCTGGCGATGAAGGCGATTCCAAGAAAGGCGGAAATCTGTTTTGCCGTATACGATTACGATCATCGCCTGAAGCTGGCGGAGACGGCCGCACAGCGTCTGATGGGACGCGGTATCCGCGTGACGTTTCAGAAAAGCGAAAAGGACTTTGATTTTATCGGAGGATGCGTCATCGGCCTGCCGACCATCGGCAAGGTGATCGATAACTCCATGAAAAGCGATGTTTTGAAGGAACGAGAACAATTCCTTTCGTGGAGCAATTTATCGTTATGAAAGACGGGAGGAAACAATGAAATATATATCGCGTATAAACGGTTCGGTTGTAAAAGCCAAAGGAAACGACGATTTTTCCGTGCAGGATATGGTATACGTTGGAACGATCCGTCTGGTCGGAGAGGTCATCAGCGTGGACGGAGACGAAGCAACGGTTCAGGTCTATGAAAGCACCTCCGGCCTGAAGCCCGGTGAACCTGTAGAAACGACGGGAGAGCCGCTTTCCGTGTACCTGGCGCCTGGCATTATCGGAAATATGTTTGACGGCATACAGCGGCCGCTTGAGAAGCTTTATGAGACAAGCGGAGATTTTATTACGCGCGGACAGCAGATGGAGAACCTGGATACGCAAAAAAAGTGGCATTTTATCCCCGTGCTGCAGGAGGGCGCGCAGGTCGGTGCGCTGAGTGTTTTCGGAGAAATTCCGGAGACCGGTTCGGTGCGGCACAAGGCAATGATCCCGCTGCCGCTTTCTGGTGCCGCTTCGGCGGCAGACGGCGTTTTGGAATATATTGCGCCGGAGGGGGAATATACCATAACGGACTGCATTGCCAAGGTGCGCGCAGAGAATGGAGAGCTGCGGGAAATCCGGATGCTCAGCCGCTGGCCGGTGCGGATTCCCCGGCCATACAAGAAACGGATCAGTGCCGACGAGCCTCTCATCACGGGCCAGCGTGTAATAGACACGCTCTTCCCTCTGGCCAGAGGCGGAACGGCGGCAATTCCAGGAAGCTTCGGAACGGGAAAAACGATGACGCAGCATCAGCTGGCGCAGTGGTGCGATGCAGATATTATTGTTTATATCGGCTGCGGCGAGCGCGGAAACGAAATGACGGAGGTTCTGGAGGATTTCCCCGGCCTGAAAGATCCGAGAAACGGCCGATCTCTGATGGAACGCACCGTTTTGATTGCAAACACCTCCAATATGCCGGTTGCGGCAAGAGAGGCGTCGATTTACACAGGGATTACGCTTGCCGAATATTACAGGGATATGGGATATGACGTCGCGATTATGGCGGACTCTACGTCAAGATGGGCGGAAGCGCTGCGTGAGATTTCCGGGCGTCTGGAAGAAATGCCTGCGGAGGAAGGGTTCCCCGCATATCTGCCGTCTCGTCTTTCGGAATTTTACGGCCGGGCGGGACGAATCGTCAGCTATAACGACGCAAAAGGCAGCGTTTCTATTATCGGTGCCGTATCTCCGCAGGGAGGCGATTTTTCCGAACCGGTCACGCAGAATACAAAGCGCTTTGTACGCTGCTTCTGGGGGCTGGACAGGGAATTGGCGTACGCCCGGCATTATCCGGCGATCAACTGGCTGACGAGCTACAGCGAATACATTGACGACATGACGAAATGGTACAACGAGAAGCTCGGAAGCGACTTTCTGGAAATGCGCGCAAAAATGATTAAGCTTTTGCAGGAGGAAAACGATCTTATGGAGATCGTAAAGCTGGTCGGGGCCGATCTGATGCCGGAGGATCAGAAGCTGATCCTGGAAATCGGCAGAGTGATTCGGGCCGGCTTTCTCCAGCAAAACGCATTTCATGAGGTGGATACGTTTGTGCCGCTCGAAAAGCAGTATGCGATGATGTCGTTGATTTTATTTTTATATGAACGGTGTGTGGAGCTGACGCGGATGGGCGTCCCCGTATCTGTAATCAAGGACACGAAATTTTTTGACGACTGTATTTCCATGAAATACACCGTCGGAAATAAGGATTTTTCTCAAATCGACCGGCTTCGCGAGAAGTTTGATAAGGGAATCCGGGAGCTGCAGAGGGCGTATCGCGACATCAAAAAGCCGGAGCAGTAAGCCGCCCGTTTTAACGGAAAAATAAAAACCCATCTTTCAGATATGGACAAACGCGAAAAAAGAAGTATTATAAAAGGGACGCTGCTTGCAGAACAATCCGCTTTGATCCGCTTTGGATCGGCGAATGGAGGAAGGATATGTACGAAAAGGTATCATCAAATTTGAATTTTGTAGAGAGAGAAAAGAAAACGGAAAAGTTTTGGGAAGACCATGACATCTTTCGAAAAAGTATAGACCTCCGCGCGGGCGGAAAGACGTATACATTTTATGACGGTCCTCCGACGGCAAATGGAAAGCCCCACATCGGACACGTGCTCACGCGTGTAATCAAGGATATGATCCCACGATATAAAACGATGAAAGGGTATCATGTCCTTCGAAAAGCGGGCTGGGATACGCATGGCCTCCCCGTGGAGTTGGAAGTGGAAAAGGAACTCGGGCTTGACGGAAAAGATCAAATTGAAGCATACGGACTGGAGCCGTTTATAAAAAAATGCAAGGAAAGCGTCTGGAAATATAAGGGAATGTGGGAAAAGTTTTCCAATACGGTCGGATTTTGGGCGGATATGGAGAATCCTTATGTTACCTATGATAACAACTTTATAGAATCCGAATGGTGGGCGCTCAAAAAAATCTGGGAAAAAGGTCTTTTGTATAAAGGCTTTAAAATCGTTCCTTACTGCCCGCGCTGCGGAACGCCTCTGTCGAGCCACGAGGTGGCGCAGGGCTATAAAGATGTGAAGGACAGATCCGTTACGGTGAAAATGAAAGTCAAGGACGCGGAAAATACGTATTTTCTCGTATGGACGACGACGCCCTGGACGCTGCCCTCTAACGTGGCGCTTTGCGTCAATCCCGATGTGACTTATGTCAAGGTTCAGACGGAAGCGGCTGCCTATATCCTGGCGGCGGAGCTGGTTGCCTCGAATATAGAAGGACCGTATGAGATTACCGCATCGTATACGGGCAGCGAGCTGGAAGGGATGGAATACGAGCCGCTGTATTCCTTCAAAGAACCGGAAGGAAAAGCATATTATGTTACCTGCGACGGTTATGTCACCACGTCGGACGGTACGGGCATCGTACACATTGCGCCTGCGTTCGGTGCGGACGACGCCCAGGTGGGACGGAAGTACGGGCTGCCATTCTTACAGCTGGTGGACAACAAAGGAAAAATGACGGCGGAAACGCCGTGGGCCGGGATGTTCTGCAAGGATGCCGACAAGGAAATCATAAAGGATCTGAATGCGAGAGGACTGCTCTATAAGGTGATCCCCTTTGAGCATTCCTATCCCTACTGCTGGCGCTGCGATACCCCGCTGATCTACTATGCGCGCGATTCGTGGTTTATTAAAATGACGGACGTGCGGGAGCAGTTGATTAAAAATAACGATAAGGTCAACTGGATTCCGGAGTCCATCGGAAAGGGACGCTTCGGCGACTGGCTGAAAAATGTGCAGGACTGGGGGATCAGCAGAGACCGGTACTGGGGAACGCCCCTGAATATCTGGGAATGCGCCTGCGGGCACAGGCATGCGGTCGGTTCCATCGCGGAACTGAAATCGATGTCCGACAATTGTCCGGAGGAGATCGAGCTGCATCGGCCGTATATTGACGCGGTAACGCTTCGCTGCCCGGAATGCGGCGGGACAATGACGCGCGTGAAGGAAGTCATCGATTGCTGGTTCGATTCCGGCGCCATGCCGTTTGCACAGTGGCATTATCCGTTTGAAAACAAAGAAATTTTCGAGGAAAATTTCCCGGCTGATTTCATCAGCGAAGCGGTTGACCAGACGCGGGGCTGGTTTTATTCCCTTATGGCGATTTCTACGCTGATCTTTGACGAGACGCCATATAAAAATGTAATTGTACTCGGTCTCGTCCAGGATGAAAACGGGCAGAAGATGTCCAAATCAAAGGGAAACGCTGTAGATCCCTTCGAAGCGCTCGAAACATACGGCGCAGATGCCATTCGCTGGTATTTCTATTCGAACAGCGCGCCGTGGCTTCCGAACAAATTTTACGCGAAGGCCGTAACGGAGGGCCAGCGGAAGTTTCTCGGCACGCTATGGAATACGTATGCGTTTTATGTGCTTTATGCGAATATCGATGCGTTCGATCCGACGAAATACGCTCTGGAGTACGACCGGCTCTCCGTAATGGATAAATGGATCATATCAAGACTGAATACCGTTGTGAAGACGGCGGATTCTTATCTTGAGAATTATAAAATTACGGAAACGGCGAAGCTTCTTCAGGATTTTGTTGACGAGCTCAGCAACTGGTATGTCAGGAGAAGCCGCGAACGGTTTTGGGTAAAGGGCATGCCGCAGGACAAAATTAACGCGTATATGACGCTTTATACGGTTCTGACGACCTTTGTGAAAATCTGCGCGCCGATGATTCCTTTCATGGCGGACGACATTTACCGGAATTTGGTATGCAGCGTAGATCCGACTGCGCCGGAGAGCGTACATCTCTGTGATTTTCCGACGGCGGAGGAAAGCAGGATCGATACCGCGCTGGAAGAGGAAATGGAGCTGGTGCTGGAAATCGTTGTCTTGGGCCGCGCCGCCCGGAACAATGCAAATCTGAAGAATCGGCAGCCGCTTCGCAGAATGCTTGTGAAGGCGGACCGGCCGCTCGATGCATTTTATGCTGAAATTGCGGCGGAAGAGCTTAACGTTAAGGAAATTGAATTTACTCAGGATGTCAGCGCGTTTACCTCATATTCTTTTAAACCTCAGCTGAAGACGCTTGGGCCGAAATACGGAAAGGACCTCGGAAAGATCCGCGCGCTCCTTTCGGAGTTGGACGGCGCCGCCGCAATGCGGGAGCTGGAGGAATCCGGAACGCTGGTTTTGGATCTCGGGGAAAAAGAGGCTGTATTGGAGAAGGAGGATCTTCTGATCGATACCGCGCAGAAAGAAGGCTTCGAGACCGCTGCGGACCGCGGCGTCACGGTCGTGCTGGAAACAACGCTTACGCCGGAGCTGATCGAGGAGGGCTTCGTGCGTGAATTAATCAGCAGAATCCAGACGATGCGGAAGGAAGCGGGCTACGAGGTTTTGGATCATATCGTCGTGTATCAGGCCGGCAGTCAGGAAATCAAAAACTATATGATGCGGAATGAACCGGAAATCCGGGCTGAGGTGCTTGCAGAATCCGTCTGCTATGGAGAAGAATTCATTCCATCGGACGCATATCGGAAGGATTGGAATATAAACGGGTTCGATACGGCGCTTGCCGTCAGAAAAATCGGTTAAAGGTCTGTAAAAAACGCGGTTCGTCAAAAAAAGGCACGCTCCGATAAGGATGTATTGGGATAAAATCTGACCGGCTGATTTTATCTCAAACGTTCTCCGTTTTACCAATAAATCGCGGTGAACAGAGTGCATCCATAATCGAGAAGGGACTTTTTCATGTTTACAGTCACAAAAGAAGATATTTCACGGATACTAAATGATTTTGGTATTTTTTCGGATGTCATAACTTTTTCAGAGTTACAAAGATATGATTATGAGATAAATAATCCGTCGTCAAAAGAAGTCCGCCTCATTATTAAGGTGGACCTTAACAACGGACAATCTGTTGTTGTTCGGTTCAAAAATGAATCGGATGCCACCCTGAAAGTCATCAACGAGCAGAGCCGATTTGCTAAGTTCCTGGCGGATAACGGCATTAAAACGCCCGCGCTCTTTATGACAAATTATGAATACGCCCGATGGTATACCATAAACAGATACGATGTGATCGTGACCGTAGAAGAGTTTGTACCCGGAGAAATCCGTTTGGTCAGTGAGAAAATTGCCGAAAAAACCGGTAAACTGTTGGCACAGATGCACAACATTGCAGAAGCCGGCACGTTCCATGTTCAGAACGGGGTATTGTTTGATCCTCTGAGCGAAAACGATCTTTTTAGCTTTCAAAGTTTTCAAGAGCAAAAAGATTTTTTGCAATCTGTGGATGACCCGCTTTATAAAGATATCGTGGAGGAATATGACAGCCTTTTTCAAAAGATTTGTGTCTTTAAAAATGAACCGAGATATGCTGTTCAGGGAGATATCAGCAACTGTAATTTGTATCAAACCGCTGATGGAGAGGTCGGCGTATTTGATTTCAATCGATGCGGCGATAATGTTCTCTACTACGATGCAATTATGCAGGCGATTTTTGTAGCCAGACTTATGGATTATCCAAAAGAAATCGACGGAAATCAGGAAGACGTAATTCTTCCCGCATTTTTACGTGGGTATCATCGGGAACGGCCCTTTACGGACAAGCAAAAAGATGTTTTTCCATATCTGTACGCCATGATTTGCGCTTTTTGGCGCGGCAGCATTCAATTTGACGAAGACAGTCTTTGTCATGCCATTGAGGCAGGAGATACGGAGTCCGTGCATAAATGGATGAAAGAAATCCACAGACGTACAGTATTCCGCCCGGAAATGACTTTTTAATCCTTCTGCATAGCGGCGGTGCTTTCCGGTATGTCTTTTACAGTAACAAGCAGGGAAAACGTGCGGACAGTTTCCAAAGATAATGAAAAACTTTCTTATCAGACGTTTCCCAAAAGGCGGACCGTGTTTTTTTGAAAATAAGGCAGCCGGGATTTTCTGCGGTCTGACACAGGAGACGGTAATTATACCGTCTCTTGTGCGGATGCGGATGGCGCCCGTTTTGCGGAACGTCCGGCAGGCAGACCGTTTGCCTTTTGCAGCGCGATTACGATAAGCGGTACCAGAACGATCTGGCAGATGATCCCGGGAATCGCGTCAAGAAATGCGCCGCTGAGAAACAGCTGGAACGAAAACGTCGTGTTTGTAAGTCCCATCAGGGCAAATCGCGCAGCGCCCCAAACAATGCGTCCGATCAGCATGGAAAGAATCAGATTGACGTAAATGTATCCGGCTTTTTTGGGAAAAACTTTATAAAACAGCCCCGTCATAAGCCCATATGCCGCCAATTCAAAAGCCATGAAGAGGCAGTTCGGAAACGGCGGCATTGTAAACAGCAGAAAACGAAGGGGAGCAGCGACGGCTCCTACGGCGAGCCCATACTGCCACCCGCAGAGAAATCCGCAAAGAAGCACGGGCAGATGCATGGGAGAGAGCTTACTCCCGATTTCCGGAATTTGGCCGGTAAGAAACGGCAAAACAAGACAGAGAGATAAGCACACCGCAGCGTAAACTAATTTTAAAGTACCTGTAAGATATTTCTGCTTCATCATCAACACTCCTGTTAAATAAATAAAATGATATCAGATCAATACCTTCAGGTATTTTTTGATCCGCTTCTGCGGATCACATTATATAAATTTTATATAAAACGGGATACGCTGTCAAGCTTCAATTGAAATACTGATCGAGCGATCGGAACTCATATCCCTGCGCATGGGCATAGTCGATAATTTCGCCGAGCGCATCCGCATTATCCTTGGAAATGGCGTGCAGCAGCAGGACTTCCCCCGGATGCAGGCTTTTTGTCACTTTGTCGAAAGCGTACTGCTTGCCGTGGATCACTTCACTGTAATCGTCATATGCGAAGGACCAGAAGATACTGTGATATCCGAGGGAGGTTACCAGATCCATAGAGGCATCGCTGTACGCGCCCATGGGATATCGGAAATACCGGGTGGAGTAACCAAAATGAATGCGCAGATAATTTTCCACGCGCTGGAGCTCGGCAGCCATCCGCTCGCGTGATATTGCTGAAAAATCCGGATGCTTTGCGGAATGGTTTCCCACGATATGACCTTCGGCGATCATCCGTGCCGTTAGCTCGGGCGCTTCTTTTAAATAATCAAGCGTCACAAAAAAAGCGGCAGATACGTTCTTTTCTTTTAAAACGTCCAGAATCCTTGCCGTTTGTCCGTTTTCGTAGCCGCAGTCAAAGGTGAGGTAAATGATTTTCTCTTCGGTTTTTGTATCCACAGTCAGCGCGCTCCAGCCCATTTCCTCATAATGCTGCTGGAATCGGATCGGCTGCGCCGGGGTGTCCTTCCCAAACCAGTGGCTGACGCGCTGTGTAGAAAGACTGCGCTTGTTATTGGGATCGCTGATCGTAAATCCGACCTGCTTGAGCGGCTTTCTGCCGTTGAAGGTTTCCGCATAGGTTGGTTCCTCAAAATCAACGGGAAGCGTAATTTGCTCTCCCGCAACAGGACTTTGCGTAGGAGGCGCCTCGGTGGGCGGCACGGGCGTCGGTGTCGGGGTAGGAGTAGGAGTCTGCGTTGGAACGGGAGTCGCCTCCGAAGTTTGCGTGGAAGCCGAAACGGTTGGCTCCGTAATTGGAGAGGCGGAACGATCAGCAGAAGCCGCGGTTGAATTTCCCGGCGTCGCGTTCCCGGCTGGCGTGTGATAAAAAACGACTCCGGAACCACTGCTTTTCTGTTCCTTTCCGCAGCCTGCGGCCAAAAAAAGGCACAGACCGCCCGCCGCAAGCGTCAAAGCGGCAGACGTAAGGAAAAATTTGGATTTTTTCTGCTTCATGAAAGCATTCTCCTTTTTCTTTTGCATCGTTTTTGCGAAACAGCTTTATTCTAGCATATTCTTGGAAGGGAAGCAAATCAATGTTTTGTTAAATCGGCATCCGGAGAATGAATCCCTCTTTCCGGAAAATAAAAGTTGGCACGAAAAAATTTTGCCTATATAATAAAGAGTGTGCGTATTGTAAATACGCCCCGATTCTTTGAATGTGAAAGGAGAGCTCTGCTATGGGACTGATCAAAGCCGGAATTGGAGCGCTGGGAGGCACGCTTGCCGATCAATGGAAGGAATTTTTCTATTGTGATTCGCTGGATTCCGATATTTTAATGATAAAGGGGCAGAAGCGTACCTCAGGACGTTCTTCGAATACGAAGGGTGAGGACAATATTATTTCAAACGGCTCCGGAATCGCCGTTGCGGACGGGCAGTGCATGATGATCGTTGAACAGGGGAAAATTGTGGAGGTCTGCGCGGAGCCGGGCGAATTCACATATGACAGTTCTACGGAGCCGAGTATTTTTACGGGACCTCTTGGGGCGAGCGTTGAAGAAACCTTTAAAACGATCGGGCGGCGATTTACTTACGGTGGAGATACCGGAAAGGATCAGCGCGTATACTATTTTAATACGAAAGAAATTCTGGACAATAAGTTTGGCACGAAAGAGCCTGTGCCGTTCCGTGTGGTTGATCGGAATATTGGACTCGACGTTGATATATCCGTTCGCCTGAACGGCGTTTTTTCCTATAAAATCGCGGATCCTCTTGTTTTCTATACGAACGTTTGCGGAAATGTTGCGGAGGAATATCGCCGGGATACGCTGGATTCCATGCTGAAGCCGGAGCTTTTGACGCATCTGGGGCCGGCGCTTGCGAAGATCTCTGCAATGGGCATCCGGTACAGCGCGCTGCCGGGACACAACATGGAGATCCGAGACGCCCTGAAGGCGGAGCTTACCGAGGAATGGTTCCATCGCCGCGGAATCGAGGTTGTGAATGTAGCAATTAATTCCGCAACGGCATCCGACGAGGACGAGGAAATGATTAAACAGCTGCAGAGGACGGCTGTCATGCGAGATCCAACGATGGCGGCGGCGACGGTTACCAGCGCGCAGAGCGACGCCATGCGTGCCGCGGCGGCGAACGAAAACGGAGCGATGATGGGCTTTATGGGACTCGGTATGGCGCAGCAGGCCGGAGGCGTCAACGCGCAGACGCTATACGCGATGGGGCAGCAGGTCCAGCAGCAGAATGCACAGCCCGCGGCCGGGAACGGCTGGCTCTGTTCCTGCGGTACGCAGAACGGCGGAAAATTCTGCGAGAACTGCGGAAAGCCCAAACCTTCGGCGGATTGGATGTGTTCCTGCGGAACACGAAATAAGGGGAAATTCTGTTCGGAATGCGGCAAACCGAAACCGGAACAATCTGAATTTTACCGGTGCGAGACGTGCGGCTGGACCCCGCCGGATCCGGCGCAACCGCCGAAGTTTTGCCCGGAATGCGGAAATCCGTTCCGCCGGAACGATTTAAAGTAAAGGAATCGGAGGTTTTCCGGAATGGCTGAAACGATGCGGTACAAATGCCCTTGCTGCGATGGCGAGATCATATTCGACAGCACGACGCAGAAAATGAAATGCCCGTATTGTGAAAATACGTTTGATGCGGAAACCTTGCGCGAATATGACGAGGAGACCGGCAGCGTCCCCGAAGAGAAAACGGAGTGGGAGCAATCCGGCGGCGCCGAGTGGAGCGAAGCGGAGCAAAGTGACGTCGTGTCTTATACGTGCGCATCATGCGGGGGCGAGATCATAGGAGATCGAAGCACCGCGGCGACAAGCTGTCCATACTGCGGAAATCCCGTCATTATGAAGGGCCAGTTTGCCGGCGCGCTGCGGCCGGATTGGGTGATCCCCTTCAAGCTGGATAAAAATGCTGCGAAAGCGGCGCTTGGGCGTCATCTTCAGGGAAAGCGCCTGCTGCCGAAGCTCTTCAAGGACAAAAACAGGATCGAGGAAATCAAAGGAATTTACGTTCCATTCTGGCTGTTTGACTGTAATACGGACGCAAGCGTCCGATACCGTGCCACCAGAACGCGGTTTTGGAGCGACCGGAATTATAATTATGTGGAAACGTCGCATTTCCTGCTCGTGCGGGAGGGAAGCGTTTCCTTCTCCTGCGTTCCCGTGGACGGCTCCAGTAAAATGCCGGACGCATTGATGGAGGCGATCGAGCCGTATGATTATAAGGAAGCAGTCGATTTTCAGACGGCCTATCTCTCTGGTTTTTTTGCGGAGCGCTATGACGTCGCCTCAGAAGGCGCTGCGGAACGCGTCAACGAAAGAATCCGCCGGAGCACAGAGGAACTGTTCCGCGACACGGCGAACGGCTATGAAACGTGTGTCACGCAAAACTCGAGTGTCCGCTTTTCAAATGGGAGGATTCGTTACGCGCTGCTGCCCGTATGGCTTCTGAATACAAAATATAACGGGAAAATATATACTTTTGCAATGAACGGGCAAACCGGTAAGCTGATTGGAGATCTCCCGATGGATAAAGGCGCGTTCTGGAGATGGTTCACAGGAATTACCGCCGGAGTCGGAGCGGCCGTGATGCTGCTGCTGTGCCTGCTGATGTAGGAGAAGGAGGGGAAAATCCGATGCTGCGCGGAAAACAGTTTTATATTTTCCTTGGTACGCTCCTTTTGCTTTCTATCTTTATTCTTCCTGTCATCGCAGCGGACGCGGGGACGCCGGATAAGGTTGTTGATGGAGCCGGACTGCTTACGGAGGAAGAAGAGGACGCGCTTCGGAGCCGGATCGCGGAAGTCGTTTCGCGCTATCAATGCGATCTTGTTATTGTGACAGCGGATTCTACTCATGGGAAAACGCCCCGTGCGTTTGCCGACGATTATTTTGACGAAAACGGCTACGGCATCGGCGCGTCGAGAAGCGGCGTGCTGCTGCTGGTTTCCATGGAAGAACGCGATTGGTACATCAGCACCAGCGGCACGGCAATCCGTGCGTTTACCGAGTACGGTCTTGATTATATGGAGGAACGCATCCCTCCTCTGCTGACCTCCGGAGATTATATGGAAGCTTTTGAAACGTTTGTTTCGCTCTGTGAGGACTTCCTGCGGGAGACGGAGGAGAACCGGCCGTATGATATTGACAACAAAATCCGCGAGCCCAAAACGCTTTCTGATTATCTTTTTTATCTGGTGATATCGGTTGCGGTGGGCGCGGTCATTGCATTTTTCGCAACGTCTTCTATGAAAAGAAAGCTCAAGACGGCGGTTCCGCAGCCCGCCGCGTATACGTATATCCGGGAGGACGGCGTGCAGATTACCAAGTCAAAGGATCTGTATCTTTTCAGCAGCGTTTCAAGAACCCCAAGACCGAAAAACACGGGCGGAGGCGGCAGCAGGACGCATACGAGCGCAAGCGGCAGATCTCACGGAGGACGCGGAGGAAAGTTTTAAGCGCGCGGGCGGAACGCGGAGAAATTGTAAAATATGTGTTGACAATGCATGCTTATGTGGGTATAATAGCACAGTCGGATTTTGGTTAACAGGTAAAATAACTTTGTCATCCGACGCAAGCGGGTGTAGTTCAATGGCAGAACATCAGCCTTCCAAGCTGATTGTGAGGGTTCGATTCCCTTCACCCGCTCCATTCTTTTGTACCCATAGCTCAGCAGGATAGAGCAACGGCCTTCTAAGCCGTCGGTCGGGGGTTCGAATCCCTTTGGGTACGCCAACAAAAGCACAGCATTGAGGAGTTGAACTCCCGTGTTGTGCTTTTATTTCTAATATTATATAATGTCATTAAGGGGGTGAAAAAATGTTTGAAAAATATTTTAATAGGCCATATGAAACTCACGATTTTCCGTATTTTGTACCGGAAAAAGAATTGGATTATAATGTCGACTACGCCAAACGGATAACTGATGAAAAATGGGTGTATTACCGATGGAGAGAAGATGTAGAACGTGGCGGTTGGAAAAGAAACGAAGAAGCCGCTGAAAAAATAACGGCTCATGGCGGATTAAATCTTGAAATATGTGCTGGACCCGGTGCTGGTTTTGCACTCGCCACTTTAATGAAAAACTATAACGCTAATATCATGCTAAGTGATTTATGCCCAACTGTTGTAAAAGAATGGTATAAACTTTTTCAAAACATGGAAAATCCCCCACCAAACATAGAATATGCGGTTTTTGATGTTTGCGATATGCCTTTTGTTGATAATAGCCTGGATGTTATCTCCGGGAGAGGTGCTATTATTAATATTGAAGGAAACAGGGATAGGGCTCTTAAAGAAATTTATCGTGTACTTAAACCAGGCGGCTTGTTTGTATTTGATTATGGTTTTGTTACGGAAGAATATTATAGTCGGATGCCCAAAACAGCACGTGAAATTATAAAAGAAAGATATCCAACAGTCTTTTGGGATTCATTAAATATTTTTGACGAATTGGGATATTCGAAGATTGAAATCGTCGAAAAGAGTACATGGTCTAATAAAGATGATGAGAGTAACCTCGCAGATCTTTGTAGAGAGTTAAATACTGAACTGATATTTTCATGTTTTATCCGATATTGTACAAAATAAGCAAATATTTTTCTTCGAGAGTTCAAATCCCTCCGCCGAAATGCCGAAAATATCTTTTTCATGTGGTTTAGACATAGAAAAAAGCCTTTCGTTAAAGTAAAAACGAAAGGCTTTGTTTTTTAGAGTTTGGCTGAGAAAGTGAATTTTCCCGTTATTTTAAAAATTATCCTGTGATTTCATCGCTTTTTGTGTTCTGCTTGGTTGAGGAGTGTTGAGCGTTGCAGAGGTCTTTTATACGCGAATCTAACTTTGCCGCAGCCTGCTGTTTTTGTGAATCTATAATATGGCCATATATATTCAAAGTGGTGCTTGTCTGTGCGTGCCCAATTATACCGGAGACCGTCTTCAAATCCGTGTTGTCGGCGAGTAATAATGAAACAGTGGTATGCCGCAACGCATGCGGTGAGAAATCTCCGATTTCGTTTTCTTTACAGAAATCAGAAAACCATTGTGTGAAGCTGTCTGGATTCATGGGCGTACTGTCATTTTTTATAAAAAGGCGTTCGTTTTTTACTTCCGATTTTTTATTATTCTCGTCTATAATCGTAATTTCATTTTTCCATAAATTACCAAGCAAAAGGCGTTGCTCTAACCACCATGAACGATAGCTTTTTAAAAGGGAAACAGCCGTTTCGCTGATTTCTATTGTACGATAGCCGTTTTTTGTTTTTGGTGATTTTGTGATGATGTGTTTATTCACATATTGGGATGTTCTACGGATCTGAATGCGTTTCTTCTTAAAATCGATGTCCGACCATTCTAAGCCGAGAAGTTCCCCTCTCCGGCAACCGGTAAAGAGTGATAGCATCACGATTGTATACCATTTAATAGGCGCTTTTTCTAATGCTCCCATAAGTTTTGTGAGTTGCTCTTCATTAAAAAAACGCGCTTCCTTTTTGGCTACCTTTGGCGGCTTAATGTGTGCGCTGTCTGCCGGGTTATATGGGATAAGATCATCCCGGACGGCCTGATTTAAAATGCTGTTAATCAGCTTATAATGCTTTTGTATTGTATTGTCGGAAATGAGTTTTTCGGCTCCGGATATATTGAACAGTTTTTTACTTTGATGCCAACGATGTCATTAACATATTTTCTTATGTAAGTACTATTTATATCTACACCCGTGTCAATAATTACGATTTTATTCATATTTGTTTATCCTCATGCTGATAATATGCTATTTGCATATTATACATTTTTGCGTATAATCCGTTGGCTGCCATCAACTCATTATGTGTTCCGCTTTCAATAAGTTTACCGTTATCCAATACTATAATTTTTGTGCAAAATCGAGTTGTGCTGAAACGATGTGATACAAATAAGGTTAGTTTATCCTTTCTCACTTCGTATGTAAGATGGTTCATATTTCTTTCTGCAAGCGGATCTAAAGAAGCGGTAGGTTCATCCATCGTGAGAACACATGACGATTCTTTACATAATGCCCTTGCTATTATGAATCTTTGTTCTTCTCCTCCGGAAAATAGTATTCCATCAGATGAAAACTCATGTGTATAAGGCGTTTCGAGTTTATTCGGTAAATTATTGATTTTATTCAGCATTCCGATTTGCTCCAAAAACATTTCAGTATTTGTACCGACGTGTCCAAAAAGGAGATTTTCTTTTAATGTCAATGCATACATATTATAATCTTGAAAAGCAGACGCAAAAAAACGACAATACTCAATCCAGTCATATGAATATATGCTTTTTCCATTCAACAGGATACGCCCCGAATCTATTTTATATAACCTCAAAAGTAATTTTATTATTGTACTTTTACCCGCGCCGTTTTCTCCCACAATTGCGACAACGTCATTTCCGGAAAAACGAAAAGAAAGATTATCCACAGCGGGGGATATCTGATTGGGATATGTAAAAGAAACATTTTCGAAAATTATATCGGTTATATGCGTTGGCATCGGATCATGACCATCCAAACTGCCGCAGACAGGCAGCGCCATATAGCGTTCAGTTGCTTCATAATATAATGCCATTGTTGATAAAGTTGTATATGAATTAAATACTTGACGTATAGCGCCTGACATCATCAGAGCGGCCGAAATATAAATTAGAAAATCATACAATTGAATGTTATCTAAGCTGAATTGCCATATAGCAAAACCGTAAATACCAATTGTCTGTAATGCATTTATAAAGGCTAAACTTGCCTGGTATTTCATTTTTGAAAAAGACCGCTTGTTTTCAAGTGCGCGAATATTTTTCTCATTATTATTATATTTTGAAATTAAAAAATCCTTTATATTATATAACCGTTCCTCCGCACCATAATCAATACTAAACATTATTTCGCTTATATAACCACGTATGTGCCGTTTTTTTGAAATTGCCTTATTGTGCAATTGTTCTACTTTTACAGCCTTCTCATCTAAAGCAAAGATAACCAGCAATGTCAACACAACAAAAACAACAAGCATAAAATGAACGTTAATAAAAATAATTGAGGTTGTAATTATCGTTATAATACGACCAAGCAAGACAGAAAAAATCTCAAATACAACATTTTGCGTTTGATAAACACCCATCAAGGCTTCCTCCTCAAACTCAAGACATTCATTGCTTTCTGCTGTTTCCAAACTAAGTCCATGCAGCTGCGCGTCAAACCTTCCGATGCGTATATTAAACAACTTTTCCTGCTCATTATTAATTTTTCGATTCACAATATTTTGCAGTAGTGATAAAAGCGGTATTGCGGCTGTGATAGAAACGGCAAAAATCACCGATTGTTCTATCGTATATATGCCTGATGCTATCCTAAGCATAAAGGACGGTAGGAAAACCCCTACTAAGACTTTCCCTTCAAAAAGGATGGCATTGATAATACTCAAAGGCATTATGATTTTTGAAAGCTTATGTTGTTCAACTAAATTCTTTTTTAAGAATTTGACGTTTTTTATTATTTTATGCATCATATCTACGTTTTCTCCTATTGTCAAGCCTTGCAAAGCAGCGCAAATCTGATTTTATTCCGAAATCTTCAGGCCAAATAATTCGATCTGACTGTTGTATAGATTTGTATATATCCCATTGTGTTTTATCAAGTCACGGTGACTACCGTCTTCAATTAATCTTCCGTTGTCAAATACTAAAATTCGGTCGGATAACGAGCAGCTTGCAAGCCTATGTGAAATAAACAGAACCGTTTTAGAATGAGATATTGAGCCGAATCGATTGTATATTTCAAATTCACTTTGCGGCGATAATGACGATGTGGGCTCATCTAATATCATTACCTGTGCGTCAGCGCATAAGCATCTTGCAAATGCAAGCTTCTGCGTTTCGCCACCCGAAAGCTCAACGCCCTCATCCGAAAACGTTTGCGTAATATATGTTTCTAACCCGTTAGACAGAGCGTTAATGGTTTTTGTCAGTCCTAAATCCTCTATAACCTGTTGAATCGCTTGGAGTCTATCGTGCGTTATTTTTTCATCAGTGGGAAACACAAGATTATCTATTATTCTAAAATCAAATATATGATAGTTTTGCATCACGGGCGCAAACAGAGAAATATAATCAGTGTAGTCTATGGTCTCAATGTTTACTCCATTGTACGTTATTATACCTTTCGATGGCTTATATAGTCCCATCAGCAACGATATAAAGGTTGTCTTTCCCGCGCCGTTTTGTCCGACGATGGATATCTTTTCTCCTAAACGTATTTTTAAGGTCAAATTCTTCAGCGCATATTCAGTTTGTCCGGGATATGCAAACGACACATCAATAAATTCAAACACACCTTCTCCTTGCGGTAAAGAATTAACTCCTTTGTTGGCAGAGGGCAATGTTAAGAAGGCGTAAAAAGCATTCAAATAAGTTAGCTGCTCATTGATTGAAATACATTGCGAAAGAATGTTGTCCACTGAACCTGCAACTTGCTGAAGCGCCGAAATATTCAAAGAAAAGTGTCCAAGAGTGATTTTAGACTTTAACACTTGAAAAATATTATATATGTATATTGTGGCATCCTGAGGAATACCAATAACGTAAGCCCACCATGTTTTTCTTGTTATGTAATGATTGTATCTTTGCGTGATATGATATACCTCGTCGATATTTTCGCCGAGCTTGCGAAGAATAAAATCGCTGAGTGAAAAGGCTCTTATTTCCTTTGCATAATTTCGCCAAGTAAGCCCATCGCGAAAATACTCTAATTTTCGCATTGCTATTGCCTTTTCAGATTCCGCAGTATAGTTTTTACGCGCAACCTTCATTTGGCTGATACCACGTAATAGAGAAAATGCCGTTATTAAGACATAAACATACAAAGGCAAGTTGCGTAATATAACAATCGCACTGAAAAACACGGCAATGGAGTTTATAATTGAAAAAATGCTTGACATGATTCCTTTAACGCTGCCCTTTTCACGGCAGGCTTTTGAAAGCTCATACTCATTTCTTACATTTGGTTCAACTAACTGCTCGTAACGCAGTGTCATCAATTTTTCATATTGTATAATATCTATCTGATTATCATACTCGCTTTCAGCGACTTCAATTCTGTACTGAACTATTGTGCTTATAATAGAAATAACCATTTGAAGCCCTACAAAGCCAAGAACGACCATCGCAGCCGCAAAATAAGAAGCACTCTGCAAATTTGTAATCAGCATACTCGGGAAAAAAATAAAAATATAAGCATTTGCAAGCTGAATTATTGTGCGTGCAGAATAAAGTAAAAATAGTATTTTCTTGTATTTGACCATCATTTTTGCGGCGTATATTAAGCTTTTAATTTTTCCACAACTGTGCTTCACGATTTCTTCTCCTATGATTTTGTGATTGGGTTAAGTTTTCTTTCGATTAATCACCAACAGCTATAATCAAAACCAACAGCCAAGCGGTGGTTTTGATTTATAAACATGATGCGCAGATTTTGAATCTGCGCATACATAATCCCAGTACTGAACAGAGCAATCAAAAATGTATAGTATTCTTATTAAATAATTCGCCTTTTAATACAGCTAAATTGATTGCTGATATATGCTTAGCGAATTTAGTTTTTCATTTACATGAATTACACGCTTTCGCAGCACAAGCCTTTGGCAAATTGCAACCGCTGCTAACATTAATTAATATTCTCTTTCATATTTTTACAATATCATACATTTTTCGTTTTATCAATATTTTTTTATATTATACAGAAATAAACTTCTTGTTTAATTTTAACAATGAAAATAAATGTTGATATGTTTTTTGGAGGTGATTAAGCATAATCCTAATACGGATGAGTTCGATTATAGACAGTACGAATGCAACTTTATGATGCAGATATATCGCAGAAATAGCCGTAAAAGAAACGGATGTATTTAACTGCCGTTTAAAATGTCGTATATTACTTGCTTTAAAATATCAAGATACTTATTATATACTTTATTGTATAAAAATATTTCTGAAAAATACAAGTTGATTATTGACAAAAATGAACCATGAGTTTATATTATATATATTTTATAACAACATAGATGATGAAGTCAGTGTAATAGTATATAAAATACTTATATAAGTCGGAAATTAGAAATTTATGTAGTTTTAAAAAATATTATTGGCAATTATAGGTAAATGTTTCGTGTTTTGCAATGACACAAAGTTTAGTAATTTTGCAGTTTGAAAATTAAAAAGAGATTAGATAAATTATAAACATATAAACTAAAAATAATAAATATATCGGAAACTAGAGGAGAATTTACACATGATTCATTGCATATTTATTAAAAACGAAAATCACAATGAAATAAATGGTAATTTAATAAAAAGGTGCATATTATGGGTGGATCAAATTTCAAAAAAAAATTATTTACTGGAGTAGTAATATTTATTGTTCTCTGTATTGGGATAGGAACTATCTATTATATACATAAATATACCAACCTTCCGAGTGAAGAAGAACTAATAAATTATAATTCATTAGAAAACATATTACAAAAAAAAGATTCGCTATATATCGAACAAAAAATAGTTATGAAAGATAAAGAGGAAAAGATTGGGCAGATCTGTTATCTAGAATATGCAGAGGGTATAATAAATAAGTTTAATAGTTTTTATGATAATCCAATCGAAGACATATTTTACAACGGATATCATTATAGAAATTATCAAGACACAATCTATGCAGTATGTGAGAAAAATGCATTAAATCTTTCCTCAATGATTGATATTTTTTCCAGCTGCGTTCAATATCTGAATTCAGCTGGAGCAGAAAGGGTAAAGCCGCAAAAATTAGAAAGAAACGGACAGGGGTATATTCTTTCTTACAACTGGAAAACATCTTATGATACAAATGTTTTTCAACATGAACTTTCATTTCGATTTTCAAAAGATATGGCCTGTAAGGAAATAAAACAAGTAGAAAACGACTCAACGATAATATATTCATTCGAATATGGGAATAAAAAAGATTACTTTAATAAAGTCCGGGATATCCATCAAAACACCTATATAAAGATAAATGTGACAAATATAAGCGAAAATGAAAGATCGTTTGGTCCTTGTAAAATTCCTACAGGCATGTATGTATGGATCGAGCATATGACACAGGCCGAACTTTATTTAGATGCTGACGGTATCGTACCATATACGGCAGCAACTCATGTAGGACCAAACGCATGGATTACAGCGGAACCAATCGACCAAGATCTGTCATTATTTTTGAAGGAGACATATGAATAGAAATGAAGCTCAATAGTCAATTAGTGAAAAACGCATATATAATATTTTTATTTATCAGAAAAATTGCGTTATATCTAATAATATCTTTCGTTCCAAATTTCTTATTCTATTTCAGCGATAGTCTGCAAATTGAAAGGCGGCAATCGCCCGAGGCTGATATGGAATTGATCAGCATGATTTTGAGTATCATTTTTATGATCACATTTGTTGCTTTGCTATATTCAACCAAAAAGCATATTTTTGATATAGGCGTTACAGATCGCATAAAAATTAAAGATCAGGTGAAGTTTGAGACCTGTTTAGCGGTTGGCTCTATATCCATATATCTACTAATATCCGCCATTTTAGCCATTTTTTTAGATGACAAAATGTTTAAAATCAGTCTTTATATTCCTCTGTTCGTATTTTATAAGTTTCTTCATAATGCTTGGTTGTCGCTTGTGCTAGCTATTTTAATGTATATTCTATTTGCATTTATTGTGTTAGTGATTCCATATATAAAACGAAAACGTTCTAGCAATAGAGAAGAAAAATTAGATTAATACGATAAAGGATAAATTTATAAAATAGAGTTTAAGTATAGATCATGAAATCAAAATTGCAGTTATTACCAATCGCTCTTTAGAAGCTTTTCTGGATATAGCACAGATGGCTTCTTACGAAGACAATATGACGCGACAGTGTTCTTTTTTGAATTCATTCGGAACCTTGTGTCATCCGTGTATTTGAAAGCAGAACTTATTGCGTTTGGGAACGCTATGCGGAATTTTTAAATCTTATTAATAAAGCAATCAAAAATATGCTGACAGGCTCGATCCATCAAGCTAAAATGGAAAAACAAGCGACAGCTTTGCAAGCTCTGGATTACCGACTTTTTTCCTTGCTGGGAAGACTATCGCAGGATCAGCATATTTTAAAAAAGCTTGGTAACGGCGGATATCCCATACAGCGGAGACAAAACCGTAAACGGCAAATACAGCGATGAAGAAATGATGGAAAATCATTGGGTATCAAATGACACAGACCGGATCCACCGGCTTGTATATGATCCGGGCCAGGCGTATCCGGTCAAGAAGATCGTGCTTTATCATATAAAATGCAATGTACTGATTGACTACACGATACAGGGGCGCCGCGATTCTCTGCAGCGGAAGGATTTGTACAGAGACGGACAGCCACGATGGAATTACTTCTTATTATTTAAATGGTCGGCCGTACCGATCTTTTCGTCTATACATAACGAATCCCTCAGCCCGAGGGAACGCCGCCGGGCTGCTGGAATTTCAGGCCTGGGTGTGAGTCATTTCGATGCTTTTTCTCTTTCGAACGCCGCAGTCACGATTCCCTTTTTCTCGTGCCGGAGCTGAAAAAATCCGGAGATCGCCACGATGACCGCGCCAGCGGCGTCCAGAATCAGATCCCACATGGTGTCTTTCAATGCTTCGTGTCCTACCAGCGGAACGGCGTCCGCTCCTCCGACCGAGCCGCCCGTGGACTCCAGATAAGTCTGCGTACTTGTTCCGAAAAGATCGTCGAAGGTGTATTCCAGAATTTCCCAGATCGCGCCGACCGCCAGGGCGAAACAAAAAACAGAAACGGCAACAAAAACCGGGCTCAGCTGCAGCGACACCGAATCCGCCTTATTCAGCGTATTGATCAATACGAAGCCCAGGCTGGCCAGCAATACTCCAGAAAAGAAATGCAGCAGCGAATCCCAATACTTAAATCGATCGAAAAAGTTGATCACGTCTCCCAGGACGATTCCGCAGAACGCAAACGCAACGTAAATGATCTGAAAGGAGCGTGGTATTTTAACCTTAAAAAATTTTCTGACGAATACCGGAAGGATCAGGAGAAGCAGCATGAAAAAACAGGAGACCGCGTTAAAGACCATTCGGCTTATCTGCGCAGGCTCTTCGGAAATTGCCGCAAAAATCAGGGAAGAGACAAATAACAGGAGCGTAATCAAAAATATAATGCGCGTGAACGCGTCGGGCATATGTTCTTTTAGTAAATATTGCGGTTTTTCGGAGTTTTTTTTCATGCTTCGCATCTCCCTTCCAAATATTATATATTTAGTATATTATGCGAAGCGCTGCTTGGCAAGGCGTATCCTGCGTCAGCCGAAGATTCTTCCAAGCATATATCCGGAAAACTCTTTCACCCGGCTTGCTTCAATTTGGAACGGCGCGCCGCACTGATAGCACGCAAGCGCCGCTTCAATCAAGGAGGTATAGGCCCGCGGAAGCTGACCGGCGCCCCACCTGCCGCCCTGCTCTTTTGAAAGAATCAGGCCGCTCTCCTGGACTGCGAGCACCCTGCAGAGATTCAGCAGGTAAGACACAATGTCTGCCCCTGCTCCGCCGCCCGATTCCCGGAGGTCGGCGCGAATGCTGTCCAGATAATATTCTGGGGGAACGGCTCCGAACACGGACGCGGCGGATTCCCCGCAAAGTGTGATCCCGACGGCTCGCGTCACGGTAAAATGTGCCGCCAGGTCCCGATCCGTTCCATGCATGGCGCGGCAAAACGTTTTCCGGTCTTGCCTGCAGCGCTCTGTATACATTTTTGAAAAATGAAGTTCAAACGGCGTTGGATAAACGAAATTTACGCAGTATTTTTTCAAAACGACGCTCATTTCGATTCCTTTTGCCGGCCAATCATTTTCCAGCTTCAGCAGCGCATCGATCAGCGCTTCCTTCTCCGCAGGGGCAGGCGGATCCCGGGTTACCGTCAGAAAATCGATATCGCTTCTTTCCCGGCGGTAGCAGCCAAAGGCAAGAGATCCATGCACATAGATCCCAACCAGCCGTCTGCCAAGAATTTTTTGATATTCCAACGATATTTGATTTAACAGCGTCGTTTCGCACATCTGCGCGGCCGCCCTTTCTGTGCCGTATTTTTCCTTTATTGTACCACGCTGGCAAATAAAATTCACCGGGCGGCAGGAGCTTGACAGCCCGCGGCCGCCAGCGTATCATAAAACCCCATCAGAGTGGAATTTGAAGGAATATGAGGAGGCGTTTTATGAAAAAACTGGTCGTTGCAATCATACAGCATCGCTGCCCCGGAGCGGATCAGCTGGTTAACACGGAAACGGGGATTGCTTACGTGCGCGAGGCAAAGCGGCGCGGAGCGGATCTCGTATTATTCCCGGAATGCTGGATCACCTCGTATGATTGTCCGAAGGCCGCCAGAAGGCTGCCGCCCTTGGAAGAGCTCGAAGCCGATCCCGACTTCCGCGCCTGGTGCGACGCGGCCCTTACAGAGGAAAGCGAACCGATCAGACGATTTCAAGCGGCCGCGGCAGAGCTTTCCGTGGGCATCGTGATTACCGCTTTTACAAAGGGCGTTAAATATCCGCAGAATTCCGCGTTTGTGATCGGGCGCGACGGGCAAATCCTGATGAAATACAGCAAAGTTCATACATGCGACTTCGATTGGGAGCGATATCTGGAAAGCGGCAGCCGCTTCTCCGTCTGCAGCTTTGACGATGTCTGCATCGGCATAATGATCTGCTATGATCGGGAGTATCCGGAAAGCGCCAGGGAGCTGATGCTCCAGGGCGCGGAGCTGATTCTTGTACCGAACGACTGCGATAACATGCGGCCGCGCCTGCGGGAGCTTTCTGTCCGCGCCATTGAAAATATGACGGGCATCGCAATGGCAAATCCGCCCGGTCCGGGAGCGGGGCGTTCCTGCGCATACAGTCCTGTCGCCTGGGATCGGGACGATAATACAATCCTGCTGGGGGATGAGAGAACGGAAGAGATTTACCTTGCCGCTTTTGACCTGGATGAAATCCGGGCGAACCGCGCGGAAGAGGACCTCGGAAAATATCGGAAGCCCGGAGCGTACCGTCATTTGCTGAGAACAAGGGAGGAGCTCCATGAAGACACTTGAAACGGAACGCCTGATTTTACGGGCGTGGAAGCTGGAGGACGCGGCGGATGTTTTTGCCTATGCGTCTGGCAGCCGCGTCGGCCCCATGGCGGGCTGGAAGCCGCACGAAACGCTTGCAGAAACAAAAGAAATCCTTCGGAAATTTATTGAGCAGGATGACACCTGGGCCGTGGAATATAAAGAATCCCGCAAAGTAATCGGCTCCGTCGGGCTCCATTGCCGGGAGCGGGAAGGAATCGCGTTTGACCGGGAGCTCGGTTACGTGCTTTCGGAGGATTACTGGGGACGTGGAATCATACCGGAGGCCGTGTCCGCCGTAATCCGCTTTGCCTTTGAAGAGCTCGGCGTCAATACGCTGCTTGCATCGCATTTTTCCTTTAACCGCCAATCGGAACGCGTAATCCGAAAGTCCGGCTTCCGCTATTTGAAGCATGCGGCGGAAAGCTGGCGGCGCTACGACGGCGCGGTGCTTGACGAAGAGCTTTATCTTCTGGAACGGGCGGATTATCCGTTTGAAATCGGGCGATGGATGGAATGCTTCATCAGAGAAATGAAGGCCAGCTTCTCGGATCGCGTTGCTTTTATCGGGCTGCAGGGAAGCCGGGCGCGCGGCGAGGCGAGCGAAGACAGCGACATCGACGCAGTGCTGATCCTCGAGCGCAGAAACCCGGAGGACCTCAAGACGTATCGGGAAGCGCTGCGGCGGCTGCCGTGGAATGCAAAGGCATGCGGCTTTTTTTCGGATCTGGAAACGCTTTTGTGCTGGGATCGTGCGGATCTATTTCAATTATATTATGATACAACGCCATACTTCGGCAGTCTGGAGCTGCTCCGGCCCCTGATTGGAAGCGCGGATGTACTGCGCGCAGTACGGATCGGCGCCTGCAATCTTCGCCATGCCTGCACGCACAACTTTCTTTACGGCGGCTCCCGGACGGCTCTGGCAGGATTATACAAATCGGCGGTGTTTGTGCTTCAGGCGGAGCGGTTTTATAAAACGGGCGTCTATCTGCGCCGCAGATCCGAGCTGCTTCTGGCGCTCTCCGGACGCAGCGCAGAGATTTTGCGCATCGCGGCGATTCTTCGGGAAAATGCAGACCTTTCTGAGGAAGCATTCGAACGTTATTCCGCGCTTCTGCAGGAATGGGCGGGAGAATTGATCCGTAAATACGCGGAAATCGTATGATTTTGCTTGCTTTATTTTCAAACCGGCGTATAATAAACGTCACAGGGGTGCTCACGGCAGTGGGCTGAGATTAGGCTGATACCGCCTGGACCCGAGAACCTGATTTGGATAATGCCAACGTAGGGAGATCGCTTTCGGAATATGCATACTTATGCGGTGATGTCTTTACAGCGGCATCACCGTTTTTTGTTGGGAGGAAATGCAATGCTTGGAGTATATCTGGAGAATGTCAGGAGTAAAAAGCCTCTGATTCATAACATCACGAATTACGTTACGGTAAACGACGTTGCAAACATCCTGCTGGCCTGCGGCGCAAGCCCCATTATGTCCGACGATGCCGGAGAGGTAGAGGAAATTACCTCGGCTTGTGGGGGGCTTTGCATCAATATCGGTACGCTGAATCAAAATACGATATCTTCTATGCTTCTGGCGGGCAAGCGGGCGTCGTCGCTTGGCCGTAAAACCGTACTGGATCCCGTAGGAGCCGGGGCGAGCAGGCTTCGGACGGAGACGGCATTTCGCCTGATCGAACAAATCCGCTTCGACGTCATCCGCGGCAATATTTCTGAAATGAAGGCGCTGGCGCTCGGAAGCGGCGGCGCGAAAGGCGTGGATGCCGATGTCGCCGACGCCGTGACGGAGGATACGCTGGACTCCGCCGTTTCCTTTGTACAAGCTTTTTCACAGAAAACAGGCAGCGTCATCGCAGTGACCGGCGCGATTGATCTCGTTGCCGACGGAAAGCGCTGTGTGATCATCCGGAACGGCCGGCCGGAAATGGGCAGGATTACGGGTACCGGATGCCAGCTTTCCGCAATGCTTGCAGCTTTTGTAACTGCAAATCCGGAAAAAGTGTGGGAGGCTGCGGCTGCCGCGGTATGCGCTATGGGGCTTGCGGGAGAAATCGGATACCGAAACATGCTGCCCGGAGACGGAAATGCCACCTATCGCAACCGGATCATCGATGCGGTTTATCATTTGGACGAAAAAACGCTGGAAGAGGGAGCGCGCTATGAAATTCGATAAAAAGGATTTACTGCTGTATGCAATTACCGACCGGAGCTGGCTCGGCGGAGAAACGCTGTATGCGCAGACGGAGAAGGCGCTTAAAGGAGGCGCAACATTTTTACAGCTGCGCGAAAAGGATCTGGACTGCGAGTCCTTCCGCTCCGAAGCGATGGAGCTCAAGGCGCTGTGCCGGAATTATCACGTCCCGTTTTTGATTGATGATAACGTGGAGCTGGCAATTGAAACGGACGCGGACGGCGTTCACGTTGGGCAGAGCGACGCTGAGGCCGGCGAGGTCAGGAAGCGTCTGGGAAATGGAAAAATTCTCGGAGTATCCGCACAGACGGTCGAGCAGGCGCGCCGCGCAGAACAAAACGGCGCCGACTATCTCGGTGTGGGAGCGGTTTTCCATACGGGCACAAAACCGGATGCGAAGGACGTTTCCTTTGACACGCTGAAAGAGATTTGCTCTGCCGTCCGCATCCCCGTTGTAGCCATCGGAGGGATTTCCAAAGACAACATCCTCCGGCTTTCGGGCAGCGGAATCTGCGGCGTCGCCGTAATCAGCGCAATTTTTGCGCAGCCCGACATTGAAGCCGCAGCGCGCGAGCTGCGACAGCTTGCGGAAAGAACGGTATCGTCATGATTCGTGCCGCCGTTTTTGATGTGGACGGAACGCTGCTGGATTCCATGCCCATCTGGGAAAACGCCGCCGCAGTTTTTCTGGCAAAACACGGAATTGAAGCGGAAGCAGGGCTTGGCAGAAGGCTTTACCCGCTGAGCATGCAGGAAGGAGCAGCCTACTTGCAGAAAAAATACCGACTTTCGATGTCTTCGGATAAAATTATAGAGGGAGTCGGCGCCGTGGTTTCCGATTTTTATGCAGAGGAAGCGCCTCTGAAGCCAAATGCGGATGCGTTTCTGAACGCATTGCGGGAAAAAAGCATCCCGATCGCGATCGCAACCTCAAACGAGCGCGGCGCCGTGGAAGCCGCGTTCCGCAGACTGGGGATTTTGCAGTATTTTACAGAAATATTTACCTGCTCGGAAATCGGCGCAGGGAAAACGAAGCCCGATATCTATCGGAGCGCGGCGGAGGCGCTGCAGGCGCCGGTCGACTGTACCTGGATTTTTGAAGATGCGTATTACGCGGCGAAAACGGCGCACGACGCCGGCTTTCGAGTGGCGGGCGTTTATGATGCTTCCTCGGCGGAAGACTCGGAGCTCCTGCGGGCGGTTTCCGATATTTATATCGGAGATTTCAGCGACTTTGCCGGTTTTTACAGAAAAGCGCAGAGGGAGGGAACGAAATGAAGACAGCTCTTACGATTGCGGGCAGCGACTGCTCCGGCGGAGCGGGAATTCAGGCGGATATTAAAACAATGACGGCCTGCGGCGTCTATGCGTCAAGTGCGATCACATCGCTTACGGCGCAGAATACGACGGGCGTTTATGGGATTCTGGACGTAGCGCCGGAGTTTCTGGAAAAACAGCTGGACTGCATTTTCACGGATATTTATCCGGATGCGGTTAAGATTGGTATGACGGCCACGGCAGAGACCGTTTCCGTAATTTCGGAACGGCTGCGGTTTTACAAGGCGCGGAATATCGTGGTGGATCCTGTTATGGTGTCGACAAGCGGCGCCAGGCTGATCGGGGAAGAAGCCGCTGCGGCGCTGAAAGAACGGCTTTTCGGTCTCGCCATACTGCTGACGCCCAATATTCCGGAGGCGGAGGCGATTTCCGGGCGATCTGTTGAAACGCCGGAGGATATGCTCTGCGCGGCGCGGCAGATCAGCGAAACGTTTGGCTGCGCAGTGCTCTGCAAGGGCGGACATAACAGAAACGATGCAAACGACCTGCTGTATTGCGGCGGAACATACGAGTGGTTCCGGGGCGAACGCGTGGAGAATCCAAATACGCACGGAACCGGCTGCACGCTTTCGAGCGCGATTGCCGCATATCTTGCAAAAGGCGCGGATCTGCGCAGCGCCGTGCTTCGAGCCAAGGAATATATTACGGGAGCGCTGAAATCGCAGCTCGATCTCGGACAAGGGAGCGGGCCGCTGGACCACATGTGGAATATAAAACAGGAGAAAGGATGACAAAGATGAGGGACTATAAAACGCAGATGGAAGCTGCCAGAAAAGGAATCATAACAGAGGAGCTGAGAACCGTAGCCAGGAAGGAGCGCATGCAGCCCGAAGAGCTCCTGCCGCTTGTGGCGTCGGGAAAAGCCGTAATTTGTGCGAATATAAACCACAGCTGCATCGATCCGGAGGGCGTCGGTTCGATGCTGAAAACGAAAATCAATGTAAATCTTGGCGTCTCGCGCGACTGCAAGGATTATAATATTGAAATGCAGAAGGTGATGGAGGCCGTCAAAATGGGCGCGCATGCCATCATGGATCTTTCTTCCCACGGGGACACGCAGCCGTTCCGCAGAAAGCTGACATCCGAATGCCCGGCCATGATCGGGACGGTTCCGGTATATGATTCCGTGATCCATTACCAAAGGGATCTCGATACGCTTACCGCCAAGGATTTTATCGACGTCGTGCGGCTCCATGCGGAGGACGGCGTTGATTTTGTAACGCTGCACTGCGGCATTACGCGCAAAACAATCGACCAGATCAGAAATCACCAGAGAAAAATGAATATCGTATCCCGCGGCGGCTCGCTTGTTTTTGCCTGGATGTGCATGACGGGAAATGAAAACCCGTTTTACGAATATTTCGATGAAATTCTGGAAATCTGCCGTGAATATGACGTGACGATTTCACTGGGAGACGCCTGCCGGCCCGGCTGCCTTGCGGACGCGTCGGACGCCTGCCAGATCGAAGAGCTTGTGCGCCTCGGCGAACTGACAAAGCGGGCGTGGGCCAAAGACGTACAGGTCATGATTGAAGGGCCCGGACATATGCCGATGGACCAGATCGCGGCGAATATGAAAATACAGCAGACGATCTGCATGGGCGCGCCGTTTTACGTATTGGGGCCTCTTGTAACGGATATTGCGCCGGGCTATGATCACATCACCTCCGCCATTGGCGGCGCGATTGCGGCGCAGCACGGCGCGGCGTTTCTCTGCTATGTCACGCCGGCGGAGCATCTTGCGCTTCCGAATGTAGAGGACGTCAAGCAGGGCATCATTGCGTCAAAGATTGCGGCGCACGCAGCCGATATCGCAAAAGGCGTCCGCGGCGCCAGGGAGCTTGACGATAAAATGGCAGATGCCAGGAGAAACCTCGACTGGGAGGCGCAGTGGGCGTGCGCAATCGATCCGGAAACGGCAAAGGCCATTCGCAGCGACAGGAAACCGGAGCATGACGACACGTGCTCGATGTGCGGAAAATTCTGCGCCGTACGGAGCATGAATAAAGCGCTTGCGGGAGAACACATCGATATTCTGTGACAAAGATTGACAAATATCCGCATTTATAGTACATTTATTCGAAAGAACCTTCCTGAATGTTCTTTGTATTTTTATGCCTGAATAAAGGGCAGATATTATAAATTTGTAAATGAACGGGTGCGGAATATGAACAGCGGATACGAACATGAGAAAAAAGCGGAAATAACCGAGCGGATTGTCCGTCTCAAAAAAGAACGCGACGCCGTTATTGTTGCGCATATGTATCAGAACGCCGAGGTTCAGGAGATCGCCGACATCGTAGGCGATTCGTTTGCGCTCAGCAAATACTGTGCAGGCCGTCCGGAGCGCACGATCGTATTCTGCGGGGTAGATTTTATGGCGGAAAGCGCCAAGATTTTATCGCCGGAAAAGACGGTGCTGCTTCCCGAACGCCAGGCCGGCTGTCCGATGGCGGATATGATTACGGCAGAGGCGCTGAGGGAATTTAAAAAGACCTATCCCGGGTATGCGGTGGTGACCTATATTAATTCCTCTGCCGCGGTAAAGGCCGAATCCGACGTTATCGTAACTTCCTCTAACGCAGTGAAGGTAATAAAGGGGATGGAGGAGCGGAACCTTATTTTTGGGCCGGATCAGAACCTCGGCGCGTACGTAGCAAAGCAATGCCCCGAGAAGAACATCGTCCTTTGGGACGGTTACTGCCCTACGCATCACAGAATCCAAAAGGAGGATGTACTGGCGGCGAAAGCGGCGCATCCCGGCGCGCCGGTTCTGGTGCATCCGGAATGTCCGCCCGACGTCACCGCGCTTGCGGATTATGTCGGAAGCACAAAAGGCATCATTGATTATGCGGCGGCCTCCGACTGCCGTGAGTTGATTATCGGGACCGAAATGGGTGTCCTGTATCAGCTGGAAAAGAATAATCCCGGAAAGACGTTTTATCTTATGACGCCGGGCCTGATCTGTCCGAATATGAAAAAGACTTCTCTGAAGAGCGTTTTAAGCAGTCTGGAAACGGGAGAAACCGAAATCCGCGTCCCGGAGGAAACGGCAGCGCGCGCCAGAAAGGCGCTGGAGCGCATGATGCGGCTGGGAAGCTAAAACAGCAGGAATGAGGCGAGAAGAATGAGAAGATATTTGGTGGATTTTGACACGGCGCAGATGAAAAAGACGTATACGGACGTCCTCATCATCGGCAGCGGCATTGCCGGCGTATATACGGCGCTGGAGCTCGGCGGAGACTACGACATTACGATTATCACAAAGGAAGAGGTCGAAATCAGCAATTCCGTGCTTGCGCAGGGTGGGATCGCCGTATCGCTCGACAAGAACGATTCACCGGAAGAGCATATGAAGGACACGCTGTATGCGGGAGCCGGGCTCTGTGACGAAGAAAGCGTAAATGTGCTCGTACATGAGGCGGCTGACAATATCAAGCGCGTGTGCGCCTTTGGCGTTCAGTTTGACAAAAGCGAAAACAACGACAAGCAGCTTGCTCTGACGCGCGAGGGCGCACACAGCAGGAACCGGATCATCCATGCGGGCGACGCGACGGGAAAAGAGGTCTGCGACAAGCTGATTCATTCCATGATGCAGCGCAGGAATGTCCGGATCGAGGAACGGACGTGGGCGCTGGATCTTCTGGTGGAAGACAATACCTGCTACGGCGTTATTGCTTATCATGAAAAAACAGGTGAATATACAGCTTATTATGCAGGAATTGTAATCTGCGCCTCAGGCGGCTACGGGCAGCTTTATTATTATACGACGAATCCGGAGGTCGCTACGGGAGACGGCGCTGCGATGGCTTACCGCGCCGGAGGAAAGCTGGCAGATCTGGAATTCGTACAGTTCCATCCGACCGTTTTATATCATGAAAAGAATAAAAGCTTCCTGATCTCCGAGGCCGTGCGCGGCGAGGGCGCGATTCTGCGGAATTCTGCGGGAGAGCGGTTTATGCCGGGATATCACGAGCTTGCGGAGCTCGCGCCGCGCGATGTCGTTTCGCGCTGTATTTTTAAAGAAATGCAGAAAACCGGCGATTCTCATGTGTGGCTTGACATCACGCATAAAAGCCGGGAATATCTGGAAAAGCGTTTTCCGACGATTTTCCAGACCTGTCTTGAATATGGGATTGACATTTCTAAAGACTACATTCCCATTGCGCCTGCGGAGCATTACTGCATGGGCGGAATCCGCACCGGCCTGTACGGAGACACGAGCATTGCCCGCTTTTACGCGTGCGGGGAAGCCGCCTGCAACGGCATCCACGGAGCAAACCGTCTCGCGTCGAATTCTCTTCTGGAAGGGCTTGTTTTCGGCCACAGAATCGGAGCCTGCGCGGACCGGCTGCTGCATGACGACAAGATTGAAGCGATAAAAGGAATGCCCGATTTTGCGAGCAAAGAGGCGGAAACCGGAAGCCGGACGCCTGAGGAAGCCGGGCTTGATCCTGCCGCAGCGATCGAACGTCTCCGCAGAACGATGTCGTCGCTCGTTGGAATCGTACGGACAAAGGAAGGACTTACCGAGGCGCTTCAGACTGCCGAAGAGCTTGCTCGAAAAGCGGATTGCATAAAATGCACCGCCCCGGCCGATTTTGTTGCAGCAAACGACAGCATGCTCGCCTGCCTTGTGATCCGTTCCGCGCTTCGCAGGGAGGAAAGCCGCGGCGCGCATTATAGGGCGGATTTCCCGAAGCCGGACGATGCCTGGAGGCGGCATATTATCGTATCAAAGGAGAACGAGACGTGATGCTTGACTTAAAACAGATCGACAAAGTTGTTTTAAACGCTTTGGAAGAGGACATGCCCTACGGAGATATTACCACGGACAGCCTGATTCCGGAAGACCGCATGGTCGAGGCGAAGTTCCTTGCAAAGGCAGACGGCGTGATTTGCGGAATGCCTGTTGCAGAGCGTGTCTTCAAACTGATCGATGCGCGAACCACCCTGGAGATCTTGAAAAATGACGGTCAAGCCGTACAAAAGGGAGAAATCCTCGCGATCCTGCGCGGCCCTGCGGCGGCTGTATTAAAGGGCGAACGCACGGCGCTCAATCTTCTGCAGAGACTGTCGGGAATTGCTACACGAACACATTGCTTTGCGGAGCTGGTAAAGGATTATCCCGTAAGCGTGGCGGACACGCGCAAAACGACGCCGGGCCTTCGTTATTTGGAAAAATATGCCGTGCGCTGCGGCGGCGGCCGGAATCACAGATACTCGCTTTCCGATGCCGTAATGCTGAAGGATAACCATATCGCGGCCGGGGGCGGAATTCTTTCCGCCGTCCGAACGGTACGCGCCGGCATTCCTCACACGGTAAAAATCGAAGTGGAAGTCGAGAATATGGACATGGTACGCGAAGCTCTGGAGTCGGGCGCGGATATCATTATGCTTGACAACATGGATATCGCCGCTATGACCGAGGCAGTTCGTGTAATCGGCGGCCGGGCGCTTGTAGAAGCCTCCGGAGACGTAACAGAGGAACGAATCCGCGCGATTGCCGCGACGGGAGTGGATATCATTTCAATCGGATGTATCACCCACTCTGTCAAGGCATTGGACATTAGTCTCCGTTTTAAAATTTAACGGGCGTTCTTTTATAATGCCTGTATCATAGTCTTTTTAAGACATGCTGTTTTTCCACAAAAATTATCCACAGAAAAAAGTGGAAATGTGGACAAATTCAAAAAATCCTTTAATCAAAGGATTTTTTTTGATTCCAAAGAAAAAAGTTTTCCACAGGCTGTGTAAAACAAGCCATGGAGATGCTTCAAAAAAATTTTTTAAAAGGTATTGTTTTTTTCAAAAGAAGGGTTTATAATATCTCTCAAATTTAATAGAGAAACCGTTGACTGAGAAGAGTAGCATGGTTTTTTATTTTCCAGAGAGCCGTCGTTTGGTGGAAGACGGTAGATAGGGATGATGTGAATGGACTCAAGAGGGCAGACCGAAAACCGGGAATCCGCAGAGGAGAAAGGCGAGTAGTGGCTGATGGGGACTCCACCCATTATCAGGGGAGCATGTATCAGATGATTGTACGTGAAAGTGAGCGGGCCTTATCGTTTAGGTCAAGAAAGGTGGCACCGCAGGAAGCATTCCATACTGTTCGTGGAAGATCGCTCCTGTCCTTTGTAAATAACAAAGGACAGGAGCTTTTTTTATACATTTTATCAAGAGGAGGAAACCGCTATGGCAGACAAAAAAAGCACAATCAAGAAAATTTATCTTTCCGAGGAACAGATTCCCAAATATTGGTATAACATCGTGGCGGACATGAAGGAAAAGCCGGATCCGTATTTGAATCCTGCTACCAATCAGCCGCTTCGCGAGGAGGAGCTCCGTCCGATTTTCTGCGACGAGCTTTGCAAACAGGAAATGAATACTACGGATCGGTTTATAGAAATTCCGGAAGAAATCCGAGAGTTTTATAAGATTTTCCGCCCGTCTCCGCTGATCCGTGCCTTTGAGCTGGAGCGCGTGCTTGATACGCCTGCAAAAATATATTATAAATTTGAGGGCAACAATACGTCGGGCAGTCACAAGCTGAATTCCGCGATTGCGCAGGCGTATTATGCGAAGCAGCAGGGCATTACCTGCCTGACGACCGAAACGGGAGCCGGCCAGTGGGGGACGGCGCTTTCCATGGCGTGCGCCTACTATGGATTGAAATTAAAAGTTTATATGGTGAAGGTCAGCTATAATCAGAAGCCGTTCCGGAAAGGCGTAATGGAGACGTTCGGCGCGCAGGTCATTGCAAGCCCGAGCAATACGACGGAGGTCGGACGCAGAATCCTGTCAGAGGATCCGGAAAATGCAGGCAGCCTTGGCTGCGCAATTTCTGAAGCAGTGGAAGAGGCCGTTAAGACGGATAACTGCAGATATGTGCTGGGCTCCGTGCTGAACCAGGTGCTTCTCCATCAGTCCGTGATCGGTCTGGAGGCGAAGCAGGCGATGGAGGAGGTCGATGCCTATCCGGACATTCTGATCGGCTGCGCCGGCGGCGGCTCGAATCTCGGCGGGCTTATGGGCGCGTTCCTGCAGGATCGCTTTGCCGGGCGCAAATCGCCGTATTTCATTGCGGTGGAGCCGGCCTCTTGTCCTTCCTTCACGAAAGGAGAATACCGTTATGATTTCTGCGATACGGGAAAGGTTACGCCGCTTGCAAAAATGTATACGCTCGGATGTGATTTCAAACCGTCTCCGACGCACGCCGGGGGGCTTCGTTATCACGGAATGTCCCCAATTTTAAGCAAGCTGTATCATGACGGCATCCTGGATGAGGCAAGAGCGGTGGAACAGCGCGACGTATTCGAAGCGGCTGAGCTGTTTGCAAAATGCGAAACGATTTTACCGGCCCCCGAATCCGCACATGCGATCAAGGTTGCAATCGATGAAGCCGTGAAATGCCGGGAAACGGGCGAAGCCAAAACGATTCTGTTCGGGCTGACCGGTACGGGAAACTATGATATTACCGCGTATATGAATTATAACGACGGCACTATGAAATAACTACAATTTACTGACGACTTCCAGGGGCATCCGCACGAGCTGCGGCTGTCCCAGGAATGTGAGCTCGATAACGGCCGTCCGTTTGTGGCGGTCGATTTTTTTGATGATTCCTTCCCGCCCGAGCAGGGGACCGGAGGTAATATATACTTTAGAATCGAGGATATAGCCCTCAGACATACCGATACTATAATCATCGTCCGTAAGGCCCGCAATAAATGCCGCCTCTTCCTTGCTGATCGGAGTGAACACATCGCCCTCTTTCAGTATGCGCTTGAATCCCTCGATTTTCTTCAGCTCTTCGTAAAAGGCGTCAACCCGGTCGGTGATCACAAAAATATAGCCGGGGAACAGCGGACGGATTCGTTTCTCATATAAGCCGTTCTTTTTAAAAACATATTCTGCCTGGGGCACAAAACAGTCGGCATATAGCCCGCTTTCAACCCGGCTTTTGATTTTGGCACACGATCTGTATTCGTTTTTCGGAAGAACCTGTATCACATACCAGTTGGAAAACAAACCGATCACTCCGTGAAAAGTTTAGCATAAAAAAAACGGACGGTCAAACGCTGCTGCGGCCGCTTTTCCGCAATTTTACTTGACAAAAACTGGAGGCAGGGATAATCTAGTCTACGTGCGACTTTTAAATGGGGGTGGATCCGGAATGAAAAAACCAAAACTGATAGGCGCAATCTTGTATTCCGTACAGCTTGCACTGTCTGCCGTGCTTGTTTTCTATATTTTTAAACTTAATGTACTGCCGGATTCGGTCGTTTTCGGCTGCGTATTGGTGCTGACGCTGTTTGCCGCAGCCGGCGCGTTCCTGCTGTTTCTGAAGGGAACGGCAAAAAAAATTATCTGTGCATGTATTTCGCTGATTTTAAGCATACTACTGTTGATTCCGATTCGTGTTTTTCGGAAAACGGATTCTACGCTGAACAACCTTCAGGGGGAAACGAACACGTATCATTCGAATTATGAAGTCGTGGTACGGCAGGATGACGAAGCGGAGATTCTGAGCGATCTCATCGGATATAAAATCGGTCTCGATACCGCCTATAATCAAGCAAGCGCAGAAGAGGCGCTTGCCGATATCGAGCGTAAAATAGAATCACAGCTGGAGGTCTTAGAATACGGTGGATCTTCGGCGCTCTGGACGGCGCTCACGGAAACGAGAGAGACGGATGCAATTTTGATTGATCATTCTTTCTATGAGATGTTCCGTGAGGCGTACGAGGCGCAGAATGACCAGATTGAAAATCATGTGAAAATTGTTGACAAAATAACGGTTTCCGTAGATATCGAGACGCCTCCCACGGCGTCGCCCTCTACGCCTCCGGAAGAATCCTTACAGCTTTGGGAAAGGCCGTTTGTGATTTATGTCAGCGGGATCGATGTGGCCGGAAAAATTACGACGAGAAGCAGAAGCGACGTGAATATTTTGATTGCGATCAATCCGAATACGAAAAAAATGATTCTCGTCACGGTGCCGCGGGATACGTATGTTCCGTTCCCGGGCGTGACGGACGGGGCGTATGACAAGCTGACGCATGCCGGGATTTATGGCGATAACTGTGCGGTTTCGATCGCCACGCTGGAGCAATATATCTATACGGGGATCACGATCGACAAGTGGATCCGGGTGAATTTTACCTCTGTAGAACGGATTGTGGATGCGCTCGGCGGAATTACCGTAGAGTCCCAGTATAATTTTTCCAGTGGAAACTATACGTTCGTGAAAGGAATGAATGAGCTGGACGGGAAGCAGGCGCTTGCGTTTGCAAGAAACAGAAAAAGCTTCGCAGAAGGTGATATGCAGCGCGGACGAAATCAGCTGGAGGTCATCAAGGGGATCTTCAACAAGGCGATTTCTCCGGCCATTCTGTCAAGCTATTCGGAAATTCTGGATGAGATTGCCGACTGCGTTCAGACGAATCTGTCCTACAGCGATATCACAGGGCTCGTAAAAATGCAGCTCAGCGACGGCGCTTCCTGGCAGATTGACACGGCGTCGATTTATGTTGACTATAAATATGATTACTGCTATTCTATGTCAGGTCAGAAACTGTGCGTCGGCGTGATGTCAGAAGAATCGCGCCTCGAGGCCATTGAAAAGATCAATTCGGTTCTGAACGGATAGAAGAAGGGACGAACAAATGAAAAATTTAAAAATAACCGGTATTATAGGTTTTTTGTTTCAATTGATATTTTCCGTAGTAACCGTTGTTTTTGTAATCAAGCTCAACGTGCTGCCGACGTTTTATATTTTTTGGATCGTTTTCATTTTGACGCTGCTTCTTCTGATTTCGGGTATTTTTATCATTGCGCGCTCCCGTCTTCGGGTGATCATCGGCATGGTTTTCGCGTTCCTGATGAGCATTATATTAGCCGTCGTTTCGATCAAATACCTGATCCCGGCAATCGGACTGTTTAATAATATTACGAATCCGTCTTCCACATACAAGACGACTTACCACGTTCTTGTGAAAAAGGATGACGATGCGCAGAAGCTGGAGGACATTAAGGACTACAAGATCGGGGTGGAAAAAAGCCACGATTTCGAGGCGATGAAGAAGGCCCTTGACAATCTTGCCGCGCAGTTTAATCATACGCTGAACGTGATTGCATATGATGATTACAGCTCGATGTGGACCGCCTTCCTGGGAAGCGGCGAAACGGGCACGATCCTGATGGATACATCGTTTTACGATATTTACAGGAATTCTTATGAGGAGCAGGACGACGATATTGAAAATTACGTTAGAATTTTAGGCGATATCGAGGTTGAAATGACCAGAACCGGATCGTCCGGCGAAACCTCTGCGGCTACGCCGTCGGGAAGCCTTACAGAGCGCCCATTTATTCTGTATCTGAGCGGAATCGATGTTTCCGGGAGCATCAATACGCGGAGCCGCAGCGACGTCAACATCATTATGGCTGTGAATCCGAATACGCATAAAATTCTGCTTGTTACGGTGCCGCGCGACACGTATGTGAGGTTCCCGCAGACGAGCGGCTTCGGAGGTACGGGCGAACAATACGATAAGCTGACGCATGCCGCGATTTACGGCGAAAACGACTGCGCCGTATCGATTGCGACGCTGGAGCAGAACGTCTATACCGGGATTCATATCGACCACTGGATCCGCGTGAATTTTACCTCTCTCGAGAAAATCGTAGACGCGCTCGGCGGAATCGAGGTTTATTCCGAATATTCGTACACGTCGTATTTTACCGGAGAAGAGGTTTATTTCCAGAAGGGCATGAATTATATGGACGGGTGGAAGGCGCTGGTCTTCTGCCGCGAACGGAAATCCATCCCGGGAGAAGAGCAGCAGAGGGGACGGAATCAGCTTGAAGTCGTAAAGGGTATTTTCAATAAAGCCACGTCGCCTTCCATTATTGTAAACTACAACAATGTGCTGAACGAGATAAAAGACAACATTATAACGGACATGTCCATGGATGAAATTACAAATCTGATCAAAATGCAGATTGAAAGCAATGCCTCCTGGACATTTGAAACGGCTTCCGTTGAAGTGGAATATGTCTATGATTATTGTTATTCGATGCCGAGCCAGAAGCTTTGCGTAGGAATAATGGACGAAACCTCCCGCCAAGAGGCGATTAATAAAATCAATGCCGTTATGAATGGATAAAACGGCAGACCAGCAGAAGAAAGGAGCAGTTTATATGGGAGAAAAGGTTAGAATCGGTATTATCGGAATGGGTAATATGGGAACGGGACATTCGAATAATATTTTACAGGGAAAATGCCCCGAGATCACGATTACGGCCGTGGCCGACCTCAACCCCGAGCGCTTGGAGTGGGCAAAGGAGCATTTGCCGGACGCCGTTCGATATGAGAGCGGCGATGCGCTGATTGAAAACGCGGCGCATAAAATTGTAGACGCGGTGCTTGTGGCGGTCCCGCATTACGACCACCCTCGATTTGCAATTGCGGCCATGAAAAAGGGACTTCACGTGATGGTGGAAAAGCCGGCGGGCGTATATACGAAGCAGGTCCGGGAGATGAATCAGTGTGCCGCTGAATCCGACGTAGTTTTCGGCATGATGTTTAATCAGAGGACGGATCACATTTATCGGAAAATGCGCGAGCTGGTACAAAGCGGTGCGTACGGCCGCATTCGGCGTACGAATTGGATCATTACCAACTGGTACCGCCCGCAGGCATATTATGATTCCGGAGCCTGGCGCGCGACCTGGAGTGGAGAAGGCGGAGGCGTTCTTTTGAACCAGTGCCCGCACAATCTGGACCTGTGGCAATGGATCTGCGGAATGCCCGTGCGCGTTGAGGCACATATGCATTTCGGAAAATGGCATGATATCGAGGTCGAGGACGATGTGACGGCGTATGTGGAATACGAGAACGGTGCTACGGGAACCTTTGTGACCACTACCGGCGATGTACCGGGCAGTAACCGTTTCGAAATCACATTGGATAAGGGAAAAATTGTTGCGGAGGCCGGAAGACTGCTGCTGTGGGAGCTGGAGGTCTCAGAACCGGAATTTTCAAAAACGAACCGGGTTGCCTTTGCGGCGCCGCGCAGTACATACAAGCAGGTGGAGACCGACGGAAAATCAGAGCAGCATAGCGGTGTGCTCAATGCCTTTGCCGGGGCGATTCTGCGCGGCGAGCCTTTAATCGCCGGCGGAGAGGAAGGAATCAACGGGCTGATGCTTTCCAATGCGATGCATTTATCGGCTTTCCTTGGAGGAAAAACCGTTTCTCTTCCGATCGACGATGATTTATATTATAATGAGCTGATGAAGCGTGTTGCGACGTCGCGCCGCAAGGAGGGTGTCCAGGCGGTGCTTTCCGATACGGAAGGATCGTATAACGTATAAAAAAGTATGCAAAAGCCCCCGGCATTGGGGGCTTTTGTTTGTCTTATGGCGGATTTGGCAGCGCTCAGGAAAGCTTTTCGAGCTCGATGCCGGTATAATAGTGCTTTAAAATCGTTTCGTAATCCGCTCCGTTTTGTGCCATTGCCTCGGCGCCGCATTGACTCATGCCGACGCCGTGACCGTATCCGATTGCAACGACGGCTACGGCACCGTCGGATAACTCTTCAAAATAAATGTTGGAAGATAATGTGCCGAACATTGCTCGGATTTGCTGGCCGGTAAATGTCTGGCCGCCGATATTTGCACTGAGAATCCTGCCTGTCGGGGCGCGTTTGATCTGTGTGATGTTTCCGGCTGCATCATCGGCGCTGCATTCTAATTCTTCGCTATATGCGTAGATAGCGTCTACAAAGTCTCCCGGAGTATAATATTTTACGCTGCAATAATCGTAATTTCCGGCTTCTCCCGGGCTTTCGACGCTGACGAGATAGGGATACGGCGCGCCGCCCCAAACGTTTTCCACCGATTCCGTATAGCCGCCGCTGTTTGAAAAGTAAAGTGCGTTAATGCATTTCCCGTCGTATGTTCCGATGATATTGTGCGTTTCTTCTACGGCGGATACGATTGATGTGGGGTAGCTTCCGTCGCTTCCGGCTTGTGTCCAGGCCTGGCAGTGCGTGTAATCCGTGCAGATATCCGCTCCGTTATCGTGCGAAATTTGATTTTGAATGCGGTACAGGGTGTAGGAACGTGCTGCTACTGCCTGTGCTTTCAGCGCCTCAGGATGATACGTTTCGGGCACCTCGCCGTAAAGCACTCCCATGATATATTCATCCAGAGCCATCTCTTTTACGACGCCTTCCCGGTGAAAATATACCTTGATATATATATTATCGTCTGTTTCCTCTTCCGTAGGCGCGGGTGCCGGCGCGGCGCTTTCTTCGGGCGCCGGTGCGAAAGCCGCCTCCTTGTTGGAATTTTTGATCAGGTCTAGCATATTGCTGATCATTCCTGCGCGAATGGTTGACTTTTCTCCGGACTCTGCCGTAACAGTGTACACAGAGACGGAGAGTGTTATTGCGAATGCCGTAAGAAACGCCATCCATTTTTTCTTTCCGATAGATTCATTCCTTCTTATCATAAAACGATCCTCCTTTATAGGAAAATGTGCCCATAAAAAAGCGTTTTATACAAGATCTGAAAAAAATATGGGCGTTTAGCCTGCTTCTGCGTTATGCCTCGGCGGGTTTCGTACAAAAGGGGGTGCTTTTTGTGCGAAAGCAGGCAGGGCCCGGCTGCCGGGGCGGGGCTTCTCTCCCG